>WNGC01000817.1_pt1 | contig 38009 bp, 30 predicted proteins | sample 5400051 | NCBI WGS metagenome assembly WNGC01 (sample SAMN13153368, study PRJNA577476) | soil metagenome | isolation source: 20 cm soil or saprolite under grassland replicate 2 | place: USA:California | collected 2016-06-15
CGGGCGATACCGTGCGGGTGATGGTGCGCGTGCGGGAGGGAGACAAGGAGCGGCTGCAGGCGTTCGAGGGCGTGTGCATCGCCCGCCGCGGCGGGGGGATCAACGCGACCTTCACCGTTCGGAAGATTTCCGCCGGCGTCGGCGTGGAGCGGATTTTCCCGCTGCACTCGCCGGCGATCGCGGAAATCGAGGTGCTCCGCAAGGGTCGGGTGCGGCGCGCTAAGCTGTACTTCCTGCGGCGCCTCGCGGGCAAGGCGGCGCGGATCCGCGAGAAGCGCGGCGTCGTGGTCCCCGAAACGACGGAGAAGCAGGAAGCGTGAGAGGCCCCCGCCCCACGCTCGAGCGCGAGATCGCGTTCTGGCGAGCGGGGGGCGGACTCGTCGCCGGTGTCGATGAAGCAGGCCGCGGTCCCCTGGCTGGTCCGGTGGTGGCCGCGGCCGTCGTGTTTCCACCGCACTGCACGTTCATCCGCGGTTTGCGCGACTCGAAGCTGCTGCCGCCCCGGCGCCGCGCGCGCCTGGCAGGCGTGGTGCGCGCGCGCGCGCTCGCCGTGGGCGTCGGCGCCGCGAGCGTGCGCGAGATCGACCGGCTGAACATCCGCCGCGCATCGATCCTGGCCATGCGGCGCGCACTCGCCCGGCTGGGCATCGTGCCCGGCCTGATCCTCGTGGACGGCCTGCCGTGCCCCGAGCTGGGGTGCGCGCACGACGCCATCGTCGACGGCGACGCACACTGTCACTCGATCGCCGCCGCGTCGGTCGTCGCCAAGACCGTGCGCGACCGCCTGATGGAGCTGCTGGGGCGACACCATCCGTTGTACGCGTGGGAGAGCAACAAGGGCTACGGCACGCCGGAGCACCTCGCGGCACTCGGGCTGCACGGCTTTACGGCACACCACCGGAAGACGTTCGCGCCGGTCGTGCAGCTGGAGCTGGCGGTAGAAGACGCAAGAGGACGGTAGAAGACGGAAGAGGGCGGTAGAAGACGCTAGAGGGCGGTAGAAGACGGTAGAGGGCGGTAGAAGACGGTAGAGGTTACGTCCCCGTCCCGTCCTCTACCGCCCTCTACCGCCCTCTACCCCCCGCTTGAGCCCCTTTCGGAAGGCCGCAAGGGATCGCGTGTTCAGAATATCAGCGGCTTCCAGCCCCGCGCGCCGTGCCAGGTCCACGGCGTACTTCATGAACGGCAGGTTCCCGGGTTGGTGGCTGTCGGTCGAGAGCGCGAAGCGCGCGCCCTGCTGCTTGGCGGCGGCGGCGAGCGTGTCGGGCAGGTCCATGCGCTCGGGGTGCCCGTTGATCTCGAGCAGACAACCGTGGGCGACGCACGCACGCGTGAGCGCGTCGAAATCCAGCGCGTAGGGCTCGCGCTTGCCGACCAGGCGCCCGGTGGGGTGGCCGATCGCGTCCACCCAGGGGTGCTCTGCGGCGCCCACCAGTCGGCGGGTCAGCGCCTTCTTGTCCTGCGTGATGCCGTAGTGCACGGTCGCCACGACGTAGTCGGCCTCGGCCAGCACGTCGTCGGGGAGATCGAGCTTACCGCTCTCGAGGATGTCGAGCTCGACGCTCTTCAAGATCGTGAAGCCGCGGCTGCCGGCGTTCCAGGCGTCGATGGCCTGCCACTGGGCGCGCAGCCGCTTGGGGTCGAGGCCGAGCGCCATCGTGACCCGCTTCGAGTGGTCGGTGATCGCGATGTACTCGTAGCCGAGGGCGCGCGCCGCTTGGGCCATCTCCTCGAACGTGCCTTTGCCATCGGTGGCGGACGTATGCATCTGCAGGTCGCCGCGGATATCGGCGAGCTCGACCAGGTGCGGCAAGCGATGCTCGCGGGCGAGCGCGATCTCGCCCCGCGCCTCGCGCAGCTCGGGAGGCATCCAGTCGAGACCGAGCGTCCGGTAGATCTCCTCTTCCGTCTGGCCCGCGACCCGACGCGTGCCCTTGAACAGTCCGTACTCGTTGAGCTTGTACCCCTGCTCCTGAGCGATCTTGCGGAGCTCGACGTTGTGTGCCTTGGATCCCGTGAAATACTGCAGGGCGGCCCCGTACGCCGCGGGCTCCACGGCGCGCAGGTCCACCTGCAGTCCGCCGCGCAGCTTGACCGTGGCGCGGGTGTCGCCCTTCGAGACCACGTTCGCGACTTCGCCGTAGCCGACGAAGCGCTCCATGGCCCGGGCGCCGTCGTCCGACGTGACGAGGATGTCGAGGTCGCCGATCGTCTCGCGGCGCCGCCGGTAACTGCCGGCGACCGCGATCTGGCGCACGGCGCCGCCGGCCTGGAGGTACGCCACCACGGCGGTCGCCTGGGTTTCGGCCTCGTTCAGGAGCATGCGCCGCTCCGTCGCCTGCGCCTGGCCGAGGCCGGCCCGCATCTTTTCTTCCATTTTGGGACCGAATCCCTTGAGCTTCCGGACCTTGCCCGCGTCGAGCGCCTTCGCCAGGTCGGCGGCCGATTTCACCTTGAGCTTCTTGTAGAGCAGCTTCACGCGCTTGGGGCCGAGCCCCGGGATGCGCAGCAGGTCGAGCAGGCCGGCGGGGAGCTTGCGCGCGAGCTGCTGCTGCAGCGGCAATGCGCCGCTCGTGACGATCTCGGTGATTTTCTCCGCCAGGTCGTCGCCGATCCCAGGGATCTCCGTCAGGTCCTTGGTGCCGGCACGGACCAGGTCGGTGAGCGGCTCGGGGAAATCGCGAATGGTGCGCGCGGCGTTGCGGTACGCCCGGACCCGGAACGGGTTGGCGTCCTGAATCTCGAGGAGGTCGGCGACCTCGTCGAACAGGCGGGCGATGTCGGGGTTTTGCATAGAGGACGGTAGAGGATGGTAGAAGAGGGTAGAAGACGGTAGAGGTCAAGGCCCCTTGCCGCCTCCCGATTCCGGTGCTAATTCACCGACGCCCTTGCGCACCCCCTCCCGGAGACCCTAGGCCATGACGTGCGGCATCCGCTCCCTCGCGCGCCGGCCGGCCGTGCTGGTCGGCGCGGCCCTCGCCCTGCTCGGAACTCCCGCGGTGCTCGGCGCCCAGTCGCAGGCCACCACCGGCATCATCCGCGGCGTGGTCGCGGATCCGAGCGGCAATCCCGTGGCCAACGCGCAGGTCGTCCTGCACGAGACGCAGACGAACTTCACGCGCACGCTCACGACGGACGCGGCGGGCAACTTCGCCGGCACGCTGCTTCCGCTCGGCACCTATGACGCGACGGCGCGGGCGGTGGGCTTCGCGGAGGTCAAACAAACCGGAATCGCGCTGGGGGTGGGCGAAACGGTGGCCCTGCGGCTCGCGCTCGCGGCGGTGACGCTGCCGGCGGTCACGGTGGAAGCCCGGCAACCGGTGGTAGACGTGACCAAGTCCGTGTCGTCCACGGCGCTGGCGGCGCAGGTGGTGACGGGCCTGCCGAACAACGGACGCAACTACCTCAACCTGACGTTGCTCACGCCCAACGTGGCCATCGTGCAGGGCCCGGACGGCGACGAGCTGACGGTGGCGGGCCAGCGCGGTATTCACAACAACGTATCGGTGGACGGGGCGGACTTCAACAACCCGTTCTTTGGCGAGCAGCGCGGCGGCCAGCGGCCGGCGTTTACCTTCAACCTCGATGCCGTGCAGGAGCTCGTGGTGGTCGCGGGCGGCGCCAACGCCGAGTTCGGGCGCTCGTCCGGCGGTTTTGTGAACGTGATCACCAAGTCCGGGACGAACGATCTCAAAGGAACGCTCCACTATTTCGGCAAGTTCGACGCCGTCTCCGGCACTCCCGAGCACACGCTCCCGAGCGGCGCCGTCGAAAAATTCGAGCCCGACTTCTCCCAAAACCAGTTCGGGTTCACGCTCGGCGGACCGCTCAAGCGGGACCGGGCGTTCTTCTTCTTGGCATACGACCAGCAGATCTATGACGATGTGAAGCAGAAAAATCGGGTGCATACGCCGGCGTACGACTCTCTTGTGACGTTCCTGGCTACCCGGTATCCCGAGCTGGCGAGTGACTTCAGCCCGATCTCGCGCACGAACGACGCGCGGGCGGCCCTCGCCAAGTTCGACTTCCGGTTGTCCGATCGTCACAACCTGTCGCTCAAGTACAACTACACCTGGTCCGAGCAGAAGAACGGCACCTTCGACGTGGACACGTGGGGCGGGAGTGCCAACGGCCTGGAAAAGGATCGGTCCCACGCAGTGAACGGGAGCCTCGTGTCTTTCTTGTCGTCGCGGACCTCCAACGAGTTCCGCTTCCAGTATTCCCGCGAGGACCGGCCTCGTCCGTATACCGGACCGATCAATCACCTTGGCGACACCACCGGAGTCTCGTCGATCTTCGGTGCCGGCGTCCCGTTCCACGACACCGACGTCGACGCCACGGAGGCGTTCCGGTTCGGTATGCCGTTCTTCCTGCCGATCAGCGACGATCACGACACGCGCGTTCAGCTGCTCGACAACGTGTCCATCGCGCGCGGGAGTCATCTATTCAAGTTCGGGGGCGAGTGGAACCGCACGGCGACCACGCAGGTGTTCATCGGCTTTGCAAACGGGCGGATTGCCTTCAACAGCGTCACGGGATTCATCAACTACGTGACGCGCGGCTCGCGGTACCGTGAGTGCTCTAACGGCGACACCACGACCACCGGAACGTGCCCGGGCGGCACGACGGTCACTGGTCCTGTGAACCTCTACCTGCAGCAGGCTGGCGTCGGCTCCACCACGGTGGAGCAGGCGGGCACGCAAACGATCACCCAGAACGAGTTCGCACTGTACCTGCAGGACACCTGGAAGCCTTCCGCCAAGCTGACCCTGAACTACGGGCTACGGTGGGAAGCCCAGATCGAGCCGGACCCCATCACGCCGCCCTCGCAGGTCTACTTCGCGCGCTGGATCGATTCCACGGTGACCAACACGAGAGGGAGGTTCACCTTCCCGTCGGACGGCAGGATTCCCTCCGACAAGAAGATGTGGCAGCCCCGCTTGGGCATCGCTTGGGACCCGAACGCCGATGGGCGACAGGTGTTCCGCCTCAACGCCGGGATTTACTACGCCCGCGTCCCAGGGCTCAATCTCGCGAGCGCCCGCAGCACCAACGGCTCCTTGGGGCAAACGCGGTTCGGATCGAACGTGTTCGGCATCCCGGTCCCGGCCTACGACAGCCTGCTGCCTCCCACGACCGGCACGCCGTTCGTGCCCGACGTGTACGTGTTCGATCGCCGCTTCCAGAACCCGCGCACGATCAATCTCACCGTGGGGTATGAGCGCCAGCTCGCGGGAGACTTGGCCGCGTCCATCAGCTATACGCACGCCCGGGGAGATCACCTGACCCGGTTCATCAATCGCAACGATGCCGCGTTCGGCAATCCGTTCGGATCGCTTGCCACTGGTGGCCCGTTTGACATTGGCACGTTATGGACCGTGGAGAGCAGCGCCAAGTCGCGCTACAACGGTGTCACCGTAGGTCTGAGGCGTGTGCTCGACCCGAACCTGCAGTTCGACGTGAACTACACGCTTTCGTTCGACAAGTCGGACGACGACAACGAGCGCGACCCCTTTACCTTGCGCTACGCACAGGCGGACTCGCTCAACAAGGAGTACAACTGGAGCGACCGCGACCAACGGCATCGCCTCAATGGCTGGTTCCTGGCCAAGGTGGCGGGGTTCTTCGTGAACAATCGCGTGAGCTACTACTCGGCGCAGCCGGCGTCCGAACAGTGCGGGGCGGGAAACGTGGGGAACGGGCTGCGCGCATCGAGCCCGCAGCAGCGCATCTGCGGAGATAGTAGCATCTTGCTGCGGAACACCATCCGCAAGGACAACGCGTACTTCTCCTGGGACATCCGCATCTCGCGGCCGTTCCCCGCTGGCCCGCGCGGCCAGCTCGAAGCCCTGATCGAGATCTTCAACGTGACGAACGCCGATAACTTCCGGGACCCCGGGGCCGCAATCTACAAGAACTTCGACGGCACGCTCCGCTCGGGGCTGGGCGACCCGCGCCAGTTGCAGGCGGGAGTAAGATGGCTGTTCTGAGAGGGCGGTAGAAGGCGGTAGTGGACGGTAGAGGGCGGCAGAGGGGTATGGCATCGGAGAGTATACCGCCTTCTACCGCCCTCTACCGTCTGCTCCCGTCTTAGCGTAGGGTGATCTCCCGCACCATCCCGTGCACCGCGTGCGACTTGCCGTCCCTGGCGTCGGGAACAAAACAGGCCAGCACGTACCTGCCCGGCGCGAGCGTCACCGTGAACGCCGCGCTCCGCCCGGCCGTGAGCCCGACGATCCCGCCGAGCGGGCGGGCCGGCGGGACGCCTTTCATGCCGCCCTGATCCCACGCCACGACGTCGGCCACGCCCTTCCGGGCGCGAGCGCCAGCAGCATCAGCTCGTGCAGCTGCGGCCCGGCATTCACCACGCGCAGCGTGTGCGTCCCGGGACCGAGCGGTGGGACGATCTCGAAGCCGTAGTCGTTGAGCGTCACGGTCACGTCGCCCGCCGGCGCGGGCTCTGGTGCCGCGACCGACGCGTCCCGCACCACGAGCCAGCGAAACATCCCTTTGTCGAGGTGCAGCTTGCCGTCGGGACTCGGGAAGAAGCAGACCAGGAAGTAGCGGCCCGGCGCCAGCGGCTGCGTGGCATTCGCGGTATCGCCGGGCGGCACCACGTCGGGGCCGCCCACGAACACCATCCATGCCGGCGGCGGACCGGGTGACTTGAGCGCGGCTTCCACTGCGGCGCCGGTCTTTCCGCTGTCGATCCGGACAAGCCCAGCCTGATGGGGCTCCCTGCCCACATTGACGAGGCGCAGCGTGACCAGGCCGGCGGGAATCGTGTCGGGGCCGCCGAACGCGTAATCGGTCGCTGTGATCGTCACGACGTTCGGACCGGGGGCGGGCGGCGGGTGCCGGGCACACGCGACGGCGCCGGCCAGGCCGGCGAGCGCCAGGGGGCACAGACGCATGCGGCCTCTCGTCGCTATCAGGTTCGCTCGAGCAGGACGATCCCCGACATGCGCCGGAACTCCTCCCGCTTGGACTTGGGGTACAGCCGTCCGATGAGGTTCCACAGCCAGGCGAGCGGCATCGTCCGCTTCAGACGCAGCGATTCCTCCCACATCGATCGATACTCCGCCTCGCGCCAGCCGTGCGGCTCGAAGACTCGCGTCCCCTGAGCCGGTGCGAACAGGAACGGTGCGTTGCCCGCCGCCACGGCCTGCCCCCACGACTTCTCCATCATCTTGAGCAGCCGGGGCGACGCCAGGTCGATCAGCCACCAGCGGAACGACGGGGGGACGGCGAGGTCGGCCGCGAGCGACCCGACCGCCTCGGGCGTGAGATAGATGAGCAGTCCCTCGCTCACGACCAGCACCCGATGCGCCGCGGCGCCGAGCCGCTCGAACAGCGCCCGACGGCCCGCCAGGTCCGTGAGATCGATCCCCACCCGCTCGAGCGCGCAGGCCGGGCGCTGTCGGGCGAGCTGCTCCTGCTTGTAGGCGATCACGTCCGGGAAATCGGCCTCCACCCAGCGCAGGGCCGGCGGCAGCGGCAGCCGGTAGGGCCGGGTATCGAGCCCCGCGGCGAGATTGAGCACCGTCCCGACCCCATCGCGCTGGATGGCCCGCAGGATCAGCTCATCCATCACCGCCGTGCGGACGATCATGGGCCACGCCCACGCCCGACCCTTCCGCATGGAGGCGAGGATGCGCTCGCCGCGCTCGCCGGCCAGCTTGCGGGCGAAGGGGTCGTGAAACAGCGCGTCGGGCCGCTCGGATTCCATCGCGCGGTACAGCGCGACCCAGCGGGCCGTGTCGGAGACGTGCTCGATGGTGGTGCTCACGGGCCGGAAACGTAACGTTCGCTCCCCCTCTCCGCACCGGCCGCGCCGACTCGTATCTTGTCGGCGTGGCCGAATCCGCGATCCACCTGTCCGTCGTGGTGCCCGTGCGCAACGGGGCGGACCGTCTGCCAGCGCATCTCGACGTGCTGCGCCGCTACGTGTGCGCCCAGGCCCGGCCCACCGAGCTGGTGCTGGTGGACGACCACAGCGAGCCGGGCGCCGCGCGGCTGCTCGCCGACTTCGCCGGCACGCTGCCGAGCACGACGCTGCTCCGCAACGACGCCAACCGGGGCAAGGGCTTTTCGGTCGCGCGGGGCATGGTCACGGCCCGGGGTGCCCGGCGCGTGTTCACCGACGCCGATCTTGCCTACCCCGTCGCAGAGATCGACGCCATGGTGCGCGAGCTGGACCGCGGAGCCGACGTGGCGATCGCCTGCCGCGTGCTCCCCGAGTCGCGCTACCTGATGAGCCCGTCGTTCTTCCATTATCTGTACACGCGCCACGTCATGAGCCGGTTGTTCAACCGGGTGGTGCGCATCGCGCTCTTGCCCGGGATCCTGGACACGCAGGCCGGGCTGAAGGCCTTCACGGCCCGTGCCGCCCAGCTGATCTTTCCGCGCCTCACCGTGGCCGGGTTCGGCTTCGATGTCGAGCTGTTGTACATCGCGCGCAAGCACGGGCTCGAGGTGCGGCAGGCGGCGGTGCAGTATCGCTACGACGACGAGCCGAGCACGGTACGCTTCGCCGCGGACGCGGCGGCGATGCTGCGCGATTTGGCGCGCATCCGCTGGAACGACTGGCGGGGGCGCTACGCCTAGCGCGCGCTGCCTGGTCGTGAACGCCGACGATTTCGGGCTGTCGCCGGGCGTGACCGACGGCATCCTGGAGGCGCACGCCGCCGGCGTGGTGTCGTCGGTTTCGGTGCTGGTGAACGCGCCCGGGTGGGCGCACGCGGTCGCGGCGCTGCCCGCCGCTGCGTCCACGCTCGGCGCCGGCCTGCACCTGAACCTCACCGCCGGCGAGCCGGTGAGCAGCGGCGGAAGCCTGGTCCACCCGCGCAGCGGTCGGTTCTACGGCCTGGCCGGCTTGATGGCGCGCGCGCTCGCCGGCCGCATCGACGCCGGGCACGTGGCGGAGGAGTGCGCCGCCCAGCTCGCCCGGTTGCGGGCGGCCGGTGTGCGGGTCACGCACATCGATAGCCATCGTCACGTGCACGCCTTGCCGGGCGTGTGGGCCCCGGTTGTGGCCACCGCCCGTACGCACGGCGTCCCGTTTGTGCGGGTGCCGGTGGAGCACGGGACGGGGCGGGGGTTGGTCAAGCGCTGGACTATCGCCGCAGCGTGGCGCGTGGCGGCGCGCGGCCTCCCGGCGCCGCGCCACGCGGACCGGTTCTACGGCATCGGGCTCCAGGACGACGCCCGTTTCTCGGATCGGCTGCTCGCCCTGATCGATCGGCTCGCGCTCCTCCCCGGAGTGACGGAGCTCATGGTCCATCCGGGCCGCCCCGATCGCGTGTTGGCCGGCTGGGACGGCTACGTGGCGCCGCGGGCCGCCGAGCTGGCGGCGCTCACGTCGTCAGCGGCTCGCGAGCGGCTCCGGCGGGGGGATGTGCGCCTGACCCACTTCGGGGCGGTGTGAACGGGGCGACCAGGGTCGCCACCCCAGCAGCTCCGCCTGCATGACGACCCAGGCGATGAGACAAGGAATTCCCTTCACCCGATAATGGCCCAGGGCGTCGTGGACCGCCCACGGCAGGATCTGCACGTCCTGGAGCAGGAGCGCGGCTCCGGCCAGGAGCGCGATCCCGTTGCGCACGGGGTCCGGTGCGCTCGCCGCGTACCAGAGCGACAGCCCCGTGTACGCGATGACGAAGGAGGCCCGCTCCGACTGGTGGTTGAAGAGCACGAGGTAGATGAGCAGCGAGCACAGGAAGCGCAGGCGGAAGTCCCGGTCGGTCCGTCGCTCGAGGGCGAGCGGGGCCAGGAGCAGCAGCGTGCCGGCGAGCTGCACGGGCCAGTGGGGCCAGTCGGCGCCGAGCCATTGGGAGAGGTATTGCATGACGGAGTCGCCGCGGTTCACGCGACTCGCGTCCGCGGTTTCGATGGTCCACCACGAGCGGTACTGGGCGATCAGCTCGTGAGGCGGAATCACGAGCAGCGGCAGCAGCGCGAGGCCCAGCGCCACGGCCACGCCGCACAGCGCGAAGCGCCAGCGGCGGGGATGGACCAGCGCCAGCGCGACCGCACCGAGCGGGAAGATCTTGACGAACGCATCGACGCCGATGAGTAGCGCCGCCCGCAGCTGGCGTCCCTGTTCGAGCGCGAGGAACGCGAGCAGGATGAGCGCCGTGACGAGCCCGTTGCTCTGGGTGTACTGCATCGCGAACAGCACTTCGAGATAGACGAGCGCCAGGGCCAGCGTCGCCTGGTGCTCGGGGAGCAGGCGTCGCACGGCATACCAGAGCAGCAACGAGTTGAGCAGGCTCCAGATCAGCAGGGCCGGTGCGAACGGCAGCGCCGCCAGCGGGGCGAACAGCAGCGCGAACGTGGGGCTGTACTTGTAGAAGTCGAAGTGCTGGTCGGGGTGAGCGGCGTACAGGTCGCGGTGCGCGAGCAGGTTCACCGCTGCGGCGCGGAACACCTTGAAGTTGTTGGACGGACTGAAGACGCCCCGCTGCACCGTGACGAACACGGCGCTCGCGAGGTACAGGGCAAAGATCGAACGGCTGGCGCGACCGACCATGCGGACGCCGGGAAGTTACGCCCCCCGGGGTGCCGCGGAAGCGGTCAGGCCGCGTCGTGTCGAGCGGCGATGCGGAGTCGAGTGAGGTGGGTCAGCCAGCCGGAGACGCTGCCCTGGGTGTCCAGGAACTCCCCGGCCGTGCGGCGAGCCTCTGCGAACGCGTCAGCGACGACGACGGCGACTTGCTCCGGGTCGAGCAGCACGGCGTAGGCGGTGGCGTACACGGTGCTGCGGAAGCGCGCGAGCAGCTCGGAGAACGCTGTCTCGTCGCCCAGCGTCATGCGTTGTACCAGGCCCCGATCGGTCGAGGACGACGGGCGGGGGCGGGGGTGGGGGCGAGTGCGTTGGGCGCGCAGTTGCATATCGTAGCTAAAAGAGTCGCCGAGAAAGGGCGTCGTAACGGTCGACTTTGCGCCAGCGCGACCCCCGAACCCCGGACCACGGGAAACCCGAAGATTCTTGTCGTGGCCGCGTCAGTAGACAGAGATTTGGTGCTCTGGGTCACACGGTGAGTGGTAGCGACGCGCATTCGCCCGGCCGGGGAGGTCCGCCATGAACGGTTACAACTTCACGGATCGCGTCCGCAAGGTGCTGCAGATGTCGCGGGAGGAAGCCGCGCGCCTCGGCCAACGGTACGTGGGAACCGAGCACATCCTCCTCAGCATGATCGGCGAAGGAGAGGGCGTGGGCACGGCCGTGCTCATAGCCCTGGACATCGACCTCAAGGCGATCAAACGGAAAATCGAGGAGACGGTGGACGCGCAGCCGGGGAGAGGGGAGAACGCGGTGAGGCCGGCGGGACCCGATCTGCCCTATACGTCGCGCGCGAAGAAGGTGCTCGAGATGGCCATGAGTGAAGCGCGCGACTTGAGCTGCCGCTACATCGACACCGGGATTCTCTTGCTCGGATTGTTACGCGAGGAGAAAGGGATCGCTGCGCAGGTGCTGACTGCTGCCGGTGTGACTTTGGACCGAGCGCGCGCGGAGACGCTGAAACTAGCGGGGAGCGAGCCCTTGCCGAACACCGAGTCGCCGGGCGGCCGGTCAGGCGGCTACAACTTCACGGATCGAGTCCGAAAGATCCTGCACCTGGCGCGTGAGGAAGCCGCGCGTCTGGGGCACGAGTACGTCGGGACGGAGCACATTCTGTTGGGCTTGGTCCGGGAAGGCGAGGGCGTGGCGGCGGCCGTCCTGACCAACCTGAACGTGGACGTCGAAGAGCTCGAGCAAATGATCGAACAGCGCGTCACCAAGGGTGGGGCAGCGCGCGTGGTGGGCCCCGACCTGCCGTACACGCGGGGCGCAAAGAAAGTGCTCGAGCTGGCGATGGCCGAGACGCGCGAACTCGATCACTCCTACGTCGGGTCCGAGCACTTGTTACTCGGCTTGCTGCGGGAGGGGGCGGGTGTCGCGGCCGAGGTGCTGACGGACCTGGGAGTGACGCTGGAGGAGGCGCGCGCCGAAACGCTGCGTCTGCTGGGGACCGAGATGCCATCGGGGCCGCCTCGGCCGCGACGCGCGGAGATTCTCGATAGGATGCGGGTACTCGTCAATGAGCTGCTGGGCGTCCCTGGGCCGGATGCAAGCCGTCTTAGACAGCTCGCCATGGAGCTCAGCGGCCTGCTCGATGACCTGGGCCGAGCGCAGTGAACCGCGCCGTCGCCCAACCCATCGTAGGACTGGCTGTTGCTCGTTCCCCCAAGCGACCCAGACCAGCTGGTGTTCGACTCGATGGTGAGTCGGCATGGCGACGATTGTGAACAGTCTGGGCCCAGCGCGTCCCCGCGAGGTCCGAGCATGCACTGGAACGGGATGAAGGGAGCGGCTAACTTCGTGCGCGGACCGACGTTCGACCCGGTAGCTCAGGTGGTAGAGCAACGGACTCTTAAGGGCCTCTAGGGCCGTCCCGCTACGGCCGCCCCCTTCCGCAAGCATCCGCCACATCCGCTGTTCCGCTTGCCGACAGTGCGTCAGCGTCCGCCACAGTCAGCGGCGGCCGTCTGGCCCTGCCACCAAAAGTGCCACCAGTCGGGAAAGTGTCACATCTGCAATTCCCACGACGTGCGCTCGCACTTCGACATGGAGATTGAACCGGACAGTTCCATCGGCAAGACGCAGACGATCGTCATGGTGTCGTCGCTTTCGCCACGATTGCGCGAAAGAAATCTTGTCGGACTGAGAGGACGCGCTGCCGAAAAACAGAGGGCGCATCTTGGCGATGCGCCCCATTCTCCGCACGCTGCCCGCACGCGGTTAGTACTCGATGTATACCGGCACGCCGTCGTGGAACGAGAGTGCAGCAGCTCGGTCGATGGCGTCCTTGATCTGTTCCGCCGTTGGACTAGCCCCCACGTCGATCCGTGGAGCGGTCGGAGAGACAGAAGCGCGGCGAGACTCGGCACAAGTTACCTTGATGCTCATTGGTGTGTAGATGTACCCCGTCAGCCATGCCACGAGCTGATTCACGAAGCTGAGTTGAGTTTCAATCTTGGCTGCCCCGTTGGGGCATTTTGAGGCGGTTTGCACCGCGCTCGGCGGAACCAGCCCGAAAAGCCATCCTGACGCAAACGACTTCTCGACCGTCTGGCTGGAGGGCGTCAGTCCCGTTTGTACCGTGGCGTGGTAGCACCCCAGCGCGGCAAGAAGGACAATGGCCGACACTCCCGAAGACCACCGCATTCGATACCTCCGCGCAGGCGAAAAAGGGGAACGGGCAGCGACTTTCGACTTCGCAGCGGCCGCCTGCGCGGCCCCAATGTTCGCCCTCGAGTGTGGTTTGTCACCTGTGGCGCAAGCGCAATAGGGGGGCAGTCTTGCCGGCACGCTTGGCGCGCCGCGCTTTATCCGTCTAGCGCGATCGTGACCGCCGCAGTCGGCCGGAGCCCACTCAGACCGGCTGCGTCACCTCCCCTAAAGTCGCGATCGTCAGCCGGCCAGTGTGCCGATAGCGCGGCCGCGAGCGAGTGCGGCACGGTCCAGCATTCGAACGGCCGAAAGCGTGCCACCAGAAGTGGCCCCGAACGCGCGGGTGCTTGGTCGGGTCTGAGGTATTAACTTCTTCGGCGAAGCGTCGTTAGACCCGGTAGCTCAGTTGGTAGAGCAACGGACTTTTAATCCGTAGGTCGCGGGTTCGATCCCCGCCCGGGTCACTGGAAGATCTCGGGATACCCCGACGCCATCGTGGCAAAGCGGGAGGGAGCGGGGGGTTAGGGGCTGACTCCAGACACGCTCCGAAACAGCTTCCCCACCTCCGGCTTCACGACCTTGCCGAGCGCGTTCCGGGGGAGGGCGTCCACGACTGAAAGAGCGCGCGGCACCTTGTACGGCGCGAGGCGCTGCTTTGCCCACGCCTGGAGCTCGGGCAGGGTGAGCTGCGACGCGGGCACGAGCTCCACCGCGACGCACACGCGCTCGCCCCACTCCACGTCCTCGACCCCCACGACGGCGCAATCGGCCACGGCGGCGTGCGTGCGCAGCACTTGAGATCTTGTAGCCGCCCGTCTTGATGATGTCCACGCTCGAGCGGCCGAGGATGCGGTACGAGCCGTTCTCGAGCACCGCCACGTCCCCGGTGCGGAACCAGCCGCTCCGGAACGCGGTGGCCGTCGCGTCAGGGCGCCGCCAATACTCGAGGAACACGCCGGACCCGCGGACTTCGAGCTCCCCCGGAGTGCCCGGACCGACGGGCGTCCCGTCCGCATCCACCAACCGCACCTCGACACCCGGCAGCGACGTGCCCACGAACCCTGGCCGACGCTCGCCGATGAGCGGGTTCGAAAGCGCCATGGCGAATTCGGTCATACCGTAGCGCTCGAGCAGCGTGTGGCCGCTGATCTCCCGCCACCGCTCGAGCGTCCGTACGGGCAGGGCGGCCGACCCCGAGACCATGAGGCGCATCGGGCCGCACCCCGCCGACCACTCGCGTCGCCGCTCGGGCGGGGCCGCGTCCCACGCGGCGATCAACTTGTGGTAGATGGTCGGGACCGCCATGAACAGCGTCAGGTCGCCGCGCGCGATGCGCTGCCACGTCTCACCCGCGTCGAACTTCGGGAGCATGTCGCAACGGGCTCCGCTCCACAACGCGCAGCTGAGCACGTTCACGATGCCGTGCACGTGATGGAGCGGCAGGACGAGGAGAATGCGGTCGTCCGCCCGCCAATCCCACGCGGCCACGAGCGACGTCACCTGGGCACACAGGTTGGCGTGGGTGCTCACGACGCCCTTGGGCTTCCCCGTGGTCCCGCTCGTGTACAGGATCATGGCCCGGCGTGCCGCACCAACCTCTGGGAGCGCCGAGCGGCCGTGGGCGGCGAGCGCCTCCGTGGTGGTCAGGCGGCGGACAGCGGCGGGCGCCCCTACGGTCTCGAGGCGCGGCGCGAGCTCGGCGTCGGCGACGAGGATCTCGACGTCGGCATCCTGGATCACGTACTCGAGCTCTGGTGGCGGGTGCGATGTGGCCAGGGGAACGGCCACCCCGCCCGCGCGCCAGATCCCCCACTGCGTCGCCACATAGTGCCAGCCCGGCGACACGAGGAACGCGACCCGCGCCTCGCGGAGATCGTCGCGGGGACCGAGCAGACATGCCGCGACGCGGGCGGAGGCATCGAGCAGATCCCGATAGGTGAAGCTGCCCTCCGCCGCCGTGAGCGCGGTGCGTTCGGCGTGGCTGTACGCGCGGGCGACGAGCACGGACTCCGCTGGTCAGTCGTCGATGGCCTGCTGGTGCGTCTCGCGCGTCAGCCAGACCGACACGACTGTGATGAGGACGAGTGCCACCATGTACAGCGACACGGGCCAGGACTTGCCGCCGGTGCGGCCCAGCAGCGCGGTCGCGATGAGCGGCGACAGCCCCCCCGAGAAGACCGATCCGAGCTGCGAGGCGAGCGAGGCCCCGCTATAGCGCACCCGTGTGGGGAACAGCTCCGCGAAGAAGCTCGACTGCGTCGCGTACATCGCGTCGTGCCCGAGCGTGACCGCGAGGACGAGCGCGACCCAGATCAGCGCCGGCCGTCCGGTTTCGAGCAGCCAGAAGAACGGAAACGCGAGGAGGCCACCTGCCACCGCACCCAGGAGATACACGGGCCGCCGGCCGAGGCGATCCGAGACGGCGCCCCACGCCGGTACGGTGAACAGACTGCATGCCGAGGCGACGAGCAGGCCGTTCAGGGCGATGTTTCTGTCCAGCTTCAGCTGGGTCGCGACATAGGTCAACGAGAACGTCGTGAAGATGTAGAACAGGCCGTTCTCGGCGAGGCGCGCGCCCGTGGCGAGCAGCATGGGCCTCGCGTGCCGGCGGAGCACTTCGATCACGGGCATGCCCGCCTCGGCCTTGCGGCGCTTCAGCCGCTCGAACACCGGCGACTCGGCCACGCGGTGGCGGATCCACAGCCCGACGGCCAGGAGGATGAAGCTCAAGAGGAACGGCACCCGCCACCCCCACGCCAGGAACGTCGCCTCCGGGGCGCCCGAGAAGTGGCGAAACGCCAGCGTCGAGAGCAACAGGCCGATCGCCACACCCATCTGGGGCCAGCTGCCGTAGAAGCCGCGAGCGTGGGCCGGCGCGTGCTCGACCGTCAGCAGCACCGCCCCGCCCCATTCCCCGCCGATCCCGAGCCCCTGGAAGAGGCGCAGGGCCACGAGCGCGATCGGCGCCCAGATCCCGATTTTCGCGTACGTGGGCAACAGCCCGATCGCCGTCGTCGCCAGCCCCATGATCAGGAGCGTCAGGTACAGCATCGCCTTGCGGCCGAGCTTGTCGCCGTAATGGCCGAACACGATGCCGCCGATGGGCCGCGCCGCGAAACCCACCGCGTAGGTTGCAAACGCGGCCATGGTGCCGGCGAGCGGTGCGAAGGTCGGAAAGAAGAGCTTGTTGAAGACGAGCGCGGCGGCCGTGCCGTAGAGAAAGAAGTCGTACCACTCGATCGATGTGCCGATGAGGCTCGCGGCGGCGACCTTGACGATTTCCGAGCGGCTTGCCGGATCGCTGTCGCGTGGGGCAACAGGGGCGGCCATGATGCCTCCGTCGAAGGCGGGGACTGATGCCAATGGCGAATAGCATGGCGCACCGGTAAGGGGATGGCAACCGAACGCGACAGGATGCGGTAAAGACCAGCTCCGTCGTGCTCGCGATGGCCGGGTGTAGTGACCGGTACACGCGGCAGCGGCTCGCGAACCACCCGTGCACGCGCTTCTCGTTCCCCTCGGTCGGCTGAGAAATCCCTGTCTTGTCGCTAGATTCCGTGGACGGGCGCCGAGCCTTCTTGACTTTTGATCCGTAGGTCCTGGGTTCGATTCCCAGTCGGGTCATGCAGTTACGGAAATCGCTATATCAAAAGTATGTCAATCCGAATGGATGGCGGCGAATCCTCGAAGCGAACGGGCTCCTACTCCCGCGGGGGTGGATCGATCCGTGAGCAAAAGTTGTCTCCGCACTTACTCGTCGACGACAGGTCGACCTTTCGGTCGAATGAGTACATACGCGTGAAATCCACGTATGACTCTTGGAGCTGGGGATTGTGCGAGGGGAGATGCATCAGGTAGAACAGCCGACCCTTCTTCAGGGACGCGATCTGTGCCGGTAGAAGCTCCGCGATAAGCCCCACCCGCGCCACGGCTAGGCGCTCGCGCCGTTGAGCGTCGCTACGGCTATCGTCATGGACGCCCCTCGCGCGGGTTTTCCGGCGTCTAGGCTATCACCAGAATTGTAACCCGGCAACGTCCGAGGGATCAAAGCAGCCCCTCTAGGATGTAGTCCCCGATCCGGTCCGCGATCTCCTCCAGCACTCGACGGAATTCGCGCCATGGCGCGCGAGCACCGCGAGGGCGTGCGGGATCACAGCCAGCGGCTGTACCTCCTCCTGGTGTTGCGCGAATGGCTGAACCAACAGTGACGCGATGCTCGTGGCACAGCCACACCTTCACGGCGATGGAGTGCAGGGACTCGCCGCGCTGAGTGGCGAGAGCCTAGTGGCAGCCGCGCGACACGCGCGGCGTGATCGCGGCGGGCACGACAGGCCGCGCGAGGCGCTGCGCCTTGAAGGCAGCGATTCACTCGGGTCCAAATGTTGCGACCCACGAGGCCGAGACGCGGGACCGGAGACGACCATGACGCCGAAGAACACCTATGGCTGGATTCGTCTGCTCACTCTGTTCCGGCTCGTCGTCGCCGTCGCCTGCGAGTCCGACCTCACGAGCCCCGGGCGCCAGTCGAAGCCGGAGTTCGTCCTGCTCACGCCGGGCACAGTCTCGCAGGTGAGCGCGGGGGGCTACCACACCTGCGCTCTTCGGACCGACGGCACCGTCGCCTGCTGGGGCAGCAACGTCGGACCCGGGGAGGGATTCTCGGGAGAGTATCTCGGTCAGGCAACCCCGCCCGCGGGCACGTTCACCCAAGTGAGCGCCGGCTCTTATTACACCTGCGGGCTGAGATCCGATGGCACGGTCGCGTGTTGGGGGAGCAACGAATACGGCCAGGCGACGCCACCCGCGGGCACGTTCACCCAGGTGAGCGCGGGGCCCGACCACACCTGCGGCCTGAGATCCGATGGCACCGTCGGCTGCTGGGGCAGCAACGGCTCCGGCCAGGCAACGCCACCTGCGGGCACGTTCACTCAGGTGAGCGCGGGCGACTATCACACCTGTGCGCTGCAGACCGACGGCACGGTGGCCTGCTGGGGCAGCAACGGCTCCGGCGAAGCGACCCCGCCCTCGGGCTCGTTTACGCAGGTCAGCGCGGGGGGTGGTCACACCTGCGGGCTCAAGGCCGATGGCACTATCGCCTGCTGGGGGCGCAACGATTACGGCCAGGCGACCCCGCCCACGGAGACGTTCACCCAGGTGAGCGCGAGGGGCCTGCACACCTGCGGGCTTGCCTCCGACGGCACCGTCGCCTGCTGGGGCTGGAATGGCTTCGGCGAGGCGACGCCGCCCGCGGGAACGTTCACCCAGGTGAGCGCCGGGTGGGAGGTCAACTGCGGGCTCAAGACCGACGGCAGCGTAGCCTGCGAGGGCAACAACTATTACGGCCAGGGGACGCCGCCAACGGCGGACTCCTTCACCGAGGTGAGCACGGGGGGATACCACCACTGCGGGCTCAAGACCGACGGGAGCGTTGCCTGCGGGGGCCTCAACTATTACGGCCAGGCCACGCCCCCTGCGGGACCCTTCACGCAGGTGAGCGCGGGGCGCGAGCACACCTGTGGCCTCAAGACCGACGGCACCGTCGCCTGCTGGGGGAACAACACGCAGGGCCAGGCGACGCCGCCCGCGGGCACGTTCACCCAGGTGAGCGCGGGGGGGGCAGCGGGCGGGGGGTATGGGTGGGAGTTCTTTGGGGGAGTGGGCCACACCTGCGGGGTCAAGGCCGACGGCACCGTCGCCTGCTGGGGCTACAACGAGTTCGGGCAGGCGACGCCACCGGCGGGCACGTTCACCCAGGTGAGCGCGGGGGGCTACCACACCTGCGGGCTGCAGGCCGACGGCACCGTCGCCTGCTGGGGCGACAACGCGCTCGGGCAGGCGACGCCACCGGCGGGCACGTTCACCCAGGTGAGCGCGGGGGGGCTCCATACCTGCGGGCTCAAGGCTGACGGCACCGTCGCCTGCTGGGGGCTCAACAATGCCGGCCAGGCGACGGCGCCCGCGGGGACGTCCTTCAGTCAGGTGAGCGCGGGCTACGCGCACACCTGCGGGCTCAAGACCGACGGCACGGTAGCCTGCTGGGGGTACAACGCCCGCGGTGAGGCATCGCCACCTGCGGGCGTGTTCACCCAGGTGAGCGCCGGGGGCTTCGACGCCTGTGGGCTCGAGTCTGACCACAGCGTGACCTGCTGGGGCCGGTACGCGATCGCGCAAACCCCCAATCGGCCGCCTGCGGTCGGCTCCATCGCAACCCACGCTGGCTCAGGCCCGCTGGGCCGGACCGTTACAGCTACGGCGGCCTTCAGCGATCCCGACATCACGGACACCCACACGGCGCTCATGGATTGGGGCGACGGCGCCTCCTCGGCCGCCGCCGTGACGGAGACGAGCGGCTCGGGCTCCGCGACGGCCACCCACAGCTACGCCACGCCCGGCGTCTACACGCTCACCGTCTCGGTGACGGACAGCCGCGGAGGCGGAGGTGTAGGCACGTTGCGGTTCCTGTTCCTGCCGGGAACCACGGTCCCGATCGACCAGACCGCTTCGCGGTCACGAGTACTGCCTTAGAAGTGGCTCGTGGCGGGCGAGTGTGGCCTCGTGTTCTGGCCGGCGGGTGACTTTTAATCCGTAGGTCCTGGGTTCGATTCCCAGCCGGGTCACTGCACCAGCTTCACCCTGTCTCCCACCACGCCACCACCCCCTGGTGCCCGCACTGCTTGCAGCTCGCCACCGCGGGAATGACGTTATTGCGGAACGGCACGCGGGTGGCGCACCTGGGACATACACCGTAGCGCCGTCCCACGTCCTCGCGCGTGCCGCGCGCTGGGTTGGGATCTTCGTGCGTGCGGTACACCACCGTGAACTTGTCGGGGCGCTTGTCCCGCACCTCCAGCGCCTCCTGCGGCACCGTCACCCGTTGTCCCGACACCTCGAGCACGGCCCGCGTGACGCCGCTGCTCACGATCGGATACCACGCGCCCTGTCGCAGCAGCCCTTCATCTTCCTCGCGCTTGAGCGCATACCACACGCGCCCCCAGCCCAGCGGTTGATCGCCCATGGACCTACTGATTGTCGATTTCGGCCCGCCGTTCCGTGATCTGGGTAACACTCCCGGGGCCCGGGCGCGGTAGCCGGGGGATCGGCCGGACGGGTATATTCGCCTAAGCGGCGCTGCCGCACCCTGGTGGACGCTCGACCGGAGGGACCGTTTCAGGATGGCACGAGGGATGCGCACCTAAAGGAGACTATGCCGCCCATCATTTGGATCGACGGGACATATCACGATCGCGCCAGCGCCAAGGTCTCGGTGTTCGACCACGGCCTGCTGTACGGCGACGGCGTGTTCGAGGGAATCCGCGTCTACAACCGCCGCGTGTTCCGTCTGGGCCAGCATCTGGACCGCCTGTTCGCATCGGCCAAGGGCGTGTGGCTCGACGTGCCGCTCGCCAAGCCGGCGCTGCACCGGCTGGTGGAAGAAGCGGTCGGCAAGAGCGGGCTGGACGAGGCCTACATTCGCCTGCTGGTCACGCGCGGCGTCGGCGACCTGGGCCTCGACCCCCGCAAATGCCCCAAGCCGTCCGTCATCTGCATCGTGGACACGATCCAGCTGTGGCCCCAGGACCGCTACGACAAGGGGCTCGTTGCGCTCACCGCCGCGACACCAATCCATCATCGCGAGAGCCTCTCGCCCCGCATCAAGTCGCTCAACTACCTGTCGCACATTCTCGCCAAGGTCGAAGGCATCGCGGCCAACGTGGACGAGGTGATCATGCTCGACGCCCAGGGATACGTGGCCGAGGCGAGCGGCATGAACCTGTTTGCCGTGACCAACAGCACGCTCAAGACCCCGCCCGCGTACGCCGGCATCTTGCGCGGGGTGACGCGCGACGCCGTGATCGAGCTGGCGCGCGAAGCGACCTACGGCGTCGAGGAAATGCCGCTCAACCGATATGACCTCTATACCGCGGACGAGATGTTCCTCACCGGCACCGCCGCCGAGGTCGTGTCCGTGACCAAGCTGGATGGCCGGGTGATCGGTCACGGCCAACCCGGTCCCGTTACAAAGGAGCTCGCCAAGCGATTCAAGGCGCTCGCGATTCGCGGCGACTGAGACCCCAACTATTGACAGGACTTGGGGTTAGGCCACATATTCTCGCGCCCTTGTTTGCGAGGTGATCCATGCCGTGGCGAGTGATCGCCCATGGCGATCAAGTTTGGCACGTGGACGCCCTAGCCGAGCGCCCGGCCAATACCGAGGCATGGCAGTTGGTACTGTCATTCCGGTCGGCGTCCGAACGCTCCGGACGCTCGTTTTGGACGCTCTATCCGCTCGAGGCGACCTCGAAGTCGTCGCTCTTCATTCAGGCCGAGCGTATTCCCGACACGGCCATCTCGCAGCTCCTCGCTGAGAAGCTGGCGTGAGCTCGCTCGAGCTCCAACAGTTGCGTCGCGTGGCCGGGGCGGTCGCACGGCTGCGCGGCGAGGGCGTGCGCGAGGCGACGGTGCGGTCCGACCTGCGCCAGCTCAAGGTCGAGCTCGACAGCGGACTGATCCTGGTTGTCTCGGCGGAGCGGGACGCCCAGGGGCGGCCGCGCCTCGAGGTGGACGTGGTGGACGGCCCCAAAGAGCTGGGAGCCCGTCATCAGCTTGAAGTGCGCTTCGAGTAGCGGGCCGCACGTGACGACGCCAGGGGCAGCGGAGTCGGGTGGGGGAGGGGCGGCGGGAGAACGGCTCCGCTTCCAGGACTTCCAGTTTGACAAGTTGGCGAACGGGCGGTGCCGCGCCAGGGTGGTGCTGACGTGGGCCGACGGGCGGCAGTTCACAGGGGAGTCGGACGGCGTGATTTCACAGGCGGGCGAGCTGCGGTGCTGTGCCGAGGCGACCGTGCGGGCGCTGGAGCGGGTGGTCCAGCCGCGCATGGGCTTCGAGCTGCTGGGCGTGAAAGCCGTGCGGGCGTTCGACGCGACCGTGGTGATCGTGTCGCTGTCGGTGCGGCAGGAAACCCGGGCCTCCCGGCTGGTGGGCGCCTGTCTCACCGAGACGGATGCCCCCCGCGGCGCGGCGCTTGCGGTCCTCAACGCCACGAACCGCATTCTCGGCAACTTCTTCGCCACCCGATGAGCCGGATCCCGGGGACTCCGCTGGTCGCGCTCTTGAGCGCGGCCCTGGGCGGCGCGCTCGCCGCCTGCGGGGGCGGTCACGCGGGGCACACGGCCTTGGTCGCCCCCGCGCGCGATTCGACGGCGGCGTCGCCCGGCGTGGACTCGATGGCGGCGCTGGCTGCGCGGCAGGCGCGCGACTCCGCCGCCGATCAGCAAGCGCTGGACAGCCTGCACGGCGCCCGGCCCGGCGCGGACAGCCTCGCGACGCGCGCTACCTCGTCGTCACTGGTGAAGGGCGAGGACGTGGAAAAGGAAGCGGTGCGACTGTTCGGCGCCGAAGGCAAGAGCGCCATCGGCGCCGCACCCGTCGCCGCGCCCACCTTCGACATCGACGTCTCGAGCTTCGCCACCAACCGGCGCGTGCTCGAGTACCTCGAGTTCTTCCAGGTGGACTCCCGCGACCGCTTCGAGATCTGGCTCGCGCGCCTGGGCCGCTACGAGGGCATGATCCGCGAGCGGCTCCGCGCCAAGCGCCTCCCCGAGGACCTGTTGTATCTGTGCCTGATCGAGAGCGGGTTCTCGAATACCGCCGTGAGCCGGGCCAAGGCGGTCGGGATGTGGCAATTCATGGCGAGCACGGGCCGGCTGTACGGGCTCACCGTGGACCCGTGGATGGACGAGCGCCGCGACCCGTTCCGGGCGACGGAGGCGGCGGTGAACTACCTGGCCGACCTGCGGGAGCGCCTGGGGAGCGTGTACCTCGCGGCCGCCGCCTACAACGCGGGCGTAGGGCGGATCGAGCGCGGCATCGATCGCCTGCCGGGTGAGCAGGACTCGGTGGACGACCGCACGTTTTTCCAGCTCTCCGACCGCCGCTACCTGCGGCGTGAGACCCGCGACTACGTGCCCAAGCTCATCGCGGCGGCGCTGATCGCCAAGCAGCCGCAGCGCTACGGCTTCCAGCCCGAGCCGCTGCCCCCGCTCGAGTTCGACGAAATCACCGTGCCGGACGCCACCGGGCTCGACGTCATCGCCCGGCTGGCCGACACGACCGTGGCGGCCCTGCTCGACCTGAACCCGCAGTTCGTGCGCGGCGTAACGCCGCCGGGCCGGAGCGTCGTCGTGCGGGTGCCGCGTGGGCACGGGACGCAGGTGGCGGAGCGCTACGACAGCCTCCCCGTGACCGAGCGGATCACGTTCGTGGACCACTATGTCTCACGGGGCCAGACATTGTCCGACATCGCGAAGCACTATCGGGTCAGCGTCTCCCTGATCGAGAACGCCAACCCCCGCCTCCGGGCCCATGCGCTGCACGTGGGCCAGCGGATCATCGTCCCGATGAGCGGGCGCGTAGTGCCCGCGTCGGCCTGGTCGGTCCCGCCGGAGCCGCGCTACCGTCGGGTCTCGAGCACGGGGGCGAGCGCCGGGGCGCACCGCGTGCGGCCGGGAGAGACGGCGAGCGAGATCGCGCGCCGCTTCGGCGTGTCGCTCACGGCGCTGCTCAATTACAACGGTCTGACGATGGGATCGCTCCTAAGAGCTGGTGATCTGATCAAGATTCCGCAGAAACAATAAGAAAAAAGACGTCTCACAGAGACGTAACACGAAGGCGTAGCACAGAGACGTCGACGAACCACGTCTTCGTGCTACGCCTTTGTGTTACGTCTTCGTGCTACGTATCTAGCTCTTTCTCCGATATCCCTTCATCAAGGCCGTCGCATACCCGTTTTGCGGATCCTTACCGGCGTCGAGCAGCTCCTGCACCCGGCCGGGCCCACGGTTGTACGCGAGCAGCGCGAGCCTCAGCTTGGCGTCGGGGTTTCCCTCGTACCGCTCCAGCAGGTCGCGCAGGTACCGGAAACCGAGGCGCAGGTTGGTGTTACGCTCGAAGAGCTGGGCCGTGGTGAGGCCCGGCTCGTACAGGCGCGCCGTGCTGGGCAGAACCTGCGTGTAGCCAATCGCGCCCACCTTGCTCTTCGCGTTGCCCTTGAAGCCTGACTCCACGCGCACCAGGCGGAACGCGAGGGCGGGATCCACCCCCTCCGCCAACGACACGTCGTAAATGGCCGCGGCGAGGTCGGCCGCGATGCTGTAGTGCGTGGAAAAGTCGATGATCGCATTGGCGCGCTCGAGCTGGAGCCGCGCGACCGCCAACTCGCCGCGGGTCGCCTCGAGCGACTGCTCGAGCGAGCGCAGCTCGCCCACGATTGCGGGCGCGGTCAACGGCGTCGGCTGGTCGTCGGCGGTGGCACGTCGAGCCCACCCGCCCACGCTGCTCACGACCAGTGCTCCGAGCAGAATCAAGCCCCCCTGCAACATCAACTTCTGGGTCTTCGTTTGCATACACCTCTCTTGTAAGTCCAGGCGGTCACAAGCTGGCCCCGCCTCGTCAAGCATCCATCAATCGGCCGCGTCGCGCCGCCAGTCGCCGTGCGTACCGCCCGTCTTCTCGAGCAACCGCACTTTTTCGATCACCATGCCGCGGTCGGCGGCCTTCACCATGTCGTAGACCGTCAGCAACGCCACCGACACCGCCGTGAGGGCTTCCATCTCCACCCCCGTCCGGCCCACCGCCTTCGCGGCGGCCCGGACGCGCACCCCCGGAAGCCCCTCCTCGAGCGTCGCCGCCACTTCCACGTGGTCGAGGCCGAGGGGATGGCACAGCGGAATCAGTTCCGCCGTCCGCTTCGCCGCGAGCGTCCCCGCCACCTCGCTCACCGCGAGCACGTCCCCCTTGGCCACCTGCTGCTCAGCGACGAGCCGAAACGCCTCCTGCGACATCCGGATCGCTCCCTCGGCGACCGCGGTGCGCACCGTAACCGGCTTGTCGCCCACGTCGACCATCCGGGCACGACCCGCCTCGTCCACGTGCGACAGCTTCATCCGGCCGCGCCCTCCCCCTCCCAGGACCCGCCCAGTACGGCCGCAACGAGCTGCGGGTTCACATTGCCTTGGGCCAGCGTCCGGGCCTCGAGTACCTGGACGATCGCCCGGACGACGCTGGCCGTTTCCTCACCCGAGCGGGCCTGTTCGCGCAGTCGCTCGAGCAAGCCGTCGAGCATCCCGGTGAATCCGCCGCGCGCCTGGAACGGCTGCTGTGACAGCGCGAACGCATAGCGATGCGCCGGTCCGGCTTTCACGGCGGCGGCAAACCGCTCCGCCGCCTCCCCACCCCGGTCCCCCCGCTCTCCCTCTGCAAGGACCCTGCCGATGCATCCTTCGGCCGCTGCAACCCGTTGCGCTACAGCACGTTGTCCCGTCACGCCGAGCTCCTGCTGAGCGAATGCTGCCACGATGCTGTCGGCAAGTCTTGCCACTCGAACCCGCACTACGCGAGACAGAATCGTGGGCAACAGCGCCTCGGGCGCGGTCGCCGTCAGCACGAATACGGTGTTGGCCGGCGGCTCCTCCAACGCCTTGAGCAGCGCATTTGCGGCCGCCTCGGCACCGGCCTGGGGGACCAGCCGCTCCGCGTCGCCGATCACGAACACCTTGCGCGAGCCCATTGCCGGCTTGAGCGCCAGGCGCCGCAGCAGCAGGCGCACGGCCGCGATCCCGTGGCTCGCCAGGCCAGACGGTGCCTCGTACAACGGCTGCTCCCGCCGTGCCGCCATTTCCGCGGCGAGCGCCTCTTCCACTACCTCGACCTGCTTGTCCGCGTCACCGCTCTTCTTCGTGAGCTCGAGCGGCACGAACCAATGCACGTCCGGGTGCGAGAGGTTCAGAACCAGCTTGCATGGCTGGCACTCGCCACACCCTTCCCGGGCCTCAGCCCCGGCCTTTCCCCCGGCTCGTTCACACACAAGGGCCTGTGCCAGCCATAACGCCAGGCGCTGCTTTCCGACTCCCCGGGGCCCCTCTAACAGGAGCGCTTGCGGCAACCGGCCGGAGGCGATGGCGCCTACCAGCCGGTTTCGGGTCCCCTCATGGCCGTACAGGGGGGGTATTGGCATGGCGGGAATCTAGCCGGGGGGGGAAAATGGCCCCAATGTGGAAAACATAACGACTCACGCTACAATAACTTACGCCACTTTCTCGGATCTTGCGCTGGTATAAGACACTATGATTAATAGAGTTATGCGATGGAGTGAGCGCACACTCGCAAGATAATGCCCAATATACCTATGTTTTCGCCATCTGTTCGCCCCTGTGACGCAACAGTGATCACTTCTGTAGTTGCGTCGCAGCAGCACTATTCCCCGCAATCAGCCTGGCGGCTGCCTTCAGTTGATGCGGCTGCCCAACAACCACGAGGACATCCCCCGCCACGAGCCGGAATTGGGGGCCCGGCGTAGCGATCTCTGCGTCGCCCCGAACCACGGACAGCACCAGGGCACCCGTCTCGCTCCGCAGCCCGGTGGCGGCGAGGCGCTTCCCGGCCAGGGCCGATTGGGGCGCGAGCCGCAGGCGCTCGATGGCCATTTGCGGAACGCCGGCGACGCCGTCCAGACTCAAGCGGCCCGACGCGTCGCCGCGCAGCATCTCGTACTGCGAGCCGCGGATCTCCTCCACGAGCCGCTCGATGTCCCCGCGCGGCACGCCGTAATGCGCCAGCACCCGGGCAAAGATTTCGATCGACGTCTCGAATTCCTCGGGGATCACGACGTCGGCGCCGAGCCGCGTCAGCTCCGGCATCTCCACGACGTAGCGAGTGCGGGCGATGATGTGGATGCGGGGGTTGAGCGCCCGGGCGACCCGGACCATGCGGCGGGTGGCAGCCGGATCCGAGATGGCCACCACCAGCATGCGTGCGCGCTCGGCACCCAGCCCGCGCAGAATCTCTTCGCGCGTGGCGTCGCCATAGAAGGCGGGCTCGCCGCGGGCGCGCGCCTGCCGCACCGTCTGGGCGTTCAACTCGACGATCAGGTACGGCGCGCGGATCGAGCGCAGCGCCGCCGCCAGGTTGCGCCCGTTCAGCCCGTACCCGGCGACGATCACGTGGTCCGTCAGCGGCTCGCCCACCGGCGTGAGCGCCTGCGGCCGGAACCCCGGAAGCAGCCGATCGAGGGGAATCCAGCGCTCCAAGGCGTCCAGCAGCGCGGGGCCGCTCTGCAGCGCGAACGGCGTCACCAGCATCGTGAGCACGGCCACCGCGAGGAACGTCTGATACGGGCCCTCGGCTAGGATCCCCGCGCCCCGACCCTGTCGCGCCAGCACGAACGAGAACTCGCCGATCTGGGACACGGCGAGGCCGGCGAGCAGGGCCACGCGTCCCGAGTAGCCCAGCACCGCCGGTCCGAGCGCGGCGAGCACGCTCTTGCCGCCCATGATGGCCGCCACGCCGGCGAGCGCCAGCACGGGGTGATCGCGCAGGAAGCCCACCTGCACCAGCATCCCCACGGTCACGAAAAACAACGAGATGAAGACGTCTCGGAACGGCAGCAGCTCGGCCATGGCCTGGTGCCCGTAGTCGGACTCCGAGATCACGAGCCCCGCCAGGAACGCGCCGAGCGCGAGCGACGCCCCCGCCGCTGCGGTGCCGAGCGCGGTGAGCGTGCCGACCAGGATGACCGCGATCAGGAACAACTCCCGGCTGCGCGTCTTGACGATCTCGCTCAACACGCGCGGCACGACCGTGCGCGCCAGCACGAGCACACCCGCCACCACCAGGCCGGCCTTGGCGAGTGCCCATGCCAGGCCCGCCGCCCCCCCCTCTCCGTCCGCCGCGCCGGCGAGAAACGGCAGGACGAGCATCATCGGCACCACGCACAGGTCCTGGAAGATGAGCACTCCCGTCGCCAGGCGACCGTGCGGCGTGTCGATTTCGCCCTTGTCGGCGAGCCCCTTGAGCACGATGGCGGTGCTCGACAGGGCCACGAGGAATCCCACCAGCACGGCGACCGGCCACGCGAGACCGAGCGCGGCGGCGACGGCGGCGCTCAGCCCCACGGTGAGCAGCACCTGCGCGCCGCCGCCGATCACCACCTGGCGTCCCATCTCCCGCAGCCTGCTGAGCGAGAATTCGATGCCGATGGTGAACAGCAGCAGGATCACGCCCACTTCGGCCAGGCTTTCGACCTGATGGACGTCGGACACGAGGCCGAGGGCGTTGGGGCCGAGCAGCACGCCGGCCACGATGAACCCGGGGAGCGCCGGCAGCTTGAGGCGGTGGAAGACGAGAATGACGAGCAGGGAGCCGGCGAAGATGATCGCCAGGTCGCGGAGCAGCGGGTACTGCATCAGGGCGCCGCGTGATAGGTCATTGTCCAGGGCTCACTTGGCACACATGTGACGGCGCGCACCAGGTTTGTGTGAAGCCCATAATGGAAAGCCGCAGCGTGGGATGCAAGCTTCAGTGCGCAGTAAGTGCAGCATTACCGCGATACGCCCTCGCGCATCATTTCCGAACCACTTCACGGAGTGCCATGGCTGGTTTGCGTACGAACCGGTTCAGACTGCTGCGCCAGGACGACACGGCCCGCGACGCGCGGCTGACGCTGTCGGAGGAGCGGCTGCGCGCGGCGCGGCAGCAGGAGGCGGTGGCACATCTGGGGCAGCAGGCCCTCGCGGGCGCGCCGGTGGCGGAATTGACCGATGCCGCCGTGACGCTTGCGGCGCGCGCCCTCGAGGTGGAGTTCGCCAGCCTGCTCGAGCTGCGGCCGGAGAGTCGCACGCTGCTGCTGCGCGCGGGGGTGGGGTGGCGGGCCGATGCCGTGGGGCGGACCATTCTGCCGGCCGACGCCGATTCTCACGCCGGATACGTGCTCCGCTCCACGGGCCAGGTGGTGGTCGAGGACCTCACCAGCGAGCGGCGGTTCGGAAGCTCGCCGCTGCTCACGTCGCACGGCGTGGTGTCGAGCCTCAGCGTGCTGGTGCACGGCAAGGAGCGGCCATTCGGCATCCTGGGCGCCCACACCCCGTGCCGCCGCGACTTCACCATCCACGACACGCATTTCCTGCAGGCGATCGCCAACGTGCTCGCGACCGCGATCGATCGGGCCCGCACCGAGGCGGCGCTGCGGTCGAGCGAAGAGCACTTCCGCTCGCTCATCGAAAACGCCTCCGACATCGTCACCGTGGTCGGCGAGAACGGCGTGTTCCGCTACGCGAGCCCCTCGGTCGAGCGGGTGCTGGGCTACGGGCCCAGCGACCTGCTGGAGCGCAGCGCGTTCGACTACGTGCATCCCGAGGACATCGCGCTGGTAGCCGAGGCGCTGGCCCGCGCGATCCAGCGTCCCGGGAGCCCGCAGTCGGCGCAGTTCCGGTTCCGGGCGCAGGACGGCTCGTGGCGGCTGCTCGATGCCGTGGGCCAGGCCCGGGCGGAGCGCGGCGGCTCGGCCCATCTCATCGTGAACGCGCGCGACGTGACCGAGCGGCGGCGGCAGGAGCGGGCGCTGCGCGAGAACAAGGAGCGGCTGCGCACGGTGATCGCCGGCGCGCCGCTGGTGCTGTTCGCGCTCGATGGTCACGGCGTGTTCACCATGGTCGAAGGGCGCGGGCTGGACGCCCTGGGGGTGCGGCCCGCGCTGCTCGTCGGTCGCTCCGCCTTCGAGCTGTACGCCGACCTGCCGCACGCGCTGGCCGACGTGCGGCGGGCCCTGGCAGGGGAGACCTTCTCGTCGGTGGTCGAGGTGTTCGGCGTCGTGTTCGAGACGTGGTACTCGCCGGTGCGGGACGGGGACGGGCCGGTGGCGGGCGTGATCGGCGTCGGCACGGACATCACCGAGCGCCGCCGGGCGGAGGAGGCCCTGCGCCGCTCGGAGGAGAGTCACCGGGCGCTGGTGCAGCACGCCTCCTACGCGATCTACCGGTCCACGCCCGACGGGCGCTTTCTCACGGTCAACCCCGCGCTGGTCGCCATGCTCGGGTACGAGTCCGCGGAGCAGCTGCTCGGCGTGGATCTCGCGACCGACGTGTACGCGGATCGCGGGGAGCGTGCGCGCATCCTGGCGCGGTTCGAGCGCTCGGGAGACGCGATCGAGGGTGTCGAGGTGACGTGGAAGCGCCGCCACGGCCAATCGATCCTGGTGCGGCTCGCCGGCCGCGCGGTCCGCCGCGCCGACGGCTCCATCGAATGTTTCGAGACGATCGCGGAGGACGTGACCGAGCGGCGGGCGCTGGAAGAGCAGCTGCGGCAATCGCAGAAGCTCGAGGCGATCGGCCAGCTGACGGGTGGGATCGCGCACGACTTCAACAACCTGCTCACGATCATCCTCGCCAACGCGCAGCTGCTCTCCAAGGCGATCCCCACGACGCTCGAGCCCGCGCACGCCGACCTGCGCGATGTCATGGCGGCGGCCCTGCGCGGGCGCGTGATGGTGAAGGAGCTGCTCGGATTCGCGCGGCGCTCGCGCCTCGAGCTGCAGCCCGTGTCGTTGGGGGGGCTGATCCGCGATCTGTCGGGGTTCCTGCGCCGCATCCTGCCGGCCGACGTGGAAATCGTGACGCTCGACCGGGAGGACCTTCCCGACGTCCGGGCCGACGTCCACGCCACGGAGCAGATCCTGTTCAATCTCGCGACCAACGCGCGCGACGCCATGCCCAACGGCGGCGTCCTGCGCCTCGAGACGAGTATGGCGCACCTCTCCGAGGAGCAGCGCCAGACGTGCGGGGCGCAGCGGGCGGGAGACCACGTCTGCCTGGCGGTGGAAGACACCGGGGTCGGCATGGACGCCGCCACGCGCGCGCGCATGTTCGAGCCGTTCTTCACCACGAAGGAACAGGGGAAGGGGACCGGCCTCGGGCTGGCGACGGTGTACGGCCTGGTGAAGCAACACGGCGGCGGCATCGAGGTCGACAGCGAGCCGGGTAAGGGCACGCGCTTCCGGATCTACTTCCCGCTGGCCGAGGAAGCCGCCGCTCCCGCGCTGGCGCGGCCGGCGCAGAGCGAGGCCCGGGGCGGCTCGGAAACGGTGCTCGTGGTCGAAGACGACGACCAGCTGCGGCGCTCGGCCAAGCGCGTGCTCGAGGAGGCCGGGTATCAAGTGCTCACGGCGGCGGACGGGCTGGAGGCCCTGGAGGCGCTGCGGCATTCGACGGGCGTGCGCCTCGTGTTCTCGGATCTCGTCATGCCCCGCCTGGGCGGGCGTGCGCTGTACGACGCCGCCCGCCGCGAAGGTCACACCGTGCCCTTCCTGTTCGCGAGCGGCTACTCCGATCCCGACCGCGCGGCGAGCCTCGACCCGGCGATGCTGCTGCATAAGCCGTGGACGGAACACGACCTGCTGACGCGGCTGCGGGACATCCTCGATAAGAGATAAGCGGGAGCGGCCGGTCAGCTCACTCCGTCGAGCACGTCGCGGACCTTGCGCGCCAGCGTGTCGGGCACGAACGGTTTCTGCAGGAAGGCGACGCCCGCGCTGAGCACGCCCTGCCGGACCATCGCGTCATCGGTGTATCCCGAGGTGTAGAGGACCTTCATCTCCGGTCGCGTGGGCGCGAGCCGCTCGGCCAGCTCGCGGCCGCTCATCCCCGGCATGACGACATCGGTGACGAGCGCGTCGATCACGCCGCTGTGGCGCCGAGACAGCTCGATGGCGCTGGGCCCGTCCGCCGCGTCGAGCACCGTATAGCCGCGGGCCTCGAGCGCGCGGCGCGCCAGGGTACGGACGGGCGTAGCGTCTTCGACCAGGAGGACCGTCTCATGCCCACCGCGCAGCGCGGGCGGCTCGGGCGCGGGGAGCGGGGGCTCCGCCGTCCCGGGCACGCGCGGCAGGTACACCTTGACCGTGGTGCCTCGCTGCGGCTCGCTGTACACCCAGATGTAGCCGCCGCTCTGCTTCACGATGCCGTACACGGTGGCGAGGCCGAGCCCCGTGCCCTTGCCGACCTCCTTGGTCGTGAAGAACGGCTCGAACAGGTGCGCCTGGGTCGCCTCGTCCATCCCCATCCCCGAGTCGGTGACGGCGAGGCACACGTAGTCGCCGGGGGGGAGGCGATGGCGCCGTTCGACCAGCTCGTCGCGCAGCAGCACGCAGGTGGTCTCGATGAGCACCCGCCCGCCTCCCGGCATGGCGTCCCGGGCGTTCACGACGAGGTTCAGGAGCACCTGCTCCAGCTGGCCCGGGTCGGCGTTGACGGCGCCCGCCTCGGCGTGGAGGGCGGTGGCCAGGTCGACGTCCTCGCCGATCAAGCGGCGCAGCATCCTGTCCATGTTGGCCACGACGGCGTTGAGCTCGAGCACCTTGGGCGCCAGCACCTGGCGGGCCAGCTGGCCGACGGCCTCCATCTTCTGCGACTGGCGCAGCTGGTCTTCCAGGTGACGCTGGGCGGTCACGTCGCGCGCCAGCACCAGGCGAGCGCGGCGGCCCGCGAACTCGAGGGGCCGGGCGACCAGGTCCACCTCGAACACCCGGCCGTCCTTGGCGCGGTGGCGCACGCCCGAGCGGACCGCGCCCTCGTCGGTGCGGCGGGCCAGCTCCTGCTCCAGGCGGCCCTGCTCCTCGGGGGGCCGGATGTCGCGGATGGTGAGGGCCAGGAACTGGGCCTCGGAATAGCCGTAGCGCGTGATCGCCGCTTCGTTCACGGCCATGATCCGTAGCGTTTCGAAGTCGTACACGAACATCGGCTCCGGGTTGGTCTCGAACAGCAGGCGGTACTTGCGCTCGCTCTCGTGCAGCCGCTCCTCGGTGCGCTTGCGCTCGATGGCCATGGCGACCTGGGTCGAGACGAACTGGAGGATGTGGCGCTCCGTCTCGCCGTAGCGCACGCCGGGAGCGTACGTCTGGGCGACGAGCACGCCCATGGGCCGGTCGCCGATCTTCAACGGGACGCCCACCCAGTCGATGGACGGTGCGCCGATCAGCTCGACCTGGCCCCGCCGCTCGAGCTCGGCCTGCACCTCGGGCGTGACGAGCTGCGGCTCGCCCGTGCGCAACACGTACTCGGTGAGGCCCTTGCCGGGCCGCTTGGAGGGGAAGTCGTTGTCGTACTCGTCCACGTGGTAGGGGAAGGTCAGCAGGTCGGACGCGGCGTCGTACAGCGCGATGTAGAAGTTCTTCGCCGGCATCAACTCGCCCACGATCCGGTGGATGGCGCGAAACAAGTCCTGGAGACTACCGGCGGCGTGGGCGGCTTCGGAGATGCGGTACGTGGCGAGCTGGATCCGCTCCGCGCGCTTGGCTTCGGTGACGTCGCGGAAGCTCCACACCCGGCCCACGCTCTTCTCGCCGATGCGCTGCGGCTGGGAGAAGCGCTCGAAGATGCGACCGTCCTTGAACGTCAGGACGTCGAAGCTCGACGCATCGGGACGCGCGTACAGGTCGCGCTCCTTGGTCAGGAACCCCTGGGGATCCGCCAGCTGCTCCAGCACGAACGCCATCGTCTCGAGGGCATTCTTGGTCTCGAGAATCGAGTCGGGAATGCGCCACAGCTCGGCGAACTTCCGGTTGAAGCTGACGATGTGACCCTCGAGGTCGACGACGAGAATCCCGTCGGCGGTGGACTCGAAGGTGGCATTCAGCAGCGACAGGGTCTCTCGCAGGTCCCGCTCGGTGCGCTCCCGCTCGGTGATGTCGCGGTACGTCACGACGATCGCCCGGATCGCGGGCTCGCTCAGCCGGTTCACGCCCACCACCTGGAGCCGCCGCCAGCCGCCGTCCTTGTGCATGGCGCGCAGCTCGGTGCGCACCAGATGGCCCGGCTCCTGCATCAGCTCGGCGAACAGCTCCAGGGCGCCGGAGCGGTCGTCGGGATGGACCAGCTCGAACACGTGGCGGCCCGCGTTTTCGGTCGGGGCGTAGCCAAGCACGGGGGAGGTCGATTGACTGGCGTACAGGACGGTCCCGTCCGTGTCCAGCAGCATGATGACGTCACTCGCGTGCTCGAGCAGCGCGCGGAAACGTTGCTCGCCGGTGGCCTGCGCGGTGAACGATTTGGCGGTCTCGGTCACGCCGCGTCCGGCCGTGGGGGCGGCTCGTTCAGGACGAGCCAGTACAGCCCGAGCTGGCGCACGGCCTCGACGAACTGGCCGAAGTCGACGGGCTTGCGGATGTAGCTGTTCGCCCCCAGGCCGTAGCCGCTCACCACGTCCTTCTCTTCCCGCGACGAGGTGAGGATCACCACGGGCAGGAGGCGCGTGCCGGGGTTGGCGCGGACGCGCCGCAGCACCTCGAGCCCGTCGACCTTGGGGAGCTTCAGGTCGAGCAGCACGAGCTCGGGCGTGGCGGGGCGGCCGGCGTGGGCGCCGGTGCCGAGCAGCAGATCGAGGGCCTCGGCGCCGTCCCGGGCGAGGAGGATCTCGTTCTGGATGTTGTTCTTCGCGAGCGCGCGGCGGGTCAACGCCTCGTCGTCGGGGTTGTCCTCCACCAAGAGGATCGAGCGGTCGTGCATGATGTGCTCCAGCTTAGAGCGTGAAGTAGAAGGTCGCGCCCCGGTCGGGGGCGCCCTCGGCCCAAACCTGGCCGCCGTGGCGGTGGATGATCCGCTGCACCGTGGCGAGCCCGATGCCCGAGCCCGGGAACTCGGCCGCCGCGTGCAGCCGCTGAAACGCGCCGAACAGCTTGGCCGCGTACGCCATATCGAAGCCGGCGCCGTCGTCGCGGACGAAGAACGCCCGCCGCCCGTCGTGCGCCATCGCGCCGACCTCCACGCGCGCGGATGACCGCTTGCCCGTGAACTTCCAGGCATTGCCGAGCAGGTTCTGCAGCACGATGCGCATGAGCCCCGCGTCCGCCCGGACGACCAGATGGGGGGCGATGGCGAACGTGACGTCGCGCGCCGGGTCGGTCTTCTTGAGGTCTGCGGCCGCCGCGGCGGCGAGCGCGCTCAAGTCCACCTCTTCCACCTGGACCTCGCCGCGCGTGACGCGCGACAGGCTCAAGAGGTCGTCGATCAGCGTCCCCATGCGCTGGCTCGCCGCGCGGACCCGTTGCAGGAAATCGCGGCCCGTGTCGTCGAGCCGGTCACGATAGTCGTCCAGCAGCGCCTGGCTGAAGCCGTCGAGACTGCGAAGCGGCGCCCGCAGGTCGTGCGACACCGAATAGGAAAACGCCTCGAGCTCCTGATTGGCCACCTCGAGCTGACTCGCGTAGCGCCGCAGCGTGTCCTCCGCCTCCTTGCGGGCGGTAATGTCGCGGATGATGGCGGTGAAGGCGACTTCGGCTCCCTGCGTCCAGCTCGCGAGCGACAGCTCGAGCGGAAACTCCGTCTCGTCCTTTCTCCGGCCGGCGAGCTCGACCGTCTTGCCGATGACGCGGGCCTCACCCGTGGCCACGTAGCGCGCCAGTCCCGTCCGATGGGCATCCCGGAATCGCTCAGGCATGAGCGCGGTGAGCGACCGGCCGATCACCTCGTCGGACGCGAAGCCGAAGATCCGCTCGGCGCCAGGGTTGAAGTAGGTGATGTTGCCGTGCCGGTCGGCCGAGAGGATGGCGTCGTTGGCGGTCGCCGCAAGAATGCGGAACCGCTCTTCACTGGCGCGCAGCGCCTGCTCGGCACGCCTCCGCTCGGTGAGGTCGCGCGTCACCTTGGCGAATCCCAGCAGCTTGCCGCGGTCGTCGCGCAGGGCGGTGATCACGACGTCCGCCCAGAAGCGGGAACCGTCCTTGCGGACCCGCCAGTTCTCCTCCTCGTAGCGTTCCTCCGCCGCGGCGGCGTGCAGCACGGCCGCGGGACGGCCGGCGGCGACGTCTTCCGGCGTGAAGAAGCGCGCGAAGTGTTGGCCGAGAATCTCCGCTGGGGCGTACCCCTTGATCCGCTCGGCTCCGGCGTTCCAGCTCCCCACGTAGCCCGCGGGGTCGACCATGTAGATGGCGTAGTCGCGCACGCTTCCCACCAACAACCGGAGGCGCTCTTCCGCGACTCGCCGCCCCGCCATCCCGTGACCGACCAGTACGCTCGCGAGGCTCGCGAGCGCGAGCGCGACGAGCACGCCGGTCCAGGCCGTCAGGCGCGCCAGGCGGACCCTGGCCTGCAGGGCGGCGGAGCGCTGCGCCAGCAGCTGTGCCTCGTCGTCCTCCATCTGCGTGACCACCCCGCGCACCAGCCGCATGAGCTCCTGTCCCCGGCCGCCGATCACGGCCCTGCCGGCCGCAGCGAGGCCCCCGGTGCGGCGCGTGTCGATCGTCCACTGGAACCGCGCAAGCCGGGTTGCCACCAGGGCCTCGAGCGAGTCGAGCCGGCGCTGCTGCGCCGGATTGTCCGCCGTCTGCGCCCGCAGACCCGCCAGCCGACTGCTCAGGCTCGTCCGCGCCGAGTGATAGGGGGCGAGATAGCTCGTGTCGCCCGTGATCACGTAACCGCGCACCCCGGTCTCGGCTTCGATGAGATCCGCGAAGCCAGCTTCGAGCTCCGCGCGCACCTCCAGCGCATGGGCCACCCCGCGCGCGCTGTCCACCGTCGCCTCCGTGCTGCGCAGCGCCGCCGCGCCCACCGCCACGATGATCGCGACCGCGATCCCGAACCCGATTTGGATCCTGCGCTCGAGCGACAGGCCCTTCCCGATCAAGCGCGCTTCCGCCGTTCGGTGGTGCCGTCGAGCACGTCGCGGACGGTGCGCGCCAGGGCGTCCGGGGTGAAGGGTTTCTGCACGAACACGAAGCCGGGCTCGAGCACGCCGTGGCGGGTAATGGCGTCGTCGGTGTAACCCGACATGTAGATGACGCGCGTCTCGGGCCGCAGCGCCGCGAGGCGGGTCGCGAGGTCCCGGCCGGAAAGTCCCGGCATGATGACGTCCGTGAGGAGCACGTGGATGGGACCCGAATAGCGCTGCGCCACGTCCAGGGCGGCTTCTGCGCTCGCGGCCTCGAGCACGCGGTAGCCGTAGCGCTCCAGGGCGTGACGGGCGACCGCGCGAACCGGCGCTTCGTCTTCCGCGACGAGCACGGTTTCGCTGCCGCGGGCCACGGGCGCGGGCGGGGCGCGGCCGCTCGCCGGGTCGACCGCCGCTTCCACGCGGGGGAGATAGATCTTGAACGTGGTGCCCACCCCCAGCTCGCTGTACACCCAGATGAATCCGCCGCTCTGCTTCACGATGCCGTACACGGTGGCGAGCCCGAGCCCCGTGCCCTTGCCCTTTTCCTTGGTGGTGAAGAAGGGCTCGAACAAGTGGGCCTGCGTCTCGGGATCCATGCCCGTGCCGGTGTCGCTCACGGCGACCATGGCGTATTTCCCCGCCGGGGCGGGGTAGTGCTCCGCCGCGTAGCCGCCGTCGAACTCGATGTCCGCCGTCTCGATGGTGAGCTTGCCGCCCGTGGGCATGGCGTCGCGCGCGTTGACCGCGAGGTTCATGATCACCTGCTCCAGCTGACCGGCGTCGGCCCGGACGGGGCCCAGCGTCGGGGCCAGCACGGTCGCCAGCTTCACGTCCTCGCCCAGCAGCCGGCGCAGCATTTTCTCGAGCTCGCTCACGAGGGAGTTCAGGTCTATCACGCGCGGCTGCAGCACCTGCTGGCGGCTGAAGGCGAGCAGCTGGCGGGTGAGCCCGGCGGCGCGATCCGCCGCCTTGTGAATCTCCTCGGCATCCTGGCGCCGCGGGTCCTTGGGGGCCAGGTCCTCGAGCAGCAGGTCGGCGTACCCCGTGATCGCGGTGAGGATGTTGTTGAAGTCGTGCGCGATGCCCCCCGCCAGTCGCCCCACCGCTTCCATCTTCTGCGCCTGGCGCAGCTGCTGCTCCAGCAGGACGCGCTCGGTGACGTCCCGCCCGATGCCCAGGATCCCGATGAGCCGGTCGTCGCGCAGCTGGGCCGTGGCCGAGAACTCGGTGAGGCGGTAATCGCCCCGGCTCGTATGGATGCGGAACTGCGCCGTGGGCCGCTCCTCGCCCCGCACCACCCGGCCGAACAGCTCGAGGGCGA
>WNGC01000134.1_pt1 | contig 37827 bp, 26 predicted proteins | sample 5400051 | NCBI WGS metagenome assembly WNGC01 (sample SAMN13153368, study PRJNA577476) | soil metagenome | isolation source: 20 cm soil or saprolite under grassland replicate 2 | place: USA:California | collected 2016-06-15
TTATTCGTCGGCGAGTGAAGGAGTGGAGGACTAAGCAAATATCCGCACTAGTAGGCACGGATCGAAAATCTCACACCCATCACCGTTTCGGAATGGCCTGGGTTACGTTTGCGCTTGCAGTCGCGGTCCATGTCACGGACGAGGCGATGCACGACTTCTTGTCAACTTATAATCCGAGCGTCCGGTCCATTCGGGCTCGATTGCCATTTCTCCCACTCCCAACGTTTAGCTTCAGGGTCTGGCTCGCTCTCTTGATAACAGGCATTTTCTTGCTGCTTTGCCTTTCCCCTTTCGCTTTTCGTAGAGACTCTTGGCTGCGAACCGTCTCTCGGCCCTTGGCCATTCTTGTGGGAGTGCTGAATGCCACTCTTCACATCGGCAGTTCCATCTATTTTCACCGCTGGATGCCAGGTGTGTACAGTTCGCCTTTCCTCCTGCTTGCAGCCCTCTATCTCCTCGTGAGTTCGCGGGCTCGTGACTCCATCGTGGAATCTTGGTTGTGCATTCAGCGGAGAAGCAGCCCGTAAGTTGTCAGTCTTAGCTTCATTGTGCGCTTCTTTGGGGAGGGATCCCTTCACCCGGTAGGGACCGGACAACCATTCGATCTGGATCTGTTGCGAACTGCCAACACGATTAGGAGCGTATCGTCGGCTAACAAGAAGTAATTCTGTTTCTTTCCGGGGTAGAGAAATCTACAAAGCGCAAAACCCCGAATTTCTGTGTTCATCTTAGGAAACTACGGGAAAGCTATGGTGCAACGGCAATCGATTACATCCATGGAAGTACATCCACAGACCGTGATTTTGAGATTGCCGAAGAGAAAATTCACATCGAGATTGACAAGGCTGCAAACCACATCAAGAAACTCAAGGCTCGGCGTGACTCTCTTCCTGCTCGCGTGACAGTTGCGGATGCCCAAAAGGGCCAGGAGATGGTGAAACTTTCTACCGAACGCAAACACCTAACTAACGTTTTGAAAATGGTCGCATACCAGACGGAGAGCGATCTGGTTGAGCTGATTCGCCCTCATTACAGCCGCGTTGAAGATGAAGGGCGTACTTTCATTCAGATGGCGCTGCAGGATACCGCGGACATCGAGCCCACGGAGGACCAACTTCGGATAACGCTAGCCCCACTCAGTTCGCCACATCGGTCACATGTCCTCGAAGCCCTTTGCCAGGCACTCAACAACACGAACACGTTATTCCCGGGCACCCGGCTTCAAATGCGTTACGTGGTCGCATCCTCCTGTCTTGAAGCAAAAAGCGGACAGGTTACCGACAACCCATGTCAGGAGTTCTGAAATTAGTAGCACAGTAGTAGCATGGCCTACATTCCCCGATATCCAGTCTGAGCGGCCGTACGTCTGGTTCTTCAAAGTTGCCAACGTTACGCGGTTCTATTGACAGCGCCTGTTTGGACTTGCTATGTATTCAGCCGCTACGGTGTAACGAAAACCCACAGTTCATCACTATCAAACGTCGTATTGCAGCGCTAAGATGTCAGAGTTGGCTTAGGGAAAAGACCAATGAGTAGGCCGAAAGTTCTTTTCCTTGTCGCTTGTCCCGCGACATTCGCGGAACTAATCCCCTCCCTGGTCTCGCATGGGCTGGACATCATTACACACCGGCTCGACCATCCTGTTTTTAACGCGATCCAGACGGGTCGCCCTGAAGTCATCGTCATCGAACATTCCCAGAAATCTTCGCCGGGCGCCTTGGATGTGGCCAGCGAGTGTAAGAAGTTGAATGCAGCAATTCCTATCATTATAGCTACAACGGAGGGCGGAGAAGAGCTTGCCATAAGAACGCTTCGTGCTGGCTTACAGGATTACGTGAACTTGCCCTCCCCGCCGGGCGCATTTTTGGCTCGAATCCGGAAACATCTGCCAGAAGTATCTGGCAAGTCAGAGCATCCTTCTGTCGGCTTGTCCTCCAGGAATTCCAGCCGGATGGTCGGTGCCAGCAATTCGATCGAGGAAATCCGGAAGTACCTCCGGCAAGCGGCAAAGTCAAACTGCACCGTGCTAATCACGGGCGAAACCGGAAGCGGCAAGGAACTCTTTGCCGAATTCATTCATGAGAATAGCCCTAGGAGGGATAAGCCCTTTGTGTGTGTGAATTGCGCCGCGATTCCGGAAGCTTTGTTGGAGAGCGAATTGTTTGGCCACACCAAGGGTGCCTTCACGGGCGCCCAGGAATTGACAGAGGGGCTTTTGTCGGCCGCAGACGGTGGCACGATTTTTCTGGACGAGATTGGGGACTTGAGTTCGGTGGCTCAAGCTAAAATCCTCCGGGTTCTGGAGACAAAACAGATTTGTCGGCTTGGAGGAACTAAACAAGTAAGTCTCGATCTGAGATTTGTCGCCGCAACCAACCAAGACCTTTATGCCATGAGCGCCGAAAAAAGGTTCCGGCAGGATCTCCTTTTTCGTCTTGACGTTGCGCACGTGCACCTGCCGCCCCTCCGCGAACGCAAAGAAGACATTCCCTTGTTGATCCAGGAACTTTGCCGCCAGTTTTCGTTCCAGAAGTCCGCACCCGCGCCTGAGTTTACCGACGAATTTCTCGGCCTCCTCCGGGAATACGACTGGCCGGGCAATGTCCGGGAACTGAAGAACGTCATCGAGCGGTTGTTTCTTCTCGAGCTGTCAACACCGGTCGGAGTCGAACATCTACCCGCTCATGTCAGGCAATTCCTAGTAACGAGCAACAGTTTGTCAAGAGGCGAGCGCGAGCTGCTCATCTCGGCTCTTTTCTCAACTAAATGGAATAAGACCAAAGCTGCCGAGATGCTTAATTGGTCTCGTATGACCCTCTACCGGAAGATCGCCAAATACCACATTCCCGAAAAGTGTTCGCCGCGAAATGTCTAGATCGGAGATCCTTTCCTTCCCTATCTTAGCGGACTAGTGACAACCGTAACACTTGGTTGTGACACCCAAGTGTTAACGATTCCCGCGTCTATCCAAGGCAAAGCCCCATTTTTTCTTTTACTTAAAGGAATGAACTCCGTTTTCACGGAATCGTTCGGATGTCACTTCTCTTGTTACATCCACATTCCTGAAGCAAATTGTTTTGCAGGCCGGGTTTCACTATCTACTTGAATGTTCGGGATTTGCAGACTTGCACAGTGGAATAAGGAAGATGGCATCGCAAATGCCACGCTTTGCCGGAGGCTTGAATGCCAGAGCAGTCGCGTCCGGGCAGTATCGGCGAAGGAGCAGAGGGACGGTACGCGAACTACTTCAAGGCGGGCCACAACGCATTTGAGGTGATCTTGGAATTCGCCCAGTTCTACGAGGGAGATGCGCAGCCGCTAGTGCACACGCGAATCATTACCAGTCCAGCTTATGCAAGGACTTTTCTGGGGGTTCTGAAGGATTCGCTGGACCGGTACGAGAGCGTGTACGGACCCATAGCGTCTGGAAAGCCGCATGAGTGATTACTCTGTGTTAAGCGCTGTCAGCAATTCTCTGCTGTTGTTGCTGACAAACGGCATCACGAACGCACTGACTGGCACCCTAAGCGTGCCGGTGCAGCTTTTTTCACCGCCGGATATGAAAACGTCAGGGACAGTTCCCGGGATTTCACTGTGGCTTTACAAGGTTTCGCGCATGGCAGAGATGCTGAATGAGCCTCCTGAACGGAAGACGGCAACGCAGATGGCTCGCACACCACTGCCCGTCTTGCTGCATTACCTGGTAACTCCGATGGCCTCCGACCCGGTGACTTGTCAAACGCTGTTGGGAAGGGTTTTGCAGGTTTTAAACGACCATTCCATTCTTCGCGGCAATGATTTGCAAGGAGCGCTGCAGAACTCGACCGAGCAACTCCGCATAAACCTGGAAGCACTGACCTTGGAAGAGCTCAGCCTGGTTTGGGAGGCGTTAGGCGAACCGTATCAGCTTTCGGTCACCTATCTGGTGCAAGTAGCAAGAATCGATTCGGACCTCGAACTGGTGAAGTCGAGCCCGGTGCTGGACAAAGAAACCACCTATTCGCAAATTCTTTCGATGACGTGAGGTAGCGGAACTTGGCAACGCCACATCAGGTTGCAGTTGGAAATTTGCTCTACACGGTTGTGGACGACTGCACCACGAGCTATTGGGCCATTCTCACCGGCTCAGTGAGCGATGAAATTCTTGGCGCGTTGTATGCCCCGGATTTCACTGTGGATACCGGGCGGGCCGACCTTCCGTCGAAGACGACCGCCAACGGACTTTTCGCCGTTACGGGCTATCCCGATCAATCTTTCCCGAACCACGTCACAACAAACTACAACGTCAGCCTCCTGATAAGAGCGGCTGGATTTCGCGACCTGAGCCTGACGCAAGCGATTCCAGCCGGAGCGGCGTTTCCGATCGTCCTTCCGCCACAAGCTTTGCGCCGCCTGCCCGTGCGAATCCAGGGGCGGGTGGTAAACGACTTGACTCGCGCGGCGATTGCCGGGGCGTTGGTCTTAAGCGTGGATGGTCCGTCGACGCCCCCAACGGTTCATACAACCGCGATGCGAACGCCCATGTATTTCGATCATCCCCCTGGAACACCGGCTCAGAATGTCACGTGGAATCCGCCTGTGCCACTAAACCTGACGGCGGCTGTTGCTGCTGGGGACAAAATTCTTAATCTATTGAATCGTTCCGGCTTGACAGGAAATCCGGTTATTCAACTTCAAAATTCCTCGCAGACGATCGTCGAATATGTAGTCGTGGATCACCTGGGGCCCGGAGCCCCCGCTGCCGGCCAGGTGTTCTTGCGCAACGCGCTGAACCATAGCTACTCACAATCAGCCACGGTGGCGCATCTCACTCCCAACTTTGTTGGAGGAATCGCGAATCTCTCCTCAGATGCGAACACTGGAGACGGAATCTTGCTCGCCAGTCAACTTCTGAATGGAGCGTCGACCCTGGTAGTCGATTGGGGCTCCCTCACCGCGGAGTATCACGAAGTTGGCGCCCTAACCGACAGTGATGGGTATTACGGGCTCGACGGGATGGGCCGAGTCCAGGAGATCTCTTTGTCTTCAAGCCAAGGCGCGTTGCAGAAGACCGTTTCGTGGTTCATCGAGTACGACCACCCAATCAACGTGGTGGATTTGCGGCTTTCGTAATGGATTTGAGGAGGGAACGATATGCCAGAGTACCTAGCTCCCGGAGTTTATATCGAGGAAATTACAGGCGCGCAGCCCATCGAGGGCGTGAGCACCAGCACCACCGGCTTTGTGGGGGTTACACAGAAAGGTCCACTCGATACGCTGGGGCCGGTCCTAGTCACCAGTTACCCTGAATTCGAGCGGACATTCGGAGGCTATTTCACACCGGGATTCTCCGGCAGCGGATTCAACTTCTTGCCGCATGGTGTCGCCGGCTTCTTCAACAATGGCGGGCAGCGTCTTTACGTCAAGCGAGTCGCGGGCTCGGGAACGGCTATCGCAACCGCCACGGCCGGACTGGAAAACAACGCTGGCGGAACACTGACGCTTATGACTCGGCTGGTCGACACCGTGCAATCAGGCGCGATGTCGGTGAAACTGAAGAGCTTGCTCGGACTGGAGAACGGCACAACCTTCACACTGACCCAGGTCAAAAATGGTATTACGACCGTGTCAGCGACCTTGACGGTCTCCAGTTACAACAGCCAGAAGAACATTGTTTGGTTTAATCCGCCTCTCACCAACTCTTTTGAGGCCCAGTACACCACCGTGGCACTCACCGGTGGTACGGCGGTAACCGCCCAGGGTGCGCCTGCTAGCTCTGCGGGTGCTGCGATTGTGCCCGTCGCAAACACGATGCAATTTGCGTTGCAGGCCGCGAGCGCGGGAATTTGGGGCAACACGCCGTCCGATCCAACGCTCGTCGGCTTACGGGTTCAAATCGCACCCAGCTCGCGTGCGCAGTCACAAGTGCAGTCGGTCAGCAACTTCAGCGGCGGAACAAATAACCTGGTGACACTGAATTCAGCCCAGAGTTTCTACGCCGGAGCGATTGTGGAGTTCGATCCGGGCGGGACCTACAGCGTGCCTGGCGCAACACCTGGGACAATTGTTGCGGGCGACCAGGTCGTTCAGACGGGGACGAACGCAAAGGCCACCGTCGTTGGAACTGTCCCTGCTGCAGGTCCGATGGTCATTACCGGACTTATTGGCTCACCCAGCGGGTTGGCTGCGGATACTTGGGTAGACCAAACAAACCCACTCCACCCTGTCTTTACACCCTCCGGTGTTGCGCCCTCAGCCAATCCCGGTGCAAAATTCTATGGCAAAGTACTAAGTGTCCAGGGGACCAAAGGCATTCAGCTTGTCAACGGCCTCACGGTGGCACAATTAGCCGCCGTCACCGCAAATGTCGCCTTTGTGCCTCCTCTGCCCACCTGGGCGCGCACCTGCGAATTCGATATCGCGGCATCTTGCGGAAATGTCAGCGAAACTTTTCGTGGGCTCATTCTCGATAACACCACCCCCACCCCCTATTTCTACGGTACGGTCATCAATAATGGTTCTTCGCTTCTGAGTGTGCCTACTCCTCCGCCGTCCGACACGTCCGCTACGGATCCCAGTACCATGCCTGTGGCTCTCGATGGTTTGAACGTTGTTATGGCGGGGGGTAATGATGGCAGCGCTCCTACAGCAACTGATTTCATAGGAAAGGACCTCGGACCTGGGAATCGAACGGGGATTAAGGCGCTGGTCGATGCTCAAGGCATCAGCATCATTGGTGCACCAGGCATCACCGACCAGGATACTCAGAATGAGCTAATCACTCAGTGTGAGTTGTTGAAGTACCGCTTTGCCATCCTGGACCCAGCGCCTCACTCGGGCGGCGGTACGCCCACCATTGACGACATACAGAACCAACGGGATTTGTACGACACGAAGTACGCGGCGATTTATTACCCACGCCTCGTCGTAACCGACCCACTGACCAACATGCCGCTAACAATTCCGCCAAGCGGTCATATGGCGGGCATCTATGCAAAGACGGACAACGAGCGCGGTGTTTGGAAAGCGCCCGCCAACGTCGTTGTCAACGGCATCGACAGCTTGGAGCTGAAGATCAGCAAGGGCGAGCAGGACATCCTGAATCCTGAGCCGAACAATATCTGCTGCTTCCGTGATTTCCGGGCGCAGGGCCGAGGGCTGCGCATCTACGGCGCCCGATGCATAACCAGCCTCACCGAGTGGAAGTACATCAACGTCCGGCGTCTTTTCATCTTCCTGGAAGCTTCCCTGGATCAGGGCACCCAGTGGGCGGTTTTTGAACCCAATGACCAGACCCTCTGGAATCGCCTGATCCAAAGCGTCTCTGCCTTCTTAACCACGATCTGGAGAGAGGGTGGCCTGATGGGGTCAAAACCCGAAGAAGCGTACTTCGTGAAGTGCGGCCGCGAAACTATGTCCCAGGACGACATCGATAACGGCCGCCTCATCATGCTTGTGGGAGTGGCGCCGGTGTTTCCCGCCGAGTTCGTGATCATTCGCATCGGGCAGTGGGCCGGCGGTTCTTCCGTTCAGGAACTCTGAGAGATCTAGGAGGAGCACATGTCTACAACGCGCGTCGATCCTTTTCGGGGCTATAACTTTCGAGTCGAAATCGACAACACCAGTGTCGCCTCTTTCCGCGAATGCGGCGGCCTAACGGCGAACACCGATTCCGTCGATTATCGCGAAGGCAGGGACATCCCTCTCTCCGTCCGCAAACTCACCGGGCTCCGCAAGTTCACCAACATCACATTGAAGCGCGGCTACACCACCAATCAGGATCTTTGGAAGTGGTACAAGAACATTCTCAACGGCGTGGCCGACCGGCGCAACGGTGCCATTGTCCTCCAGGACGAACAGCATAACGACGTGCTGCGCTGGAATTTTGAAAACGGCTGGATTTGCAAATGGGAAGGCCCAGCCATGAACGCCACCAGCAATGACGTGGCGATTGAGAGCATCGAGATTTGTCACGAACGGATCGAACTCGCCTAAACATCCAGGAGCCTTGCACAGTATGCCGACCTACGCCACACCGGGCGTTTATTTTGAGCGGGTGGACAACGCCAGTCAGACGATCCAGCCGCTGCGTACGGATATCGCCGGGTTCGTCGGCATCGCGCAAAAAGGGCCTGTTCACAAGGCAACTCGCGTCGAATCCTGGCAACAGTTTCAATCGACATTTGGAAGCTTTATTTCGAATGGATATCTGGCGTACTCGGTGAAGGCGTTTTTTGACAACGGGGGCCAGACGCTTTATGTCGTGCGCGTCGCCGCGCCGGAAACGAAAACCGGTACGACAGGTGGTCAGCCTTCCGATGGTTTAAATTCTGTGGCCCTTTCCGTAGCGGGATTCGCTAAAGGCGCTCTGGCCACTCTTCAGCAATCCGCGCTCACCCAGGCTGTCGGCCCCCAACCTACGGATCGCCTCAGCTCAATTGTCAACAGGGTTGTAGGTTTTTTGCCCGGCTCAGTGGTCCAGGCATCGCAACCTTTTCCGCCCCTTCAGGCCTGGCACAAGGTGAAATCAGTTGATGCGGTCGCCAAGCGCATCTACTGGGAAGTAGCCCTCGAACCTCTTTTCCTGCTCGTTCCGCCGATTACCTTCACCAGCTTTCAACATGACGACCGCTTGGTCGACTCCGTGGACACTTCCACCAATACGTTGAGATGGACCGAAAGCATCTTGCCCGCGTTTGATCTCAGCCAATCGATTCAGATCGAAACGGGCCGGTCCCGGTCTCACGGAGTCTTCTACGATGCAAACGGCCAGCCCACTATCGAAGTTAGAGCGTCGAATCCGGGGAGTTGGGGCGACGGCGTGCAGGTTTCCGTTTCGCATTCGAGCCTTGCGGCCACCGCGACTTCCTCGGTTGCCCAACCGGCAAGCGGCAAATACTCCTACGTACAGTCTGTCGTCGGTTTTCCTCGCTACTCTCTCGTGAAAATCTACCAAACGCATTCGCCTGCACCCATCATTGATTACCGCACCGTAGCACTCGTCGACGCGACGACCAACATGCTGCAATGGGACTCCCCCTTGCCCGCGACTCTCGACCTTACGAAATTCATCCAGTTTGAAACGGTGGAATTCGCGCTGACTGTTTATGTGAATGCCAGTGCCAAGGAAATCTTCACTGGCCTGTCCATGAATCCGCTCCACACCCGCTATTTCGAAAAAGTGGTGAATCCTCAGAAGACCGCCAGCGACCAACGCAAACAAGTCGGCCTGCCTTCTCAATACATCCGGGTCAGGGACCTGCTTTCCAGCTCGTTGCCTCCGGCCAATCTACCGAGCCCTGCTGCGCCCCAGCTTACAGATGGAGTGGTGGATTTGTGGGGCGGCCGCGATGGGATTGCCGCTTTGCAAATGGAGGACTTCACCGGAGATCCGGGGAGCGATAAGAAATGGGGAATCCGGTCCATGGAAGATGTGGACGAAATTTCGCTTGTGGCTGTGCCGGATATCTTGATTGAGCCGGCGTCCCCAGTCACCTATTCGCCTTTGCCAAAACCCCAACCGGATCCTTGTTTGCCCAGTGTGGCTGCTCCTTCGATCGCTCCTCCTCCGCTGCCACCCCCGACGGAGGCAGCTCCGAGCTTCACCCTCGACCAGGTTTATCAGGTCCAGCAGTTTTTGCTTGAGCACTGCCAGCTCATGCGGTTCCGATTGGCCATTCTGGACCCACCGGATTTCGGCTTTCCGAAGCTGCACGTCGACCTCGGCGAAGTGCAAAGCTGGCGCCAGCGGTTCGTCACAATGTACGGAGCCTTGTATTACCCGTGGATTCTGGTGCGCGACCCGCTGCAACTCGGGAATTCCGTGGTGCGGCGGGTTCCACCGAGCGGCCATATCGCCGGAGTGTATGCCAACACGGATTTGACCGTTGGCGTTCACAAAGCCCCGGCAAACGCAATTCTGCAGTGGGCTCAGGACTTGACGACGGACGTCACTCCGCAGATGCAAGGGTTCCTGAACCCGATCGACGTCGACTGCATCCGCTCTTTTTCGGGCCGCGGTTTGCGCGTTTACGGCGCGCGGACTCTCAGCGACCTTGCCAGTTGGCGCTTCATCAACGTGCGGCGGCTGTTCTTCATGATCGAACACGCCTTGCTGATTTCCATGCAATGGGCGGTCTTCGAACCGAATAACGTGCACCTCTGGCATCTCCTCCGGACTTGCATTTCGAGTTTTCTGGAAGCGCAGTGGAGGAAGGGAGCTTTTGCGGGAAACACGGCGGACGAATCCTTCTATGTAAAGTGCGACGAAACGAACAATTCGCAAGCAACTACGGCAGCCGGTCAGTTGTTTGTCGAAATCGGCATTGCTCCCACACTGCCGGCGGAATTCGTTGTTTTTCGGATCGGGAAAGTTGGCGACACGCTGGAAGTCACGGAGTAACGGAGAAACGGAATGGGCAGCGCTCCTCAAGCTGTTCGGGTCGACCCTTACCGGGCGTTCAATTTCCTGGTCACGCTGGTCGACTCGGGCGCTGGTTCCGGACCACCCCAGCAGAGTCAAGCCTCCGGAGGGTTCAGTGAATGCACCGGCCTCGACATAAGCCTGGACGTCGAGGAATACAAGGAAGGCGGAAACAACGTCTGCATTCTTCGATTTCCCACTCGCGTGAAGTGGTCAAACCTGCGGCTTAAACGTGGGCTGGCCACTTCCGATGAATTGTGGTTGTGGCATTTCGGGTTTGTGAATGGGCAGGTGGTTCGCCGCGACGGGGTCGTTACGCTGCAGGATGAACAGCAAAACGCGGTGAAGACCTGGTCGTTCACGCGAGGCCTTCCGGTCAAATGGACTGGACCGAGCTTGAACGCGGCACAAAATCAGATTGCCATCGAAGAGCTGGAGATCGCCCACGAAGGACTGAAATTGCTTTGAGCGGATTCAACGGGAGAACTCATGGATTTCCGCATCAACAATGTCAGCAGCAACGTGCATGTGGGGGACTCGCGATCTCTCATGGACCCTCACGTTATGCGGGAAGTGGTTCGAGCCTGCGTCAAGGCCGTAAAGGAAGAGTTGGAGCGGGATAAGCAGCTAGCGAAAGAACGCCGGCTCACTTCCAAGGATTCGGACTAAGCCGGGCGCGTGGAGAATTGAATGGCAAACCCCTTAAAAGCCACGTTTCAAAAGCTAAATTCTGACGGGAGCTTGGTGGGTAAAGCAGTCGAAGTGACATTCAACCCGACCGAATACACCCTGAACAAGGGTGCACAGATCGCTGAGGTAACCATCCCTGGACTCGATTCCCCGATTCTTCAGTTTGTCCGCGGACAGACGGAAACTCTTTCGCTCGACTTATTCTTCGACACGACAGATTCAGGTATGGATGACAACGCCAAGCCTGTAACCGAACGGACGGACCTGTTTTACCAGCTTGTGAAAATAGACGGCGCGACTCATGCGCCCCCGATCTGCTTCTTTTCCTGGGGTTCCGCGTTTCCCGGGCAACAATCCTATTTTGATGGAACGGGGAGCCAACAGCGCCACGGTTTTAAATGCTTAGTGGAAAGTGTGCGACAGCGGTTCACTTTGTTTAGCCCTCAAGGCGTCCCGCTCCGGGCGACGCTCACCGTGTCCCTCAAGGAATACAAAACCCTCGCCGAGCAAATGAATGGGATCAACAAAACTTCTCCAGATCACTCGCACACGCATGTGGTTCAGCTCGGCGAAACTCTCAGCCAGATTTCTTATGCCCTCTACGACGATCCGACGCGGTGGCGCGCTATCGCGAATCAAAACTCCATCCTCGACCCCTTGGAACTGCAACGCGGAACAGTTTTGGAGATTCCAACGTTGAGCTCTTGAGGTGACATGCCCACGACGACGCCCATTCCGATTTTCAGCCAGAACGAGACGTTTTACGTCCCGCGGTTCGAGATCTATATCGACAAGAAGAGGGTCGAAGGCGACGTCATCAATGACATCTTGCAAGTTACCTACAAGGACAGCATCAACGATATCGATTTTTTCTCCATCGAGATCAATAACTGGGACGCGGAAAAGCGCGCGTTCAAGTTCGCGCCACCTCAGCAAGGATTCAAGGGCGTTTTCGACCCGGGGAAAAAAATCGAGGTTTGGATGGGCTATTACAAGAACACGCGAAGGATGATGCGCGGCGAGATCACAGGGCTGGAGCCAAATTATCCTGAGTCGGGAGCCTCCACGCTTTCCGTCCACGGCCTGAACGAGCTGCATCGACTTCGCACAGAGCAGCACACGTATTCCTGGGAGAACACTGGAAAGACGGACACGGACATCGCCAAGGAATTGTGCGGGCGTCCCGTAAAAAAGGGACAGCCTGGACTGGGACTGACCATTCATGCAGAACCTGACTCAAACGAAGGGGCGGATCGGACCGTTTTCATGAACAACGAGTACGACATCGTTTTTCTGCTGGAACGCGCCCGGCGGCATGGGTATGACATTTACTTGGAGGATGAAGACGCGACTAAGCTTTTCTTTGGCCGCAAGACAAACGCTGCAGATGCGCCTACGTATCAGCTCGAATGGGGCAAATCCCTTATCAGTTTCCGGCCCACATTGACCACTTCGGACCAAGTGGGCGCAGTTACAGTCCGGGGGTGGGACCGCAAAACAAACAAGGCTATTGACGTTACCTATACACTGCAGGAGCTTTGGAAGGAACAAAAGAAGTCCCAGAGTGAGATTGCACACCTCACCAAGATTTCCCAGGCTTATGGCGGCAGAACGCAAGTCATCACGGACCAACCGGCGCATACGAAAGACGAAGCTAAAAAACTGGCCAAAGCCGCTCTGACGAAAAAGAATAATAAATTGATCACGGCAACCGCCAGCACGGTGGGATTGCCCGACCTGCGTTCCGGATGCTCGGTCGAGATCCTCGGTTTCGGACTGCAAACCAACAAATCCGGGGATCTCAAAGGATCGAGTAGCGACTTTGATGGCGAGTATTTCGTGACCGATTCAACCCACACCATAGGCGGCAGCGGTTACCGCACCGAGTTTTCCGCTCGTCGCGAAGGTCCAGTAAAGCGGGAGGATAAACAAAAGTAATGAGCAAAATTCCCGGAGTCGTGACAGGTGTCGTCAAGAGCGTCGAAGATCCCGACCAGCAGGGGCGCGTGCAGATCAGTCTTCCTTATTTGGGCGGGCAAAACGACAGCACCTGGGCGCCGGTGGCAACCCTTATGACCGGCGGTGGCCGCGGTTCCTGGTTCATGCCGGAAGTGGGTGACGAGGTCCTGGTCGCGTTCAATCAGGAAGACGTCCAGCATCCCTACATTATCGGTTTTCTCTGGAACGGCCAGGACAAACCGCCCGCCAAGGACATCAGCACCAAAGTACGCAGGCTCCGCACCGTCAGCGGGCACCAAATTGATTTCGACGACATCGACGGCGAGGAAAAAATCACGATCACCACCAAGGGTGGCCACAAGATCCTGATGGACGACAAACCCGGCTCCGGGAACGTCACGGTATCTACGAACGGCGGCCACAAAATCAAGATGGATGATACGGCCGGAGCAACGAGTGTTTCGATTAAGACTACCGGCAGCCAAGAAATTCAGCTCCAGGACTTGCCGCCAACCATCACGATCCAAACCACCGCACAAAATCAGATCATCGTCAGCGACGCACCTCCTGGTATCACCATAAAAGCTCCCACCGGTATCCTCACGGTCTCTTGCATGATGGCCACCGTCAGCGCGGATGCTGCGCTCAACATCTCTGCTCCCATCACGATTTTCAACGGTGTCGTCCAGGCTCAGACGGTCATTGCTACTGCTGTCGTAGGGTCTGCCTACACGCCTGCACCCGGCGACACCTTTGGGCTCTGAGAGAGGATTTCATGGCACTGATTGTTCCCATACCGCAGCTGCAACAGGACGGAAACTCCTCATCCGTGCTGGTTTCGGAAAAGAAAATCAATCTTTCCTGCAGCCCCGTCACCTTTGCCGATGGAACACCTTTGACTGTTCTCAACCAACCCAAAGCAACATTTCTCATTTACCGATTGCTGCCAGGAGGAATGCAGCAAGTGCTTGACGCCGCAGGCAAGGCTTGGACCTCTCCTTCGCCATCGGTCGCGCCACAAAACCTCTTCTGGAATGACAAAGCCAAATCGTGGCAAGCCGTTATCGTGGCCATTGGAAACAAAGACAACGCCAATCCACCAAACGACATTTTTGGAACTGCTCCCCTGACTGGCTTCCCAAAATACGTCGCGCAATGTTTCTTCACAGGCACGGACGGAACGGGAGCGCAGCAGTCCGGCCAAAGCCCCCTAAGCGCGCCCGTCGAAATTCTCGCACCCGGCCAAAACAATCTCGCCGGATTGTCGATGGATCCCAACGATCCCACAAAAGCGACTGACATTTACCTGTTTCTGAAGGACAGCACTTTTACGGAACAGGGTCGCATTGTCATTTTTCAAGATTCCTTCGGAAGCTTTCACGTTCGGCTCACGGCCGGCGGTGCCAGTGTAGTTCTTTCCGATTCCGGCCAAATCACCCTTTCACCGTCGAACAGCCAGCCTGTTCAGGTCAATGGAGACATTGCTGTCTCCGGCCGCGTGTTCGTGGGCGGGGTTCAAGTTTCAGTGCCTTAGAGAGGAAACTTCGCGATGGCAACTCCTGCAAACTCTAAGACCGCCGACATCGCCAGACGTTTTCTCGGCGTCGGCTGGAAGTTTCCCCTGCGAATAACCCCAGGCGGAGGCTTTGATTTTTCCTCGGGTGAGCAGAGCGTTGAGCAAGCGATTTGGATTTTGCTGGGCACCGCCAAACGTGAGCGGCAGATGCTTCCGCGTTTCGGTTGCGGCATTCACGATCTGGTTTTCGCTCCCAACAATCCGGCGACGCGCGGCAACGTCCAGCACCTGGTGAAGGACGCCCTGACCGAATGGGAACCGCGCATTGACGTGCTCGATGTAAACGTCACATCGTCCTCAAACGAAGGAAATACCATGCTGATCCGCGTCGATTACCGCATCCGCTCCAATAACACGTTCGGCAATCTTGTCTATCCGTTCTATCTAACGGAAGGGCCTGGAGAATAGGATGCCTCTTACCGCGCCCAATCTGGATAATCGCCAGTTCGCGGACATCGTCGCGGAAGCTAAAACCCTGATTCCGCGCTATGCCCCGGAATGGACAAACTTCAATGAGACCGATCCCGGAATCACTCTCATTGAATTGTTTGCCTGGATGACCGAAATCCTGGTTTACCGGATGAATCAGGTTCCGGATCGCAACTACATCAAATTCCTTCAGCTCATCGGAATTGAACTGGAACCCGCGCGGCCGGCAAGAGCTGAACTGACGTTCACGCTGGCACGGCCGGACATCTCCACTGTCATTATTCCATTGGGAACGCAGGTTGCCGCTCAAAGCAGCACCGGACAGCCTCTTGTTTTTGAAACGGACCAAGCCCTCGTCGCGATCGGTGCGAAGCTTGCTGCAGTACAGACGTATGACGGGTTCGGCTTTACGCCGCAAACGAAAAAGAATGCCGTGCCGGGCCAGTGGTTCTTTCCCTTTGGGCCGAAACCCCAGGCAGGCAACGCCTTGCTTTTGGGTTTTTCCTCGCCGTTATCCTTACCAACAGAGCAGATCAACCTTGCTGTTTCCTTGTTTCAAGACGGTTTGACTCCGCCGGTGATAAAATGCGGCACCGCTATTCCACCTCCCGCGACTCTGGCTTGGGAATATTTGAGCGCAGGCTCGCAGTGGCAACGCATCAATCTAGACAGTGATAGCACCCGCGCTTTTTCCCAGGCTGGTCATGTTCTTTTTCCCGGCCCTGGGAGCCCTGCCATAGCAAGCCAAGTTGGCAACGTAAAGGACAACCTTTTCTGGATTCGCGCCCGCATCGAGTCAGCCAGCTACGAAATGCCGCCGCAGGTCTCCGCCATCCTGACGAACACGATTAGCGCTACCCAAGCCATCACTTTCACGGATGAGGTTCTCGGCATCAGCAATGGACTTCCAAACCAAACCTTCCAAGTGGCCAATACTCCCGTGATGGTGCTGGATGGTCCGATTCGGGTAAGTGATTCGGATGACATAACGGTCTTTGTCACCAGCCTTCGTCTGGAAATCGACGAAGGACAAGGTTTCATGGTCTGGCAGGAAGTCGAAGACTTTTTCGCATCGGGCCCTAACGACCGCGTTTTCACGCTGGATCGAAATACCGGAGCCATAACGACTGGTACGGGAGAGCATGGGCGGATTCCGGTGATCAATCAGGTCAGCTCCTCTCCAAATGTCATTGCACGCTCTTATCGAGCAGGAGGCGGCAGTCAGGGCAACGTGCCGGCCGACAGCATTACCCAACTCCAGACCTCGGTTCCTTCAGTCGATACGGTTACCAACTCTGAGCCCGCCACGGGGGGAACCGATGAGGAATCCGTGGCCAATGCCAAACTCCGCGCGAAACTAGCCTTGCAAAGCAAGGACCGCGCTGTCACGCCAGACGACTTCAAATACCTTGCGACGCAGGCGCCCGGCGCAAACGTGAAACGCGCCTACGCGCTGGCCTTGTATCACCCCAATTTCCCGAACGGACCTGTTCCAGGCGTCGTCACCGTCATCGTCGTCCCGAATTCTCCGGATCCAGCTCCCACGCCGAATCAGACAACCTTGAAAGCTGTCTGCGCGTATCTCGATTCTCATCGTCTTCTTACTTCTGAGGTTTACGTGGTAGGCCCGGTCTATCGAAAAATCCAGGTTCAAGTTCAGTTGGTTGTCGATCCGAGTTTCGATCTGGCAAACGTGAAGAACACTGTCCAGTCAAACTTGTCAACTTTGTTTGACCCCCTCAAGGGCGGCCCCGACTTCGATCCGCAGAAGGGCACTGACGGAACTGGTTGGCCATTTGGCGGTACGGTCTATTACTCCGCTGTCTATCGCATCGTTATCCAGACTCCGGGCGTCACGCGGATCAAGGACAACCAGTTGCTCATCCTGCTCGATGACCAAATGCAGACGTTCTGCCGCGACGTAGCCATCAACAAAGCTGAACTGCTTTACAACGACCCTAACGGACATGAAGTCGATGTGTCTTACGAAACGGGGTCGTGAGGAATTGATGATTGACACGAAGCCACATTTCGTCTTGAACGGCCTCGCGGGATGGCGCGCCGCCGATCTCCAGAATGCCGTCCTGGCAGACGGCGCAGGTACCTTGACCCTGCAGCAGTTGCCGGGTTCCATCCGCCCGCTGGTCGATCCGCAAGGCAGCTTCGGCGGATTGCAAGCTGCTACCGGCGTCGCCGTAGACGCGGAGAATCGTGTCTATATCCTCGATAGCCAGGCCTGTATGCTGAAGCGCTTCGATCGCTGTCAGCAGAAATTCGTTACGTTGCCGTGCATCGGCGGCTGCGGTACGGAACCACGCCAACTTTCTTCACCTCACGGGTTGGCGGTTTCCTGCTGCAACAACATCTATATCGCGGATACGGGGAACTGCCGCGTTCAAATTTTTTCTATCAAGGGCCTCGCTCTGAGGAACATTTGGGGACCCTTGAAGGTCAAACAAACTGCAGCCGGATTCAGCGTCTCGCTAGCGGTGCCCACGGTGACGTCCGCGAATCCCTCTCCGGATTGTTCCGGCGCGGTAGTTTTCCCCGAAGGTACCTGGCAACCCTGGGATGTAGTCGTCTCGAGCCGCAATTGGACCTACGTCTCAGACTATGCCAACGGTCTGATTCACGTCTTCGATCCACATGGCTGCTGGACAACGGCATATACCGGCGGGGGCGGTTCCAATCCCGAATTTGCGAAGCCGACTCGGATGGCGCTTGACCGCGAAGGCCGCATTTATGTTCTCCAAGAATCTCTCAACTACGTCGTGGTCATGAACTCGGACGGGAGTTTTCAGGGAACTGTCAGCCAGCCCGCGGATGTCCTCGGCGAATTCTGCCCGGTTGCCATTGCCGTGGACATTAACGGAAACTTGTGCCTGAGCGACTGCGTCACGCAGAAGTTTTATTTTTATCAGCCGGATGGAGACGGCGGCTGGTGTCCAACGACTTGTTCCCCTTGCGTAGGAACGGCTGCTAGCTCGCTGATCTTCGATCTCTCGGGCAATCCGGTTTTTGCAGACGGCGCACAACGTGTTTGCCAGCTCTCGCCTCAGGGGCTCTTTCCCACGTCTGGGTACTACTATTCTGGAGCGCTCGACAGTAAGACCTATCGCTGCTTGTGGCATCGCGTGGTTCTTCGCGGTTGCGTTCCTCAAGGAACTGCGGTTCGAGTAGACACATTTACCGCGGAATCCGACAAGCCTATCGATGAGATTGAGAGCTTGCCAGAGAGCCGGTGGGCCACAGCGCAGCTTGATGCCGGCACTCAATCCTGTGAATGGGACTGCTTGTCACTCAGCCCTCCGGGCCGGTATCTATGGCTTCGACTGACTCTTGAGGGAGATGGCTCGGCGACTCCGGTCCTGCAAAAGATAAAGGTCTATTATCCTCGAGATTCGTCGCTGCAGTACTTGCCCGCGGTTTACCGGGAAGACGCGGTAAGCACGGACTTCACGGCCCGCTTCCTCTCGATTTTCGATACGCTTCGCAACAAGGCTTCCGGCCAGATCACAGACATCGCCCTTTATTTCGATCCGAAAGCTACACCTGCTAATCCTCCCAATGTGTCTGGAAATGATTTTCTTTCCTGGCTGGCCGGGTGGTTGGGTCTGAGCCTGCAAAACAATTGGCCGGTTCGAAAGCGCCGCGAACTCGTTCGCCAGGCGCACAAGCTTTTCGATCTTCGGGGCACTCCGGAAGGCTTGAAACTGATGATCGAGCTTTACACCGGTTTCAAGCCGCGGATTCTCGAACTATTCCGCCTTCGCCGCTGGCTTGTGGTGGACGGCGCCAGGCTCGGCGATCAGTCCGTCCTCCTCGGCAAGGACATCATGAAGCGTCTGCAAATCGGCGAGAACTCCAAAATCGGTGCATTTCAGCTCATCGACTACGGCAATCCTTCTCTCGATTTCTTCAACTCTTACGCTTACCAATTCATCGTCATCGTTCCCCGCTGGCCCGGCGCCACCGATACGGATCAGATGGCGCTGCAACAAATCATTGAGATGGCCAAGCCCGCGCATACGCAAGCGCAGCTCCGCTGGGATGAGCCGCGATTCCGCATCGGCTTGCAGTCCTTTGTCGGCGTGGACACGGTTCTTGCGAAGTATCCAGTCGGAATGATCGAAGGCCAGGGTTCGCTTGGCTACGACACGGTTTTGGGTAGTCCCGAAGAAAGTACGAAACGGCCTTCCTCGAGTGTGGGCCGTTCATCGCGAATCGGTTGTAACACGGTTCTCAACTGAGAAAGCGAGGTCGCGCCATGGGCGACTGCAATTGCAAACACGGTGGAAGCGGAGCCGGCGGAGTCTGCGTGGAGTGCGACATCCCGCAACTTGCCCGCAACAACTACTTCACGGGAAAGCTCCTCGTGGAGCGCGACTTTACCGACGAGCAGCGCTACCTTCTCGGCAAGCTGCGGCGCCACAACCAGCGGCTCCACGGTTGGGGCGCCGTTTGTGGCCTCAAGGTCAAGCCACATCCTACTTGTCCCGACCGCTACGTCATTATCGAGGCCGGAACGGCCATTGACTGTTGCGGCCGCGAGATTTTGGTCAAGGCAGAAGAATATTTCGGCTTCGAGGCGAAGTTTCTAGAGAATCTGCAAAAACAGAACGGTCCAAATGCGCAGCCTGATCCCAATGTCACATACAAGATTCAAATTTGCGTTTCCTACAAGGAATGTGGCACGGAAGACATCCCGGCGCTCTTCGACGACTGCAACTGCGACGCAACTTCCTGCCAGCCCAATCGCATTCTGGAAAGTTACGGCTTCGATGTTCTGATCAACCCTAAATCTACTGGATTGGATGGCCAGAACATCGAGGTGAATTGGTCGTGCACCATTGGCCTTGCCAATGTCATGCGTGTGGTGGAGAACGACGCGACGAAACGCTTGTATGTCCTTACGTACGATAAGACCTTAAAGGCAGCCGCACTCTACACCATCGACTCAACGAACGACGCGATCTTAGCCTCGCAGTCCTTTTCGAATAACATCGGTCTTGACGTAGCAGTTTCCCCGGCGGGTGATTTTGTCTATGTCGCCCTTCAAAAAGCGACATCGACTGACACACCACAAGTACTGGTGCTGAATAGCAGCGATCTCTCCACGAGCAGGAACCTCGGTCCTTTCGGTAGAAATGGAGACGCGGTCCGCCTCACCGTCGCGCCTGCTCCCGACGGTCGCCTGCTCGCTTTGGTTCCAAGCGGACCAAGTGTGTTGGTTTGGCCAAATCCGCCCACCTCAGGACCTACAACGGTCACCGTCGGCCCCAATCCGGTCAGTATCGCCGTCGGCGACAGCGGTTTGTATGCCTACGTTGCAAATTCCGGCGACGGCACTGTTTCCGCCATCCCGCTTGTGACTCTCACGCTGGTAAATCTTCCAGTGAGCGCTGGACTTGGCGGCTCGACGCCAACCGTTGTTGCCGTTGCTTCTACCACCGGCGGTGACACCCTTGCCGTTCTCGACACCACTAATACGAAAGCTCTCTACCTCATCAGCATTCCGAGTGCGGGTCCGGGTTTTGCCACTGCGATGACTGGGAGTCCCGTCAGCGGCTTTGCGTATTCGCCGATCGATGTGCGTCTCTCTCCTGCGGGGCGATGGGCTTATGTGCTTGAGCAAGACAGCGCCGGAGCCCAAACCGGGTACGTTCAATTAGCCGATGTAAGCGCCGTGCAATCCAGCTCCGCCAATGTTCTGGGCGCGCCGGTTTCCGCTGGTATCCAGCCAACGAGCGAAACTCTCAGCGCAGACGGCAGTCATCTTTATGTTTCTTACAGCGGCGACCCAAAGTCGATTCCAGGCGGCATCGCCATACTAAATGTGGTCCAGGACGGCTGCTGCGATCTCTTCAAGCAAACCATCGAAGGGTGCCCGGACTGCACCGATGGCAATTGCATCGTGCTGGCAACGATCAATGGTTACAAATACGGCCAGGCTGTCGGGCTCCCCGACATCGATAATCTCACGGACCGCCATTTGCTCGTCAGCACCGATCTTCTGATCCAAGCAATCCAGTGTCTTTGCGAACAGAGTGGTGGCGCTGGAAAGACTGGCAAGGACGGAGCCACTGGCCCTGCAGGTCCAGGAATCGACAAGGTCATTGCCACTTTTGTGCCCTGCGACCAGGCTGGTTCCGCAAACATTACTGGAACATCGCCAAACCGCACTCTAAGTCTCGTCATTCCCGGCGAATGCAATAAAGATCTTGTTGGCGTTGCCAACGTCACTTGGGCTCCCCCGACTGGAGTGCTTGGAAAGGTGCCTTTTAACCAGCTAATTAAACCCGGTTTAAAAATCGCATTTACGGGTTCCGTTCAAGCGTCGGACCTCGCGAACCCCGGCGCGACTTCGAACACAGTAATACTGCTCGCCCCGGTTGTTGTGCAACCTGTACCTCCGACAGGGTCTGACTTAGTCGCCTACTGCGAAGTTCCAATCAGGGTTAGAGCGGGGAACTTCAGTTCACCCGGAGACATCACAAGTACCTTTGGCTCAGTTGTGGGCGGTCTGGCAAATGGCGTGATTTTTGCTCTTGCCAATACCAAGGACCAAGAAATCCTTAGCTTGGCGGCACGCACCAAGAAGCCGTTACAAGTATTAGTTAAGGGCGATTTCATACGGGACGCCACCGCCAAGCAACGCGGGCTTGATGGCGATCATTTGCCTCCGTGGGTGCCAGCAAGGCGCTCCGGTGACGGCATTGAAGGCGGCACATTCGAGAGTTGGTTCACGCTAGAGGGCTAGCTTACAGAAGAGGGAGAACTTAGATGCCAACGACGACAAGAACGACCAGGCGGATTTTCGCACCCGGCGGGACTCCGGTGTCGGTGGTCACGACGACAGCTCCCGGTATCAGAGGCGGAGGCCCAACTCTTGCGCCGCCGCCTCCTGCGTCGCAATGCTGTTGCCCGGCTTGCGTTGGACTCGAGTGTCTCGACCGCACTCGTTTCTTCTCCGGACAGCTGCTTACCGAGGCGGACCTAAACAACGAGCAATCCTATTGGCTGGCCAAGAGCCGCCTGCATAATCGCTACCTTCATGGCTGGGGAGTTGTCTGCGGCATGCAAGTGGTCTGCAACGAATGCGATGGCTGGGTGACGATAAAACCTGGCTATGCCATTGACCCTTGCGGGAATGACATTATTGTTTGCGCCGATTATCCCTTCAATGTGGTCAAGGAGATCCAGGCGTGCTGCACTCCGAGCAAGACTGGCAATTGCGCTCCCTTGCGTTCGATTCCCATCGAGAACTGCAAGGATCCCCAGACATGGTGCATTACGATTGAGTACCAGGAACAGCCATCCCGCCTGGTCACTCCTCTCAAGAAGGCGAAGGCCAAGAGCAGCACTTGCAGTTGCGGCAGCGCCAAAGGCGGTTGTGGTTGCGGTTGTGGATGTGGCTGCGGCGGCCACGGCAGCAATGGTTCGTCCGCTTCTTCGTCCAACGGTTGTTCGTGTTCCTCGACTGCAACACAGTCGCCGTCCATTCCTGCCGGCGCCTGCGAACCGACGCGTATCAACGAGGGATACCGAGTTTGTGTTGTTCCCGCTCCAACAACAACAAACCAGATCCGCGGAGGCTCACTTCCTCAGACTTCGGCCTACCAAATCGACCCGGGCATTCAGGAGTTGGAGCGACTCCTCTTACAGGCTCCTCAGCTCGACGCCAATACCGACCCCCAAGTGGCCTACACCGCCGTCAGCAACCATGTCATGACCGTAAGAAACTATTTTACGACTCCCGGCGCTACCCACTGCTCGACCGTCAAGGGACTGGGGCAGATCGTTGTTCCCGCTCCTGCGGGGGGAGCTTCTGAATACATCGCTCAGAAATTGGTTCCCGTGATGAGCCAACTGAACGGAGTGGTCATCAATGCGGCTTTTCAACGCTATTGCCTGCCTCTCCTCCTGCCATGTCCGCCGGATCCCTGTGACGACCGCATATGTCTTGCCTGCGTTACCGTTGTGGAAGGCAAAGTCGTCGACATCTGTAACTTTAAATGCCGCCATCAGGTTTTTACTTTCCAGACGCTCTATGGTTGGCTGTCGGCTTTCGGCCTCGACACAATCCTGCAGCTCTGGAAGCGTCGTTTCGAAATTGGGTGCTGCGGTGAGACCAAGCCTTCGTTCAGTACCGGCCTGTTGCAGAGGCAAAGCCTTACGTCCGCCGGACTCACCAACCCGGGCATGGTCCACCAGGTGCTCTCGATGTTTGCCGCGCAGAAGATTGGCTCGACCTTCGTTAACGCCGTGCTGCCGAGCGCTCAGCGTCAGACAGTGGATTTGAGACCACTGGTGGGAAAGAGTGCCGACAAAGTAGTACTTCCCGCACTAAGGAACTACAACATCCAGAACATAACACCCACCGATGTCGGTTCCGACCCCACGTGGAACGACGATGCTGTAGCCGCTGGTGCACTATTCGCTCCCGCGGCGTTCTTGCCCACGGATCATCTCACGATGTTTGTAAAACAGGACTTGGTTGTCGGCTTCGACGTCACCGATCCCGTTTCCGTCCTCCAGAAGCAAGTTAATGATTTGCAGAAGCAGGTCGAACAATTTATCGGCGCGGGCCGCGGTGTCTCACCCACGCATGGTCCGGTTCCCAAAGGCGGGCCGGGGACAAAGAAGAAGGAGTAAAGTTCAGCATTTTTGGTTGAACTTTCCGGAAGGTGAATGGCGATGGCCAATAACATCACGGATATTGAACGTCTTAATTACTATGAAGGCGAATTCCTCGGTGCCTTGGACTTCCAGGCCGAGCAGGAATATCACCGCGACATGCGCCGGCGCCACAACGTCGGCCAGCATACCTGGGGCATCGTCTCCGGCGTCGACCTCGTCTTGATTCCTAACGGCCTTACCGCCGCGAACGGCCCGGCAGTAGATATCTACGTTCAACCCGGCATAGCCATTGACGGGTTCGGTCGCGAAATCGTGGTCTTGAACAAGACACAACTCACGCAAGACCTGTTTGCCCCTTATGCCAACGTCAACATTCCGGGTTCCCAGACCATGTATCTGTGGATTTCCTATGCACAGCTAATGTTGCAGCCTCCGACAGATGCGTGTACACAGATCAATCAGCCAAATGCTTTCGGCCGGGTTCAGGAGGCGTTTGCCCTCACGGCTACCAAGGACATTACTGGTCCGACGAACGATCTCATTGTCGTCGACGGAAAGTCACTGCCCGCTCCCGTCGCCCCGGGGAGTCCACCTCCGCCTCCTCCGTTGTCCGGCGACATCGTCGTCCCTAATGACGATTCCATCCCATATCAGGAATTTGCAACGGACGACGCGACAGTGAACTGGTATATCCCCATCGGCCAGGTCTCCTGGGATCCGAGCACGGGGCTTTTTGAAAATCGAGCCGACTTGGCAGTGAACGGCCGGCAATATGCTGGCAACGTCACCGCCGCGGTCTTGTCTCCTTCCAGTTCCCTAACCATCCAAGATCGTTTTGCCCCCAATCCTCTGCCCAATAACCCCGGAGCGACTAACGGGCAATTCTATGGTGGCGTTGCGGTCGAAGTTGTCGGCTCCCTTCAGGTGGACCGCCTCCTGGAGGCCAAACTAAACGTTTTGATCGATGGCACGCCTGACCCGGCAAACAACAAACTCAGTCCGCTGACTATCAACGCAAGCTCTGCCGACCAGAGCTTCATTCAATTTCGCGATTCCTCCGGGCCCCTATTTAGCATTTGGGAGACGCCAGCTAAAGCTGGCCCCCCGAAGACTCCTGCTGGCCTAAATTTTGGCGAAGCGGACAGCACTGGCAAGCCAAACAGGAGCGACTTACTCATTCAGGGCGGAAACGTGGGTATCGACCCAGGCAATCACAACAGCGGCAGCGGCCTCACGCCCGGTCTATCTTTCGGTTCCAGACTCAATGGACCTCCTACAGAAGGCATTGCCTCGAACCAGTCCGGAGGTGGACCGAATGCTTTTGGTCTAGATTTCTATACGGCGGTAGGCACGCCGCGGCTCAGCATCACAAATGGCGGCAACGTTGGGATTGGAATCCAGGCTCCAGCTGCAAGTCTCGATGTTAGGGGGCAGGCAATCTTTAAGGGCGCTCTTTCGATTAACAATGCGGGTTTCAGTGGCGTTGGCTCGCTCAATGACGTAAGGGCGGCAATCACCTTCGGCGCGACTGATACTGCATCCGCCTTTTACTTTGGCACCTACGACGGCACCACTTCCAGAGCAACTACTATTCTCGGATTGTATTCTTACCAGCTCGGCAACTGGATTCAGTATTGGGCCCCTGACGGGAAGGTCGGGCTTGGGACGCCAGCCCCGGTTGCCAGTCTTGATGTTAGGGGACAGGCAAGTTTTCAGGGCGCCCTTTCGATTAACCGTGCGGGTGTCAGTGGCGTTGGCTCGCTCAATGACGTAAGGGCGGCAATCACCTTCGGCGCGACCGATACTCCATCCGCCTTCTACGTTGGCACCTACGACGGCAACACTTCCAGAGCAACTACTATTCTCGGATTGTATTCTTACCAGCTCGGCAACTGGATTCAGTATTGGACTCCTGACGGAAAAGTTGGCATTGGAACTTCCCCGGCAGCGACCTTGGACGTCAATGGCTCTGTGGGTGGGAAAGAGACAAACACTGGTTGGGTTCTCGGGAAGGGCGCTTGGGGACCGGACAATTGGCTGAGATTAACCACTACGGAGGCAGGAGGTACCTATCACGACTTTGCCGTTAACTCCTTTTGGGCAGCGGGTTCTCAACGTTTCGATCTTGCCGAAGTCACACCAGCTAATGAAACGGACCAACTTGAACAGGGCGATGTCGTGGTTATCGACCGCACGTGTGGAATGCAAGTGACTCGGAGCACCAAGCCGTTCGATACATCGGTCTACGGCGTTGTTTCCAGCTACGACCAAGCTTCGATGGTTATCGGAGGATTCGGGGGTCCGGAAGCTGTAAAAGGAGACAACGGCAAGCTTCCAATTGCCCTTGTTGGCCGGGCTAAAGCAAAGGTCACTGCTGAAAATGGCCCAATCGAGGTTGGGGATCTTCTGACTACAAGTTCGACGCCGGGTCACCTCATGAGATGTGGCTCCTCTCGCTGCATCGGTTCGATTGTCGGAAAAGCTTTGGAAAGTCTTAGCGAAGCTGTAGGGATGATAACCATCCGAGTCTCATTGTCGTAAGGGAGGAACAAACATGGAGCAAAGACTGCAAGAGCTTCACCGTGAATTGGAGAAAGGGCAGCAGGAGATGGCCCGACTGGATCTTCGCCGCCAGGAACTTCGGGACACTATGCTACGCATCAGCGGAGCCATCCAAGTGCTCGAAGAACTGAGCGGGCAAAGCATTGCATCCGCTCCGCAGACCGAGCTGGCCGCGACAACCGCGTGAATTCCCCGCCGCCCCAAAACGAGGCTCAATTCACCGTGGGCCGCTGGTCCGGGACGTATCACGTCCCGCGTGACTTTTCTGCCTCACGTGATCTGCAACTGGGCCTAGACAGTATTGTCGCTGACCGCCTCGCTCTTGCGTGCGAATCCCTTTTGGAGCCGTCTCTCAATGTCTCCGATCCCTCCGTTTGGCGTGTCCGCGATCTCTCCTTGAATTTCTACCTCGACGCTGGATTCTCTGACGTTCACGGCGTTGCCCGCGATTGGGGCCGCTCTTTTGCTTCTGAGATTCTTTCGATCGTGGAAAACGATACAGTTAGCGATTCAATTCTGCGTTTTCCCAGTCGCGCCGCGTTCCTGGCGCAATTTCTTTCCGACCTCGCCTCCGGCCGCGCTTGGGGAAAGTGGTACTACGAGGAATTTTCCGACTTACAGGTTCTTTCCATCCGCCAAGCCATTTGTTCGATTTTTCTGCGCAAAGACACGCCTCCCGTGGACCTGCTTCTCCAGATTGTTTCGATCGGCCGGCTTGAAGCGGTATTGCAGGTTCTGAACGACAATGATGCTCGGTTGATCTTTGATCTTTGCTTTGACGGTTCCGCCAGCGCACGTCGAATTGAAAGCCTTCACAAATGGGCCGGCATTGTCTTGGAATTGTGGAATTCTGCTCCGCTTCGTTCTGGCTCTCGCGCGGAGAATCGCTATCGAGATGCCATTCGTCTCTTGGCGCGGACCCTCCCTCGTTATCCCGCGGGCCAGGGGGACTCCGAACTGCAAACCGTCATCAGTGGCCTGCTGCGGCTTCGCCAGGTCCTTCTAGAGATACGCAAGCCGAGCCTGATGGATTCTTTGTTCAAGCACTTGGCCAACTACAACGTGCAATCCGCCGTCGAACTTGCCGCTCTCAACGGTGTTCACGACCCAACTGAGGCTCTCGCTTTCTTTGCGCAGTTGATGCAAGATGATGTTTTGTGGGCTCATCAGGCAGCAGCCGTGGTTCTAGGCGAATCGAACAGGGAAAAATTCCTCACCTCTAAGAACATCCCGGAAGGCGAGGTGATTCTTTCTTCCTTCGGCGCCATCTTTCTTCTTGGCCCTTCGCTGACCACATCGTCTCTCGACGAGTTGACCCGCTGCGCATCCGATTCCTGCGAATCTCCAGACAAGACCGCCGCCGTCCTTCGCCATCTAGCTGCTGTCAAGTGTTTCGGTCGCAACCGAATTGGGGACGCTTCCGGCGACCTGGCACTCCGTTTGTTCTCGGGCATGGAGGCGACAGCTTTTCAACAGGCCCTCCAGGACGTAAACGCTCGGCAGTTAAACTTAGCCGGCGCTCACGACGTCTTTCTGCAATTTGTATTGAGCCGCCATCAATCTTACGAGCCAGTACTCTTTGCCGACTTAGTTTCTGTTCCGCCCGACAAGTCCGTATTGATCCTTCACGAACTCGCTCACGATGAATGGCTCGATGCTGTCCCCATATCGTCTTACGGAGACGATACTCTTACAGCCCTAAAATCCAGTCTTCAACGCCTCTTCGCAGACTGGAAACTCGACCACCCCATGCTTTTGCTCAGTAAATCGCTTGGTTCACGGATGGAGATGACTGCCCACCAGCAGATTCTCAGTCACGCCCGTGCGCTGCATCGGATGGACGACCCAACAGAAGAAAACCTCGCATCCCAACTCGGCTTAACTCGTGCTCAACTCACATGCCGCCTTGAATCGGCCAAGCAGCATTTGCCGTACTTTTCCCTCACCGCAAATTGGCTCGGCTTTGAACTCGATCCCAACTTGGACTGCGTTTTCACACTCGTTTCCCGCGCTGCCCTCCGCCACTTCTCGCGCAAGCTCTTTGGATTCGAGTCCAGCAGCCCCAGCCACATCTATGAGAATTTCTTGTCCGGCTTCAGCGAAATCCGGCGCGCCAGCGAACGTCTCGAGGTCCGGCTGCCCCCGAGCCCACTTTCCCTCATCCTCCGCATGGCCGGCATTCAGGACCAGAAATACGTGCTGCCTTGGCTCAAAGGAATGGAAGTATGGCTTCTTCCCCCTCAGGAATAGCGGCTTCCGGCGCGACCTATGCCCGCGTCGCATTGCCATTCCATTCCCCAGCCGAGCACTTGCTGGCCGAACTCGACTGCCTGAAGCTGCTGCTTCACCGTCAGGTCCTTCGCCTGCGTGCCACTACGCTTTTGCGCGAGGATCAATTCCGCGGGCTTTATATTTCCGATGAAGAAGTCGACTCCATTCTCCTTCAGAGCTCCTCAGGCTCTTCCCAGTCACCCAACTCTTCTCAGACCTCGACCCTACACAACCTGGCACTTCAAATCGACTCTGTCTCCGTGGAACTTGCCGCGCGCTTGCAAGCGTCTCAACTCGCTCGCGTTAACATTCCGCTGTTTCGCCTCGCTCGAACGTTTGGCCTCTCGCCCTTCGAGCAATTCGCTCTCCTCATGTGTGTTGCGCCCGAGCTGGACAGCCGCTTTGAGACTCTCTATTCCTATGTACAAAACGACGTCACGCGCAAGAAGCCCACTCCCGACCTCATCCTAAGACTTTTCTCCTCTTCACTCGAGGACGCTTTCTCGATGCGCGTTCTTCTCTCGCCAGCTGCAAAATTACTCCACATTCCTTTGATTCGTTTCGGCGCGGATTCCCCAGACCGCGAATCCAATTTTCTCTCCCGGCCTCTCCGGGCGGAGCAGCGTATTGTCGATTATCTGCTCGAACAAGGTGGCCTCGACGAGCGCCTGCGCCCATTTGCCGCCATCAGCAACCCCTCGCGTTCCTTCAGTAATCTTCATCTGCCCGCTCCGCTTCTTGAAGACCTGCAGAAAGTAGCTGGCTCGCACGCTGACCAGGGCGCCGTCGTCTTCCTGCACGGACCCAAAGGTTGCGGCAAGCGCTCCATCGCCGAAGCGATTTCCATGGAGCAACGCCGGCCTCTCCTGACAGTTCGACTGGAACAGCTTCCGTCCGATCAACTTTCGCTTCCCCTGGCTCTTCAGCTTTTGCAGCGCGAAGCGCATCTGTACGGCGCCAATCTCTTTCTCGCCTCCACCGAATCCATATCGGGTCCCGATGCCGCTTCTCAATCGAAACGCAAAAGCCTTCTCGACGGTCTCTCCCCGTCGGGCTTTCTCATTCTTGTAGGGAGCAATTTCCAGTTCTCTCTGGCCGAGGCTTCCGCGAGCTACGCCAGCCTCTCGTTCACCATTCCCATGCCGAACTTTCCTCATCGCTCTCTTCTCTGGGCCGAAGCCATCGGAGCCATGGCCCGCGACACTGCTCCCGACCTGGACGCCAACATCCTCGCCAATAAATTCCAGCTCACAGGAGGCGCGATCCATAGCGTTTGCCGCGAAGCGGCCGCCCGCGCCGTGCTCCGCGATCCTCACGATTCCGTTTCTCTCGCTGACATCGAATCCGCCGCCCGTGGCCAGTCCAACCAGGGACTTCGCCGCCTCGCTCAGAAGATTCATTGCATTCACGACTGGCCTGACCTCGTCCTTCCCGCGCGCTGCATCCGCCAGCTGCGCGAAGTTTGTTCCTCCGAAAAATTCCGCCACGTCGTCTATTCCGAATGGGGCTACGACCGCCGGCTCGCTCAAGGCAAAGGCCTCAACGTTCTCTTCTGCGGTCCCAGCGGCACGGGAAAGACCATGGCCGCCGGCATCATTGCCCGCGCCTTGGCGCTCGATCTTTACAAGATCGATCTCTCTTCCGTCGTCAGCAAGTACATCGGCGAAACCGAAAAGCAGTTGAGCCAGATCTTCCAGGAGGCCGGCTCATCCAACGCCATTCTTTTCTTCGATGAAGCCGACGCCCTCTTCGGCAAGCGTTCTGAAGTCAAGGACGCGCACGATCGCTACGCCAATGTCGAGGTCGCTTATCTCCTCCAGAAAATGGAGGAATACGAGGGCATCGTCATCCTCGCCACCAATTTCCGCCGCAACATGGATGACGCTTTCACGCGCCGCATGCATCACATCGTCGAGTTTCCCTTTCCCGACGCCGATTGTCGCGAGCGCATCTGGAAGGGCCTCGTTCCTGCCGCCGCGCCGCTTGCCGATGACGTTAACTTTGGTTTCCTCGCCCGCCAATTCGAGCTTTCCGGCGGCAATATCCGCAACGTCGCCCTCGCCGCCGCATTTCTCGCCGCCGAATCCGGCGGCAAGATTTGTATGGAGCATTTCATCCACGGCACCGCGCGCGAATTGCAGAAGCTTGGCAAGCTGCCGTCGCGCTCCGAATTTCGCGAGTACTACGATCTGCTGCGGGCGCCGTCGTAGACGCGCGTCGCCGCATCGTCTTTGTCTGACCGGGAATCGTTTCATGGAACGCGTCGCCGAATCCGCCAAGCAGCACGAGCCAAGCCCTGCCATAGCGGGCCATGGTCGCGTTGCATCTCCCGCCGCCGTGTCTCTTCCTCCCGCCCTCGAGTTGCAGCAACTCGCCGGCAATCAGGCCATGCAGCAGCTCCTCCGCTCAGGCTTCCTCCAGGCCAAGCTCGCCATGAGCAATCCTGACGACCCCGAAGAACGCGAAGCCGACCACGTCGCCAGCACCATCATGCGTAAGCACGCCGGCGCACCCTGCTCCTGCTCGCCCGGCGAAGAAATGTGTGAAGAGTGCCAACAAAAACAATCTCAGCCCACCATTAGCCGTCGCGCTTCCGCCCCCGCCGCTCCAGCCCACGTTCCCCGCATCGTCAGTGACGTTCTCCGCTCTCCTGGCCATCCTCTGGACTCCGCCGCACGCGCCTTCTTCGAGCCTCGCTTCGGCCACGACTTCAGCGATGTCCGCGTCCACACCGACTCTCACGCCGCCGACTCTGCCCGCTCCATCCACGCTCATGCCTATACTGCCGGCTCGGACATCGTTTTCGCCCCCGGTCAATATTCTCCCGCCACAGACGCGGGCCGCTCCCTCCTCGCCCACGAACTTGCTCATGTTGTAGGTGGATCCCGCCCTCACCCCCGCCTCTATCGCCACGCTACGGGCAATCCGCAAGCGGCTCCTAGCCATGTCTCGCCGACCCCAGATTCACCCGAAGACAAAGTCGACCAACAAGCTGTAGTTGCGGCTGTGGACATAATCGTGGAAGCTCTCCGCGGTGTAACCACCAGTTTCGGCAGCGCACGGATTCTGCAGCAATTCCAAAAGAGAACTGCGCCATTCGTCAGAGCTATGATTGTTGAGCTCAAATCCCGCGCCCCACAGAACAAAGAAACTCCAGATGGAATGGTTGAATGGCTCTTCAAGGATTTGGATGAGGACGACCGTGCTTCGCTGCGTCTCATTTTTTTGCGGCTAGGTGTGTTGGACGATCTAGGCCCCAGCGTCGTGCAAGGAATCTTCAAAGGATTGAAAGGCTATACGTTTGAAAGTGATATTAAGAATATCGTCGAGACGTTAACGAATGTCGCCCCTTTTGCGCTTGACGACATTCTCTCTCAGCTCGAAAAGGCCGCCGGAAAATCAGAGCCCGACATGGCTGAGTGGCTTTTCGGCGACTTGGATCGAGTCAGCGCTGACATCCTTCGCGAGCACTTCTTTGCCGTCCGTTCTGACCGTGCCAACCGCTACGCTGCCAGGTTTGTCGCTGGCAAGATTAACAGCCTTCTTTCCGGCTTTCTCGGAATTGTTAGCCATTCTGAAAGCTCAATGGTCGTTCGTAACTTCTCCAATACTCCTGAATCGGCTCGTCCTCTCGTGCAATTCTTCCTGGACCAGAAAACCACTGAGTCCTCGGGAAAGAGCGCTGCCGAATGCTTGATGCAGAAGCTGGACCAGGAGGATTACGAAACCCTCCGCAAACTATCGGGCGTCACTCTACCTGAATATCAGAAGGAGAGTTCGTGGATCGACAAACTGGTCTCCTTTGGCAAATGGGTCTACACGGTCGCCCAGTGGCTCGTCTGTGGTTTGGTTGGAGTGGTTACTGGCGTCTTGTCGGCCGCTTGGGGGCTCGTCAAAGGCATCATAGATATCGGTGTCATTGCTCCCATGCACATTTTGGGTCTGACCGCCTACCTTCTTTCAGGCTTCACCTATGGTGTCGAGCATTGGATCGCCGTTCGCACCTTTTTTGTTGCGCTTGCATCCGCTGTGCGCCACCCCATTAATACGTTTGAACGCCTCTGGAACCAGCTTGTCAAAGAATACCAGACCATCGAAGGACCCTTCACGGATTGCAAGCGCGCCGAATTCATCGTCCGTCATATCATCACGACTCTGGTAAATATCATTCTTATCTTTGTCGGCGGTTATGGGATTGCCAAGGGTGCATATTCCGCGATTCGGGGTGCCGCAGAGGTAGCTGAAACGGCCGAGATTCTCGAAACGGGTGAGGGTGCCGCAGCGCTTGAGGAAGGCGCAGAAGGTGGCAACGTTGTGGATCTCAATAAGTTTCGCGCCCAAAAATTGGGTGGCGGTGCCCCTCCCACCGGCGGCGGCGCTCCCCCTACAGGGGGTGGAGGGCCGGTGGCTTTCCGCGGAGACTCTGCGGCGCGCGCCTATGCACCAGCGGAGGTGGAGCCTGCCAAGGCTCCCACTATTGCCGACGTCGAACCTGCGGAGGCGCCGGATACCAAGCCTTCGGAATCACCTTCTCCCCAGCCGCAACCATACCAGCTGCCATTGCCCCTTCCCGTTGATGCACTCCCGAAAGAACCCAAAAAGCCGAAGTGCGGAGATCCAGAACTGCCTTGGACACAGGTCACCCCTACGCTCAGTGACCGCGGCGAAAAAGTTGTCGCCAACCCATTGACCCGCTGCGGTCCACCAGGCAGCTCTACAGATACTTCCCGCTTTGCTTTGCCGGCATGGGCGTGCGTGCAAGCTTCGGGCAAAAACGACTTCTGGGTCCATGCCCATCTCCTTCACGGCAAGTCGGGGGCCCCGGATTTACACGGACCTGGCGACAAAGCTTGGAACCTAATCCTCGCCGACAAAAGCATCAACGGCACGATGTATGGCTTCGCGGAAGAAAGGGCGATTATCGGTACGCTTCAGGATCAGACTTTCTCGTATGTTGTGGAACCCGTGCACGTGGCTGACACAGGAGATCGCCGCTACTTCGCCAAGGGAATGAAGATCAATTTGAATCGCATTGATCCGGTAACCCATCAGGTCCTCCAGCCGATTTACAACGACACCGTAACGTCTGGAACAAATGAGCCTATTCCTGACAAATGCACGTGAGGCTTCTTTGCAACTTGATACCAAAGCGGTCAAGAGAACCGAACCGACGGAATCTGCGGATAGAACTATTTCGCTTATCCACTCCCGGGCCCCGTCTCCTCCCCTTGCCTACTGGCAGCAATCGGCTGGCAATCAAGCCATCCAGCACCTCTTCCGGTCTGGCTACATTCAGGCCAAGCTCGCCATCAGCAATCCTGACGATCCTGAAGAACGCGAAGCCGACCACGTCGCCAACACCATCATGCGCAAAGCCGCTGGCCCTCACTGCTCCTGTTCGCCCGGCGAAGAAATGTGCGAGGAGTGCCAACAAAAACAATCTGCACCCGCTATTCAGCGCCGTGTCACTTCGCCTGCAGCACCCTCTCATGTCCCCCATATCGTAAGCGATGTTCTCCGTTCGTCCGGTCATCCCCTTGACTCGGCCACACGCGCCTTCTTCGAGCCCCGCTTCGGCCACGACTTCAGCGACGTCCGTGTCCACACCGACTCCCGCGCCGCCGATTCCGCCCGATCCATCAAAGCCCACGCCTACACTCTCGGCAACGACTTGGTCTTTGGAACAGGCCAGTTCGCACCAGATACGGCTGCGGGCCGCACGCTACTCGCCCATGAACTTGCGCACGTGGCACGCCAGTCACCGGAAGAGACGACGCTTCGACGGTTCCCGATGTGTAGCCAGTTGCTCTCTGGCAACGACACGGGGCGTCTTGTGCCGGAAAGCGATGTTCAGGAGTTCCTAGCCGATGAGCTCGAGACCGTGGGAAGCGTGGAGCGTGAACTTCGGGTTCCCGGCGGCAGCGCTGCGCCGTGGCGTACTGAGGGACCGCCCGGGTCTTCCGACACTGTCATTGATCCCCAGATCATCAATGAGGCGACCCAGGGGAGCGTGGACATCGCATTGTGGACTGGCGAGCTGAATTTGGAGTTTCTGGAGGTGAAGAAGGCAACGTGGCCCATGGCGCAATTCGCCGAGCAGCAGCTGCTCAACTACATCGCCAAGGGCAATCGTGGGATCCGCGATGTCGAAAGACTTTGGCGGAGGCGCGGATACCGCGAAGCTCACATCACATCCGTCCGAGGCATGCCAACCTCCAGATATACCCCACCGCAGGGGCCCTCGGAGATCGCGGGGCAGCAGGTCATGCTCGCATGGTGTCGCGATGGAGTGATCGTGTTCAAGCCCCTCGACGTCGACAACGAGGAGATCCTCTATTGTGGCATCTCCGACAAGGGTCGCACGGACGCATTCATCGGGCGCCTGCTCGGTAAGGCGGAGGAAGCGGTGGTCCGTGCTCTGAGGCGGCGTCTAAATGAGCTGTTTCCTAGTAGTCCGGTTAACGTCAGGCTGCTCCTAGATAAGGTTCGTCAACGACTTCAAAAGTCGATCCGCCGCGTGTTGGAGCAGGCGCTCAAGGAGGTGTGCAAGACGGTGCTTGAGATTACGGCAGCAGCCGTGCTTGCACAGCTCAGGCGGTTGCTTTGGGACAATGATCTCGTTGACGCCTTGCTCACGAAGCTAACCCCAAAGGGAGATGGCATCGACCTGCCCCTGGGCGAGGCAGCCGCGAGGACGGCCACGGTTCTTACAATCGGCATGATTCTGTACGAACTGCTGAGTCTTGTCCCAGCCTTTCTGTAGTGACGCAAGTAGCGGAGGAGCATTCCCCTGAACGACTATGGAACTGGTCTCCACCCAACCTCCTAATCCTTGCTAGACTGGCCCCAAGAGTCAGACGTCGTTCAGCGCGCCTAATAGCCGTTCGACCCCGAGTCAGGCCAGTCCAGTTTGACGATTCTAAGGACGCGACTGGCCAAGATTACCTAGCGTCACAAGGAACGCAATGAGGAGATGGGCCTTTCATGCAAACTTTGCCCTGCTGTTAGGCTTGTATAAAACGTTTGAGTTGATGCGTCTTTGAAATTGGTTCGTAACGCCCATTTTTCATGTCTCCAATATCTCCCTGTTTCAGGCTCTTGGCCTTTTCTTGATCGTTGTGGTTTGCACTGACCACTATGGCGATCTAGAAGGTCAATGCTGGTCGACAAAGATTCTCGGGCATTTTGCGTCCATCATTGGGCCCAGTAGGAGATTCAGAAGACCACCGAAGTTCGGCTAGGCCATAACTTGGGATTAGAAAAATAGAAGCTCCCGGAATCAAATCCAGGAGCCTTCTCCTGTGCCTGTAGCTATGACCAAACTGTGACAGCGGATGCGTGTTTCTGCGTGTTTTTCCGTGCTACTGTGTCCTCTATATCATTGAAAACACTTGTTTTCAACATTTGCAAATACAGTGTCAAGGTAGCGCTCTAACCAACTGAGCTACGGGGCCTAGAATCTATAACGTTTAGCACGAGTGCCGGGTCAAACGGACCGACCGCTCTGACCCATCTGACCCACTGAATGCTGCCTAGGAGCACCGGCCACCGCTTTGCGGTGGTTGTATGAGCCTGAAACTCCTTCCGAGAGCTCGCCAGTTATGGAGTGGCCCAGTAAAATCCGAGGCACAACCTGGCTCGGCAGCTAAGGCCGCCTTTTCTCTGGAGCGTTCCTGCCCGACTAGGAGCATGGCTCCGGTTCTGGCGATTGTGTAGATGGTGGCGGATGTTGTCCTGCAAAGGAGAACGGCCCGACCCCGCTGGGGAGATTGTGTAGTTTTCGCCAACCGGGCCGAGCCAAGTTGAATTCAGCACGGGAAGGTTAGCATGAAATCCAAGCCAGAGGAGCAAAACAAAAGAGCAACCAACCATCCAACGCAGCACCATTGGCACGAGATGAACCGCAAGCAACGACGCGAGATGACGCGCCAGATCCAGAGCGAAGACCTCAGCCTGGAAGTGATCCATCCTGACGCTGCTGGCATTGATATCGGCAACGAATCCCACTACGCGGCTGTACCGCCGAGCCGAGATAGCCAACCGGTACGGGAGTTCGGGTGCACCACTGCGGAGCTAAAGGCTATGGCCGTTTGGTTGCAGCAGTGCAGGATACGGACCGTCGCGATGCAATCCACCGGAGTCTATTGGGTCGCCGTATACGACATTCTGGAACAAGCGGGTTTGGAGGTGTACCTGGTGAATGCCCGAGACACGAAGAATCTGCCCGGGCGCAAGAGCGACGTACAGGAGAGTCAGTGGCTGATGAAGCTGCACGCCTATGGACTGTTGCGAAATTCGTTCCGGCCATCACAAGAGATTCGCGTGATGCGGACCTACTGGCGGCAGCGCAACGATCTCGTGCAGAGTGCGGGCCGGCATATTCTGCGGATCCAGAAGGCGCTGACGCAGATGAATCTGCAGTTGGCCAATGTGTTGACCGATATCAGCGGAGCAACCGGACAGGCCATCATCAAGGCCATTCTGGCCGGCGAACACGATCCGCATAAGCTCGCTGAGTTTCGGGATCCCCGGGTGAAAGCGAGTGAGGAGCAGATTGCGCAAAGTCTGGAAGGCAACTGGCAACCAGATTTGCTCTTTTTGCTGAAGCAAGAACAGGATGGTTACGAGTTCTGCCACAAGCAGATGGCGGAGTGCGATCGGCAGCTCGCGCAGTATCTCCAGCAGCGAGAGGACCGCAGCCATGGTGCCCCTCTGCCGGAAGAGAAGCGCAAGGGGAGGCTCAAGAAGAAGAAAGGGAATGCGCCGCAGTTCGGCTTGCGCGAAGGGTTGTTTCGCATGAGCGGTACGGACCTAACCCGGATCGACGGCATCGATGTCATGACCGCGACGACGGTCATCAGCGAAGCCGGATACGACATGAGCAAATGGCAGACCGAGAACCATTTTGTTTCCTGGTTGCGGCTCTGTCCCGATAATCGTATCAGCGGGAACAAGGTCATTGGAAAAGGCCGGCTGCCCACCAACAATCCGATCAGTATTGCCTTGAAGATGGCGGCCACCACGTTGCGGGAAAGCAAAACCTATCTCGGAGCGCAATTCCGTCGACTGCGAACCAGACTAGGCGCTCCCATCGCCATCAAGGCCATGGCGGCCAAGCTAGCCCGCTTGGTCTACCGCATGCTGCGCTACGGGATGAAATACGTGGACCAAGGAGCAGCCTTCTACGAGCTTCGACACCGAGAGTCACAGATCAAGCGCCTCAAGGCCAAAGCCGAAAAGCTCGGATACCGAGTCACCCCAATACCGGCCGCGGCCTAACGAGAGTTTCTGAGGAGAA
>WNGC01000138.1_pt1 | contig 37807 bp, 37 predicted proteins | sample 5400051 | NCBI WGS metagenome assembly WNGC01 (sample SAMN13153368, study PRJNA577476) | soil metagenome | isolation source: 20 cm soil or saprolite under grassland replicate 2 | place: USA:California | collected 2016-06-15
GCGGGTCATACGCTGCTGGGGTACGTCCTGGCGGTCGGCATTGACGGCGCGTTACACGGCCGGTTCCTGCCGGAAGCTCTCCGCGCGCTGCTGATCTGGGTGGTGTTCCTGAATGGCGGGACCCTCGCGATCAACAGCGTCTTCGATCGCGACGAGGGGGACATCGGTTACCTCAACGCACCGCCCCCGCTGCCGCGTCATCTCCTGCATTTCAGTTGGGCTCTACTGATCGGGGGCCAGCTGCTCGCGCTTACCCTGCCGCTCGGGTTTCAAATTGCATACGCGATTTGCTTCGTGCTCTCGATTCTGTATTCGGTGCCGCCGTTTCGGTTCAAGGCCGTCGCGGGCGTCGATTGGGTGATCAACATGTGGGGTTTCGGCGTGCTGACGCCGTATGCCGCGTGGGCGGCGACAGGTCGCCCGCTCGATCCCGGTCATCTGCTCGTGTTGCTGGCGTTCGCGCCCTTGTGGCGACCGAACACTGGCATTGATTCTGGGAATGCGCGTGAGTTTGTGGCTCGCGATCGGTTGCACGCTGCTCGCGTTTGCCCTCTTGGGATGGGCAGCGGCCATCCTTCCGGTGCAGGGCAGGGGTTACGCGCTGCTGGTTCCCCTTGCGCTGTGGCTGATTGTGCTGGCGCCGTGGCTGTCGCGCTATGCGGCGTGGAGTCCAACCCAGCACCAGCGGGGGATGTACCAGGCGCTTGCGGCCTGGGCGGTAACTGATCTCACAGTGTTGTTTGTGTTTGCCGCCTAACGTGCGGGATTTAGATTAACAGAGAGGATCAAGCTCTCCCGGGAGATGCATGGCGACCACTACCACGACAATCGATCGATCCGAGTTCCGGCATGTACTCCTGAGCGGGACGTGGACCGGTGTCGTCACTGCGCTGGCTGTGATCGTCTTTCTCGTGATCTCGCGCGTCGTACCATCCGGGATTGTCCAGGCACTGCTCGAGACCGTGATTGTTCTCGCCGCCGGCGTGGCGGCGGCCTTCCTGCCGGCGTATTTGGCGACGGCGCGCACGACCCAGGGGATCGCGAGTGCCGCGGCGATCGGCCTGTGGGGCACCATCGTGTTCATGGCGATCGACATCATCCTGCTGCGTCCGTTCCACGCGTTTCCGTGGACCTGGGACGCGGTCGGCGGCGGCAGCACGTGGTGGTATCTCCCGATCTGGTGGATGCTCGGAACGTTCCTTGCCTGGATGGGCGCGCTCGTGACGGCGGGGCGCGCGGCGCGCGCGCGCGAACCCGACGTGTCGATTCGCGCTCTTGCACTTCCGGTCGTCATCGGCGCCGCGATCATCGCGCTCATTGTCGCACTCGCGCGGCTTCACATCTACCTCCCGGTCGCGGCCGGCGGGGGATTTGCCGTCCTCCTCACGCTGTTTGCCATCGTCGCGATCAGCCGGCGCGGCTAAATGCCCCGCTGGCTCGCGCATCTGCTCGTGGTCCTCGGCTGGCTGCTCACGCCCGTATGGGCCTGGGCAGCCTCGCATTTCGGGCTGTGGCTGGGAGCAGTGCTCGCGTTGCGGCTGAGCAACCCGTTCGTGATGCTGGCAATCGCGGGCTTTAGCGCGCTGCTGTTCGGCTTCGCCGTGCTGTGGGCCTGGGTGCGCTTCATGCGCCACTTGCCGCATCTCCTGTCGCACCACATGGCACCACGCGGGGAAACCTCCGAGGAGCACGGCGCTATTGCGGCCGCGGATTGATCAGACATTTCTGTTGGCCCTAATCCTCGGGGCTTCTGCCCTCGAGGCGCAGGGGCGTGACGTCGATCTCATCGTTGGGCGCTGGTATCGCGGGAATCAATCAAACACATACGATTTGCGGACCTCGACACCGCTCGGACGCAGCTTCGGGCACGGCCTGACGGTGCAGGTGCTCGTCCATGACAGCCTGGGTCGGCGGCGCGCGTTCTATGGCGCCGGTTGGCAAGTGGAGGCGCTGCGCCATCGTCGCTCGTTCGGGCCGTACGCGATCGCTGGAGTCGCGATGGGGTTGTCGACTGACACCGCCAAGCAACAACTCGCCGCACTCTGGAGCGTGGGCGGGGGGATCGAGTGGCGTCCGATCTCGTGGGCCGCCCTCGGGATCGAGGCGCAATATCGCGTGCAGGACAATGGTCCCCGAGGTTTTTGGCGCACCGCAACGGGCACGCGCGAGGGCGTGGGCGCCGCGCTCTTTGTCTCGCTCGGAATCGGAAAGCGGGAATGGCGGGGCGGAGCGGGGACCATGACTCGACCTGTCGTCCCACCCAAGCCGCCGACAACAATCTCCGGGAACGCCGCCGACGTCGTGCGCACCGCGCTCGACGCGCTCGGCACCCCGTACGAATGGGGCGGCAGCGCCGAGAACGGATTCGATTGCTCAGGATTGATTCAGTATGCGTATGCGAGGCATGGTATTCGCCTGCCTCGGCTGAGCCGTGACCAGGCCACGTCAGGCAGCGTCGTGACCCCCACTCTCGACGCGCTGAGACCGGGCGACATCCTTTTGTTCGCGGCGCAGCCCGGCGGAGGCGTCACTCATGTCGGGATGTACGTGGGGGAGCAGACTTTCATTCACAGCGCGAGTACCGGGGTGCGGTTGTCGCGCCTCGAGCCGCAGGATCCCGATGGCGCGTGGTGGGTGACGAGGTGGGTGGGAGCCCGGCGGATCGTCGAATGAGGCACGCCGGCACGTCTGCACGTTGGCACCTGAGTCGTGCCGTCGTGCCGACGTGTATCGCATTGGCGCTGGCCTGCGCGACGTCACGCGTGCCAGCTACGTTGCGCGGTTACGATATTGTCATCGAGCCGAAAGACCTCCAGAGTCTCGAGCTCGCGTGGGCGATGCGCCACTACGGCTTTCACGTCCGCACCAAGCTGCGGGGGGGCAGTCGGCCCACGGCGGCCCTGATCTACTTCACCTACCGCGAGACCGGCCCGGGCGAACCGTTGTGGTTTCACGTGCGACTCGCCGACACCCGTAGCGGGGCAATCCTCCGAACCGGTAGCGTGCAGCTCGATTCGCTGGGTGGTACACCTCGCTCACGGGCGCTTGCGGCTGTTGACGCATTGGTTAGCCCTTGACACGCTCCCGCATGCGTGCGAACTTGCGGTGTCGTCTTAGCACTCATCTACTCCGAGTGCTAACAGCTCATCAAATCAAAGAGTTACGGAGGCTTCGAGCATCATGGCAACAGCAACCAAGACGAGCCAAAAGTACAAAGTCTACCCGTTGGCCGATCGCGTCGCGATCCGGCCGATGGAGGAGACGGAAACGATGAAGGGCGGCCTGTACATCCCTGATACCGCCAAAGAAAAGCCGATCCAGGGCGAAGTCATCGCCGTTGGACCGGGGCGGCGGGAGAAGGGCGAGACGATCCCGATGGAGCTGAAGGTTGGGGATCGCGTGGTCTATGGGAAGTACAGCGGGACGCAGATCGAGTTGGATAACGAAGAGATCATCCTGATCAAAGAAGCCGACGTCATCGCGAAGCTCGCGTAAGCATTCTTCGGGAGGAAGCACAGACATGGCAGCCAAGTTTTTGGAGTTCAGCACCGAGGCCCGGGCCCGCCTGAAGCGCGGCGTGGATCAGCTGGCCGATGCGGTGAAGGTGACGCTCGGCCCCAAGGGCCGGAATGTCGTCATCGACAAGAAGTTCGGCAGCCCGACCGTCACCAAGGACGGCGTGACGGTTGCGAAGGAGATCGAGCTCGACGACGAGATCGAGAACATGGGCGCGCAGATGGTGAAGGAAGTCGCGACCAAGACCTCCGATCTTGCCGGCGACGGCACCACGACGGCGACCGTGCTCGCGCAGGCGATCTACCGTGAGGGCCTCAAGTCCGTCACGGCCGGCGCCAATCCGATGGCCTTGAAGCGTGGCATCGAGAACGCGGTCGAGACTGTGGTCGCAGAGTTGAAGAAGATCTCCGTTCCCACCTCGGGTCGGAAAGACATCAAACAGGTCGCCACGATTTCCGCCAACGGCGATGCTGAAATCGGTGACAAGATCGCCGACGCGATGGATAAGGTCGGCAAGGACGGCGTGATCACGGTTGAAGAGGCCAAGAGCCTCGAGACCACGCTGGAGACGGTGGACGGGATGCAGTTCGATCGCGGCTATCTCTCGCCTTACTTCATCACCGATCCCGAGAAGATGGAGTGCACGATCGAGGATGCGTACATCCTGATCTACGACAAAAAGATCTCGACGATGAAGGACCTCCTGCCTGTGCTCGAGAAGGTAGCGCAGTCGGGCCGGCCCATGCTGATCGTCGCCGAAGATGTCGAGGGTGAAGCGCTGGCGACACTCGTCGTCAACAAGCTTCGCGGCACGCTGAAGGTCTGCGCCGTCAAGGCGCCGGGCTTCGGTGACCGTCGCAAAGAGATGCTGCGCGACATCGCCATTCTGACCGGCGGCCAGGTGATTTCGGAAGAGCTCGGGTTGAAGCTGGAGAACACGACGCTCAACGATCTCGGCCGCGCCAAGCGCGTCATCGTGGATAAGGACAACACCACGGTAGTCGACGGCAAGGGCAAGGACGATCAGATCGAAGGCCGGAAATCGGAGATCAAGGCGCAGATCGACAAGGCGACCTCCGATTATGACAAAGAAAAGCTCCAGGAGCGGCTGGCGAAGCTCGCCGGCGGCGTGGCCGTGCTGAACGTCGGCGCGGCGACCGAGACCGAGATGAAGGAGAAGAAGGCTCGTGTCGAGGACGCGCTGCATGCAACCCGCGCCGCGGTCGAAGAGGGCATCGTGCCGGGCGGCGGCGTATCGCTGCTCTGGTGTCAGAAGTCGCTGGACAAGACCAAGGGGCGCGATGACGATGAGAAGACCGGCATCGAGATCGTGCGCCGGGCCCTCGAGGAGCCGATCCGCATCATCGCCCAGAACGCGGGCGCGGAAGGCGCGATCGTCGTCGGCAAGGTGAAGGAGTCGAAGGACAGGAACTTCGGCTACAACGCCCAAACCGATAAGTTCGAGGATCTGGTTGCGGCCGGTGTCATCGACCCGACCAAGGTCACCCGCACGGCATTGCAGAACGCCGCGTCGATCGCGAGCCTGCTCCTCACGACGGAATGCGTGGTCGTGGAGAAGAAGGAGAAGGAAAAGGCTCCGCCGATGCCGGGCGGTGGAATGGGTGGGATGTATTAACAACGAGATGCCTAGTCGCCGAGACGCCTAGGCAGACCGTTCGTGGCAGAACCGACGCCCCGGGGAATCCCCGGGGCGTTGCTTTTTGCGAAAGTGACCTTCCGCACGGGGTGGAGCGCTATTTTGGGAGCCCTATGACGGCCCCTGAGCGCGCCGCCCTTTCCCGGGAACTGGCGGACTTTCTCATCGAGCTCTCCATCGCGCTGCACAAGCACGCGATGTACCCGGAGGGCCATCCGTCGCTCGCGCCGGCGGCCGCGGGGGTGGCGCGGCGCGCGGAAGACCTGCTCGAGACGCGGTTAACGCTCGCCCTGGGCGTGGCGCGGCAACAGCTCGTCATCGAAGGTGTCGCGACTGACTCGAAGAACCCGCTGCTGTCCGAGCTCGCCGGCCGACTGCATCGCCATCACCTGGGCGCCGTCACCTTCCATCGCGGCGTCCGGCCATCGGAAGTCACTGATCTGCTGAAAACGCTGGCCATCGACGGGGAGCGCAGCGGCCGGCCGCTGGGCCTCGGGCCACCCGAGCGTCTACGCGTCTGGGACCACGTCCGGCTTCATTCCGTGACATACGAACGTCTCGAGCTGCTGGACCAGGAGGATCCCAGTCCGGAAGCTGAAGGCAACGGAGCGGGGGGAGCAGGGGGAGGGGGGGGAGCGCGCGACAAGGCAGTGCGCGCCGCGCAGCTCTGGGTGGGACTCGCGCGGGCCGCCCTGGTCGCCGAGGACGCGCCGACCGCTGCCGAACCGGTCGCGATTGCGCGAGCGATCGACGAGCATCCGCGCAGCGGCGCATACGACCAGGTGATCGTTGGCTACCTGCTCCAGATTGCCGGCGAGTTGAAGCAAACCGGGGGCGCCGAGGCGGTCTCGCTGCGGCGCCGGACGTCGAAGCTGATCGGCGCATTGCAGCCTGCGACATTGCGCCGCCTGATCGAGATGGGAGGCGATTCCGCGCAGCGCACGAAATTCGCGCTCGACGCGACGCATGGCTTGGCGGTCGACGCGGTGCTGGAAATCGTCCGGGCGATGGCCGACGCGTCGCACAAGACGGTGTCGGACCCGCTCGTGCGCATGCTGTCCAAGCTCGCCGCCCACGCCGAGCACGGCGGCGCGGCGGCGAGCGTGGAGGCGGACGAGGCGCTGCGCGATCAGGTACGCCAGCTGCTGTCGGGATGGACGCTCGAGGATCCCAATCCGGACCCCTATGAACGCGCGCTGCAGCGGATGGCCGCCGCCGCTCCCTCCATGACACCGGTCACAGAAAGTCAGGATGCCGAGCCGGAGCGCCTGCTCCAAACGGGCCTCGAAGTCGGTGTCATCGGACCGGGCGTGTGGCGCGCGCTCGCGCGCCTGATGGAAGAGAATCGCATCGGGACGCTCATCGACGTGCTCGAGCAAGCGCCTCCGGCTGTGGCCGGCGACGTCCGGCCGCTCTGGGAGCGAGTCACCGACCCGGCCCTGGTACAGCGCATCACGGCTCCAGAACCTCCTGACTTCGCGACGCTTGATCGCATCCTGCCGCGCATGCCGCCGACCTCCTTTGAGCCGTTGCTCGATGCGCTCGCCGCGTCCGAGTCGCGAACGACGCGGCGCGGGCTCCTCGACCGACTCGCGCGGGCGCCGGGCGAATTGGGGCCGATGGTTCTCGCGCGTCTCCGGGCACCCGCGCCGTGGTACGTCGTCCGCAATCTGCTCGTCGTCCTCGACGCGCTGCCGGGAGGGGCATTGCCCGAAGGCTTCTCGGCGGCACCGTTTGCCGCGCACGAGGATCCGCGGGTGCGGCGGGAAGCGCTCAAGCTGATGCTCAAGCTGCCGGAGGAGCGCGAGCGCGCGCTGCTCGGCGCGTTGCGCGATTCCGATCCTCGCACCGCGCGACTGGCCCTCAGCGCTGCGTTCGAGAACTGTCCGCTGTCGGCGCTGCCGGTGATCGCGGGAATCGCGCGCGATCCGGAGGCGGCGTCAGAGCTGCGGGTATTGGCCATCAAGGTCCTGGGACGCGCGAGCAGCCCCACGGCGTTGATCGCGCTGTTGGGACTCACGAACGGCGGCACGAATTGGCGCGGTCGTCCGAAGCTCCCGGCCCGCTCCCTCGAGTTGATCGCCGCGCTGATGGCCCTCGCGAGCGGTTGGATCACCGACGCACGCGCGGGTGCGGTGCTCGCCATCGCTGCGGCGTCCAACGACCCGGAGGTGCGGAACGCCGGCGCCCCGACCACTCGCAGCGCTCGGCGATGAGCGATCCCGCGCGTTTTCTCAACGCGTTCGCGCAGGCGCTCGCCGCAATGACGTTGTATCGCGACGGTCACCCCGCGCGGGAGCGCACCGTCGATCTCGCCTATCAACAGCTGCATGATCTCCAGACCGATACGCCGCGCCCGCTGTTCACCTTTCTGGGCGACGAAGTCATCTACGGCCGCAACCCGCTGCGCGAGCTCAAGGACTGGGATTGGAGCCGGCGCCTGGCGCAGGCGGGAGTGCAGCGACTCGAGTTCGAGGATCGCGTGGGGCGCGACGAATTCATGGGATTCCTGGAAGAGGTCCTGGCGCGCCTGACCCTCTCGGCGATCGACACGAGCGAGTCGCGCCACATGCGGCGCACGAGCATTCGATTCGGCGCCGTGGGCCTGAAAGGGGAAAGCGAGCTCGCGGACGCGCCGCTGCCGACCGCAACGATCAGCTTCTCGCTCGGCGAAGAGACGGATACGGTTCAGTGGTTGCAGCAGGAAGTTCTGACCACCGGCACGGTGCCGCTCGCCGAAGCGGAAGCGGTCGTGCGATCCCTGACCGTCGCCATGCATGGGGGCGGCGGGCGTCAGGTCATGATGCCGCTCTTAGAGCTCAAGGAATTCGATCAGTATACGACGACGCACTCCATGAACGTGGCCGTGCTCTCGATGGCGCTGGGCGAGTTCCTCGGCAAGAGTCCCCGCGACGTACGCGCGCTCGGTCTGGCCGGTCTGCTCCATGACGTCGGCAAGACGAAGATTCCGCTCGAAGTACTCACGAAGCCCGGCAAGCTGACCGATGCAGAACGGTTGCTCATGAACGAGCATCCCGCCGCCGGCGCACGCATGCTCTTCCAGTCCGACGAAGATCTCGACGTGCCGATCGTCGTCGCCTATGAGCATCACATCATGATCAACGGTGGTGGCTATCCGGCGCTGCATTACGGCCGCTCGTGCCACCACGCCAGTATTCTCGTGCACGTCTGCGATGTGTACGACGCGCTGCGCACCAAACGGCCCTATCGCGACGCGTGGTCGTTTGAGAAAACGTTGGGCTACCTCGCGGACCGCCGTGGGCTCGAGTTCGATCCCGATATCGTACTCGGCTTCACGCGCATGATGCGGCAGTGGGAAATCCAGGATGCGGTCATGGCCGCGCCAGAGCCTGCAAAATCGGAACCGGGTGGTGTATGATGAGGCACTCGAAACGGAGTTGCGATGCGGTTTTTCGGAATGGCGGTGGCGACAGTGACGCTGATCTCGGCGCAGGTGCCGATTCGTCTGGCCGGCAACTGGCAGGCGAAGTCCGGCGATGAAATCCGGCACATCATGGTGCGCACCGACAGCTCCGCCCAGTTTGGACAAGACGTCGCCCGCTGGCGTGTGGTGGGCGACAGCCTCTGGATCACCCTGGGTGATGGTGTCTGGCAGGTCTACGGGATGAAGCTCGCGAAGGACAAATTGACGATCAGCGGTGGGGACCTCGAGAAGCCGGTCACGTTGCGGCGCGTTGGCCCCGCGACGGCCCGTGCCGATACGCTCGCAATTCCCGACGCTCCGCCGGCAAATGCACGGGCTTGGTAGGCCCCGGAACATCTAGGGGGCACGCCCTGGCGTGCCCTACCAATCATTTCAAATCCGACACACCCGCCAGCCGCCACCCCACATCCTTCTTTTCGAATCGCATCGCGAAACGACGCCGGTCCACGCGCGGGGCGCCGCCGCGCGCGGGCACGTACTGAAACATCGCCCGCACTGACGCGTTGGCCGTGCTGCCGCGCAGCACGAATTCCTCGATGGTGAATTTCGCGGTGATCTGATTCCAGCCGCGGAAGAATGTCGTCCAGCCACGCCGTTCTGCGTCTGTCAGTCCGGGATACAACACCTGAATGTTGGCGATCCGCTCGCTGGAGAGCGCGCGGCCGAGATCGTCGAGCAGCACGTCGATGCCGGCGCGCGCCTCCGGCGGCTGCTGGCTCGGCGGCGCAATGCCGGCGTCGGTGCCGATCTGTTCCGCGCTCTGGGCGGCGACCTTCGCCAGGGTGAAGTCCTGCTGCCGCAGCAGCGATTCTGCCCGTGCCAGGAAGACGCCGGCGTTCGCCGCGGCAGGCCCCGTGGGAATCGCCTGGACGACCGGCGTGACGCGCGACACCATGCGCTGCGCCTCGCGCTCCATGGCGCGCGCTTCGTCGCGCGCGCGCGCGTATTGCAGCGTTGCCTCGACATAGCCCCGCAGCGCGCGCGACTGATCGCCCGCCTGGAGTGCCTGCTCGGAGGCCTGGAACATCGTCTCGGCGAGGATCATCGCCGGGACATTGTTCTTGAGGGCGCCGGCGGTGATCGAGCGGTCGCGCGCGGCGAGCGCCGAGTCCCGGCGGCTGGACACGGCCAGCGAGACCGGCTCGGCGGTGGGGATCGGTATGGGCGCCGCGGAGGCGGAGGGGGCCGCCTCTGGGGGATTGAAGACCCCCGGTTGCGGTGCGGCCGGTTGCCCCGGTGAGACCAACAGCAATCCGACGACGACGGCCAGCGCGCCCAGCACCGCGACGCGCCATTTCATGGGCGCATGCGTGATGAGCTTGAGCACGGGGCGCGGCAGCGGCGTCCAGCGTCCCAGCGGCTGCGTGGCTTCGTCGTCGGCGCCCGAGAGCGCTGAGCGAATCCCCTGGAGACTGGCCATCATCTGGTTGGCCGATTCGTAGCGTTCGTGCGGAACTTTGTTCATCGCCTTCGCCACGACCCGTTCGAGCGCCGCCGGGATCGATGGCGCCACCGTGCGCAGCGGCCGGGGATCGGTGGTCAACACCTGATACAGCACGCCGTGCACCGATTCGGCCTCGAACGGGCGCTGGAAGGTCAACAGCTCGTACAGCATGCAGCCCACGGCGAACACGTCCGTGCCCGCCGTGATCGCGCCGTTGGTGATCTGCTCCGGCGCCATGTACGTCGGCGTGCCGACGATCGCGCCTGATCCGGTCGCGTCGCCCGATTGCAGGCGCGCGATGCCGAAATCCATGATCTTCACGCGGCCGTCGGGCATCACGCGCACGTTCGACGGCTTGACGTCGCGATGGATGACGCCGCGCTGGTGGGCGAAATGCAGGCCGGCGAGCACTTCGATCGCGATATCGAGCTTGCGCTCGAGCGCGAGCGGATCGCGCAGCGCGATGATATCGGACAGATCGCGCCCTTCGACCAGCTCCATCGCGATGAAGAGCTGACCCTCCGATTCTCCGAGGTCGTAGACGGTGACGATGTTGGCGTGCTGAATCGCGCCCGCGGCGCGTGCCTCGCGCAGGAAGCGCTCCTGCATGTCGCGCGTCTTGCGGAAGCTGGAGCTGAGCAGTTTGAGCGCGACATAGCGGCGCAGCACCGTGTCGTAGGCCTTCCACACGATGCCCATCGCGCCTTCACCGAGCAGTTGGTGCAGCTCGTATTTGCCGAGGCGGCGGTAGCGCTGCTGGCCTTCGCTCACCGCGTGCACCACTCGTAGATACGGTTCAAGGACGAGCGCATCGCGTCGGTCACGTCGACGTGACGCCGGGGCAGCACGCGCTCGACGACCGCGAGAAACTTCTGCTGCGTCATCCGTTCTGATGCGGAGCCTCCCCAAGAAAAGGGCGCCACGTACTTGGGTGCGCGCACATCATCGAAGACACTGGCGCCCGCGCCGATCACCGAGCCGGTATCGAGCAGCGTACCGATCGCGGTCTTGGCGTGATCGCCGATTAGACTACCCAGGAACTGGTGTCCCGTTTCCAACGGCGTGCCGGCGATGTCGAGCCGCACAGGCCCATAGGTGTTCTTGAGATTGGACGTCGTCGTCCCCGCGCCGAGGTTGACCCAGCGGCCCAGCACGGAATGTCCGACGAATCCATGGTGCGACTTGTTGCCGTAGCCGAGCATGACGGTCGTGGCGACCTCGCCGTGCACCACGCACCACGGCCCAATCGCGGACGTGCGGATCGCGCCGCCGACGAGCCGCGCGTTTGCGCCTACCCACAGCGGGCCTTCGAGGCGCGTGCCCGCGCGCGCTTCCACGCCGCTCTCGAGGACCACCGGCCCGTTTCGTGTGTCGAAGATCACACCCGGCTCGACGGCTGCCTCACGCAGCGAGACCCATGCCGGATCGCCGAGGATGGTGCTGCCCTTCGGCACAGAATCGGAGTCGCCCAGCAACTTGAGGACGTCGTCCCGGAGCAGCGTCTCCACCGCGGTGATCAGGTCGTGAATCCCGTGGAGCAACACGCCGTCGACCGCGACCGCCTGGGCATTGGCCACGGGACCGGTCCATGTCGCACCACCGGGGACGGCCCAGCCCACCGTAATCCCGTCGTGCGTGAGACGCACGGGCGCGTCCGGGAGATGGCCGGCCAGGCCCCGCGGCGCGAATGTGGACGATCCGATGATCGCGGGTCCCGGCACGGCGCGACGCGGCTCCACGCGCGGAACGCCCGGCTCCGGAAACCCGGCGAGGTGGGGCAGCGCGAATATCGCCGCCGTCTCAGCGCCGACGAACATTTCCCATCGCTCGCGCACCAGATGCGCGCCGGCCCGCAGCTCGGAGAGGGGCCGGATGCCGGCAAACGGAGCCCAGGCGGGGCCGGGCTCGGGATCGAGGAGGTACAGCGCGTGCGTCACACCCGCTGCACCAGCGCGCGCAGTTTCTCCGATGTGCCGGTGGGCATGACGAGCGTGTGGCCGTTGGCGCGCACGACGATCATGTTCTCGATCCCAACGACCGCGATCTGTTCGTTCTCCGCCCAGATCACCGAATCGCGGACGTCGTCGCCGAGGGTCACATTGCCGATCGTGACGTTGCCGCGCGCGTCGCGTTTGCGAATGCGGAGCAACGCATCCCACGATCCGATGTCGTCCCACGGAAACGTGCCGGTCACCACCGCCAGCCGCGCCGTCCGTTCCAGCACGGCGACATCGACCGCGACGGGCGTGACCGCGGCGAAGAATCGCGGCGCGTCACCCGCCGAGAGCGCCGGCCATCCGGCCGTGAGCTCCTTGGCGTACGCCGCCGCTTCGCCGAGAAAACGCGCCGCGCCCCACGCGAACAGGCCCGAATTCCACAGCGCGCCACGGCGCCGCAGCAGGGCAGCGCGCGCGGGGCTCGGTTTTTCGACAAATCGCTTGACCTTCCGCGCGCTACCCAGCGGCTTGCCGGGCACGATGTAGCCGTAGCCGGTCTCGTTGCGGGATGGCTTCACCCCCACGGTCACCAACACGTCCTGCTCGGCGGCGACGCCCAACGCGTGCGTCGCCGCGGCGCGGAACGCCCGGTCGTCCCCCACGGCCCAATCGGCATGCAGCGACAACATCTGGCCGCCTGGGTCGTGCTTGGCGATCCAATGCGCCGCCCAGGCGAGCGCCGGTGCGGTCGAGGCGGCACGCGGCTCGGCGAAGATGTTGGCCGCGGGCACTTCGGGGACCGTTGCGGCTACGCGGTCGACCAAAAACGGACCGGTAAGAATCAGGATCCGTTCCGGCGGCACGAGCCCGTGCAGGCGGCCGACGGCCTGCGCGAGCAGCGGCCGGTCGCCGGTGAGCGACAGGAATTGTTTGGGCCGTTCGGGTGTGGAAAGCGGCCAGAATCGCGTGCCTGAGCCGCCGGCGAGAATCGCGGCCCAGGTGCTCAAGATGTGCCGTCGCTTTCCGCCGCATCGTCGTCCGGAAGCGGAGGATCGCCGAACATCATCGCGATGCGCTGGCTGAGTTTGGACGGGCTGAAGGGTTTTGTGACTAAGGCGGCGCCGAGACGCTTGGCTTCCCGCAGAATCCGATCTTCCCCTTCAGCGGTCAGCACGAGGACCGGCAAGCGGGCCGTCCCGCCGTGCTTCCGCAGATCGCGCAGAAAATCGAGTCCGGAGCCGTCCGGCAGATGGATGTCGAGCAGCAGGCCGTCGGCTGGTTTGCTCCGCATCGTCGTGCGCGCTTCGTCGAGCGTGCGCGCGAAGCTCACGCGGTACCCGAGCTGTTCAAGATAGGGACGCAGCACCAGTCCGATGTGAGGCTCGTCGTCCACCACGAGGAGATGCCGCGCAGATATGGTCACCGGCGGCCTCGTGGCTTACAGCAGACCGGCAATTGCCGTGCGGTGACGGCGGAGGTCGAACAGCAACGCTCCGACGTTGGTCGCCGGCTGCACCAGGACGATCAGGAGGGCGTCCGCGTTGAGCACGGCAACGACCGCCAGGCCCTTGCCGAACTCCAGCACCGCGGTGTTGAAGTCGCCGCGGGCGCCGGCATCGCCGAGCTGTGCCATGTGCTTGATTGCCGATGGGAGCAGGGCAGCGACATTATCCGCGTCGATGCCGTTGGCGCGCGAATCGATGGGCAGGCCGTCGCGGCCGACGACTAGCACCGCGTCGACGCCACTCGCACGGCTGAGCGCTTCCACCACGTCGCGGATCGTCGCCATGGGAGGGCCAACGTAGGTTTTGAGGAAGTCGAAGTCAAGCAGCCACCGTGGGTTGACCCACTTGGACGCCGCCCTGTAAGTTCTCCACACTTCCATGCGCCATTCCTGGTCTCGCCGCGCCACGCTGTTGGCCGCTTCCATCGTTTGCTTCGCCTTCGCGTGCGGTCAGCCCTTCGGGTTGCTCGCCCCATCGGCCGACAACGTCGTCGATACGCTGACGCTGTACGCGCTGACCGACACGCCCGTGCGGACACCCTCCGGCCTGGTGATTTCGAATGTTGGAAGAGCCGAAGCAGTCCGCACCGACTCGACCTCGTCGTTCGACTTCGCGTTCGATATCGACAGCAAGGACCGGGTGCTGCTGTTTCCGACCGGCGCGCTCCACCTGGGTCAGTCCTCCGGCGCCCAGCTCAGCACGCTTCCGTTCGACTCGATCAAGACCGCGCCGAACGGCAACTATCAGCTCGACAGCGCGATTGTGCTGGACGCGGACGGCGTTGCGGTGCTGCATTCACGCCCGACCGGGTGCGGTGTGCTGCTGACGGCGTCCTACTTTTTCTACGCGAAGATCCACGTGATCAGCATCGACCCCATGACGCGGCAGATCCAACTCGAGATTCTGCTCGACACGAATTGCGGGTATCGCGGATTAGAGCCAGGCCTGCCGCGCCACTAGGGCCGGGAGTCCCATGATCGATCTGAAGTCGTTGCGCGCGTCGCCCGGCCAGGTACGGGCGGCGCTTGCGCGCCGTGGCGACGCGTCGCTCACGCGGCTCCTCGATGAGATCGAGGCGCTCGACATGAAGCGCCGCACGCTCACAGCGCAGCTCGATCAGCTCAAGGCCGAGCGCAACGATGCGGCGCGCGCGGACGCGCTGGTGGCGAAGTCGCAGGGTGGCCTGCCGGAGGCGACCGCGACGGCGCGGCGCAAGCTGGGCGACCGCATTGCGGCGCTCGAGTCCGAATTGCGCCAGATCGAGACGACGCTCGAGGCGAAGACGCTCTTCGTGCCGAATCAGCCGCTGCCCGAAGTCCCCGAGGAACAGACGACGTTGCGCACGTGGGGCACGCCCGCGCCGAAAGGCGGCCAACCCCACTGGGAAATCGCGGAGCGGCTCGGCATCCTCGATCTACCCCGGGGGGCCAAGCTCGCGGGCTCGGGATTTCCGGTGCTCATGGGGGCCGGCGCGCGCCTCGCGCGGGCGCTGATCAACTTCATGCTCGACCTGCACGCGCGCGAGCACGGCTACGTCGAGGTCGCGCCGCCATTTCTCGTGCGGCGTGAAACGATGATCGGGACGGGGCAGCTGCCCAAGTTCGAGGACGACGTCTACCGCACGGCGACCGATGACTTGTTCCTGATCCCCACGGCGGAAGTGCCCGTCACGAATCTGCATCGCGATGAAATTCTCGACGGCGCGTCGTTGCCGAAGGGATACGTCGCCTACACGCCCTGCTTTCGGCGCGAGGCTGGAGCTGCGGGGAAGGACACGCGGGGACTGCTGCGCGTACATCAGTTCGACAAAGTGGAGCTGGTGCGCTTCTGCCGCGCCGCCGATTCGCCGGCAGAGCACGAGAAGCTCACCGGGCACGCGGAAGAAGTGCTGCGGCGTCTCGAGCTGCCTTACCGCGTCGCGGTCTTGCCGGCCAACGACTTCGGCTTCGCCGCCGCCAAAACGTACGATCTCGAGGCGTGGGCCCCGGGGGTCGGGCAGTGGCTCGAAGTCTCGAGCTCCAGCACGTTCACGGACTACCAGGCACGCCGCGCCAACATCCGCTGTCGTCCGCGTCCCGGCGAGAAACCGGAGTTCGTGCATACGCTGAACGCGTCGGGCGTCGCGCTGCCGCGCACGATCGCGGCGCTCCTGGAAACGCACCAACAGCCAGACGGCTCCGTGACGCTGCCGCCCGCGCTCGTGCCGTATGTCGGCGCGGATCGTCTTGCCTAGACTGTTCCGGGTTCTCGTCGCCGCGGTGCTGTTGTTCGGCGTGCTATCGGTGGGGTACGCCTGGGTCATCGCACGTCACCTGCGCGCGGACGCGCGCGAGACGAGCCGGCTGCTCGGGCATGTGTTTGCGGGGCTGAACGATCCGCGGGAGGGCGCGGCGACTGACGCGTTGCTGGCGCTCGCGGATGAAGTGCGACGCCTCGGCATCCCGATCGCCGTAACCGACACCGCGGGACGGATCACGGCGCTCGACAACGCCCCGTTCGGTGCGGGCGCGCGCGATGAGCAACGCCGCGCGTGGATCGCGCAGCTCGATCGGGTTCACCCTCCACTCGTCCAGCCCGGCGTCGGCACGATTCATTATGGGTCGCTGCCGGAGGCGCGCGCGCTGACCGGTCTGGCGCTGCTGCAAGCCGCGATGTTCCTCTGTCTGGTCCTGCTCGCCGCCTGGGCGATCCGCGAACGCATCGGCGCGGCCCGCGACCGGCTGTGGGTGGCGATGGCGCGCGAGTCGGCCCACCAGCTGGGCACCCCGCTCATGAGCCTCACGGGTTGGATTGATTATCTGCGCGAGAATCCGGGTACGCCGGGCGGTGAGCTGATCACGCATCTTCAGGCGGATGCCGAGCGGCTCGAGCGCGTGGCGAAGCGCTTCGAGCGCATCGGCCGGCCGTCGCGGCGCGAGCCGGTGGGGTTGGGCACGGTGGCTGAGCGGGTCGCCGGATACTTCCGGCCTCGTCTGCCGACGCTCGCGTTCCCGGTCTCGATCCACGTCGTCTCCGCGGGCGCCGGCCCGACGGCCACGGGCGATCCGGTGCTCATCGAATGGGCGCTCGAGGTCGTCGTGAAGAATGCCATCGATGCGTTGAGCGGCCGCGGCGGCAAGATCGAAGTCGAGGTCACGGGAACCGATTCGGTCGGCCGCTTCAGCGTGCGAGACGACGGCCCGGGCGTCGCCTCGCTCGTGCAGCGCCAGCTGTTCGAGCCCGGCGTATCAACCAAGACCGGCGGCTGGGGGATCGGTCTCGCGCTGGCGCGGCGCATCGTCGAGCAACAGCACGGTGGCCGGCTCTATTTCCATCCGGGAGAGAACGGGCGAGGCTCGGTGTTCGTGCTTGAATTCCCGCTCACGTCGTCATGACGCTGCCGCTCAATCCGCCGCAACGGGCGGCGGTCGAGCATCCGGGCGGCCCGCTGCTCGTGCTGGCCGGGGCCGGCTCAGGGAAGACGCGCGTGCTGACGGCGCGCATCGCGCACCTCATCAAGGAACGCGGCGTTGCGCCCCAGCGGATTTTTGCGGTGACGTTTACCAACAAGGCCGCTGGAGAGATGCGCAGCCGTGTGGCGCAGCTGCTCGGCAGCGATCCGCGCGGCCTCTGGATCGGCACGTTCCATTCGCTGTCCGCTCGGCTGTTGCGCCGCGAGGCGCCGCTGCTCGGCTTCGGCCCGAACTTCACGATCTACGACTCCGACGATTCCGAAGCCCTGGTGAAGCGCCTGCTCGAGCAGCGCGGTCTGTCCACGAAGGCCTATCCGCCGCGCAGCGTCCACGCGGTCATCTCCGGCGCAAAGAACCGGATGCTGCTCCCCGAAGAGCTGAGGACCCAGGCCGAGAATCCGCTCGCGCGGGCGGCCGCGGATATCTACGCCGCGCTGGGTCCCGCGCTGAAGCAGGCGAATGCGATGGATTTCGACGATTTGTTGTTGCATCCGCTGACGCTGTTCAAGGAGCATCCCGAGCGGCTCGCCTACTGGCAGGATCGTTTCCAGCACGTGCTGGTGGACGAATTCCAGGATACGAACGCCGCGCAGTATCTGCTCGTGAAGCACCTCGCGCGCCGCCACGGCAATCTCTGCGTGGTGGGCGACGACGATCAGGCGATCTACGGTTGGCGCGGCGCCGATGTGCGCCACATGCTCGCATTCCAGAACGACTTTCCCGGCACGATGCTCGTCCGGCTGGAGCAGAATTATCGCTCCACCCAGATCGTGCTCGATGCCGCCAATGGCGTGATCGCGGAGAACAGCGCCCGTCTCGGCAAGACGCTCTTTACGGAGACAAAAGGCGGCGAGCCGGTGACGTTGTTGTCGTCCGCGGACGAGCGGGACGAGGCCGAATGGCTGGCGAACGAGTTCGCGCAGCGCGCCGCTCAGGGGGACGTTCCGTACGAAGGAATGGCGATCCTGTATCGCACGAATGCCCAGTCGCGTCCCCTGGAAGAAGCGTTCCGGTTTCGCGGCATTCCCTATCGGCTGATCGGGGCGATCAGCTTCTATGAGCGGCGCGAAGTCAAGGACATGCTGGCCTATCTGCGTTTGATCGCCAATCCCGCCGATGATGAGGCGTTTCTCCGGGCCGTGAATGTGCCGCGGCGCGGCATCGGGGATGCCTCGCTCGCCCTGCTGGGCCGCAACGCGCTGGCATGGCGCAAGCCGCTGCTCGAGGCGGCGCGCAGTGCTGGAGGCATCAGCGAGCTGCGTCCCAATGTGCGCGAAGCCCTCACCGGGGTCGCCAATCTGATGGATCGGCTGCGCGACGCCGTGGGACAGGCCGACCCGGCGACCGCGCTCGAGACCGTGCTCGCCACTACGGGCTACGAACAGTACCTGGCGGATGAAGGCGCCGAAGGCATGGAACGGATCGAGAACGTGCGGGAGCTCGTGGCGGGCGCCGCGGCGTGGGCGGAAGTGCAGGATCCCGACGCGGCGGAAGGCGGCGGGAGTCCGGTCGAGCGCTACCTCACGCAGGCGGCTCTGATCACGCCCGTGGATGAGCAGCGCGACGCGACCGGCGTCACACTCACCACCGCGCACATGGCGAAGGGGCTCGAGTGGTCGATCGTCGCGCTCGCCGGTTTGGAGGACGGACTGTTTCCGCTGAGTCGCGCCGCCGACGACCCGGGCGGCGTCGAGGAAGAGCGACGCCTGTGCTACGTGGGTCTCACGCGCGCGCGCGAAAAGTTGTATCTCTCATGGGCGCGCACGCGATATCGTAACGGCCGGCTCGAGCTGGCCGAGCCGTCGCGGTTTCTCGAGGCGCTGCCGCCGCACGTGGTGGAGGAGCGCAGCACGATGCCGGCGTGGCAGGCGCCCGCGCAGCGCGTGTACAGCAGCGGCCGCGGCACGTCAACCTCCCGCGCGCGACGCGAGGCGGTGCGCCGGCTGCTGCCCGAGCTCGGATTTCCCGAGGAGGTCTCACAGGACGTGCCCCGCTACGTCAAGGGCGAGCGCGTCCGTCATCGCAAATTCGGCGGCGGCGTGGTGAGCGCCGTTTCGGGCGAAGGCCGCGATCTTCGCGTGATCGTCGACTTCGACGATCCGGAAATCGGCACCAAGCAACTGCTCGTGGCGTACGCCGCTCTCGAGCGCGATTGGGGAGAGGACAGCGCATGAGCGTCACCCGGGAAGAAGTTCTGCGCATCGCGCAGCTCGCCGAGCTGGACGTCGCCGAGGACCAGCTGCCCGTGCTCGCCGAGCAGATGTCGCGCATTCTCGATTATGTGGCGCAGCTCAGCGCCGTGCCCGCGAACGGCGCACTCAAGGTCTTCGTCCCCGGTCCCGACGCCATTCGCTTCCGGTCCGATGAAGTGAACCCCCCGCCGCTCGCGTTCGGGCCTGAAGAGTTCGCACCCGCGTTCAAGGAGGGCTTCTTCGTCGTGCCGAAGCTTGGCCAGTTCGAGTGAGTGACGCCAAAGCGGTCGCCGACCGCCTCGTAAAAGCCAAACGCCTCAACGCGCTGCTGACGCCTCCGAAGGACCTTCGGAAATCGCTGCTCACGCAGAACGCCGCCGCCCGGCCCACCGGTGTGCTCTATGGCATGCCCGTCGCCGTGAAAGACAACATCTGCACGCTGGAATTCACCACCACCTGCGGCTCCCGCATCCTCGAGGGGTATCGGTCGCCGTATGAGGCGACTGCGGTGACAAAGCTCAAGGCGGCGGGCGCGCTCATCGCCGGCAAGACGAATTGCGACGAATTCGCCATGGGCTCATCGACCGAGCACTCGGCGTACGGGCGGGTGCTGCATCCGCTCGACAAATCGCGGGTGCCCGGTGGCTCCTCCGGCGGCTCGGCCGCCCTGGTGGGAGCGGGCGCGGTGCCGGCGGCGCTGGGCTCGGAGACCGGCGGCTCGGTGCGCCAGCCGGCGTCGTTCTGCGGCGTCGTCGGCATCAAGCCGACATACGGGCGCGTCAGTCGCTACGGCCTCGTCGCTTTCGGCTCCTCGCTCGATCAGATCGGCGTGTTCGGCCGGAGCGTCCACGACGCCGCCCGCGTGCTGTCGGTGATCAGCGGCCGCGATCCCAGGGACGCCACGTGCGAAGATCGCGATCCGCTGCGTTTGCCGACGGTGCCCGAGTCCCTGCAGGGGTTCGTGATCGGGCTGCCGCGCGAGTACTTCCCGGCCGAGCTGGATCCCGCCGTGCGCCGCGCCTGCGAGCGCGCGGTGCGCCTCATGAAAGAGCAGGGGGCGGCGATGCGCGAAGTGTCGCTGCCGCATACCGCGTATGCGGTGCCCACCTACTACGTCCTCGCGCCGGCCGAAGCCTCCTCGAACCTCGCGCGCTATGACGGCGTGCGGTACGGCCCGCGCTTCGATGGCGCCACTGATTTGCGCGCGCTGTATCGCGCGACGCGCGGGCAGGGGTTTGGGGCGGAGGTGCGGCGGCGTATTCTCCTCGGCACCTACGTGCTCTCGGCGGGGTTCTACGACGCCTATTACCGCAAAGCGCAGCAGATGCGGGCGCTCATCGCGCAGGATTTCCGCAACGTTTTCGACCGTGGTGTGGACCTGCTCTTCACGCCCACGACCCCGACTCCGGCGTTCAAGGCGGGGGAAAAGCTGGATGATCCGATCGCGATGTATCTGTCCGACATCTTCACGGTGACCGCAAACCTCGCGGGGCTGCCGGCGATCTCCCTCCCGATCGGCCGCGTCAAGGGGCTGCCGATCGGCGGCCAACTGATCGGACAGGCCTTTCTCGAAGATGAGATGATCGAGGCGGCGTATGCCCTGGAGCGCGTGGTGTCCCCGACCGACGAAGCCTGATGACCTGGGAAACCGTCATCGGGCTCGAGACCCACGTACAGCTGCGCACGCGCTCGAAAATGTTTTGCGGCTGCTCGGCGGCATTTGGCGCGCCGCCCAATACCCAGGTGTGCCCCGTGTGCCTCGGTCTCCCCGGCGCGCTGCCGTCGCCCAACGGCGAGGCGATCAAGCTCGCCGTACGCGGCGCCCTCGCGCTCGGCAGCACGGTGCACCCGAAGAGCATCTTCGCGCGTAAGAATTATTTCTATCCCGATCTTCCCAAGGGCTATCAGATCTCGCAGCACGAGCAGCCGCTCGCGACGGGCGGGACGCTGGTCTTCGTATCCCCCGAGCGCGGCGCGGTGACGGCGAACATCATTCGGTTGCACGTGGAGGAAGACGCCGGCAAATCGATCCACGATCGCTTCGCAAAGGCGACGGCGGTGGATCTCAACCGCTCCGGCGTTCCGCTCATCGAAATCGTCGGCGGCCCCGACCTGCGCTCGCCCGCCGAAGCGCGCGCCTACCTCCAGAACTTGAAGCAGCTGCTCGAGTACATCGGCATCTCCGACTGCGACATGGAGAAGGGCAGCTTGCGCGTGGACGCGAACGTGTCGGTGCGCCGGACGGGCGAGACCGCGCTCGCGACGCGCACCGAGGTGAAGAACATCAACTCGTTCGCCTACGTCGAGAAAGCGCTGAGCGTCGAGCGCGACAGGCAGATCGCGCTGGTCGAATCAGGCGGTACCGTAACGCAGCAGACGATGTTGTTCGACTCGCGCGAGAACAGTGTGCGCCCGCAGCGGACGAAAGAAGAAAGCCACGACTACCGCTATTTCCCCGAGCCGGACCTGCCGCCGCTCGTGCTGACTCCCGAGTTCGTCGCGGAGCAACAGAGCGAGCTGCCCGAGCTGCCCGCGGCGAAGCGCGATCGCTTCGCGGCGCAGTACGCGCTCAGCCGCGATCACGCGACCGTCCTCACGGCCGATCGCGCGGTCGCCGAATACTACGAGGGCGTCGTCCGGGCCGGCGCCGAGCCGCAAGGCGCGGCGAACTGGGTGATGACGGAGGCGCTCGCGGACGCCAAGGATCATCAGGAGCAACTGCGCGTGCCGCCGCCGGCGCTGGCCCAGATCGTCGCCCTCGTCAAAGGCGGAACGCTCAGCCATCAGGCCGCGAAAAAAGTGTTCGGCGAAGTCGCCGCGAAGGGCGGCGATCCCCGCACGATCGCCGAAGCACTCGGGCTGATCCAGGTGGCCGACACGAACGTCCTGGCCGGGTGGGTCACCGATGTTCTGGGCGCGCATGCACCCGAGGTGGGGCGCTACAAGAACGGCGAAACGAAGCTGATGGCGTTTTTTCTCGGGCAGGTCATGCGCGCGTCGAAGGGGAAAGCGGATCCGAAGCTGGCCCAGCGTGTCCTCGAGGAGAAGCTGGCGCTTCCTTCCTAGCCGTCCCGCCAGGGACGCTGCGCGCGCGACTGCTTCCAGTAGGCGAGCGCCGGCGTCGGCAATCCAAAGTGCTGTTGTGCCGTCTCCTCCACCCGCTCCGGCTCGTGGCGTCCGCCTTCGCGCAGCGCCTGCCGCCGCATCCGCTTCGCGAGCCCGAGCGCCTTTTCCCCCGCGGGATCGAGGCGGCGCGCCGCCGCGTCGCTCGCGTCCGCGCCCAACGTCTCCATCACGTACTCGAACGCCACGGCCATGTGGCGTTCGATATCGGAGTCGGCGAGATCCCAGCGGCTCGTGCCCGCGATGACCTGAAACACCCATTGCCAACTTTGGCTCTCGGTGAGATGCACCATGCCGCGGAACAGCCGCCGGTTGGTGCGCACGCTGAACAGCGTCGGCGACAGGATCGCGTCGAGATGGGAGTCGCTCGCGCCGTGATCGCGCATGATGACGTCACGCGCCTCGCGCGCGTACGCGTCGCCCAGGTGCGTCTCGAACCGGCTCTCCCAGTAGGAGTGTCCCAACGCGACGGTGCTGGAGGTCAACACGAGCTGCCGCGGGACGAAGAAGTTGTGCGCGATGGTATCGGCCGCGAGATGCGACAGGTAGCCCATGCCGAAGGACCGCAACGGATCGCTCGGCGCGAGATCGAGGATTTCCTGTCCCACGTGCCAGGCGTGACAATGCCGTCCCACGGGCGCGTACTTCTTGGCCATCGACGTATCGGCCGCGATGTTGCCGTACAGGAAGTCGTAGGGAAACGCGCGCAGCAGATCGGCGATTATGCCGGGCAGCTGATGCAGGTTGGTGAGGACGGACTCGCCGAGGAAGATGTGAGTCCCCGGCGTCCAGGCATGGGCGGTGCCGGGAAACAGCACGAGACCGACAGCAGCCAGCAGCACTGCCGCGCCGAGGCGCTTCACCGTCTCTTTTTGCTCTTCAACATCTTGCGGCTCCAGCGCCAGAGCGAGATGCCCCGCCGCACATTCTGCAATGTCGCGGCGGCATCGAGCGCCGTCTCCTCCAGCTCTTCCTGCATGACTTCGGTCAGTGCGTCGAGGGCGGTGAGGCGCTCTTCGGCGGCGTCGACCGCCTTGATGATGCGGTGCCGCACGTCGCGCGACGTCCCCACGAGCGCGTCCGCTTCAATCTTGATGGAGCCGATCAGTTGGCGCACGTCGGAAATGGCGGGGCCCGCGAAATTGCGCAGCGCCTTGATGCCGGCACGAACGCCGAGCGCGGCGGCGATGATCGCCGCCGCGGCAACCAGGGCAGCCAGCGCGATGATGACGAGACTCAGCGCCGAGACGACGCCGACCCAGTTCGGCATCACGTAACCTCGGCTCGTGCCGGCGATGCTGTCAACGGGGTCAGGGCGACGATCGCTTCGACCGCCAGGACGCTCAGGAGGACGGTCGTCAACATGGTGCCTGCGTCTCCCTGCACGAGGTCGTATCCGGCCGCCAGCGCCACCGCCGCCGGCCCCTGCCGCAGAACGGGGAAGGCGAACTCGGGCGGCTTCGGGTAGGGGAACGAGCGCCAAACGGGGTCCACCTGATCCACGCCGAATCGCACCGTCACCCCGCGCACGACAATCCGCACGAGGGCGAGTAACAGGGCGGCGAGCAGCAGCCAGGGCGTCGAGGGGCGCAACAGGGCGCCGGCCACTATAAGGAAGGCGGCATAGAGCGAGATCTCCCAGCTCCGCAGCAGCCGCTGCACGGCCTGTCGAGCTGTGGCCGGCGCGAAGCTCACGCTGACGGCGGCCATCAGTGCGCACACGACGAACGGGGAAAGCCCTGTCGCGTAGCTGAACCCGGTGCTCCAGAGAATGGCGCCGAAGAGCAGCACACCAATTCCCACGTCGCTCAAGTCGTCTTGCCAACGCACGAGCGCGACGAATAGCGCGCCGAGCCCGCTCCCGACGCCGATCGTGAGCGCCACACTTCGGAGCGCGAGATGGGGATGAGACAGCGCGACGGCGGCGGCCGCCGCGGCTGTTCCGAATACCGTGTCGAGGAGGGCATTGCGGCGGCCCAGTCGTGGACCCGGCCAGATCGCCGCGGTCGTCGCCGCTCCTCCGAGCAAGAGCGCCGGGGCCAGCAGGGGCTTGCCCCACGCCGTGGCGAGCGGGCGGATGTCACGGCCCAGCACCCACACCGTCGCCGTCGTGGCGAGGATCACGGGAAGTGCCAGTGTCGCGCCCACGATCCAGGTGCGGAAGGAAATGCGGCGCACCATGCGCCACTCGAGTCTCGCGCCGAACGTGGCGCCGATCCATCCTATTCCGAGCGCCATCAGGGGCGTCACGAGTCGCATGGCGGTGTTGTCCAACACGCCCAAGCCCGGACCCAGCAACACGCCGATCAGCACGAAGGGCGCGCCCGTTGCGAGAAATGCATCGAATGCCGGAGAGCGATGAAGCGGAGGACGCCACAGCCGCGTAACGCCGATGCCGGCGAGGACGACGAGTGCCAGCGCGATCATGGGATGCACGAGGGCCAACGTTCGCGAACGCTTGACGGCGGCGCAAGCGCTCGCGTAGCTTGGGCGCACCTATGCCACCGTCGTTCCGTGTCACGGGGGGACGCCCGCTCACGGGCACCATCCGCCCCGCGGGCAACAAGAACGCGGCTCTCCCGATTCTCGCAGCCACTCTCCTCGCCGACGGTCCATGCCGCATCGACAACGTGCCGCGCATCCGCGACGTCGAAACGCTGCTCGCGCTGCTGCAGCGCGTCGGGGCGGTCGTCCAGTGGCATGGCCCCAACTCCGTGGAGGTGGATAGCAGCGGCGCGGAACCGCGCCCGCTCGATCCGGCGCTGTCCAAGGAAATTCGGGCGTCGATTCTGCTCGCCGGACCAATGCTCGCGCGCTTCGGGCGCGTGACGCTGCCGCCGCCGGGCGGCGATGTCATCGGTCGGCGACGCGTCGACACGCATTTCCTCGCGCTCGAGCGCCTCGGCGCCACGATCACCGTGGGGGATACCTATACACTCGAAGGCAAGCTCAAGGGGAGCGACATCTTCCTCGACGAGCCGAGTGTCACCGGTACCGAAAACGCGCTGATGGCGGCGGTGCAGGCGCGTGGCACGACCGTGCTCCGCAACGCCGCGTCGGAGCCGCACGTGCAGGATCTGGCGCGGTTTCTCGTCGCCATGGGCGCAGGCATAGACGGCATCGGCACCAACACCCTCACGATCGAGGGCGGCCGCCCGTTGAAAGCGGCGCCGCATACGATCGGTCCCGATCATATCGAGATCGGATCGTTCATCGGGCTCGCGGCGGTGACGGGCGGTGCGCTGACGATCGACGGCGTACGGGGCGATGACCTCCGGTCGACGCTTCTGGCATTTGAGCGACTGGGTGTGCGCCCACGGCTCGACGGCAATCAGCTCGTCGTGGATGCCGGCCAGGAACGTCGCATCCGGCCGGACCTCGGCGGGCACGTCCCGAAACTCGAGGATGGACCCTGGCCGGCGTTTCCTGCCGATCTCATGTCCATCGCGATCGTGGTGGCGACACAGTGCGAAGGACTGCTGCTGATTTTCGAGAAGCTGTTCGAGTCCCGGCTGTTCTTCGTCGACAAGCTGATCGGCATGGGCGCGCGCATCGTGCTCTGCGATCCGCATCGCGCCGTAATCGCGGGCCCCTCGCCGCTCCGCGGGCAGGTCGTCGAGAGTCCCGATATCCGCGCCGGCATGGCGATGCTGCTCGCCGCCCTCGCGGCGCAGGGCGACTCCGTCATTCAAAACATCGGACAGATCGAGCGCGGCTACGAGCGGATCGACGAGCGGCTCGTGGCGTTGGGAGCACAGATTGAGCGCCGCGGCAGCTGAGATCTCAGAGGTTCGAGTCGGCGACGCAGCCGTGCCACGTCTCGAGCTCACGGAGTGGGCAGAGCGGTATGGCCTCGTCGCGGGAATCACACTGCGCCCCATGAGCCTGGGGTTGTGGAGCGATGAGCCGGTGGGGCAGGTCATGAGCCGATGGCGTGCGTTCTATGCGGCATTCTCGAGCAGATTTCCGGCGATCGTCCTGAGTCATCAGGTCCATGGCGCCATGGTGAGGTGGCACGAAGGAATTCGGGACGGCTGGTTGATTCTCGACGGTCTCGATGGTCATGCGACGGGAGACCCCGGCATCCTTCTTACCATCACCGTCGCCGATTGCATTCCGGTCTACCTCGCGGTCCCCAAAAAGGGAGTGGTCGCGTTGGTCCATGCGGGGTGGCGTGGCACCGCCGCAGGCGTGCTGAGGCAAGGAATCGAGCTGCTGAAACGACACGCGTTCGCGACCGGAGCCGACATTGTAATGCATTGCGGTGTCGGAATTTGTGGTGACTGCTACGAGGTGGGCGCAGAAGTCGCAGTGCGCTTCGGCATCGAGTCCGCCTCGGGCACCGAACATCTCGACCTGCGCGCGATTCTCGCCCAACAGGCGCGCGATCTGGGAATCGAGACGGTCTCGATCTCGCCCTGGTGTGCTGCGGAAGGTCGCGACCGCTTCTTCTCACACCGTGCCTCGGGTGGCAGGGACGGTCGCATGGTCGCGTACCTGGGCCGGCCGATAGGTTGACAGCGAGGCCTCCCAGACTACATTCCGGGCGTGCTGCGGGCGAAGTTAGGCCCGCGCTTTTTTTTCCCATGCTCACTGAGAGTCTTGTCGAGGCCTTTCGCAGCCGGCTCGAAGAGCTGGGCTACGATCTGGCCGATCTTCGCATCGGCGGCACGCCGAATCGGCCCCTCGTCCAAGTCAGAATTGACCGTCCGCCTGGTAGCGGCGGAATCACGGTCGAGGATTGTACCCGCGTCAGCCGAGCGCTGGAGTCGTGGCTGGACGCCGACGGGGGTGGGCGGGGGCCCCTCGGCAACCGCTACGTGCTCGAGGTCTCCAGTCCGGGGATCGAGCGGCCGATACGCTGGCACCGGCACTGGGCGCGGTTCGTGGGGAGCGACGTCAACGTGAAGCTGGCCGGGCTGGGGCGGGTGCGCGCCCGGATCGTGGCGGTGCCAAGCGAGGATACGGTGGTGCTCCAGCCGCAAGGTGGATCGGAGCGCGAATACCGGCTTGCGGAGGTGAAGGACGCCCGCCTCGTGAGCACTGACGACTGAGGACTGAGGACACATGATGGCCAATACCACAGACGTAGTCTCGGCAATCCGAGAGCTGACCACCACCAAGCAGCTCGAGCGCAGCGAGCTCATCGACCTGCTCAAGGACGGGCTGCATGCCGCCCTCGTGAAGCGCTACGGCCCGAACGTACGCGCTGAGATCGGCATCGATGAGATGAAGGGGTCGATCCGCATCGTGGTGCTCAAGACCGTCGTCGAAACGATCGAGGATCCGGGGACGCAGATCAGCCTCGAAGAGGCCCGCTACGAAGACCCGGAGTTCCAGCCCGGCGACGTGCTCGAAGAAGAAGTGCCGTTCGACCAGTTCGGGCGCACCGCGGTGCAAGCGGCGAAGCAGCGGATCATCCAGCGCGTGCGTGAGGGTGAGCGCAGCCGCATTCGCGAGGAATTCTCGGGCAAGGTCGGCGAGCTGCTCTCCGGCGAGGTGCAGCAGATCGAGCGCGGCAAGATCGTCGTCATGCTGAACAAGTTCCGCGAAGCCGAAGCGATCATTCCGTATCGCGACCAGAACCACCGCGAGCACTTTCATCAGGGCGACACGATTCGCGCCGTCTTGAAGCGCATCGAGGAAACGCCCAAGGGCCCGCGCCTCATCCTGTCGCGCGCCGACCCGTTGTTCGTGAAGGCGCTCTTCAAGCTCGAGGTGCCCGAAATTCAGCAACAGATCGTCGAGATTCGCGCCACGGCCCGGGAGGCCGGCAGCCGCACGAAGATCGCCGTCTGGTCGCGCGATGACGGCATCGATCCGGTCGGCGCGTGCGTGGGACTGAAGGGGTCGCGGGTGCAGGCCGTCGTGAACGAGCTCAACGGCGAGCGCATCGACATCGTGCCGTGGTCCTCCGATCCGGAGCGCTTCGCCAAGCTGTCGCTCGCGCCGGCGCGCGTCGCGCGCGTGTTCTCCGATCCTGAGAGCAAAACGATTCAGGCGATCGTGGACGAGGATCAGCTTTCGCTCGCCATCGGCCGCAACGGCCAGAACGTGCGGCTTGCGTCCGAGCTGACGGGGTGGAAAGTCGATCTCTACTCGAGTCGTGAATGGCTGGAGCGCGGCGGAGAAGGGCCGCTCTTCGCGCCGTTGCCGCCGCCCGACCAATCATCCGTGACGCAGGTCGCGCTCACCGAGATGAAGGGGCTATCGCCCGAGCTGGTCGCGGTGCTCGAGCAGGCCGGGAAAAAGACGCTGCAGGACATTCTCGACCTGGAGCGCGAGGAAGTTGATCAAATCCCGGGCATGACGGCCGACCTCGCCGACAAGATGATGTCGTTCCTCAATGAGATGACCGAGGAAGGCGGCGAAGAGGAAGAAGCTCCCAAGACCACGGCGTGAGCTCGCGACTGACGAGACTGCTCGGTCTCGGCGTTCGGGCGGGAAATGTGGTGGTGGGGGTGGCGGGGGTGAGAGCAGGGTTGCAACGAGGAAAGATCGTGTGCGTGGTGCTGGCTGCGGATGCCGGACAACGCACGATCGACAAGGTGGCGCGGCTCGCGGATGCAAAGAAAATCCCGGTGCTGCGCGGGCCGGCGGCGGCGGAACTGGGTGCAGGACTCGGCCGTCCGCCGGTGCAGGCCGTGGGAGTGACAGATCCGGCGTTGGCTCGTGGTCTCAATAGCCAATAGCCGATAGCCAATAGCCGATAGCCGATAGCGAGGAGTTAGTGGCAACGACGCGGATTCATGATTTAGCAGCGGAATTTGGGATCTCCAGTGAGCAGCTGATGGGCATGCTCAAGGAGATGGACATCTTCGTACGCAGTCACCTGACGCCGCTCAAGGACGAGCAGGTCTCGTTGATGCGGGCGCGGTGGGAGCGCGACAAGCGTAAACAAAAATCGCCCGCGGCAGCGCCCAAACGGCGCCGCACCACGAAGGTCGCGGTCGAACTGGTCGCAGCGCCGCCGACTGCCGACGCGCGGCCCAAGCGCCGTCGCCGCACTGCTGCCGAGGTCGCCGCCGCCGACGCCGTGGCCGCCGAAGTCGCTGCGACGGAAGCCGCCGCCGCCGAGGTCGCGCGTCTCGCGCTCGAGAACGCGGCCCGCGAACAGGAAGAGGAGCGGTCCGCCGCGTCGCTCGAAGAGCGCGCCGCCGCGCTGTTCAAGGACCTTGCACCCGCAGAATCAACGGAGCAGCAGGCCCCTGCCGCAAGTCTGACGTTCGCGCCCACGCAGCCCTCCGCCGCCCCTTCGCCGCCGACTTTTTCGCCGCCGTCGGCGTCACCGCCGCGGCCGTTCATTCCCATGCCGGTGCGCCCGCGCCCCGTCGCGCGCGCGACGTCGGCCGGCCCGGGCAGCGCCGTGCCGCCGCGCCCTGTCGCCTCCGCCGCCCCGGGCGCCCTGCCTCTCGATGACCGGCGCCGCGAAAAGGGCAAGAAGCGCAAGAAAGGGAAGAAGTCGCTCGTCGATCAGGAAGCCGTGGCGCAAAACATCTCCCGCACCCTCGCCACGCTGAAAGCGCCGGTCGGGAAAAAGGGCGTGCATCGCCGCGAAGAGGGGCCCACGTTCCGCGAGGTGCAGGAGGAGCGGCGCCGCGAGGAGCGGGAGCGGGAAAAGACGCTCGTGCGCGTGACCGAATTCATCACCGTCTCCGAGCTCGCGAACAGCCTCAAGGTGCCGCCGACACAGATCGTCACGTTTGCCTTCAAAGAGCTGGGGCAGATGGTGACGATCAACCAGCGGCTCGATTTCGACATGATCGAGCTGATCGCGTCGGCATTCGGATTCCAGGCCGTGCGGGAAGAGGAATACGCCACGACCCAGGCCGAGGAGACGACCGATGCCGCGGATACGCTCAGACCGCGGCCGCCGGTCGTCACCATCATGGGCCACGTCGATCACGGCAAAACATCGCTGCTCGACTACGTGCGCAAGACCAACGTCGTCGCGGGCGAAGCGGGCGGCATCACCCAGCACATCGGCGCCTATCAGGTCAGTCTCAAGGACGGGCGCCGCATCACCTTTCTCGACACGCCCGGCCACGAGGCGTTCACCGCGATGCGCGCCCGCGGCGCGCAGGTGACCGATATCGTCGTGCTCGTCGTCGCGGCCGACGACGCCATCATGCCGCAGACGGTCGAAGCGATCTCGCATGCCAAAAACGCCGGCGTGCCGCTCGTCGTTGCCATCAACAAGATCGATCTGCCGACGGCCAACGTGCAGAAGGTGAAGCAGGACCTGCTGTCGCACGGCGTCGTCCTCGAGGAGTTCGGCGGGACGACCCTCGCAACGCCGATCTCGGCAAAGAAGGGCACGAACATCGATGAGCTGCTCGAGCAGATCCTGCTGCAGGCCGAGCTGCTCGACCTGAAAGCCAATCCGGCGCGCCAGGCGCAGGGCACGGTGCTCGAAGCGTCGCTCGATCCGGGCAAGGGCGCGCTGGCGACGATTCTCGTCCAGACCGGCACGCTGCACGTCGGCGACGACTTCATCTGCGGCCAATACTCGGGCCGCGTGCGCGCCATGTATGACGAGCGCGGTGGGACCGAGCCCGAAGCCGGTCCGTCCACGCCGGTGCAGATCCTCGGCTTCGAGGGCGTGCCCGAGGCCGGCGATACGTTCCTCGCGATGGAGGACGCCTCCGCGGCGCGCGACATCGCGCAAAAGCGGCAGCGCCTCGAGCGCGAAGCGCAGCACCGCCGTTCCGGCCGGGTCAAGACACTCGAAGATTTCATGGCCGAGGCGGCGGCGGGTGGCGTGTCCACGCTGCGCATCATCATCAAGGCCGATCAAGGGGGCCCGGCGGAAGCGCTCGCCGATGCGTTGGCGCAGCTCTCCACCGCCGAAGTGAAAGTCGAGATCGTGCACCGCGGCGTCGGCGCGATCACCGAATCGGACGTGCTGCTGGCGCGCGCGTCGGGTGCCATCATCGTCGGCTTCCACGTCCGGCCCGATTCCAACGCGCGCGCCGCCGCCGACCGCGAGCGCGTCGAGATCCGCACCTACCGCATCATCTACGAGGCGGTCGAAGAGGTGAAGCTGGCCATGGAAGGGCTGCTCGCGCCCGAAAAGAAGGAAGTCGTGCTGGGCGAGGCGGAGGTGCGCCAGATCTTCAAAATCGCGAAGATCGGTACGATCGCCGGGTGCTTCGTCCGCAGCGGAGTGATTCCGCGCACCGGCCGGGCGCGTGTGATTCGCAACGGCGTCGAGGTCTACGACGGTACGCTGGCCTCGCTCAAGCGCTTCAAGGATGACGTGCGCGAGGTGCGCGAGGGCTTCGAGTGCGGCATCAGCATCGAGAACTTCAACGATGTGAAGGTCGGCGATCTGATCGAGTCGTATCGAATCGAGGAGGTCGCGCGGTCCCTCAGCGCTACTGAGTCGTGATCGTGGGTGTGATGGTGTGGGAGCTCCATCTGCCGGCGTGCCAGTCGCTCAAGGACAAACGCGCCGTGCTGAAAAGCTTGAAGGACCGGATGCACAACCGCTTCAACGTATCCGTCGGCGAGACCGGGCATCAGGATCTTTGGCAGCGCGCCGAGATCACCGCGGCCGTCGTGAGCACCGATCGGCGGCATGCGGAAAGCGTGTTGCGGGAGGCGGACCGGCTCGTCGCGGGGGCGGACGGCGCCCGCATCGTCGATACCAGCACCAGCTATCTCTGATGAAACGCCCCAGTCATCGTCCCGAGCGGGTCAGCGAGCTCATCCGCCAGCACATCGGCGCCTTTCTCACCGGCGACGTGCGTGATCCGCGGATCGGGTTCGTGACCGTGGTCGGCGTGGACGTCTCGCCCGATCTGTCGCATGCCAACGTCCGCGTCAGCGTCATGGGCACCGACGAGGAGAAGGCCAAGAGTCTCGAAGGGCTGGCGAGCGCCGCGCGCTACTTGCGCGCGCAACTCGCGCGCGAGCTTCCGCTGCGCACCAGCCCGGAGCTGCACTTTCATCTGGATCGCGGCATCGAGCACGCGCAGCGCATCGATCGGGTCCTGAAGGAGCTCAAGGAGACGGACGACTGAGACACGGGGGCCTGGTGTTGGTGGCCAAGCCGGCCGGGCCCACGTCTCATGACATCGTGGACATCGCACGCCGCGCGCTCGATGAGCCACGCGTGGGACATCTGGGTACGCTGGATCCGTTCGCCAAAGGGTTGCTGGTGCTGGTCGTGGGGCGCGCAACGCGGCTCGCGCCGTACGCCGCCGACTGGCCCAAGTCGTACGAGGGCGTCATCCGGCTGGGCACCAGCACCGACACGGACGACGCGACCGGAACGGTGACGGGGTCAGGCTCGTGGACGAGCGTCACGCCGGGACAGCTCGCCGCGGTGATTGCGGGGTTTCGCGGCGGTTACGAGCAGCGGCCGCCGGCCTACTCGGCGGTGAAGATCCAGGGTGAGCGGGCGTACCGGCGGGCACGCCGCGGCGAGCAGGTGGCGCCGGCGCCGCGCCCCGTCGAGATCCGCGAGCTCGAAATCGTCGAGGCAGCGCCGCCGGATTTGACGTTTCGCGCCACGGTGAGCGGCGGCACCTATCTGCGCAGCCTCGCGCGCGACATCGGCGCGGCGCTGGGGTGCGGGGCGCACCTCGCCGCGCTGCGGCGCACGGTGGTAGGGCCGCTGCGGCTCGAAGACGCGGTGGCGCCGGACGTGGTGAGCTCTGCTGCGTTGCGCGATGCGGCAGTGCTGGTGGCGCATCTGCCGCAGCGCCAGGTGGACGGTGCAGAGCGGGACGCCGTTGTCCATGGGCGTCCCATCGCGAGCGGCCTGAACGCCGATAGCCGATCCCCAATAGCGCTGTTTGCCGGGGCCGAGCTTCTGGCGGTCGCCGAGTCCGTGGGCGAGCTTCTCAAGCCCCGGGTCGTGGTGGCGGAGGTATGACGACCGGATCAGTCGTGACCGTCGGCACGTTCGACGGCGTGCACCGCGGCCACCAGGCGGTGCTCGCGGATGTGCTGCTGCTCGCGCGCAAGCAGCGATTGACGAGCGTTCTGGTCACGTTCGACCCGCATCCGCTGGCGGTGGTGAATCCGGCGGCGGCGCCAAAGCTGCTGACGGTGCCGGAAGAAAAGCGCGAGCTCGTCATCGCGCAGGGTATCGAGCGGGTGGTGGACATGCAGTTTACTCCAGCCGTCGCCCAGCTCGATGCCGGGGCGTTTGTCAGTCGGTTGTGCGAAGCGTATCGGATGCGCGAGCTCGTGATGGGATACGATCACGGATTCGGACGCGGGCGGGCGGGCGATGTGGCGCTGGTGCGCCAGCTCGGCGCAGCGCAAGGATTCGGCGTGACGGTGATGGACGCCGTGCGGGACGACGGCCAGCCGATCTCGTCGACGTTGATTCGCACGGCGGTGGCGCATGGCGAGCTCGATGCCGCTACCCGCTGGCTGGGCCGGCGCTATAGCATTCGAGGTCGGGTGGTGCGGGGGGCAGGGCGCGGGCGCACGATCGGGATCCCGACGCTGAATCTCGAGCCGCCGGATCCGCGGAAGTTGCTGCCTCCGGACGGCGTGTACGCGGCGATCGTGACCGTCGGGAAACGGGAAGCGGGAAGCGGGAAACGATACGGCGGGATGATGAACCAGGGGCCGCGACCCACCTTCGGTGAACAGGCGCGCGCCCTCGAGATTCATCTGTTCGATTTCGCGGGTGAATTGTACGGAGAAACAGTCGCAGTGGAATGGGTCCGTCGCCTGCGCGATGTGCAGGCGTTTCCGTCCCGTGATGCCTTGGTGGCGCAGCTCGAGCGCGATCGCCAGGCAGCCCGGGCGAGTCTCGATTCGTAGAGAGACGCGATGAAGAAGATTCAGCAACGCTTGATCCTCATCGGGATACTGATCGTCGTCAGTATCGTGGCGCTCATACCGAGGAACGTGAGCCAGCGCGTCTTCGATCCGGGATCGGGGCGGATGAAGGACACGACGGTGCGCCGCGTGCCGATCAACCTCGGGCTCGATCTCCAGGGCGGCATCCACCTCGCGCTCGAAGTCGATGAATCCAAGGGGCCGGTGCCCGACTGCGCCGACGCCATCCAGCGCGCGCAGCGCATCATCAGTACGCGCATCAATGAGTTCGGCACGATGGAACCGGTGGTGCAGATACAAGGGCGCTGCCGCTTGATCGTGGAGCTGCCGGGAGAAAAGGACCCCGCGCGCGCCAAAGGCGTCATTCAGCGCACGGCCTTCCTGGAATTCCGCATCGTCGACATGAAGGGCCAGTTCAAGGACGCGCTGCCGCAGATCGACGCGGCGCTGCGCAAGGCCGGCGTCAAGTCGCGCAGCACGACCGCGCCATCGGCCGTCGCGCAGCTGTTTGGCGGCGATACCAGCAAGGCGAGCCGCGATTCGGCCGCCGACGCCAACGCGCCCGGCGTGCTGTCGTCCTTGCTGTTCCAGGGAAGCCAGCCGGGCGAGTACCTCGTCCCCGAAGAACAGTGGGCGCTCGTCGACAGCTTGTTGCTGCGGCCCGAGGTGCGCTCCGCGCTGCCGCGCGGCATCGAGCTGCGCTGGGGTTCCGCCCCCGTGTCGCAACGCGCCCGCACGTATCGGCCGCTGTACGCGGTGGACTCGCGCGCCATCGTCACCGGCGAGGAGCTGGTGAAAGCGACGGCGCGGCGCGAGCAGGTGACCAATCAGTCGGTCGTGGAATTCCAGCTCAGCCGCCGCGGCGGACGTATTTTCTCGGACGAGACCGGCCGCCACATCAACGACTTCATGGCGATCATTCTCGACGGGCGCGTGCAGGGCGTCCCGCCAGTCATCCGGAATCAGATCGGCTCGCGGGGACTGATCGAGCTCGGCACGAAGCCGCTCGAGGAAGCGCGCGACCTCGCGCTCGTGCTGCGCGCCGGCGCGCTGCCGGCGCCGCTCACGATCGTCGAGGAGCGCACGATCGGACCGTCGCTCGGCAAGGACTCGATCCGGGACGGCGTGCGGGCCGGCGTGGTCGGCGTGGTCCTCGTGATCGTCATCATGATCGGGTATTACCGCATGGCCGGCACGCTGGCGGTCGCGGCGTTAACGCTCTACTGCCTCTTCACCCTGGCTGGGCTTGCGATGTTCGGCTTTACGCTGACATTGCCCGGGCTCGCCGGCTTCGTGCTGTCGATCGGCATCGCGGTCGACGCGAACGTGCTGATTTTCGAGCGTATCCGAGAAGAGCTGGTGCATGGCAAGTCGCTGCGCCTTGCGGTGGAAGAAGGCTTCCTCCACGCGATGAACGCCATCGTGGACTCCAACGTGAGCACGGTACTGACCGCGCTGATCCTCTATATGGTCGGCACGGGGCCGGTGCAGGGCTTCGCGATCACCCTGATCATCGGCATCATCGCCTCCATGATCTCGGCGATCTTCGTCGTCAAAACGCTGTTCCTGATTTGGCTGTATCGCCGGCCGAACATGGTCACCCTGAGCATCTAAATGATCCGACTTTTTGCAAACGCGAATTACGACTTCATCAAGTGGCGCCGCTGGGCGTTCTCGGTCACGGGCGGCATCATGCTGGTCGGCCTTGCCTTCCTGGTGACGCGCGGGCTCAACTACTCGATCGAGTTCACCGGCGGCACGCTGATCCAGGTGGAATCGGCGAAGCGTGTGGAGACGGGACTCATCCGGCGTTCGCTCGATGATGTCGGGCTGAACGGCGCCGACATCCAGACGTTCGGCTCGGACACGTCGTTCGTGATCCGTGCCCGTATCGGCCACGAGGCCGCGACCGACGAAGGGGCGACCCAGGCCGTGGCCGGCACCGTGCGCCGCGCGCTCGACCAGAGCATCGGGACGGGGCAGTACACGGTGGTGCGCACCGAAGCCGTCCGTCCCAAGGTGGGCCGTGAGCTGCAAGGGAAGGCGCTCACCGCGATCCTGCTGAGCTTCGTGGTCACGCTGATCTACCTGGCGATTCGGTTCGAGTGGCGTTTCGGACTCGCCGCGGTGATCGCGACCGCGCACGACGTCGTCGCGACCATCGCGTTCATCAGTGTCATGCACCTCGAGGTGAGCCTGATCGTGGTGGGCGCCGTCCTCACGGTCGTCGGGTACTCGCTGAACGACACGATCATCATCTTCGACCGCGTGCGCGAGAACCTGCGCAAATACCGGCGCCAGAATTTGTACGAGATTCTGAATCTTTCGATTAATGAAACACTGCCGCGCTCCGTGCTGACGCACGGGACGACGATCGCCACGACGCTCGCGCTGCTGATCCTCGCGGGCGAGGTGATCCGGCCGTTCGCCTGGGTGATGTCGTTCGGTATCTTCACCGGCACGTTCTCCTCGATCTACATCGCGGCGCCGGTGCTGCTGTTCATCGAGAAGCGCTGGCCGGGAGAGGACGCGCGCGGTGCCCGCGCCTTCGGCTCGCGGTCGCCCGCGGCCCCGTTTGCACCGGCGACGCCCACCTCGTCCCCGTCGCCGCGCGCACCGCAGCCGGCTCGATAACCGGGGCGCACGCTGCGCCCTCCCTGATCGACACCCACTGTCATCTCGGGGACGCGGCGTTCGACCCGGACCGGGACGCTGTCGTCGCGCGAGCGGCTGCCGCCGGCATTGCGCATGTCATCGTGATCGGTGAGTCGCTCGCGGGAAGCGAGCGCGCGAGCGCGCTGGCGCGCAGCACAAGGGGACTCTCGGCGACGGCGGGCGTCCATCCTCACGAAGCAAGCAGTTGGTCGGCCGATGTCCGCGCGCAGGTCTCCGAGCTCTTGGCCGCCCCGGAGGTCGTGGCGGTCGGAGAAACCGGACTCGATTACCATTACATGCACTCGCCCCGCGAGGTGCAGCGGGCGGCATTCGAGGCTCACCTCACGCTGGCCCGGGACCTCGGCAAGCCGGTGGTCGTGCATGGGCGCGATGCGGATCAAGACATGGCGGCGATGCTGCGTGCCCTCGGAACGCGGCCCCCGGTCGTGGTGTTGCACAGCTTCTCGTCGGGTGACGCGGTCTGGGAGGCGGGGATGGCGATCGGTGCATATTTCTCGTTCAGCGGCATGATCACCTTCAAGAACTGGACGCACTCGGGTCGTGTGGCCGCCTGTCCCTCCGACCGGCTGTTGATCGAAACCGACGCGCCCTACCTCGCTCCGGTGCCGCATCGCGGCGGTCGTAACGAGCCGGCATTCACGCGCGACGTCGCCCAACGCGCCGCGGACCTGCGCGGGGAATCGTTCGAGGCACTCGCCGAACGCACCACTGAGAACGCGCGTCGCTGTTTCGGCGGGCGGGTTGCCGTCTCGCTATGACGACGACGGTGAAGGTCCCTTCCGACATCGCGATCGCGCAGGCCGCGAAGCTCCGGCCGATCGTCGATGTGGCGGCCGAGCTCGGGCTCACGGAGAATGAGCTCGAGTTGTACGGCCGCTACAAGGCGAAGATTTCAGTGCGCGCGCTCGAGCGACGCGCGGCCAAAGGCAAGCTCGTCCTCGTTACCGGGATCAACCCCACGCCGGCCGGGGAAGGCAAGTCGACCGTGACCGTCGGCGTCACGCAGGCGCTGCGCCGGCTGGGTAAGAACGCAA
>WNGC01000253.1_pt1 | contig 37753 bp, 30 predicted proteins | sample 5400051 | NCBI WGS metagenome assembly WNGC01 (sample SAMN13153368, study PRJNA577476) | soil metagenome | isolation source: 20 cm soil or saprolite under grassland replicate 2 | place: USA:California | collected 2016-06-15
GGCGGCCGTCTCGCCAACCTCCTTCTAGCGGAGTCCGGTCCGCGGATCGGACTCCGCGTAGACTTTATCACGACTGGAGACCTAACGCAGCTGCAGTATGACAGTCTCGCGAAGCCAAACCGAGACTCTCTGCGTTCCGACGAGCCGCTCCTCCGGCGCCTGAATCCCAGAGTCGTGGAGTTCTTCATGAGCTTTGCGACTCCGGACCAAAGGCCCGCCGCTGATACGATGCCACCGGCCGCGACCGTCACGATCAGCGGTCCGACTTTGATCCTCGCCGTCCGGCGCCCCGCTTCTGGGCAGCCAGAGGAAGCGTCGGAAGCCGCCGACGATTCGAGACGCTACTTCGCACGCGCCGCCGAATTCCTCGAGCCACGAGGTGTCCGGTCACTCGGCATCGCCACAGACACGCTCCGGCTCATACGAGAGGGCAAAGATTCCATCGCGACCATCGTCCTGAACCGGCCCCGCTACTTCTTTGTCGTTCCGGGCAAGCCGCCGCGCTCGTTGAGTGAGTTTGCGACCGTTGACGAGCTGATCGCGATGGCGGCGGACTACTTCTGGGGCGGCGTGGTGCCGCGGTGAATCCCACCGATTGGGAGCTCTCATCATGGCCAACCTTTGGGCCGATGCGATGCTGTTGAGCCACATCCACGAGTATTTGGAGCGACGCAAATGAAAGTCTTCGTTGGTCTGCTCGCGCTGTTCGCGTCCGTGCCCGTGGCGGCGCAGGTGCCGGACAACGTCAACGAGATGATGCGCCGCATCTTCGCATCCGCGGACTTCGCGCCGCAGCGCTTCGGACCGGCTCGGTGGATCGAAAACGGTACCGCCTATACGACCGTGGAGAAATCAGCGGCCGACTCGGATGCGTCTGATATCGTGCGCTACGAGACCGCCACGGGCAACCGCAGCATCTACGTCTCCGCGCGACAGCTAGTGCCCTCCGGTACGAGCGGGGCGCTCGACATCGACGACTACGGATGGTCGGCCGACGGCAACCTGTTGCTCCTGTTCACCAACACCCAGCGGGTGTGGCGGCAGAACACGCGGGGCGACTACTGGGTGCTCAACCGGAAGACCGGCGCATTGAAGAAGCTCGGCGGACCGAACGCGCCGCCGTCGTCGCTCATGTATGCCAAGTTTTCGCCCGCCGGCGATCGTGTGGCCTACGTGCGACAAGGGAACCTATATGTGGAGCGACTTTCGGATGCCGCCATCACGGCCCTGACGAGCGACGCCGACTCGCTCCACGTGAACGGCATGACCGACTGGGTCTACGAAGAGGAATTCGACCTCCGCGACGCCTTCCGCTGGTCACCCGACGGCTCGAAGATCGCCTACTGGCGGTTCGACATGACGGGCCTCGGCACTCAACGACACCGACTCGCTCTATCCGAAAATCACGCCGATTCAGTATCCCAAGGCGGGAACCACGAACTCGGCGGTGCGCGCCGGCGTCGTGAGCGCGGAGGGCGGCCCCACGACCTGGCTCCAGATCCCGGACGACCCCCGCGAGAACTATCTCCCGCGCATGGAATGGGCGGGACCGAACGAGTTGATCCTCCAGCGCATGAACCGGCTCCAGAACACCGACCGCGTCATGTTGGCGGACGCGGCGACGGGAGCGACCCGGACGGTCCTGACCGAGCGCGACACTGCCTGGGTCGACGTGGTCGACGAAATCCAGTGGCTCGCGAAGGGAACCGAATTCCTGTGGACGAGTGAACGCGACGGCTGGAGGCACGTGTATCGGGTCAGCCGCGACGGGAAGCGCGTCACGAACGTCACGCCCGGCAACTTCGACGTTGTTGCCGTAGCAGCCGTGGACGAGCCTGGCGGGTGGCTCTACTACATCGCATCTCCCGATAACGCGACCCAACGGTATCTCTATCGCACTCGGCTCGACGGAAAACAGTCCGCTGTGCGCGTGTCACCGGCCGACGCGCCGGGGTCGCACTCCTACCGAATCTCTCCGGACGCCCGCTGGGCCTTTCACACCTACTCGCACTTCGACAGCCCGTCGGTGATCGAGTTGGTGCAGTTACCGTCACACCGTGTCGTGCGGACACTCGTCGACAATGCCAAACAGCGCGCGGCGGTGGCGCCGCTCATCGCTGGTCACGGTGAGTTCTTCAAGGTGGCTGTGTCTGACGGAATCTCGCTCGATGGCTGGATGATCAAGCCCGCAAACTTCGATTCGACCAAAGTCTATCCGTTGCTGATGTACGTCTACGGCGAGCCGGCGGGTCAGACTGCCCAGGACTCCTGGGGCGGGGGTCATCTGTGGGAGCACGTGATCGCGGATCAGGGCTACGTGGTGGCCACCGTGGACAATCGCGGGACGCCGGCGCCGCGTGGGCGCGCGTGGCGAAAGGTGGTCTACGGGGCGATCGGGGTCTTGTCGAGCCGGGAGCAAGCGGACGCGGTGCGCGCCCTCACCGGATCGCGCCGCTATCTCGATCCGACGCGCGTCGCGATCTGGGGGTGGAGCGGCGGCGGATCGAGCACGCTGCAGGCCATGTTCCGGTACCCTGACGTCTACCAGGTCGGCATGTCCGTTGCACCGGTGCCGGACGAGCGTCTCTACGACACGATTTATCAGGAGCGCTACATGGGTCTGCTGGAGACCGCGGCGGACAGCGCGCGCTACCAACGCGCCTCCGCAATCAATCAGGCCGAGGGGCTCAAGGGGCGGCTGCTCGTGGTGCATGGGTCCGGCGACGACAACGTGCACTACCAGGGCACGGAACGCCTCGTGAATCGCCTGGTCGCCCTCGGCAAGCCGTTCGACTTCATGGCGTACCCCAATCGCTCGCATTGCATCTGCGAGGGCCGCGGAACGACGCTACACATCTACTCGCTGCTCACGCGGTACTTGCTGGAGCATCTCCCCGCCGGGCCGAGGCCGCGTTGACGCTGATCGCCGTCACGCGCGCAGTAAGTCCGACGATCGTCGAGTGCGAGCTGACCAACCTGGCCCGCGAGCCCATCGACGTCGCCAACGCTGTGGCGGAGCACGCGGTGTATGAAGAGACGTTGCGGTCGTGCGGGTTGACGATTGTGCACGCGCCGGCGGAGCCCGCATTGCCGGACGCCGTGTTTGTAGAAGATGCGGCGCTCGTGTTCGCTGAGACGGCGGTGATGACGAGGCCCGGGGCTCCAGTGCGCCGGCGCGAAGTCGAGTCCATGGCCAAGGTCTTGAGCGCGTACCGACCACTGTTTGCCATTCAGCCACCCGGCACGCTCGATGGCGGGGATGTGATGGCCGTGGGACGAAAGATTTACGTCGGTCTATCGTCCCGCACGAACCACGAGGGGATTGCCCAGCTCGACACGCACCTCAGCGAGTGGGGCTATGAAGTGATCCCCGTTCCCGTGACCGGCTGTCTCCATCTGAAGAGCGCAGTCACGCAGGTGGCGGATAATCTGTTGTTGCTCAATGACCGCTGGGTGAGTCCGGAGTGCTTTGGGTCCATGGGGATGGTGACTGTTGCGCCAGGTGAGCCCGATGCCGCCAACGCCTTGCTGATCGAGGCCTCGGTGATCTACCCAACCCACCATCCAGCAACGGCTGAGCGGCTGGATCGCGCGGGTGTGCGCGTGGTCCCGGTCCCATGCGGAGAGCTTGCCAAAGCCGAAGGTGGTGTGACGTGCTGCAGCGTGGTGTTTGAGACGGCAGGTCGCCCTTGATGAATCACTTGTTCCAAGTCGCTCTTGTCTTCCGACTGGTCCTGGGACCCACACTCGCTGCCCAGGATTTACCAGGGGGCGAGCTGCCTGCCTGCGACACCAATGCCCCGCATTCCTTCCCGTGCGGGACGCCGTTCGACACGCCGCCCGTCCTCCTCAATGTGCCGCAGCCGGGCGGCGGCGCGCGCAAGACGCCGCGCGTCTGGGTGTATGTCACCGAGAGCGGGGTCGTCACGGCCACACAAATCGCGTGGCCTGCCGGACTCGATTTCGATGTCGCCGCGATCGCTCTCGCGAAGCAGCTCCGATTCACGCCGGCCTCGCTCGGCGGTCGCCCGGTGAGTGTCTGGTTCGTCGTGCCTATCACCACGGAAGCGGCACCGACGCCCTGTTCTGATATGGCCGTGCCGCTCAGCGCCGGATGGGCGAGGTTCGCAGACTCCGAGCACCTGGAGCGGCCGGATCTGGGGACGCGGTACCGCTATCACGGCTTCGAGCCCATCGCGGGGGTCACGCTGGATGTGTTCATCTATCCCCAGACCGGGTGGCCGTCCCTCGAAGAACAGGTTCAGGCGTTTCCACAAGCTTTAGAGCTGATGCAACAACGTGGTGAATTGTCTGCTTACGAGGTGCTGGGCAGGGACGACGTGAAGGTGAAGGTGCGGAGCGCGCGACTTGGTCGAGAAATCACGATCCACGGGTTCGGAGTCCGCGTGAAACTGCGGGACGGTTCTGGACAGGAATTCAATTCGTACTTCGCGGTGTTTCCTGAGGAGCCAAAGTACATCAAGTTTCGCGTGACCTACCCGTCCGGCCAACGCGTGCAAGGCACTATCGACGATTTCGTGAAGCAAGTTCTCGAAGCGCGCGCCGCCGAGCCCGCGCACTGCTTTCGCTCGCCCTAATCCGCCGCCTGCTGTTCGGGTGGCGCCGTCGCTTCGTCCGACAACAATCGGAATGACTTCACCGCGCCGGTGAGCCGGTCCGCCGCCTCGGCGAGCTGATTGGCCGACGACGCAATCTCCTCCGTCGACGCGCTTTGCTCCTCGCCCGAAGCGGCCAGCTCCTCGGCGGAGGCGAGCAGCGTGTCCGTCTGACCCGCCACCGTCGTCAGCCGGTTCGCAATCTCTTCGACGAGCGAGCGCAGCTCGCCGGCCGACTGCGCGATCTCGCGGCTCCAGGCGTCGTTGGCATCGGCTTCGCTCGCGACCGTTGCCAGACCCTGCGCCGCAGTCTGCGAGGCCTCGCGCACGGCCGCGCCTCCTTCGGCCAGCCGCACCAGACGGTCACGGGTCGCCTGCACGCGCACCAGGACGCTCCGCACGGTATCGGCCGTCTGTCCTGCAGCGGTGGCTGCGACGGACGCCAGTTTGCGCACTTCATCGGCGACCACTGCAAACCCCCGACCCTCCGGACCGGCACGCGCGGCCTCGATCGCCGCGTTGAGGGCCAGCATGTTGGTCTGCGTCGAGACGGCTTTCGTCTGCGCGACGAAGGTCAGGATCTTCGCCGCGGCCTGTGCGAGAGCTTCCGCTTCTTCCGCGCCCTTGGCAACTTCGTCCGCGACCTTCGCGAGGCGTGATGTGCTCTGGTCGAGTCCCTCTTTGTGGCGGCGCGCCAGCGCCGCCAAATCCGCGTTGCGTCGCGCCGCCTCTTCGGCGCCTTGCGCGAGCTTGGCGGCGATCTGGAGGATCCGCGCCGCATCGTCCGCTGCGGCGCGCACCAGCTGCGCCTGTTCGCCGGCGCGCCGGGAGAGGTCCTGCGAGGTCGAAGACATCTCCTCGGTCGACGCGCTCATCTCCTCGGTTGACGCAGAAATCTCCGTCGCCATCGCGGCCGCTTCGTCCGCTGCCGCGCGGATGGCACCGACGAGCCGGCGCAATGCCACGACCATGGAATGCACCGACGAGAGCAGATCGGAGACTTCCGTCGCTTCGGTCCGATAGGTCGCAACGGTCACCGAGAGATCGCCGCCCGCCACGCGGCTGGCGATCGCACCAGCGGCGCGGACCGGCTCCGTGACCGTGCGATGGAGTCGTTGCGCCAGTGCCAGCACCATCCCCAGGCTGGTCGCGAACAGCAGAATCGCGCCGAGCACGACGCTTCTCACTCCGCTGCGGGCGGCCGCATACGCAGCGCGGGTTGGCTGACGGACGACGACCCACCACTCGCCCTGGTTCGCGGGCTCAGTCACGACGACTTCATCTCCGGACGGGGTCGCGACAACGGCGATAGCGGCTTCCGGTTGCATCGGGATACTGGTCTTCTGGGGCAGCGGCTGCAGGATCTCGGCCGGCGTCTGCGACACGAGAATGAGGCCTCGCCGATCGACTACTTGGAGATACGCGCCGCCGTGGGTCTCGGTCGTCGCGACAAGGTCGCCGAGGTTACGGAGCGTGAGCACGCCTTTGAGCACGCCGAGTGGACGGCCACCGTTCGGCGGCCGGAGCGCGACGTCGAACTCGAGTGCCGTCACCCCGGCCGAGGAGTCGAACTCCGCCGGGCCTTCGAACGAGCCGCGCTGCATGGCTGCCTGCCACCAATGCTCGTCGCGTTGCACGAAATCGGACGTCCGCCCCGACGCGAGCGCCACGAACCCATGGCGCTCCGTTACGAAGACTTCGGCGAAATCGGAAAGCTCGGTATAGGAGCGAAGGTAGCGGAGCAGCGGCCCCTCCTCGCCCAGCTGGCGCCTGCCGGCGAAGCGGCGTTCGAGCGTCGGAATGTCCATACGATCGAGGCCGCGCCGCACGGCGTCGTCGTCGAGCGCGCGGACGGCTGTCGCGAGCTCCGGCTGGCTTGCCAGCGACACGATTTCGCGGCGGCGCTCGGTGAGGTACTGGGTAACGGTGCCGGCGACCCGGAAGGCGACTTCCCGGCCGCGCTCATTGGCTTGATCCCGGAGGGACTTGGAAATCCGCGACCCCACGGCCAGGGCGAGCACCGTCACGATGACGGCGGCGAACCCGGCTCCCGTGACCAGGAATCCTCGGCGGAGATGCTGCGCTTGGGCGGGCATTCGGCGGACTGGAGTCACAACGTACGGTAGCACAACGTACGGTAGGCGTGCGGGCGGAGCAAGAGCAGCGCACAGGGATGGTCGGCAGCGCGGCAACACTTATACTGTGTCGCCCTCTTCCCCCACTCGGAGGAGCGGACGCCGACCCGGTCAGTCGGGATACGAGCTGCGATAGACGCTTCCAGGGCGGAGCGGTGCGGCAACTCTGTGACTGGATAGATTCTGCGGAATGAAATCCGCTACGTACCGAGCGTTGCTGGCTTAGGTTTCGGCACTCATGCGAGACATCCCGACCTACGATCCGGCCGCGCTCGAGGCAAAGTGGCAGGGCCGTTGGAACGAGCGTCATACGAACGAGCCCGACCTCGATCGTGCCGCGCGGCCGTTTTACAACCTCATGATGTTCCCCTACCCGTCGGCGGAAGGGTTGCACGTCGGCAACATGTTCGCGTTCACGGGCGCGGATATCTACGGTCGGTTCAAGCGGCTCCAGGGTTATGACGTGTTCGAGCCGATGGGGTTCGACGCGTTCGGCATCCATTCCGAGAACTACGCCCTCACCATCGGGACGAATCCCGCGAAGCTGATTCCGCAGAACATCGCCACCTTCCGGAGGCAGTTGCGTCGCTTCGGCGGCATGTTCGACTGGCGGCACGAGCTGTCGACCACCGATCCCACCTATTACAAGTGGACGCAGTGGCTCTTTCTCCAGCTCTTCCAGGCGGGACTCGCCTACAAGAAGCGCGCGGCGGTGAACTGGTGTCCCAAAGACAAGACCGTGCTCGCCAACGAGCAGGTCATCGATGGAAGGTGCGAGCGCTGCGATACGCCCGTCGAGCAGCGCTTTCTCGATCAGTGGTTTTTCAAGATCACCAATTACGCCGAGCGGCTCCTCCAGAACCTCCAGAGCCTCGACTGGTCTTCCTCCACCGTCCTCCTGCAGAGGAACTGGATCGGCCGGAGCGAAGGCGCTGAGCTCATTTTCGAGACGCCGAGCGGTAAGAAGATCACCGTCTTCACGACGCGGCCCGACACGGTGTTTGGCGCGACCTATCTCGTGCTCGCGCCCGAGCATCCGCTCGTGGACGAGCTCACGGCAGTCGAACAGCGCTCGACCGTGAAGGCCTACCAGCGCGTCGTGCAGTCGAAGGACGTCGTCGCGCGACGCGTCGGTGATAAGACGAAGAGCGGCGTCTTCATCGGCTCGTACGCCCGCAATCCCGCCACGGGTGAGGCGATTCCGATCTGGATCGCGGACTATGTGCTGATGGAGTACGGTACTGGCGCGATCATGGCCGTGCCCGCGCACGACAAGCGCGATTTCGAGTTCGCCACACAGTTCAGGCTTCCGATTCGCCAGGTGGTCGCCGTCGAGGGTGAGAAGTTACCGAGCGTCTCCGCAGCGGGCGTGCTCATGAACTCGGCTGCATTCGATGGGATGCCGTGCACCGAGGGCGCGCGCAAGATCGTCGCCTGGTTGGCCGAACGCGGGAAGGGGCTCGCGACGCCGCGCGTCCAGTACCGGTTGCACGACTGGTGCATCTCGCGGCAGCGCTACTGGGGACCGCCGATTCCCATCATCTACTGCGAGAAGTGCGGGGTCGTACCGGTGCCCGAGAAGGATTTGCCGGTGCAGCTCCCATACATCGAGGATTTCCGGCCGGACGATACGGGCGTGAGCCCGCTCGCCCGGCACGAGGAGTGGTACTTCGTGAAGTGTCCGCAGTGTGGCCGTCAGGCGCGGCGTGAGACCGATGTGTCCGACACGTTCCTCGATTCGGCGTGGTACCATCTACGCTATCCGTCGACCGAGTTCCACGACCGGCCATTCGACCCCGCGCGGACGAAGCAGTGGCTCCCGGTGAGCAGCTACATCGGCGGGAACGAGCACGCCGTCTTGCATCTCTTGTATTCGCGCTTCATCTGCATGGTGTTGTCGGATCTGGGGCACGTGAGCTTCGAGACGCCCTACCCCAAGTTCCGCGCTCACGGGCTGATCGTGAAAGACGGCGCCAAGATGTCGAAGTCCCGTGGCAACGTCGTCGTCCCCGATACCTACATCCAGCAGTGGGGTGCCGACACCTTCCGCATGTATCTGATGTTTCTCGGACCGTTCCAAGACGGCGGCGACTTCCGGGACGAAGGCATCGTCGGGATTCGGCGATTCCTGGAAAAAGTATGGGCCCTCGTTCATGAACGCGGGACAAAAAGCTCGGCGCTCGCCGAGCAGAAGCTCCATCGGACGATCCGGAAGGTGACCGCCGATACCGAGGCGCTGCAATACAACACGGCAATCGCGGCGATGATGGAGTACGTGAACGAACTGCGGGAGTCAGGAGCCAGGAGTCGGGAGTTGGTGGAACCGCTGGTCATCATGCTCGCTCCCTACGCGCCTCATATTGCCGAAGAACTCTGGGAGGTCATGGGCAACAAGACATCGGTCTTTGAAGCCAGGTGGCCGTCGTACGACGAGCGACTCGCCTCGGCGGGGGATGTCGAGATCGCGGTCCAGGTGAACGGGAAGCTCCGCTCGCGGCTCACCGTCCCGCGCGGCATGGCGGAGAAGGACGTGCTCGCGCGCGTGCTCGCCGATGAAGCCGTCAAAAAGTTCGTCGACGGCCAGAAGGTGAAGAAGGTGATCTTCGTGCAGGACCGGCTGGTCAACCTCGTCGTCTAGAGGGTTTTGGCGACCAGGTCACCGACCAGATAGCCAACCGCCGCGACTCCCATCCCGATGACGAACATGTCGATGCCGCTGCGGATGATCCCGCGGCCGGTAAAGAAGCTACGGGCGGCTCCCACGATGAAGTGGGACAGCATCGCGATCGTGAACGCCACCCAGATGGCGACGCGCCCCTGGAGAATGAGGAAGGGAAAGACGGGAATGAAGGCGCCGACCGCGGTAGCCGCGCCGGTGATCCACCCCTCGCGGAACGGGGTGGCGTGCGCCTCGCCGATTTTCAGCTCGTCACGGACTTGCTCGCCCAGCGCGCGTACCGGGTCGCGCATCACTTCTTCCGCCATCCGCCGCGCGGTGCGGGGATCGACGCCTTTCGCTTCATACTGGAGGGCCATCTCCTCTTGTTCCACTTCCGGCATCAGGCGAATCTCTTCCTTCTCCATCGCGATTTCGTGCTCCCACACCTCCTGCTCGCTCTTCGCCGCCAGATAACCGGAGGACCCCATCGAGAGCGCATCCGCGATCATCCCGGCGACGCCGGAGATCATGATCACGTGCGGCTGCACCGCCGCGCCGATCACGCCCGCGACCAACCCAAAGTTCGCCGTGAGGCCGTCGTTGAAGCCGTACACGACGTTGCGCAGGAAGCCGCCGGACCCCGTCTTGTGCCACGGCTCGGCGCCCTTGCCGGCGAGATCGGCGAGCGTGCCGGCGTGCGCCGCCGATTCCTTGGCGAGCTGGAGCGAGACCGCCTGCGCGTCGGCGAGGCTCGATTCCCTGTGGAGGTTGAGGTACCCCTTCACCTCCTCGCCTTCTTCCCGCAGCAGCATGGGGAGCAGGTAGCGCGTCCCGAATTTCCGGCCGAACCACGCCATCAGCTTCGCGTTCAGAGAGGGCCGCGCGTGATCGACCGTATGGCCGTGCTCGGCGAGGAGCTTGCTCCACATCTGCACGTGGCGCTCCTCGACCCCGGCCAGCTTGATGTAGACGTCTTTCCTGTGGGGATCCGTCTCTTGTCCGGCGAGTGCCAAATAGAGGAATGCGGCGTCAGCTTCGTCCTGCCAATGGTGGAGCCATTCCTTCACGTCAGCTTTTGGCATGCACCAAGATATTCGGCTGCACCTCAAGTGACTAGCTGGTAAATACTTAGGTGCGTGGTGCGTGGTGCGTGGTTCGAAGTCCCACGCACCACGTCCCACGTACCACGCACCATCCCGCGACGATATACGTACTTATGGCATCATAGAATTCGGACATGACCGTGGCGCTCGCCGTTCCCGATGTCATCGTCGCCCGCGCGCAAGCCGGAGATGAAGCAGCCCTCGAAGCCCTGTACCGAGCCTTCGAGACGCCGGTCTACAATCTCGTGCGGCGCATGCTACGGCGGCCGGAGGACGCGGAGGACGTGTTGCAGGAGACGTTTCTCGAGCTGGTGCGCAACATCAAGCAGTACCGCGGTGAGGGCCATCTGTGGGGTTGGGTCCGCCGTATCGCCTCGACCAAAGCCTTGATGCGGATTCGTCGCGATCAGGTGCGGGAGACGGAGTCGCTGGACGACGAGCCGGGCAAGCCGGGGATGCATGTCGGTGCAAACCTCGATCTGGAGCGCGCGTTCGAGCACCTGTCGGAGACTTCCCGGGCCGTGGTCTGGTTGCATGACGTCGAAGGGTACACGCACGAGGAAATCGCGGAGCAGATGGGCAAGTCGGTGAGCTTTTCCAAGTCGCAGCTGGCACGCGCCCACGCGCGGCTGCGGGGAATGCTCGATGAAGGAGCGCATGCATGATGCATTGTACGATGGAAGATCTGGGAGCCCTGCGGGCAGGTGAGGCGTCGGTCTGGGCACGCCGGCACATCACCACCTGCGCGACGTGTCAGGCGGAGCTCGAAGGGTTGTACCAGCGAATCGCGCAGCTCAAGGCGCTGCCGGCGCTGCGTCCCCCGCGAGATCGCTGGGCTGCCGTGCGGCAGGTGCTACGGGCGGAGCAATCCCGGCGCCGCCGCGTGTGGAGCACCTGGAGCGGAAGTCTCGCCGCCGCGGCGGTACTGACCGCCCTCCTGCTCGTCCGGCCGTGGGGCGGGCAAAAGTCCCTCCACGCCGAGCTCAGTCAGGTGAAGCAGCAATCCGCGACACTCGAAGACTCCTTGCAGCAATACGACGTCGAGGGCCGTGTGCTGAGCGGTCACGCCGCGGCGCTCGTCGCGGACCTCGAAGACCGCATTTCCGAGATCGACGGCCGCCTCACGCAGCAAGAGCAAAGCGTACAGGACGCCCAGCTCGTCAAACTTTGGCAGGAGCGTGTTGGGCTGATGCGGGAGCTGGTGAACGCCCGCGCGACGCGCGCTCGTTACGTCGGGCTCTAAGAGCCTGAAGGAGAGCTGTATGATTCGCAATTGGATCGCAGTAGCGCTCGCCGTCTGTCTGGTGCTGCCGGCCACGTCGGCCGGGCAGGGAACTCCGCGCCGGCCGAGCACGCGCCCGCGCGTGCGGGTCGAGACCCAGGGTGGACCGTTCGGTGTGTACGCGTTCGGCGACAAGCGCGGCCGCATCGGCGTGATCGTGGATATCAAGGCCAACGACGCGGGCGACAAAGTCGGCGCGCGGATCGAAGGGATCACGCCCGGCTCACCAGCCGAGAAGGCGGGCCTCAAGGCCGGTGACGTGATTACGCGCTTCAACGGCACTGCCCTCGCCGGCGCGCAATCGGAGGACGATGAGAACTCCGGGCCGGGCATGAAGTTGATCGATCTCGCTCACGAGCTGGATCCGGGTGATACCGTCCAAGTCGAGTACCGCCGTGGCAACGACAACCGCAAGGCAACGATCGTCGCGGAAGAACTCGACGGCGGACTCGCGATGGGAGGTTTGTCCGGCCAACTGCGTCAACTCCGGGAGGCGATGCCCGAGATGCAGATGGGCCCGGGGAATGACTTCGAGTTCGCCTTTGGGAGTCCGTGGGGCGGCATCGAGCTGGTGCGGCTCAATCCCGATCTCGGCGACTACTTCGGCACTCGTGAGGGTGTGCTGGTCGTGAGCGCTCCCGAAGACTCTTCTCTGGCGCTCAAGGGCGGCGACGTGATTGTCTCCATCGGCGGCCGCAAGCCGACCTCACCGATGCAGGCAATGCGGATTCTCCGGTCCTATGACCCGGGCGAGTCGGTGACCCTCGACGTGCTGCGCAAGCAGAAGCATGTGAACGTCGCCTGGAAGGTGCCGGCGAACGACGAACGCCACTTCCGGATGGCACCGCGGATGCACGAGGAGCCGACCCGGTTCCGCGTGGCGCCGAAGTTCCTCAGAATTCGGGATGTGATTCGGACGAGCCGGGCTATCTAAACCGGCGGCGAAGGGCGGCGACTTAAACGGCGGCGAGGGGCGGCAAATGACCTCGCCGCCGCTTCATTTGCCGCCGCTTTATTCGCCGCCGTAGTTACCGATTCGGCCCCATCAGAATCGCATTCGTCAGCAGCTTCGCCGGTCCCCGCCAGAACGCCCGAAACAACGGATCGCTCAAGAACAGCACCACGCGACCGCTCCCCTGGTTCTCGACCACGGCCCAGGTTGAGCCTTTGAGGAGTCGCGCGGTATTGTCGGGCCAGGTGAATCCCGACAGCACCAACGAGTCCACCGGATCGGTAAAGCTCACGGCGTTGGCGCCGCTCTTGGACGCGCGCCAGAATGTGTCCCCGTCGATGAACACCGGGATCTTGTTGCGGTCGTAACCCAGTGTCAGCCAGTGGGTCGTATCCAGCGTCGCGCGGAAGATGGCGCCGGGGATCCATTCGGGGCGATCGCGCGGCGCCGCCGTCTTCGAGACCATCGGGGGCGCCGCGCCCGGAACGGTCGTATCGGGCCTCGCGCCGCTGTCAGGCGCCACGCTCGCGATGCTCGAGAGACCGACGTCCTTGTTGGCCGCGAGATCACCCGCGCCGCCATACCCGATGAGCACGCCTCCCGAGCGCACCCATGTCTTCAGCTTTTCGACGCCGTCATCGCCCAGCTCGCGACGCATCCGGCCGCCGCTACCGTCGGGGACGATCATCACATTGAAGGTTTGGAGGTCATTCATCCGACCGATCGCGCGGAGCGGGACGGGGGTAAACCCCACGTTGAGCTCACGCGCGAGGTAGTACCAGAGCCAGCCGTAGCTCGTCTCTGAAATACCATCTCCGGCGGCCACCAGGATCTTGGGAGCGTGCAGTCCCGCGACATCTTCGGATCCGATTCCGGCGTCGCCCGTGTCCGGAAACGCCGTCTGTAACGGGAAAACGAGGACGCCAAGGGCGGGCCCCAGCGCCGCGATGCGCTCGTGCAGACTCGCAGGGTTGCGCTGTACTCGCGCGACGAACGAGCCACGGGGATAGGTGCGACCCCCGATGAAGACGGGTTGGCGCGTGACCGCCAGCTTGAAATCTTCGGCTTCGAGCGCAAGCGCGAGCCGTGCCGCTCCCGGTCTGTCGTTCGTGAACACGTACGCGCTGGCTCCGCGCGCCGGAGCCGGAGGAGGCGGGACGACCGAATCGGCGACGGGGTCGCCGCCCGGGCCGGCATCTTCCGTCCAATACGCGTCGAGATTGAAGGACAGCGGCAGCGACCAGGCGGTGATGTCGTAGAAGCCGTAATCCTCTTTCTCCGCATCCTCGCCGCGCCGCCGGTTGCGCTGAAACTTCCCGATCTCCCGCTGGACGAATGACGGCTCCATGCTCGGCTGCGGCTCGAGCATGCCCTTGGCCAGGCGCCGCTGTGGCTGGTTCAGGTCGACAACGTAGCTGCCGGCGGGGAAAGTCCGCGCGATCCCTCCCCCTGCCGTGCCAGGGCTGATGTAGGAGTGCGCGACGCGTGACGACAGCGGCTGGCGCAGCCGCGTGACCTCGATGCCGTTGCGGAGCAACAGGCCGACGACGTGCGCCACCGACTGCGGATCGTTGCCCGGTACGATCACGACGCGTTTCATGCGATCGGTCGCCGCCTCCGCCAGCGCCGAGCGGCGGAAGTCGTAGTAGTCCTGCAGCCGGCTCTGCCGGTTTTTCGCCGTCGTCTCCAGCGTCGCCAGGGACGCGACGAAGTGGTGTGAGATGCCGTCGCGGAAGGTCGTGATGCTGCCGTCGTCTCGACGCTTCCGGTATTCCGGCCCGCCGTCGGTCTCGTAGGTCATCCCGGTGGCGCCCTGGAACGTGGTCCATTCGTCCCAGTAGCCGACGTAGAAAAAGTCGAACACGCCGCCCACGTAATACTGCCAGCCATAACGGTCGAACGCGGCCGCGTTGCCGCGGCCATATGTGGCGAACCATTTCGTCGTCTGTGGGGGCAGGTTCAGGTTCACCGCTTGCGCGACCGGTGGGAAGAAGAAGGACGATGTCGTCGAGTGATGGTCGACGAATACCTGCGGGCGCCAGCGCAGGATGCCGTCCATCATCGCCCGTACCTCGGGCTGGCTTTGCGCAAGCAGGTCGCGGTTCATGTCGAAGCGGAAGTGGCTGTACCGGCCCGTGATGCTCCACGGCTCGTTCTGTTCGAACGCCCACGGGTGGTCCGCGCCGATGCCGACGGAGTTGTACCAGGCGGCAAAACGCTCATGACCATCGGGGTTCGCCGATGGGTTGAGCACGACGACCACCGATTTCAGGATCTCCAGGGTCTGCGGCTCATCGGACGCCGCAAGCTGATAGGCCACCTGCATGGCGGCCTCGAAGCCGGCCGGTTCGTCGCCGTGGACCGAATACTGGAACACCGCGACGGCCGGGCTCTGCGCAGCGATCGCGGCCGCCCGCGCCGCCGACGTCTTGCGCGGATCGGCCAGCTCGGCCAGACCTGCCCGGATCTGGTCGAGCTTTGCGAGGTTCGCCGGGTCGGAGATGATCAGCGCCCGAATCGGGCGGTACTCGGTCGTGCGGCCCCACGTCTCGATCCGCACGCGGTCGCTCGCGCTGGCGACCAGAGTGTCGAGATAGTGTTGCATCACTGCATACATGGTGTGCTGTTCGCCGGCGGCGTAGCCGGTGATCGCCTCGGGGCGGGGCACGGCCGGTCGGTAGGGTCCGCGGGAGTAAAAGTCGAAGGGTTCCTGGGCGGCGAGCGGGGACACGAGAGACACGACGGCCAGCAGGGTAAGGCTGGGGCGCATGGTTGTACCGTTGTGTGTTGTGGGGTGTAGGGGCGCAGCATGCTGCGCCCCCACGCGCTACGCGCGGCGTCGTGCCGCGGGCAAAGCCTGGTCGAAAGAAGCGAACTCGAACGGCTTGGGGACGCAAGGGCGGCCGGTCCCGTCGAGGAACCGGCGCATCTGCTCGTTCACGAGGTCGCCCGTCGTGAAGATCACCCGTTCGGCATGCGAGGGGTCGCTGCTGCGGAGGCGTTCGTAGAGCTGCTCGCCTGAGAGGTCGGGCATACGCATGTCCAGGATCACGGCGTCGTATTTCGATCCTTTTAGGCGGACGAGCGCGTCCTCGCCGCTGGCCGTCGTCTCGACCTGGTGACCTTTACCGGAGAGATACCGCTGCAGCGATACCCGGACCGACGCTTCGTCATCCACGACCAGCACGCGAAGGCTGTCGCTTCCCAGCGGCTCGACATGAGTCACCGCGGCGTGCTCACCCGACGCGCGCGCCTCGGTCACCGGTACTTCGACGATGAAGCGGGCGCCGCCTTGCGGCGAGTTCTCCGCCCAGATCTTACCCTCGTGCTCGCGCACGATGCCCAGCGAGATCGACAGGCCTAGGCCTGTTCCCGAGCCGGTCGGCTTCGTCGTGAAGAACGGATTGAAGATCCGCTCCATGAGGTTGGCCGGAATGCCGGCGCCCGAATCCTCGATCTCGATGCGGACGGCCTCGCCGCTGGAACGCGTACGCACCGTCAGGCGGTGGTGGTGACCTTCCTTCTGCTCCATCGCTTGCTCGGCATTGGTGATGAGATTCAGGAACACCTGTTGCAGTTGGTGGGCATCGGCCATGGTTTCCGGGATCGACTCATCATACTCCCGGCGCACGTCGATACCGCGCACACGAAGCTCATACCCGCGCAGCTCGAGGGTATCGTCCAGCACCTGATTGATCGCGGTGGGCCCCTTCTCGGCTTTATGCTGGCGCGCAAAGGTAAGCAGGTTCTGCACGATGCGGCTGGCGCGGCGCGCTTCGCTATAAATCGTCTCCGCAGCCGTCCGCTGATCGGGGGGGAACCGCTTCTCGGCGAGCAGGAGCTGGGCGAACGCCGAGATGCCGGCGAGCGGATTGTTGAGCTCGTGCGCGACGCCCGAAACCAGCTGTCCGATCGCGGACATCTTTTCTGACTGAATGAGCTGCTCCTGCAACATCTTCTGGTCGGTGACATCGCGGATGAGGCACAATACTTCCTCGTCCTTCTGCGGCGTCGAGTACGTGATCGAGATGGTGCGGACCTCGCCGTCCTTGCGATAGAACTGCGACTCGAACAAGCCCGTTTCGCCTGAGAGCGCCTGCTGGAAGTGCCCCAGCGCCCGCGGGAGGTCGTCGTCGTGGAGCATGGGGGCGAACCACTGGCCCACCAGCTCTTCGCGCTTATAGCCGGAGATGTTCTCGGCGGCATGGTTCACTGTGGTGAAGCGACCGTTCGCATCCAGCGTGACAATGGCATCGGAGGCCGATTCGACGAGGTGGCGGTAGCGCGCTTCGGATCGGGCGAGGGTGTCCTGGGCGCGCTTGGGATCGGTGATGTCCCGAAGCGTCGCGACCGTGCCGATGAGCTCGCCGTTCACGCGAAACGGCCCGCTCGATACCGACACGTCGCGTTCTTCGCCTGTTTGATGATTGACGATGCGGGTCTCGTAGCGCTGCGGCTCACCCGCGAGGACCTTGTCCTCGCGGGAGGCAACGTGCGCTCGTTCGCCCGGCGTGACGTGATCCGCGATGGCCTGGCCGACCACGTTGTCCATCTGCCAACCGAGCAACTGCGCACCTGGTTCGTTCGTCGCGAGCACCCGGCGGTCAAGACCGGTCACGACGACGGCATCCGGCAACGCCGCGACGATGTCGGCCGCCGCCTGGAGCAGGTCCAGTCGCGCGGGGGGGGGAGGGCGCTTGCCGGCCGTGGTACTGGCGCCGCGAGCCGGCGAAATCCGGCGAGCCTTACTCACGCGTGATAAGACGCCTCCATGGAAAAGCGCATCAGCTTGAGACTTTCGAGTGCTGCGCCGGTGACTTTCTCGGGACTATCTCCGCCGCGCTTGACACAGTCCTTGATGATTTCGAGCGCGTGGATGGGATGCTCATCGTCGTATTTCGCATGCTCCTCCAGCCACCAGCGGCCGCGTGGCCCGATCTTTTCGTTCTTGGCGAGACCGCGCAACGCCTTTTCGGAGATCTTCTGGGCCACGCCTTCGACGGCATAGTTCGTCGCGGCGACGGCCGTGCCGAACTCGGCGTTGCGGCACATGTCGGTCAGGTACGCGTGGAATTTCTTGGTTTCAGGCAGCATTGCCTCGGGCTCCTGGAAGCGCTTCTTCGGAACATTGAAGCCATCTCCCATGGCGCGCCACATCGCGTCGTGCCGGCGCTCGACGCGGATGTTGTCGGTGAAGAAGTCCCGCCCCATCGCCGGCGACCGATCGAGCAGCACCTGCAGCCACTGGGGGAAGTCCCGGATGATCGGATAGAACGCGACCAGAAAGTTCTGGATCTGCCCGTCGACGAGCTGATTCTCGGACGCATCAATGATGACGGGCGTGTCGAGAATGGCCTGCCGGCTGGGCTCGAGCGTCGTATCCAACTCCGCCACCCACTCGGGGTGCGGGGTGATCTCCACTGCCATGGCTGCTCCTATCACGGGCGCGGGTGGTGGCACACAAGGGACATACCGGTCCAGCGTGCGCTCAATGTACGGGCGGCGGTCGAACTTGCAAGCTTAAGTCGGATAGTGACTTGGCGCACAGCCAGAACTGGGCGTCTTGACAAGATATATCGTGTCAGAATATCGTCACGTAACATCTAGACGCGGAGCTGCAAATGGTTGGCAGGTTCGGCTGGCAGGGCTTCGGCTTCGGATTCGGGCCCCGGGGATGGGGTTTCCGAGGCGGCAGGGGGCGGCGCCAGTGGTTCGGCGCCGGCGACATGAAATACGTGATCCTCAAGCTACTCAAAGACAAACCGAGACATGGCTATGAAGTCATGAAGGAGCTGGAGGAGCGGCTCCATGGCTGCTACTCGCCGTCCCCCGGGACCGTCTACCCCACGCTCCAGTGGCTGGAGGATGAAGGGCTCGTGCGCGCGACGGAGGTCGATGGCAAGAAGGTGTACGAGGTCACCGATGCGGGAACCAAGTTCCTGGAGGATCATCGCGACGTGGTGGAGGACATTTTCGACCGTGTGAAGGACGCGGTGGAGGACGTGCTCGGCGGCGGCATGGGTGACCTGAATCGCGCGATGGGTGGGTTGATGCGGAGCGCCTATCGGACCGGGTGGCGGTCGCGCGATGACACCGTCCGGCAAAAGATCAGCGACATTCTGAAGAAGGCAGCGCAGGAGATCGACGCGCTGGTACAGTCCCATGAACGCGCCTGACCGGGGTTCGGGTGGGCGTGGGGGTGGGGGGGTGCGCGCCTCCGACGCCGAGCGCGAGCGCGTCGCAAAGCTGGTGGCAAAGAGCCTAACTACTTGCCCTGCCGCTCCCGGAGCTCTTCAATGGCGCGCGTGACATACACGCGCGTCATTTGTTTCCGCCACGACAGGTCGAAATCGGTATTGTCCATGGGCTTCGAGGGCCGGTAGGCGGCCTCCGCGGCAGCGGCAACGGATTCGTCCGATAGCGGCGCTCCTTTCAAAGCCTCGCCCGCTTCCGGAATCTCCTGGGGGTAACTCGCAACGCCTCCCAGCACGATCCGCGCGTCAGCCACATGCTTGCCTTTCCATTGTATCCAGGCGGCGACCCCGAGCACCGGGAAATCGAACGAGCCGCGGCGCCGCAGCTTGTGGTAGACGGCGTCCCAGCCGTTCGGCCCTGGCAGACGGACGTCCGCGAGGATCTCATCGGGCTGCTTCGTCAGATAGTTGATCCCGTCGTTGTTGTAGAACCGTCCGGCCGGTACGACGCGCTCACCCTGCGGTCCCACCAGCCGGTACTCCGCACCAAGCGCCACCATCACGGGCGCGATGTCTGACGAGCTGACCGCCCAGCAGCGCGGCGACGAGGGCGCCACCCAGCAGATCGCGCCGTCCTTTTTCATGCAAAAATCGATCGACTTCCGCCACTCATAGCTCTGATTGTAGTAGTTGCAGCGTGTATCGAGACACAGGTTGCCGCCGAGGGTGCCCATGTTGCGGAGCAGCGGCGTGGAGACGAGGCGGGCGGCGGTGGCAACGGCGGAAGGTTGGAAGGTTGGAAGGTTGGAAAGTGCGGTTAGGGTCACACACGTTCCAACATTCCAACCGTCCAACCTTCGCAGTTCCGGAATCCCCATCAGCGAAATGACGGTCTTCGGCTCTTGGTGACGGCGCTTCATGTTCGGGTAGAGGTCCGTCCCGCCCGCGACGTACATGGCGTCGGGCCCGGCGTCGCTCTTCATGCGAAGCGCCTCGGCGACCGTCTTGGGCTGCAGATACGCGAACGAGGGAAGCCGCAGCATCAGTGCTGGCGCTCCGGCGCTGCTGCGGTGATTGTGACGCCCTTTCCATCGCCGCCCTCCCACGGTGGAGCAACGCGAGTCGGCTCAGGCCACGGGATGTCGGGGAAGCTGTCAGGACCGTATCGGGCGTCTTCTCCCTTCTCCTTTCTTCGTAGCGCCTTAAGCACTTTCTCCGGTGTGATCGGCACCTCATCGACGCGCACGCCGACGGCGTCATAGACCGCGTTGGCCACCGCCGGCATCACCGGCAGCAGCGGCCCCTGGCCGACTTCCTTCGCGCCGAACGGGCCGTTCGGATCCGGATCTTCGACCAGATAGGTAATCACGTCGCACATCTCGAGCGTCGTTGGACTTTTGTACTCGAGCAGCGACGGAATCTTGTGGACGACGTTGCGATTCCCCCGGTATGCCATCTCCTCCATCAACGCCTCGCCGAGGCCCATGTAAATCGAGCCTTCGACTTGGCCGATGACGGAGGCGGCATTGATCGACTGTCCGACGTCATGTGCGATCCAAATGGTCGGGACACGTACGATCCCCGTTTCCGGGTCCACATCGACCTCGGCCACGCACGCGCTATAGGAGTAGGCCGGCGACGGCCCGACACCGGCGCCGCGATACCTGCCGGCGCTCTGCGGCGGCGTGTACGAACCCACGGTCCCAACCGTGCCTTCGGCCGCCTCGGCGAGCTGCACGGCCTCCGCGAACGTCACACCGCGCTTCTTGTCCTTGCCGTCGAACACGCGTCCCTCAGCGAACGTCAACCGCTCCGGCGGCACATCGAGCTTCTTGGCCGCGTGGACCGCGAGGATCTGGCGCGCCCGCTCCGCCGCCTGCAGGGCCGCATTGCCGCTCATGAGGGTGACGCGGCTCGAGTAGCTGCCGAGATCGACGGGGGTGAGATCGGTATCGGCGGTGACAACGGCGACATCGAAGGGATCGATGCCGAGAACCTCGGCCACGATATAGGCAAGGATCGAGTCCGATCCCTGACCGATTTCTGTCGAGCCGCAAAAGACGGTGACCCCCCCACCGCGGTCGCATTTCAGCTGCACGCCAGAATGCGGCATGTTGTTCCAGTAAATGGGCAAGCCGGCGCCCGAGATATAGCTGGAGCACGCAAGTCCGACGCCGCGTCCGTTCGGTAGCTTGCCGAACTTGTTTTTCCACCCCGATCCCTCAACCACCCTCTCGATGCACTTGCCGAGGCCCATCGACCCTACGCGCAGATAGTTCGCGGTGAGCGAGTTCGGGGGCACGAGGGTCCTGAGCCGCAGCTCAGCGGGATCGACGTCGAGCTGCTCGGCGATCTTGTCGAGGTGAACTTCAAGCGCGAAGCGTGGCTGGGGCGTGCCGTGGCCGCGCTTTGGCCCGCAGGGCGCCTTGTTGGTGAACGCGCGCGCGCCCTGGAAGTGGTAGCGCGGCACGTTGTAGGTGACGGTCTGCAGCGCCCCGGTGTAGTACGTGCTCGCCACGCCGTACGACCCGTAGGCGCCGCCGTCGAGCAGCGACCGGAAGTGCATTCCTGTGATTGCACCGTCGCGCTTCACGCCGGTCCTCACCCACATCAGCGTCGGATGACGCCCCCGATGACAGTAGAAGACCTCTTCGCGCGTCAGCGTGATCTTCACCGGACGCCCGGTGATCATCGCGAGCTTGGCGACGGCGATCTCGTGATTGAACGGATCGCTCTTGCCACCGAAGCCGCCGCCGTTTGGCGTGGCGATGACGCGCACGCGCGCCGCCGGCAGCTCCAGCACCTTGGCGAGTGCGCGATGGACGTAATGGGGCGTCTGGGTCGAAGTCCACAACGTCAGCTTGCCGTCCGGCGACCACATGGCGACGGCGGCATGCTGCTCCATCGGCAAGTGTGTACTGCCCTCGAAGAAGAACAGGTCTTCCCGGACCAGGTCCGCCTCGGCGATCCCCGTGTCAACGTCGCCGAATTCGAGATTGATCAGCTTGTGGAGATTGCCGCTGTCGCCGTAGTCGTGGATGCGCGGCTCGGGATGCGCGACCGCCGCTTCCGCGGAGTCGAATGCCTGGAGCGGCTCGTACACGACCTTGATGAGGTCGAGGGCGGCGGTCGCCGTCTCTTCCGTTGTCGCGGCAACGGCCGCGACGGGGTCGCCGATGAAACGGACCTTCTCGAGGCAGAGCGCGTGCTCGTCCTGGGAGACGGGCAGGATGCCGAAGGGGATCGGCAGATCCCGACCCGTGAGCACCGCCTGGACGCCGTCGAGCTGTTTGGCGGCCGTGACGTCGATCGAGACGATTTTCGCGTGTGGGTGAGTGCTGCGCAGCAGTTTGCAGAACAGCATGCGCGGAAAGGCGAGATCGTCGGCGAAGCGCGTGGCGCCGGTCACTTTGGCGACGGCGTCGACCTTGCGGAGCGCCTTCCCAATGACGGAATGTTTGACGGTTGGAATGTTGGAAGGTGGTTTACCTTCCAACCTTCCAACCTTCCCACGTTTAGCGGTGGCCATACAACGATTCCCGGGTGGGCTGCGCGACTTCCCCACGCATCCGTGCCGCAGCCAGCTCTACCGCCTCGTAGATCTTGATGTAACCCGTGCAGCGGCAGAGGTTGCCCGCCAGAGCGTCCTTGATTTCGTCGCGTGTCGGCTTGGGGTTGGCGGCGAGTAGCGCTTCAGCGGCGAGCAAGAAGGCGGGCGTGCAGTAGCCGCACTGCGCGGCCCCCAAATCGGCGAATGTCTCTTGCAGGGGATGGAGGGTTCCGCCCCGCGCCATCCCTTCCACCGTGCGCACTGCGTGGCCGGCGCAGGCGAGACCCAGCACGAGGCACGATAGTACGGGCGTTCCATCCAGCAGCACGGTGCAAGTGCCGCATTCGCCCAGCTCACAACCGTGCTTCGTTCCCGTGAGTCCCAGATCTTCGCGCAACACTTCGAGCAGCGTCTTGTGTGGCGCGAACGCTACTTCCTCGCGCTCACCATTCACCTCGAAGGTGATAGTGGCCATGACGTAATCTTGATAAGACGTTTGGGTAAAGCCAGCTTCCTGACCATGATCAAAGCTCTTTTATCCGCGACGGCGCTCCTTTCCATCATTCCAACGTGCCAGCTGTCCGCTCAGGATTACCGAGCTCAGGCACTCAGAATCCTGCGGACCGTGCCCCTCATCGACGGCCACAACGATATCCCTGGTGCGATTCGCGATCGCGGAGGCCCCGATTCCGTGGATCTCGCCGTGAGCCAGCCAAAACTGATGACCGATATCGCGCGGCTGCGCAGCGGCCGTGTCGGCGGGCAGTTTTGGGCGGCGTATGTGCCGGTGACGACAATGGACTCCGGAGTGCATCCATCCGTATATGCACTGGAGCAAATCGATCTGGTCTACCGGCTCTGCTCGAAGCATCCGGCTGCGATGGTCATGGCGACCGCCGCGGCCCAGGTCGAGCGAAATTTCGCGGCCGGGAAAATCTCGTGCCTGATCGGCATCGAAGGGGGCCACGCGATCGAGAATTCGCTCGGTGCCCTCCGGATGTTCTCGCGGCTCGGCGTGCGCTACATGACCCTCACACACTGGCGCACGCTCGATTGGGCTGTCGCATCGACCGACGACAGCACCCATCGCGGCCTGTCGGACTTCGGCAGGCACGTCGTGTTAGAGATGAATCGTCTCGGGATGCTGGTGGACCTGTCGCACGTGAACGATCAGACCATGTCCGACGCGCTGCATACCTCGCGCGCGCCTGTCATTTTCTCGCACTCCTCCGCCCGCGCCCTCACGAATCACGCGCGCGACGTGCCTGACTCCATCCTCAAGCTCGTCGCGGTCAATCGCGGCGTCGTCATGGTGAATTTCAATCCCGGCTTTGTCTCGGAGGCGGTTCGCGTCTACGGCGACAGCGTCACCGCGCGGTTGGACGCGCTGCGTGCCGCCGGCGTCGATTCAGCGACGCGTGCCGACTCGCTCAAGGCGTGGAACGCCCGTGCGCCGCACGCGACGCTGCAACAAGTCGCCGACCACATCGAGCATATCCGGCAGGTCGCCGGCGTCGATTGCGTCGGCCTCGGCTCCGATTTCGACGGCATCGATGAGGTGCCGGTCGGCCTGGAAGACGTCTCGAAGTTTCCCGACCTCATTGCCGAGCTGCTGCGGCGGGGCTGGAGCGAGCTGGATGTGAAGAAGGTCGCGGGACTGAATACGCTGCGAGTGCTGCGGGCGGCGGAGCGCGTCGCGGTCCAAATGCGCCGAACGCAACGGTAGACAGTCGCCGCCGGCGGCGCCATGTTGTCGGCGGCCCCTTTCGCGAGGTCGGGACATGAGGCGACCCGCACAAGCAGTGATCGTCCACGGTGTGGCGGGTGGACTCCTCGCTGGACTCGTTGTCGCGCTGTGGTTCCTCGTTGCGGATACGGCGGCGGGACATCCCTTCCGTACGCCCACACTGCTCGCCGGCTTGCTGCTGAACCGCGAGTTCTCGGAAGTCACCTTCCGCCTCGTCGCCGTCTACACCGTGCTGCACTTCGGGGTCTTCGCGATCCTGGGGGTGGGCATGGCGTCGCTCAGCGCGGCGTTCACAGCGCCGCCACGTCTCCTCCTCGGCTTGGTGTTCGGTGTGTTGCTTCAGGAGGTGACGTTTTACATCGGATTGCTGCTCTTACATTCGCCGCACCTCGGTGTTGTCGCGTGGCCGCATGTCGTCGGCGCGAACATCGCCGCCGGACTGGTGCTCGTGGGCTACTTACACTACGCCGAACGGGACCCCCGCCCGTTGGGACTGGGCGCGCTCCGAGATCATCCGGCACTGCTGCGAGGCGTGGTGAATGGACTCATTGGAGCCGCTGTGGTGGCGGCCTGGTTCTTCGTGCTGGACGTGGCCCGGGGCGCTCCGTTCCATACTCCCGCGGCGCTCGGCTCCGCGCTGTTACTCGGCGCCGCCGGCCCCGGAGAGCTTGTCGTCACATTCGGCGTGATCGCCGTGTACACGGTCGTCCACATCGCTGCGTTCGTCATCGCTGGGGTCGTGTTCGTCGCGCTGGCTGAGCAAGTGGAGCGCGTCCCGGCGATGGCGCTGCTGGTGCTGCTCACCGCAATCCTGCTCGAGGGACTCGTCCTGGCGACGATCGGGGTCGGCGCCCAATGGGTGTTGGGAACGGTCGGGTGGTGGTCGGTGGCCGTTGCGAATGTGCTGGCGGTTCTGGCGATGGGGTGGCAGGTGTGGCGGACGCATCCGATGCTCCAGCGTCGGTTGCTGGAGCATCCGCAGCTTCGGGTGTAACAGCTTCTCAGAGGCCTCGTTCCACTCCGATCGCGACCCCGGTGCGGGACAGGATCGGACTCGAATGAATCACCGTGGCGTCCAAACGCAGCGTGATGCCCCGCACGGCGTTGTAGCGGATGCCCGCCGCCCCCGTCGCGGTCCTCAGTGATCGCACCACCGCACCAACCAGATAGCTCTCGCGGCCGCCTGCCCCCAACAGCGAAACGGTCGTGCGGCGCGACAGTGCCCGCGTTACTCTGAGGGACACCGCTCCATCAGTGCGATGCGACGGATTCCGGGAGACGAACACGCGCATCGTCCAGGACATCCTGCTCGTTTCGGTGGTGATGTGCGGCATCCAGATGTCCACAGGACCGACCGCATAATTCCACCGCCTGTAGCCGACGCCCGTCGAGACCCGCGGCGCTATCAAGGCGCTCGCATCGGTTTCCCAAGTGTTCTTGGGAGAGAAGGTGGGTTGGCGCGACGTTCCGGCTTCAGCAGTGAGCCACAGCCGTTGCGTCGGATGCACGACACCACCGACGCGCTCGGTGACATCGGTCTCGCCGAAGCGGCTTAGCATTTCGGCAGCCAGCCACGCGCCATGGCCGCGCGCCGTGGTGCGCGTGAGCTGTGCGCCGAGCGTGGACCAATCCTGACTGTTGTCGACCGCTTCGTAGGAGCTCCAGGCAGAGACCCGCAAACTCTGGCCGAGGCATGGCCGCGCGAGCCACAGCGCGAGCAGCGCGGCGACGCTCGCTTTGCCGAACCCTTTGCGAGCCATATCCCCCCACACGTGACCGCCTCTGCCGACTTTCGCGAAGGCTTTGAGCCGCCACCACACCGTGCATTGGCGATAGCCAAAGTTCTCGAGCGCGGCGAAGAGCAGCAGCCGGAAGAGGTCGCCAAGACGGCGATAGCGGCGGAAGCTCACTTCCTCCAGCACGACCGCCCAAATGGAAAGCAGCATGCCGTAGCCCCAGGCGACGAGGACGAAGAGGAGCGCGAACGAGACGTTCACGAGACCAAACGCCAATCCCAGCCCCGTGATCAGGTAACCGACGAGCTCGACCACTGGCGCCAGCATCTCTCCAAAGGCATAGAAGGGCATCGCGAGGAATCCAACCCTGCCATAGCGCGGATTGAAGAGCATGGTCTTGTATTGCCATATGGCCGAGATCAGACCGCGATGCCATCGCTCGCGCTGCCGTGACAGGACTTTCATGGATTCCGGGACTTCCGTCCAAGCGACCGGGTCCGGAATGAACGGCATGTCGTAACTGATCTTCTTCGCCCGAAGATAGCGGTGCAGCCGAACGACCAGGTCGAGATCCTCGACGATGCTTGTCGTGCGATAGCCACCGATCTCCATGACGTACTCTTTGCGAAACAGGCCAAACGCTCCCGAAATGATCAAATTGCCGCCGAGGCGATTCCATCCCAGGCGACCGAAGAGAAACGCGCGCAGATACTCGACCACCTGAATCCCGGGAAGGATCTTCGCGGGGACCCGCGCGTCCGTGACGCGACCGTCTTTGACGGTGCAGTTGTTGGCAACGCGCACCGTCCCGCCGACCGCGGCAATCTCGCGACCCAACAGAAACGGCCGCGTCAGCCGCAACAGCGCGTCGGGCTCGATCAGGGTATCGGCATCGACGGCGATCACGAGTGGAAAACGGGACGCGTTGATCGCCGCGTTCAGCGAGTCGGCCTTGCCGCCGTTCTCCTTGTCGAGGACGAGGAGTCGCGAGCGGGAGCGTGACCGGTACAACGCCCGGAGCGGCTTCGTCGGAATCGTCTCCGGATAGACGCGCGGGATTTCGTACAGATCGAAGGCATGCCGCAGCTGCTCCATCGTGTCGTCCTTCGATCCGTCGTTCACTACCACGACTTCGTAGTTGCGATACTCGAGCGTGAGAAGCGCGGTGACGCTCGCTTCGATCGTCGCACTCTCGTTGTACGCCGGCACGAGAATCGTGATCGGCGGCAGCGCATCGCTCTGCATCAGCCGCTGGAAGTCTTCATCCTCGGCGAGCCGTGTCTGCTCCCAGATCTCCGGGATCGAAAGAATCAGCAGCACGGCGTAGAACGAATTCAGGACCAGGAAATAAATCAGGATCGCCAGGTCCGTCGTTCCCACCAGCGTGGTGAGCGTGCTCACGTCGCGAACTCCGCCAACGCCTGCGCCGGCAGGCCGAGGACCATCTGCGCCGTGGCGCGCGCAAAGGCGTCGGAGCCGACTTCCGCCTCGAGCAGGGCCTTGCGTCCTGGCGCTGCGAAACGCATCAGGGCGAGCGCGGCCCGCAGCCGTACCCACCAGACATTGTCCTGTAGCGCCGCCTGTACGAGGGGCAGCGTACTCACGTCGGCGATCATGCCGAGCGAGCGCACCGCCTGCGCCCGGACCGCCCAGGCGTCGTCGGTAACGAGGTTTTTCAGCGCGGCGACCGATTCGCGATGGGGGAAGCTGCCGAGCCCACGTGCCGATTGAATGCGCACCTCGGGATCGGTGTGGGCTGCGAGCGCGGTCAGACGCTCGCGCAGCGCCGGCTCGGCAAGCCGCGCCGCGAATTCGGCGAGCCGGGGAAGGGCAGGATCATCGACGCGACGCAAACGTTTCTGCAGATGGTCGATCACGACAGGCCGCGAGCGGAGCAACATCGCCGCGTAGTACGCCTGGACGGTCGGCGCGAGCTGTGGCAGGCGGTCCAGCGCCGTCAGAGTGAGCGACGTGTTCTCCATGCGCTCGAGGCAGGCCACCGCGGCGACGTGGACGGCGGGATGCGGATCGTTGATCAGCTTCGTCAGCCGCGCCGCATCCTGAGGTGTCGCGGCGACGCTCAGGAAGCGCGCGGTCTCCAGCCGCTTCCACCAGCGCGCCGACGTGCTGTTCGTGCGGACCAGCCTGGCCCACCAATGGTGTTCGAGCGCCTGCGCGAGCTGGCGCCAGCGCTCCCCGGGCACACGCGCCGACCATTTGACGAGCGCGTCGATCGCCAACGGCACCGGCAGCCGGGACAGCCCCACCAGGACGCCCGCGAGCGGCGTGGTCCCCGCCGACCAGCGCCGCATGGAGGCGTCGATGGCCTCGCGGCGCGGCCCAAGCCGCGTGCTGCGGCGCAGTCTGAACCAGCGATTCAGGATCATCAGGACGATGAGCGCGCCGAGCAGCATGCCCTGGACGATGGCGACAACGGTGAGAAAAGCGCGTGCGTTCATCGGCCGACCCAGCGCCTGATCTTCTCGAGTGCCACACGCAGGCTGATCGGCTTCACCATGTAGTCCATCGCGCCGGCCTCGAGGCCACGCAGCTGCTCCGTTTCACTGCCATGCACCGTCGTGAACACGACGCGAAACTTCCCCGGACACTCCTGCTGCAGCTCTTCGAAAATCGAATAGCCGTCGAGCGCGGGAAGGTCGACGTCGAGGAGCAGTAGCGGCGGCTGCGTGCTGCCCCGCGTGTCGATTTTCTTGAGCAGGTCCAGCGCTTCGCGCCCGTTGCGAAAATGCAGGAAGCGATAGCCGCGCGCCTCGAGTCCAAAGGTGAGGAGCTCGGCGAGCGCCGGATCGTCTTCGACAACGATGACTTCGGGGACGTCGGTCTTTTCGCCCGGCGGCGATGGTTCACGTTGCGGAGCGATCGTGCGTGGTGGGTCGTGCGTCGTGCGTGACGGTGGAGTTGGTGCGACGGCTTGTTTCGTAAACAGCGCGGCGGCTAACCGACGGACGTATCCGCGCGCTGCCTGGCCGCGGTCCGCGCCGCCATTCCCAGGGTGTTCGAGCCACTGCTTGGCGGCTTCCTCGAGCTCGGCGGCGACGACGGAGGCCTGCGGGAAACCGAAGGATCCGGCGGAACCGCGCAGACGATGGGCGTCGCGGCGCAGGTCCTCGATTGCGGCCGTGTCATCGCCCGCGGCGATCAGCCGTTCGGCCAGTTCTGCGATCGCCCCCAGCTGATCGCGGGCTCCTTGCAGGTACTCCTCACGTGCTCCGGGGGGCAGCCCGAAGTCGTCGACCTGAGGGGGGCTCACGGGCTCCAAGATATAACTAGCTTGACGTTCGACCTAATGACTGACCCTGCTGTAGGGTTGTGCGCCACCTGCCGGTGGGTTCGGCTGGTCACGAACCGGCGGGGGTCCGTCTTCTATCGGTGCTTGCGCGCCGACACGGATCCCCCCGATCCCCGCTTCGTCCGTTATCCGTCGTTACCGGTTTTGCAATGCCCCGGTTACGACCGGCGCGACACGCTTGCTCAACCCGAGCGCGATAACGACCAACGCTAGCGCATCGCAGACCTCGGCGACGATATGCGCGAAGAGAAAATTGGTCAGGCCGGCGTGATCGGTGATGTACGAAAGCGAGGACGAAGAGCAGGAACCCGGATCCCCTGAAGGGGGAGGCCTCCAGGACGCGCAGGCCGTCCCCCTGCGTGGGTCCGAAGCGAATTCTGTGCCGACCCCCTCTGCGCCCTGGTTTGTGGTCGTTTGTGATGCTTCTCACTTGCAGATTGCCCAGCCGTCGTTCACTTTGTTGCCGCGCGCTCGATCTCCTTAGCAGAAAGGGCCTTGTGATGCAGCGGTTCGTCTTGAAGAATTTCGAGCGCATCCTGGTCCTTCTGCTCGTGGCCTCCATGCTCGCCATCAATTCACTGATCGAGCAGAAGTTCGCGTTCCTCAACTTCTATTATCTGCCCATCATCATGGCCGGCTTCTACGGCGGCCGGCGGTTTGCGGTGGGGTCCGGCCTGTTCGTCGTGACGCTCGTCCTCTACTTCCAGGCCACCGAGGGGATGGGAATGGAAGCCGGCCTGACTCAGGACGCGTTGTTGACGCTGGTCCCGTGGGGCGGCTTCCTGATTCTGACCGGCTATGTGGTCGGCGGCCTTGCCGAGCAGCGCGCTGCACGCCTTGCGGACCTCAAGAACGCATACCTCGCGACCTTGGAAGTTCTCACCTTCCACATCGAATCGGCTGAGACGAATCAGGAGGGACATTCGACCCGGGTTGCGGAGCTCGCCGCGGCCATGGGCGCGGAATTGAAGCTGTCGGACACCGAGCTCGAGAACCTGCGGATTGCGTCCCTGCTGCACGAGGTCGGGACCGTCGATCAGCGACTGCTGAAGCTGCTGTCGCGTTCGGTCACCGATGAGTCCGTCGCCGTCGCGCGTGCGCTGCGTGGCGCGGCCGAAATCATCGCCGAGTACTCGCATTACTACGAAATCGTCGGCGATGATTGGGACATCGAAGCGCTGCCGATGGCAATTACCGTGAAAGTGCTGGCGGTCGCCGATGCATTCGAAACACTGCAGATGGCGACGCCGGTGCGGCCGGCATTCACGCGCTGGAGCGCGTTGGAGGAAGTCGAGAAAGGCGCCGGCCGCACCTTCGCGCGCGAAGCGGTGCGCGCGCTACGAGTCGTGGCCGGCCGTCCGGAGGCGCTGCGCGCTAGCTAGCGCGAATCGGGTGGCGGTGCGTTGCGACCGCTCGCCACACCGCCCGCGACACCAACACCCAACGCCACGGCCGTTCCCACTCCGACGGCGGGGAGAAACATCACCGGCAGCAATGCAACCGCCGCAACCGTACCGGCGACCAGCGGCGCGGCGGGTTTCTGTATGGCGTCCACAAACCGCAGACGACGCCGCACGAAGCTTCGTGTGACCGCAAAGCCGCCCACGAGCGCCGTCGCGGCAAGGCCGAGTCCCAGAAAGAACAACATGATGTCTCTCCTGTAGGTACCGCGCTGTACGCAACTTGCGCGAGCGACGTTTCAGGCGCAATTGTGGGCGCGATGGCCAAGGGCCCCCAGTACAGCGATGCGACTGATGTTATTCGTCTGTTCCGCGTGGCAACGTGGTTCGGGCCCGCGTGTTTCATCATGCTGTCGTTCTTGTGGGGCTTCATGTGGAACAAGGGGTGGATCTCGGACGGCGTCTTTGTCGTCCTGCTGATCCTGAATGTCCCGATCACCGTCGCCGGAGTCTTCGTGATTCACCGCGCGGTCGGCGAGGTCTCGGTGTTCATGGTCAAGACGATGTTCGCGGACGGCGACATTCCGCCGCCGCCGACCTACCCGCGCCAGGATGTGTTGATTGTGCAGGGGAAGTATGCGGAGGCGGCGGACTGGTTTCGCGATCATCTGCGGATCGAGCCGGGCGATCACGAGGCGCGGCTCCGGCTTGCGCATCTGCTGGAGATGCGTCTCACAGGGTACGATGAAGCGGAGCGACTCTATCTCGAAGTCCGCAACGCGCAGCCTGCCGCGAATGCGAGTGAGCAGCTGCGCGCGACCAACGGCTTGATCGATCTATACCGAAAGCTGGGGCGGACCGGCCGTCTCAAGGTCGAGCTCGCCCGCTTTGTCGACCGCTACCGGGGAACGCCGCTGGCCGCCGGCGCCGAGCGAGAGCTCAAGGAGTTGAAGGCAGCCGACCCTACCAGCGAATCGCCGCGCTCCCCCAGGTGAATCCCGATCCGAACGCCGTCAGCACGAGGATGTCGCCTTGCTTCAGGCGGCCGGCGGCCAGCGCTTCATCGAGGGCAATCGGGATCGAGGCGGCGGTCGTGTTGCCGTACTTCTGGATGTTGTTGTAGACCTGATCGTCCCGTAGCCCGGCGGCCTTCTGGACCATTTCGATGATGCGCAGGTTGGCCTGGTGGGGAACGAGGAGTTTGACGTCGGCGGGAGTGAGGCGGTTGGCTGCGAGCGCGATGGCGACGGACTCCGGCATCTTGAGCGAGGCGAACTTGAAGACATCGCGCCCGTCCATCACGGCGCGGTGCAGCCCCTGCTCCAGCATCTCCACGCTGACGTACGGATCGTGCGCGAGACCTGGCCCATCGACCCACAGCTTTTCGGCGTGGCGGCCGTCGGCAAAGATGTGCGTGGACAAGACGCCCCTGCCGTCGTCGTCAATCGGGCCGAGGACGGCCGCGCCGGCGCCGTCGCCGAACAGCACCGCGGTGTCGCGCCCGCGCGTCGTCTTGTCCAGCCCGCGGGAATGCACCTCGGCACCGACCAACAGGATGTTCTGGTACTGGCCGGTGCGGATCCAGGCGTCGGCGATCGAGAGTCCATAGATGAAGCCGCTGCATTGATTGCGCACGTCGACGGCCGGAATGTCGGTGAGACCAAGCTCGCGCTGCAGAAAGACGCCGTTGCCCGGCTCGAAGTGATCCGGCGTGCAGGTGCAATAGATGATGCAGTCGATATCACTCGCCGAGAGTCCCGCCTTCGCGAGCGCTTTTTGCGAGGCTTCGCGCGCGAGACCGACGCCCGTCTCGCCGGTATCGACCCAGTAGCGCGTCTTGATGCCGCTGCGCTGCACGATCCACTCGTCCGACGTGTCCATCAGCTGCGCGAGGTCGTCGTTGGTGACGAGGCGCGCGGGGACGTGAAAGCCCGTGGACAGAAATGCGGTGCGTGACATGTACGCTCTGGGTTGCGAGTGGCTATCGTGGTACCCAAGATTACCGCATGGATCTCACGGTGACTAGGCAACAGTACGAAGCGGTGCGCAATGCGAAGCACCTCCCCGACGTGTTGAAGAAAGTCCTAGACAAGGCGAAACAAAACGCGGACGGCCACGTGCTGCACCTCACCTACGAAGAGGCGACGGCATTGAACGAGCTGGCAGCCTGGAACGTGCATTCCGACGCGGCGGGCAATGTCACGCCCGAGTCGCAGCTGTTCGACGATCTGGTCCGGGCGATACTTACACATCCTGAATACTGAGGGGGAATGATGGAAGGTCGGAATGTCGGAATGTTGGAACGATGGAAGATTGGACGTCGCTGGGTTCTCGGAATCATTCTCACATTCCAACTTTCCAACATTCCAACCGTCGTTGCTGCTCAAAAACGCGCCATCACCTTCGACGACTACATCGCCCTGAAGACCGTCAGCGATCCGCAGCTCTCGCCGGACGGCAAGTGGGTCGCATATACGGTTTCGACGCCATCGCTCCAGGACAATCGCAATGTCTCGCGCGTCTGGGTCGTCGAGGTCGCGACCGGCAAGTCGCGGCAGCTCACCGGCGGACCGGGCTCGGACCGCCAGCCGCGCTGGTCGCCTGACGGCAAGACGCTGGCGTTCATCTCGACGCGCGACAGCGGGGCACAGGTGTGGGTGCTGCCGATCGCCGGAGGCGACGCACGCAAGGTCTCGAGCCTCGCCGACGGCGCATCGGATCCGATCTGGCTGCCCGATGGATCGGGGTTGCTGGTCGTCAGCGACATCAAGTGGCCGCCGCATCAGGAGATCGATCAACGCAACGGCTCCTATCCGACGGAGGCCCGGATCTGGACGGAGCTCATGTGGCGCCATTGGGACGATTTTCGCGCCGGCAAACGGCAGCACCTGTTCCGCGTGGGGGTGGCGACCGGGACGGCCACAGACCTGACGCCCGTCGATCACGATGTGCCGACGATCGCGACGAGCGGTGATGGTGACGTCACGGTGTCACCCGATAGCAAAGACATCCTCGTTGCGATGCACGCCGACACGAGCGTCGCCGACAACACCAACGTCGACCTATATGCCGTCGACGGTCCTGTCCTCCGCAGGGTGACCACGAGTCCGGGCGCAGATAACACGCCGCGCTATTCGCCGGACAACCACTGGGCGTCCTACCTGTCCATGGAACACGCGGGGTTCGAAGCGGATCGGGTGCGGTTGATGCTCGCCGACCGCCGTGCCGGGCTCCCCACGCCCTTCGACGCGACGGCTGGGTGGAATCTGTCGGTAGGATCGTACACGTGGTGCCCAAACTCCAAATGCATCTACGCCGTCGTGGAGGAGCGCGGCCGCGACAACATCTACCGCATCGACATCCCCGGCTACAAGCGCACGCGCGTGATCACTGGCGGCGTCAACACGAGCGTCCAGGTGGCACCGGACGGCCGCACGCTCGCCTATCTGCACCAGACCAACACGCAACCGGCCGAAGTCTGGGTTTCAGGGAAGGCGCTTACCCACCACAACGATTCCGCGCTCGCGACGCTCGATCTGCCGCCGCTCGAAGAATTCGGCTTCGTCGGCGCGTTGGGCGATTCGGTGTTCGGGTGGACGCAGAAGCCGCCGGGCTTCGACCCCACGCACCGATATCCACTCGTCTACCTGATTCACGGTGGGCCACAGGGCGCGTGGACCGACAGCTGGGGTCCACGCTGGAATAACCAGATGTTCGCCGCGCGCGGCTTCGTGGTCGCGGAGGTGAACTTCCACGGCTCAACCGGCTACGGCCAGAAATTCACCGACGCTATCTCACAGCACTGGGGCGACTATCCCTACCAAGATTTGATGAAGGGCGTGGACGTGGTCGCGCGGCTCCCGTACGTCGACTCGACGCGCATGGGGGCAGCGGGCGCGTCGTACGGCGGGTACATGGTCTACTGGATCGCCGGGCACACCAATCGGTTCAAGGTGCTGGTCGATCACGATGGCGTATTCAATACGGCCAGCATGGCCGGCAGCACCGAGGAGCTGTGGTTCACCGATTGGGAATTCGGCGGCCCGCTGTATGCCAATCGGGAGCTGTACGAAAAGTGGTCGCCGCTCAATCATGTCAGCGAGTGGAAGACGCCGATGCTGATCGTGCACAGCCAGCTCGATTACCGGGTCGATCTCTCGGAAGGATATCAGGCGTTTACGGCGGCGAAGCGCATGGGTGTCGACGCGAAGTTTCTCTCTTTCCCCGACGAAGGGCACTGGGTGCTGCGACCGCGCAATCGCCGCATCTGGTGGGGCACGGTCCTCGACTGGTTGGAGGTACATCTCCATGAAAGCCCTCACCCGTAATACGCTGCTGGCGCTGCCGCTGGCGTTGCTGATCTACACCACCGTGCTGCCGCATCAGGGGCACGTAGGGTGGGATCTGCTCGACGCTTTCACCTTGGCATTCTGCTTTACGTACGTCGGGCATTGGGTCGAGGTATGGCTGCTCAAGCTGCCGGGCATCGAGACTCCCACGGGAAAACTCGTCCGCGTGCTGGGTTGGTTTGCGGGTGGCTTGTGGTGCTATGAAGTCGGGCGCTGGCTCCTGGTCTTATACGGTCGCAACACGGGCGCGCTGCCGCCGCTGATGTGGGGTGGGTTCTTCTTCGTGGGCCTCGAGTTTATCGTGCACGGGATCTTGCAAACGTCCGGGAAACCCAACTTCTACAGCGGCCAGCTGCGGGAGTCCGAAACGAGGGCCATGCGCTAGGCCGGCTCGGGCTCCCTTTTCAATCCCTCGAGCAGGTAGCCGGCGGCGACTCCGCCGACCACCATCAGTAGGCCGAGCCAGCCCAGGGCGGTGAGGCGTTGGCTGAAGAGCAGCAGCGCCAGCAATGCGCCGACCACGGGTTCGACCGTCGCAGCCACCGAGGCCGGAGCCGCTTCGATGCGCTTCATAGCCCCGAAGAACAGGAGATTCGCGGCGATCACGGAGCCGGCGGCGAGTCCGAGCAAGCCGCGCCAGGCGGCCGGCGAGGGCGGCAAGTGCGGCGGCCGCCGCCAAATTGCCAACGCAATCCAGATCAGCAGCACTCCGCCGATCGCTTCGAGGAACAAGACCTTCACCACGCCGTAGCGAGGCGCCGCGAAGCGCCCCATTAGGGACGTCAGCGCATAGCTCAGCGCCGAGAGTAGGCCGCCGGCAACGCCTGCGGCTACGCCCATGCGTGCGGCCTCCGCTCCCGCATTACTGCCGCCGGTGACCGTGAGGGCGACGCCGATCATGACGATGACAGCCAGAGCGATCCGCGTGGGCGTCAACGCTTCCTTCAGAATCGCGCGAGCCAGGACAGCGACGATCACGGGGGCGGTATAGAGCAGTGCCGCCGCTCCTGCGACGCCGACGCCGCCGATCGCGAACTGATACGCGATCTCGAACAGCGCGACCATCGCTCCACCGCCCAGCCCCACGAGCAGCCAGCCGCGACGATCGGCGCGAAACAAGTCACGACGGAACAGGACGCCCCAGATGGATAGCCGACGACGCGATTTGTGCTTTTGGATTCCGTCACGACGTCATATTGCCCGCGGTCAGTTCGCCGCGCAACACCGTCACGGCTTGGCCTCCGATACGCACGCGATCGCCGGCGAGCCGCAGCCGCAGCTCGCCGCCCCGTGGTGACGCCTGAAACGCGCGCAACTCGTTCTTGGCGAGCTTGGCGCTCCAATAGGGCGTGAGCGCGCAATGAGCGGAGCCGGTGACGGGATCTTCGGGGACGCCGGATTGGGGTGCGAAGAAGCGCGACACGAAGTCGTATTCGCTCTTCTTGTCCGCTCGACTGGTCACGATCACGCCGCGAGCTGCGACACGCGCGATGGCCGTCATATCGGGCTCGAGTCGGCGGACCGCGGCTTCGCTCTCGATTTCGACGAGGTAGTCGAACTTGCTGCGCCCGACGAATAGTGTTTTTCCGCCCACTGCTTCGAGGAGTCCGGCCGGCGGCGGTGCCGCGGCCGCGGGCGTGGCCGGGAAGTCGAGCTCGATCAATCCATCGCGTCGATCCGCCGTCAGCAAGCCGCTCTTGGTATGAAACCGCGCTTGCTCCTTTGGCTTCAGGTCACCGTCTTCCCACAGCACGTGGGCGCTGGCCAGCGTCGCATGCCCGCAGAGATCGACTTCGACCGCGGGTGTGAACCAGCGCAGGTCGTACCCGTCTTTTTGCGGAACGAGGAACGCAGTCTCGGCGAGATTCATTTCACGGGCGACGTTCAGCATCCAGGCCGCATCGGCAGCCTTAGGGAGGATGCAGACCGCGGCAGGATTACCCGCGAAGGGACGACTCGTGAATGCGTCGACTTGCGTGATGCGTAGCGACATGAGAGAAGAATCTACTCGCTTGATAGGTGTCGGGTGTCTGGTGTCTGGTCGCGTTCGAATGTGACACGGTGCATTCAAATGGTTCCGCGACTATGACGGCTCAGAGCAACGTTTGACGCATGGCGGTCCCGCATCGGAAAGTCACGTCATATCGTGACCTGACCGTTTGGCAGCGAGCGATGGATCTCGTAGATGTCATCTATGAACTCACAAAATCTTTTCCTAAGGACGAGCGGTTTGGTTTGACGGCTCAACTTCAACGGTGCTCCGTCTCAATTCCGAGCAACATTGCGGAAGGCCATGGCCGAGAGCATTTGAGGGAATACGTCTACCATCTATCCATTTCTAATGGCTCACTGATGGAGCTTGAAACGCAGGTGTTGATAGCGTCACGCCGGCATTACGTAGCCGCTGGAGAAGTCGAGCGAGTGTTAGGACTCAGTCGAGTTGTGGGACGTCTCCTAGCCGGGCTTGTGCGAGCACTGAAGACGCGGATGCCCAGACACCTGACACCAGGCACCAGACACCTATCCCGGTAAGCGAAACATGGTCTTGCCGTGCAACCAGCTGTTTTCGTGGCCGATGATAAACGCCGTCTCCGCGTCGTTGTTGCGCAGCACCAGACGCAGATCCTGCGCGCCGGACGGGACCTCGAACTCGATGTCGGTCGCGTACGACTCGCCGGGAATGAGCTGGCGGTGCAGTTCGTCGGTGGAGCCGGGGTACT
>WNGC01000135.1_pt1 | contig 37709 bp, 35 predicted proteins | sample 5400051 | NCBI WGS metagenome assembly WNGC01 (sample SAMN13153368, study PRJNA577476) | soil metagenome | isolation source: 20 cm soil or saprolite under grassland replicate 2 | place: USA:California | collected 2016-06-15
GCTGGCGGGCCGAAGACATGTTTCGCGTTGAGCATGCCCATCACCAGCGCCGCAAGCGACACGAGTAACATGAACGGCCACATGATGCGCGTGAGTGAAATCGTCAGCGCCGTCTTGTCGGGTGACCAACTTCCCCATGTTAAAAGCTCCACAAGTTGTGGCGCAAACACGATACCAAGCAACGTGATCGCGCTCATGAAAACGGCGGTGAGCGTGGCAACTTTGTTCGCCAGTCGCCACGCGGATTGATCGCCGTCGACCGCGATCTTTTTTGAAAACGTTGTGATGAATGCCGTCGAAAGCGCGCCTTCGGCAAACAAGTCACGCAACAAATTCGGCAAACGAAACGCCATCAGAAAGGCATCGAGATTTCGTCCCGCGCCGAAAAGGCCCGCAAAAACCATTTCACGAATCAGTCCGAGTACCCGACTGGATAGAATCGCCAGCCCCACGACTCCCGCCGCGCGCGTGCTCCCTCGCCGATCTCCAGCCGCAATCATCGGCGAACAAAGAACAGAGTCCGAGGACTTACGAAAGCAAAAACTTTACCAAGAAAACAGCGTCGACGCTACAGCCGTGGCTATTTCAAAAACAGATTCATGCCGTCGAGATCTATGATGGCCTGATAGTTGTAGAGTGTGTCGATCCCGAGGATACCGCTTATTCTCGTCCTGCCCTGTTGTAACGCGAAATTAGGCAATGTCGTAACGCCAAATTTCGACGGCGGAATTTCGAAGTGGCCGATCTGAAGATTCTTAATTTTTCCGGCACTGATTTTTCGCGCGGTTCCGCTGGCAAAATGCGCAGAAACCCGCGTGGCTTCCATCGGGACGCCGAGCGGTCTAAGAAAAGCTTCGTCGAAAGTCGTAATAAATGCGCCGGTATCAACGAGCAGACGAGCAGGTTGCCCATGGACCGAACACGGCACAGTCAACGCACCGCTTTCTTCTCGGCGTAACGGGATTTTCACGAATTTTTCCGTCGAAGCCATGGAACTGAGGTGCATTTGCCGCGCTTGATCGACCTTAAAGAAGACAAGTTTTGTTCGGCAATTGATCACGGCTTTGTATCGACTGAGGATGTCGAGACCAAGGACGCCATCAATGTGAGCGCTCCCGACACTCGTATAGCTCGAATTACGCAGGGTAACGAGAATGCTGCCAAAACTCATGCTGCCAGCTGTGAGATTCTGCGCGAAGCCCAAGGGAAGTTCCTGACCATTGATTTCGTTAAATCGGATATAACGCAGACCGCGTTGCGACGGTTTTACGCCGAATGATACGGCGGTGTCGGCGTTCAGCATAACGTGGCTGGATCCGGTATCGACCAGCAAATTTGCAGGCTGCCCGTTGATGTTGACGGGCATGATCATTTTGTTTAATGGACCGTAGTGAACTCGGACCGCCTTGTATCCGCCTAGCTCTGTTGGCCAACTGCCTTTGACCGAAGCAAAAATCGCAGCCGGAATGATCAGAAAAAGTGCCAGCAGAATCCGCAAATATCGAACACGCTTCAACATTTCTTCGTCATTCGCTCGCTACGCCAGAGTCTGACAAAGGCAGGTCAATCGTGCTTCGCCGCGTACAAGTAGATAATAATCATGGAGCGACTCCATTTTACCCGGCTTCGCCATTCTCCGTTACATTCCTGTCGGGCAATCGATGAAGGTCCATGGAACGGTGAAACGCTTGGACAAATGAGCCGCCAGTGCTTTTACGCCAAAAACTTCGGTGGCGTAGTGACCACCGAGCAGGAGATTCATCCCGAGCTCCTCGGCCGCTACTGCCGCCCAATGCGGAGCTTCGCCTGTGACGAAGGTGTCGATTCCCTCTCGCGCAACTCTGTAGATCTCCGAGCCGCCGCCGCCGGTAATGATCCCGATTGTTCCGGTCGTCTTTGGACCGAACATGAAGGCTTTAACGGGACTGCTCAGTGCCTTTTGCAATTTGCGATCCAATTCGTCGCGCGGTAACGAAGCGCTCGCCTTCAGTCCTATCAATTGACCTTTTTCTTCAAAGAACGGCAGATTCGATTTAAGTCCGAGCAGCGCTGCGAGCTGCGCATTATTGCCAACCTGTGGATGGAGATCGAGCGGCAGATGCGCACTGTAAAGCGCAATATTGTTTTCAAAGGCGAGTTCGAGTTGCCGACGTAAGGCTGCAGTCACCGGTTGCAGGCCTGGCCAAAACAAACCGTGATGCACAATTAGGAGATCGACATTCCGTTTTGCTGCGGCTTTAAACACTCGTGTCGAAGCATCAACAGCCGCGCCGATTTTGGTGACGCCTCCCGAGTTTTCGATCTGCAGACCATTGAGCGCGTTGTCCCAATCGCCTATTTCACAAATGCGCAGAAAATCATTTGTATAGTTAACAATCTCAATAAGCGACGCCATGATTACGCCTCGTATGGCACGGCGAAGATGGACCATCGCCCCTCGATACCGCGCACTTCCTGCGGCGGCAGTTCCTCAAAGCTAAACGAATCGCCTGAACGATCGCGCACCGCCGCCGTCACAACCAGCGCTCTTCCAGTTGTCTTCGTCAGTCCTTGCATGCGTGAAGCGATATTCACCGTGTTCCCAATAGCCGTAAATTCAAGTCGCTGCGGCGAACCAATGCTGCCCACAATCGCCGGCCCTGAATGAATTCCAATCCCGATTTGAATCGGTGCCCGACCTTTTGCTGCAAGATCGTCATTCAGCTGTCTCACAGCAGACAGAATTTCCCGGCCGGCGGCAACTGCTTCTCCGGCGTGATTGGAACCGGAGTCGCCCACGCCGAAAATCGCCATGAAGCCGTCGCCCAAATATTTGTTTACCATCCCGCGATGCCTTTCCTCGACCACGCGCACGGTTACGCGAAAAAAATCGTTCATCACTTCGACCACATCGCTCGGGGCAGACACGCTCGTTCGTGCGGTCCAGGAACGCATGTCCACAAACATAACGGTGATCTCTTCCTCAACGCCGCTTAGCCCGGGGTCGTGCGCCAGAATTTGTTCGGCTGCGCGCTTGCCGACGTGCAAACCGAATGTCTGCCGCAATTTTTCCTTATCTCTAAGCTCGCGAACCATGTTGTCGAATTCGCCCAGCAAGCGGCCAAATTCATCCGCCCGCGTTACTCCGAGATCGACATCGAACCTGCCACGTGAGACCGCATCCGCTGCAGCACGCAGTTGATCGATCGGTTTCGCTACCAGCCAGCTCATCATCAATGCGGTGAAAATTCCGAACGCGATACCGACCACACCTACAAAAACCGCAAACCACTCCGCATTAATGTTCGGTGACCGCGGCGCGAACATAAGCAACAAGAGTGAAGCGATCGGGCAGATCGACGCGGATACCGCCCACAAGATTCCGCGGCCGCGCAACGACAGCGTGAAGACGCCCGGGGTCAGGTCGGCACGCTCGCCTTTAAAGAAGATGGCAAACAATCCCCAGTAACTGGCCAGTTCGACTAAAAAGAATGAATGCGTGACCGCAATAAAACCGGAAACGCAAAATGAAATCGGCAAATGCCAGAGTAACCGCGGATCGAGTGGGTTTTGAACCTGCAAGAGCGCGCCAATAAAAACAGGAATGCACAAAAACCAGGCGATCCCGCAGATCGCAGCGGCAAACCATGGCAGATGAATCAATCGGCGACGCGCTGCTACAAGCGAAGCAGAATCAACGACTGTTCCCGCGCAAAGATGGTGGAACAATCCGCGGAACGAGAAAATTCGTCTAAGCCACAGGACGATGCCGATGGGATAGACGACGACGTTGTAAATAATGATTGTCTCGAAGAAGCGTTGCTTTAAGGCGGGAGAAACGAGTAACGGCTGAACAACAGTTGTGTTGTACCAAATGTTGAACGCGCTCCCGAGAATCTGCGGAACTACCGGCGCGAGTGCGGTGAGTAATAACGCATAGCGTTGCCGCGCTGAAGTCGTTTCAACTGAATTAGCCACAACGTTGATTTTTTTCGGAAAATTCCAGATCCCAATTCCCAAATCACAAGCAAATCTCAATTCTCAAAATCGGAAAAGGCAAAGCGAGGACGCGCCGCACTCCGAAAGCTTCTGCAAAAACGGAACAAACGCTGCCCGTTGGTTTCGCACGAAGTGCTTTGGGAGTGCAATGCATCCTCGCATCGCTTTCGCTCCGTAGGCACACCAAAAGCGACTCTCGCAACACGATGCCTTGACGTCATCTTCCATTTGAGAGTTGGTATTTGATCCTCTGTTTGGGATTTACTGCTTCGGCAGTGTCCACGGGCAAAAGTAATCAAGCAGAATTAAGCGGCCATGCTTCGCTTGTTCGCAATCGCGCCGCACTCGCGGGAAATCCGTAAGCGGTCCGAATTGAAATCCAGCGTCCAACGGGCGGAAGAAATTGTCCTGGTGACTCGGCAAAATATAACGCGGCTCCAAACGTTGAAGCGCGCCAGGCAGGCGCGCGCGTGAATCTGGCAGCGCCATACCGAGAACTGCGAGATCGACCGAGTTGTGCGGCGGCAACTGCGCAGGTGTTCCACCAGAATCGATATAAATAAGCTGGCCACCAACTTCGATGAGAAATGCCAACGGTTTACCACAGATCCAGTCCGCCGCACGCTGTGGCGGGCCAGAAGCGTGCGTTTCAGATTGATCGAAAGGCACCTTGCCAAAAAGGCGATCGTGCGTCGCTGGCAAGACACGAATTTTCCATGGCCCAATGCGTCGCACATCTCCCGGTGTCACCGCTTCACATTGTTCCGGAGATACGCCTGCGTCCGGCAGCCGCCGGACAATGTCGATGGCCGAATCCGAAGCAATGAGACGCGCCTGCGTTTTCGACATTACAACCGGAACATCGAGTAGATGGTCGAAATGGCCATGAGTTATCAGAATCGCGTCGACCTTGGGCGCCAAATGTCGCATTCCCTCTGCAACGCGCGCCATGTCCGGCTGAAGACGCGAACCAAGCGCGACACTCAAAAGATCAACACGCGAAAAATAGGGATCGACCAGGAGCGCGTGCCCGTCGAACTCAAATTGATAACCATTTGTCCCGAGGTACATCACCCGCACTCCGTTGCGTGGCATTGCGCCAGTGTCCCTTACGACCAGGTCCGTGTAAGAGTTCAGCCCCGCGCCTGAAACCGACGTGAATCCGAGCAAAAGCAGAAGCGCGCTTTTCAATTCTTTGCAGCCGATTCTACCGAAGCGTCGTCTCGCGGCCAACTGCAAGTTTGCTTGACGAATTCCGCGTGTGTTGTGAACCTTCAGTAATTGCAATGAGCGTAGAGTACACCGACGCACCAACCACCCGGCCCGAACCAGTTGCGGGCGATAAAATGCCCTGTCCATACTGCGGGCATGTCTTGCCAAAAGACGCCCAACGCTGCGACCGATGTGATTGGACAAGCGGCGCGACCGAAACTGCGGAAGGCAAAGCCAGCGATGCCATCGCAGTTATCTTCAGTATCATTCCTGGTCTGGGTCATATTTACAAGGGACACAAACTTGCGGGATTTCTCTGGATGTTTGGTGCGATCCCAGTTGGGATCTTCGTGTTACTAGCGGCGTTCGCATCTGCCGGTTGGGGTCTCGGTCTCTTTTTCTTCTATCTTATCGCGGTAATGCTTCATGCCTACGCCGTGGACGATCGGGTGACGCCACCGAAAGAAGACGACGGCGAAGAGTACTGATCTCGTTAAATCGTTACATCGTGAATCGGTTCACGAATCTCGATTCTCGAATTACGATTGCCCAATAATCCACGTTACATCTCCAGCGGATGGATTTACTCTGGAAGCTGGAAATTGCGGATCACCTTCGATTACGCGCTCGATTAGATTGCTGTTTTTCGACGCGCCAACGAGGAAGCAGATCTGCCGCGCCTGATTGATCAATGGAAAGGTGAATGTCAATCGCCAGGCATCCAACTTTGGAACAAAGTTTGCGACAACTCGCCTTATCGTTTCATCCAACGCAACAGTTCCAGGAAAAAGCGACGCGGTGTGTCCATCGTCCCCGAGCCCGAGAAGAATCAGATCGTGTCGATAAATCGGTTCACCGCGCTGTGTTGCCATAAGGTCGAGTTGATCCTGGTATTCCTGCGCTGCGATCTGCGGATCGATTTCACCGCGCATGCGGAAGATTGATTTTTCAGGAACTGCAGCTGGCGCGAGAAGAGTTTCCCGGGCCATTCTGAAATTACTCTCTCGATCATCCGGAGGCACGCAACGCTCGTCCCCGAATGTAATTCGGGTCAATTCCCACGGCAGATCATGACCGATTACGGCAAGCCGGGTGTAAACGGGAACGGGCGTGTTCCCGCCTGAAAGCGCAATTCGGAATTCGTGGCGTTCGCCAAGGGCTTTGTGCGCCTGGTCAAGAATGAAGCCGGCAGCTCCGGCCCCAAAATCTCTGGCTCGAATGACCTGCCGACCCATTGCCGCTTAAAATCAGATCGCGCAGTGCGACTTCCCGCGCTTTTGCAGATAACGCTGATGATATTCTTCCGCGCGCCAGAATTTCGGCGCAGGTTCAATTTGCGTTACCACTGGCCGGCCAAAACGCCTGCTCGTGTCCACCTTTTTTCTGGATGCTTCCGCCGCCGATCTCTGCTCGGGCGAATGATAAAAAATCACCGAGCGATATTGTGTCCCAACGTCGGGACCCTGCCGGTTCAGTGTCGTGGGATTATGGTTCGACCAAAAAATGTCTAAAAGTTCGTCGTACGTGATTTGCGAGGGATCGAATTCCACTTCCACGACTTCGGCGTGGCCGGTCTTGTCAGAGCAAACGTCTTCGTACGTCGGATTCTCCTTCGTTCCGCCAGCATAACCGGCCGCCGTAGACAAGACGCCCTTTGAATTGCGAAAGGTCTCTTCCACCCCCCAAAAACAGCCTGCGCCAAATGTTGCCTTCTCGGTTTTCATCAGCTGCAAAATGGAACGATTGTCAGACCCGTGCAACCATCAGAACCTTGCAACCAGGCGGAATGCATCCTCTGATATTTTTTGCGCTGATATTACCCTAAAGTCTTAGTAGCCAACTGTTGCCGAATCTGGCAGAACAACAGCCATCCTTTTTTAGAAATGAATTCTTCCACCACAACTCTTGATCAAACTCGCCCGATCTTGCCCGTGCGGCTTCTCAATGGCTATGGCACCTTGCTGGACAAAAGTCGAATTCCGCGCATTCCCATTCGAGCAGTTGATTTGATCAACACCGCAAAGCGTCGTTGCGGTCTCGACGATTTTGGGGGAGGCGACTTTTTCGAGGGTCTGTCGCGGTTGCTGGATTCCTGTCAGCGCGAGGCCCAACTCAACCTGGTCGGAAGAATTGTCCTTCGGGCAGATCTCATGCGCACTTTGTGTTCGCGTTTGTTCATGCAACGGGATCGAAAGGCGTACCCAGGCATTATGCGACAGGAAATTCGCGAACCGCTCTTCATCGTCGGTTTGCCACGTAGCGGTACGACCCTGTTGCATACCTTGCTCGCGTTAGACCCCGGGCACCGAGTTCCGCTTACATGGGAAGTGATGACGCCATCTCCACCTACTCGCGATAATGAGAAACGGCGAATTCAACGGGCCATTAGCAGTTGCAATTGCTTTAACTGGCTGGCACCTACGTTTCATCACGTGCACCCTGTTGGCGCTGAGCTTCCGCAGGAATGTGTCAGTCTCATGGCACCGACGTTTATGAGCGATCAGTTCGATGCGATGTATTACGTCCCTTCGTATCGAGCCTGGTTCTTTCGCCAGGATTTGCGACCGGCATACGAATATCATCGCCATTTCCTTCAACACCTGCAGGTCCGGCAGAACGCGCGCCGTTGGGTGCTCAAGGCTCCCACGCACATGTTTGCCCTGCCAACTCTGCTGGCTGTCTACCCGGATGCGCTTTTCGTACAGACCCACCGAGCACCACTCGATGCCATGGCTTCGGTATCGAGTTTGATAACGATCCTTCGGCGCGTGTTTAGCGACGCGGTCGATCCGCTCACGGTTTGCCTCGAAGCGATTGATTACTGGTCGAAAACCCTGGAGAGATTCCTGCGAGAACGAGATCGATTAGCCGACGACCGCATTTGCGACGTGAATTATATTGAGATTCGTCAGGATCCTCTCGCGGTGGTGCGACGTATTTACGCGTACTTCGGTTGGTCCTTGTCTCAGGACGCCGAGCAACGCATGCGTCGAACACTAGCAAGCCAGCCGAAAGAACGATATAGGCGTCATCGGTACGATCTTTCACAGTTTGGAGTGCAAGAAGCAGAGAGCGCCGCTCGATTTGCGGCGTATTGCGATCGATTTGGTCTAGCGGTAGGCAGGAAACGCACATCCGGCGCACGAACGGAAAAGCTGGTCCGGAGCTAAGATAAAGAATTAGCCGGAATTTTTCAGACATCGGCACATTCGATTACGATTACGACAGGCCCTGCAGGAATGCGTTGAGTTGCCGGATCTGCTGGCATGGGGAAAACTTCGGTGACATGACCTTTGAGGTGCACCGCGCGATTGCGGCCAATCATCCCAGTTTGCCAGGACATTTTCCGGACAGCCCTCTCGTGCCAGGCGTATTGATCCTCGATGAAGTTCTTGCGGCGCTGCGTGATTGGCGCGAAAACTATGAGCTTACCGCGATCCGGACGGTCAAGTTTCTGCAACCACTAAAGCCCGATCAGCCATTTACGATCTGCCTTTCCGCGGGGAATGATCACTCGAGCGAAGTCAATTTTTGCTGCCGCATTCAAGGCCGTGTAATAGTTGAAGGCCAGCTTGAAGTTTGTTCCAGGACAAAGGTGACTTCGTGAACGCGCCACTTTCCGACGCGCAAACGTTTAAGGTAGAGCCAAGCGATCCGCGCCTGGCTGAATACCTGAAAGAATATCCCTCGGCGGTGTTTAGTGAACGACTGTATCAAAGCATCGAATTGCTGGAGCGTTATAGCGTCGAACTAGCTGTCGATCTGGCGCGCCGGTTGAGCGTAATCGATCACCTCAGCCAATGGCGATCCGTCGACGACCTGTGCGGCCTCCTTTCGTTTCAGCCATCTTTCAAGTTCGCCTTGCATTGGATTCTGGAACGTTTGGTCGAAATCGACTGCGTCGAGGCGCGAATCGACGAGAACACTCGGTTGTACCATCTCCGGAACCCCCTGCCGCAGCCCGATCTCAAGAGCCTGCGCGCAGCAGGCCTGCAAATCGATCCCGCGAACGCGGCGACGTTGGATTTATTGGACCACGCCGCGAGCCTTTATCCGGCTGTGGCCAATGGCCAGCAAAGCGGTGATCGCAATTTGCTTGGGCCGCAAGGCGTGCCGCTGTGGCTGAACTATTTTCACAACGACAATTTAACCTATGCCGTGAATAATTGGGTCGGAGCGGCACTCGCCGCTGAGCGCATTTCCAGTCGGCGCGCGCTTCGGATCTTGGAAGTCGGCGCCGGGCCCGGTAGCGCCAGCGAAATTCTCCTACGCGTGCTTGATGAGCGCGGACTTTTGCCACGGGTTGAACGTTACCTCGTGACAGAACCGAACACGTTCTTTCTGCGATGTGGCCAACGCAAACTCGCAAGGCAATATCCTGATCTTCCGTTCGAATGGGGTGCGCTCAATCTCGATTCGCCCTGGGACACTCAAGGTATCAAGCCCGGTGAATTCGATTTGGTATACGCCGTTAACGTGATGCATATCTCCAAGGATCTCGTGTTTAGCCTGAACGAAGCGCGCCAGGCTTTGGCCAGAGACGGCTGGCTCGTAATCGGCGAATGCCTGCGACCGTATTTCAATCAACCAATCTATCCCGAGCTAATGTTTCAGATTCTTGAGAGTTTTACAAACGTCCAGACAGATCCAGAGCTTCGCCCGAATCCAGGCTTTCTGACTGCAGAGCATTGGCGGCGCGCTTTGACTCGCGCAGGCCTTCAGCGCGCCGAAGTTGTGCCGAACATCGATCGCATTCGTGAGATCTACCCACACTTTTTCACTGGTGCGATTTGCGGACAAAACGTCGTTTCTGAACAATGACCTCGGACGTTCTCGAGACAAAAGACTCGGAAGCGGCGCGTTGGACCGGCTTGCCGGAACGCGGCTCGCTGACCTCGCTGCGATCGCTCGCCTGGATCGCGATGCACATCGGGCGATGGGCAGCAAGGCTGCTCTTATATCCGATCACATTTTATTTTGTAGTTACTGCAGGCGCAGCCCGTCGGACCTCGTACGAATACTTGAAGCAAATCCGCGGCTGTTCAGCCCACTGGTGGCATGTGTTTCGTCATTTTCATTGCTTCGCGGCGACAATCCTGGACCGCGTTTACCTGTTGCGCGGTGAATTTCAGCGCTTTGACGTGAAGCTTCATGGCAAAGAAGCCCTCCACCAGCGAATGGAAAGCGGAAAAGGCTGCATTCTTTTGGGCTCGCACTTGGGCAGTTTTGAGGTGTTGCGAGCTCTGGGCGTAATGCAGCGAAACTTTCCGCTCAAGGTTTTGATGGATGCAACTCACAACCAGAATATCACCGGCTTTCTTGACGCGTTGAATCCAGTGATCGCCGGAACAGTAATTGCGCCGGATCGGGCGGATACACTACTGACAGTTAGAGAAAGTTTGGATGCGGGGTTCTTCGTCGGCACGTTGGGCGACCGCGTGTCGAGCGATGTTAAGACAACCCGCTGCCAATTCCTTGGCCGCCCGGCTGCGTTTCCAGTCGGGCCAATTGTGCTTGCCGCGATGACGCGTTGCCCCGTGATTTTATTTTTTGGTCTCTACCGCGGTAAGAACCATTACGAAATTTACTTCGAACACTTTGCCGACGAAATCAGCTTGAATCGCGATCGTCGGGCTGAGGATATACAGCTTTGGATGCAGCGCTACGCCGAACGCTTGGAGCATTATACGCGCCTTGCGCCTTATAACTGGTTTAACTTTTATCCGTTTTGGGATTAGGCTGCGCCGCGTTAAAGGAGTTGAAGCGTTGAAACGGAGTCATCCTGAGCGGAACCAAGCGGGGTCGAAGGATCACGCCGCAAGATAACGCTACGCGGTTCGTCGGCTCCGCTCGGAACGACACGCTTCTGTCACGTTTAGCGATTGCAACTAATGCGCATTAATAAAGCAGAAATCCGCACATTGATCCCCCACTCCGGTCTGATGTGTTTATTGGATGAGGTAGCTCAGTGGGATGATCAATCGATTACTTGCATCACTAACACGCACCGCGACCGGGCCAATCCATTACGCCGCGACGGACAGTTATCTGCTTTGCATGCTTTCGAATATGGCGCGCAAGCGGCGGCGGTGCATGGCGGATTGCGGGCGCGTTTAGTAAATGCACTCGCGCCGCCTGGTTATTTGGCTGCCTTGCGCGACGCGCGCCTGCACGCGACACAGCTCGATGTCATCGAGTCCCCGCTGCAAGTACGCGCGCTGCGTTTATTCGGAGATGGGGTTAATTGCGTTTATGAATGCCACGTCTCCGCCGCTGACAGGCTCCTCGCTGAAGGCCGCGTTACGATCGTGCAGCGCGATGTGTGAATAACGAACATCGAAGTCTAATGACGGAGGAATGACTAAACACTCACGTTTGAAAGGCATTTGAAAATTCGGATTTGATTCGTCATTTGTGCTTCGTCATTTTCATCACATCACAATTCCGCCGTCGACGCACAACACCTGACCGGTGATGTAACCGGCTTCAGAAGACGCGAGAAATGCCACTACATTGGCAATGTCTTCGGGCGTGCCTGTTTTACCGAGCGGAATTTTTGATTGAATGGAATTCTTAATTTCATTGGAAAGTCCCGCGGTCATGTCTGTGGTGATGAATCCCGGCGCCACGGCGTTTACGGTGATATTGCGGCTCGCCAATTCGCGGGCAAGCGACTTAGTAAATCCGATCACGCCCGCCTTGCTAGCCGCGTAATTTGTCTGCCCTGCGTTCCCAATCAAACCGATCACCGAACTGATGTTGATGATGCGACCGTCCCGCTGTTTGGTCATCGCGCGAATAATGGCGTGCACAAAACTGAACGCGCCGCGCAAATTCGTGTTAACAACTGAATCCCAATCCTCGAGTGACATTCTCATGGCAAGCCCGTCACGAGTCACACCGGCGTTGTTCACCAGAATGTCGACTCTGCCAAAATCGCTGAGAATCCCGGTGCCGATTTTTTGCACCGCCGCATGGTCCACGACATCGACCGTGTAGGCCTTTGCCGCGTCAGCACGAATTGCGTTGATCTGATCGGCGACCTTTCTTGCGTTTGCTTCCGTGCGACTCACGCACGCCACACGCGCTCCTTCATTTGCCAGTCGCAACGCGATAGCTTGCCCAATTCCCCGGCCCGCTCCGGTAACAATCGCAACTTGATTTTCAAACCTCATATTCTTTTTAAAGAGTGAAAATTAGCTTTTTACATCTCACTATGTCGAGGTGCACAAAACCGCACGGGGCATCGATATCGTCTATACCACCACTCCGTAGCGGCGCTGGCGACGACCAAATTCTTCGACGGCCGCAATAAGATCTTTTTTGGTAAAATCGGGCCAGAGCTTAGGTGTGATGTACATCTCCGTATAAGATGTTTGCCAAAGAAGGAAGTTGGACAGACGCATTTCGCCTGAAGTGCGGATAAGAAGATCGGGATCGGGATAGTACCGTGTGTAAAGGTGTTTGCTGAACATCTCCACATCGATCATCGCCTTGTCGATGTGACCGAGCTCGATGGCGCGAAGCAAACTTTTGATACCGTCGATGATTTCGAGACGGCCTCCATAACTCAGGGCGAAAATGAGAGTCAAACCAGTGTTGCCGGCAGTTTGCTCGATTGTTTTGTGAAGTTGTTCCTGCGAACTTGCGGGTAAATCAGTCAAGCGGCCGATCGCCTGAAGACGCACATTTTTCTCCACCAATTCCGGCGTCTTTTCCTTCAAGAATTTTTCGAGCAGGCGCATGAGCGCGAGAACTTCAGTCTTGGGGCGTTGCCAGTTTTCCGCGGAGAAAGCGTAAAGCGTGAGATATTCCACCTTTAATTCACCACATCCTTCTACGCACTGGCGAACAGCCTGGGCGCCGGCTTCGTGTCCTTTGATGCGCGGCAGACCGCGCGCCTTGGCCCACCGGCCGTTACCGTCCATGATGATCGCAATGTGACGAGGAACGCTCTTCACGTTCGCAGGCATGGCTACAAAACAATCGTCTCACCGCGTGCCGGTCCGACGCTAATCATGGATAATTTTGCTCCGGTTAATTTGGAAATATATCTGACATATTTCCTCGCTGCAGGAGGAAGTTGCGAAAAAGTTTTGGCAGGATGAGTGGGCGTATTCCACCCGCGTATCTCCTCATAGATTGGCTCACAGTTGGAAAGCTGCCTTGCATCGGAGGGCGGCACGCCGAGACGCTTGCCGTTTAGGCGATACGCCACGCAAACGCGGATCGGGTCGACATGATCCAGCCCGTCCAGGTTAGTGATGGCAAGTTCGTCAATTCCGTTGATCATCCTGGCGTAGCGGGTTGCCACAGCGTCGAACCAACCGCAGCGGCGTTTGCGACCTGTGGTAGCGCCGAATTCCCTTCCCAAGTTGTGAAGCATCTGAGTCAATTGCATATCTTCAGTCGGCAAAGCGCCCTCACCGACGCGAGTCGTATACGCCTTCATCACGCCTACGACTCGGTCAATGCGATGAGGTGGCACGCCAGTACCCGTGCATGCGCCACCCGCCGTCGTATTTGAGGAGGTCACATACGGATACGTCCCATGATCGATATCGAGGAACGTTCCTTGTGCCCCTTCGAAAAGGATCTTTTTGCCTCGCTCCATCGCGCGATGGAGATACACCACCGTGTTGCCAACGAAGGGACGCAATTTTTCGCCGGCCGCCAGATAACTTTCATTGACCTCCCGAAAGCTGACAGGCTTTGCACCGAGTGCGTGGAGAATTCTATTGTACTCGATCACCTTTGCCTGCAGTTTTTTCGAGAACACAATCGGCTGCACCAAATCGGACATGCGTAGTCCCGTGCGCGCTGCTTTATCACCGTAGGCCGGTCCAATGCCGCGTTTAGTAGTCCCAATTTTGGTATGGCCTTGGCGCAGTTCGCGTTGTTCATCGAGCAAGCGGTGATAAGGGAGGACCAGATGGGCGCAATCGCTGATGAGCAAATTCCTGGCGACCGTGACCCCTAGTTTGCGCAAGTCATCGATCTCGCGAAGCAGTGCGATCGGATCGATAACGACGCCGTTTCCAATTACGCAAACCTTGCTGCGTCGCAGAATTCCTGAGGGAATCAGGTGCAGAATGTATTTAACGCCGCGATGGAAGACGGTATGCCCGGCATTATTGCCGCCCTGGCTGCGAACAACGATGTCCGCCTTCGCGGTAAGCACGTCGATAATCTTGCCCTTACCTTCGTCGCCCCACTGCGCCCCAATTAAAATCGTGTTGGACATGGTGATCAGAAATGGGCAAAAAATTTTCCCGATGCATCCGGCAGGACACAGTCGGGAGTGCCCACGAATAATATGTTGGCGGAATCCCCGTGCAAGAGAATTTCCGTTGGTGTGTTCAGCGGTAAAGGCGGGGCGATCAATCTGAGCCCTGGGGGCAACGCGCTGGGATTCCAAGAAGCCCAAACGCCCACGCTGTAGGCGCAATTCACTTCCAGAGACAATGGTAATTCGCATCCCTGGGGCGCTTGCCCCGGGGCTCATATTGAAATAACGCCTTCGGCACGATAAACACCAATGGGTTTGCCGATTAAGGCGCTGGTGTTTGCTTTTTTGGCAAAGGAGAAACGCTTGGCTGTTCTCTTCCGGACTCCATCAAGGTTGGCCGCACGGCACCGATTGGCTCCGGCCTCGCCGTTCGTGAACTTGGCCGACGCGATGTGCTCGTTTGTTCGGAACGAGTTTCCCTCATCGCCGGCGTGGGAACTTCTGTGGCGGCGGGACTTGGTGTTAGAGCAGGCTCCGCATCTGATTGATCAGATTTGTTCCTCTGTGGAGGAGTTGGATTGTTCAGCCGTTCGGCGGCAAGCGCTCCTGCCGTCCGCATTTGCTCAAGCGTGGGCTTTGCAGACGTAGACTTCCTACTCTGTGATTTGGGCTTAGTTTGCTCAGGCGTTGGCGATTCTACTGGAGTTTGCTCGGGAAGCGGCGCTGCTTGTTTGGGAGCTTCCGGTTTCGTTTCACGAGCAACGATTACCTCTTGTGCGCGGGCCTGACCGACGATGACAGAACTGCAGAGCAGCATCACGAAAAATCCCCTCGGCATAGATCGTCGTGATAAGCAACTTCGACCCGCTCGCAAGCCCCCGTTCACAAAAAGCCGCTTAACCAGTTGCCCGCGTGACCTTGATCACAGGCAGCGGGAAGCGCATCCGCAATTCGTTTTCCAGATAAATCTCCACGTTATGCAAGCCGTATTGCTGAAACTGCACGCCGCCAAAGTAGTGAACATTGGTCGCGTGGCCTTCCATCTCCTTCAAAACAAATTCTACTTCTGCCTGCGCGATGACCTGTTGTTCGTCAACGCCAATGATGCGGGATTTTTGCCGAAATTTTCCCGCTCCACTGCACCAGCGCGTCCAGATGCAAAGCCGGATGTAGTTGATCGGCAGAGCCGGCGCAGGGATGACACTCAACACGCCCACGAGGGTTTGCATACCATTGATCTCGCAGCGCACGTCCTCACACAGGACAGCACTTTGCAGATCGGGAAGAATAACATCGGTTCCCATGTCCAATCGATTACATGATTCCACGCACCAACAGCACCAATAACCCAATACCGAGAATAATCCGATAAATCGCGAAAGGCACAAACCCCCGGGCACGCACCCAATTCATAAACCAGGCGACCACGCCCAATGCTACGAAAAACGAAACGATAAATCCGATCGCGAGCACGATCCATTCGTGAGGATTCATAGTCAGCGGCGCAATACCCGCTTCATGATGATGTGGCATCACGGTCTTCAAAAAATCAAACCCTGTCGCCACCACCATTGTCGGCATCGATAAGAAAAACGAAAATTCGAGCGCGGCGGGACGCGACAGACCTGCAACCTGGCCGGCAGCGATGGTGGACATCGAGCGAGAAGTGCCCGGGAAAATGGCAGAAAGAATCTGCGCCGCACCGATCCAAACCGCCTGTGGCAAAGTCATCTCCTCCATGTGCATCGTGCGCGGCCGCGTGAAAACGGCGTCAACAATCCACATCACAATTCCACCAATAAGAAGGGCGAAGGCCATCACCCAGAGATTTTCCAGGTTTTTGCCAATTTGTTTCGTAAGTGCCCAGGCTGGGACTGCGGTGACAACAAACGCGATCAATGTAAGGCTTAACGGATGCGTCAAAATAGTGCGATCGCCGCGCTCGCCTCTCGGGAACGTGCGAACAAACTGCACGATGCGGTGCCAAAAATAGACCGGCAACGCCAGGATGGCGCCAAGCTGGATAACGATCGTGTACATTTTCCAGAACCCGTCGTGCAGATCGATGTGCAGCAAGGCTTCGCAGATACGCAAATGCGCGGTAGAGCTTACCGGAAGGAATTCAGTCAGTCCTTCGACGATTCCAAGAAAGACTGACAGCAGATATTCGTACATGGTTTTGTTTCGCTAAAGCGTTGCGAATGGCATTTCTATCGTAACGTTTTAACGGGAGGCGTCTCGCGCCTCACAATGCCTCCGTTCCGCGTTCACCTGTCCGAATTCGCACCGCTTCTTCAACCTCGGTCACAAAGATTTTCCCATCGCCGATCTTGCCCGTTTTGGCGGCTCCCAAAATTGCTTCGACTGCCCGTTGCGCGCGGTCGTCGGTAACAACCATCTCGAATTTTATTTTTGGAAGAAAATCAACCGTGTACTCCGTACCGCGATAAATTTCACTGTGGCCCTTCTGTCGACCAAATCCTTTCACCTCGCTAAGAGACATTCCTTCTACGCCGGCTGCGATTAGGGCTTCTTTTACTGGCTCAGCCCTAAAAGGCTTGATGACTGCTTCAATTTTCTTCACGGCGCCAAAGCTAGAACTAGCGTAATAAATGGCAAGCAATCCGATTCAAATGACCAACCGTCGCATGTTCACTCCGAGACGCTCGAAGAGAATCAATGCGGGTCCTTTCGGTAGTGCAATTCTTGATACGATCTTCGCGTTTCTCAGGAAATCTGTGTTCGCATGACAAACGACGCTTCTTCAAACTCACGCATTGAACACAAGTCCAATAAATCGGCCTAATTCGTTCGAGGAGGGGTTACGACGTTGACTACTGCACCCGCACAGCCGTCCTCCACTCCTAGCAGTCTGCCAGCTCGTCATCCATTGGTCTCCTATTTCCTGATCGCCTTCGGTTTCTCCTGGCTCATGTTCCTGCCGCCTTTGCTCACCTACTACGGGCTTCTGAGTTTGAGTAATCGCGCGGTACGTTCGTTCGCCATCGCTGGTTTGCTCGGACCAATCCTGTCGGGATTTATCATGACCGGCGTTACCGAAGGGGGACCGGGCATAAGTCGCTTGTTGCGGCGGATCAGGCTCTGGCGCGTTGGCTTTGGATGGTACCTGTTTGCTCTTATTGGTCTTCCGGCGGTTATGGTGTTCGCCACGATCATCCAGCCTGGCACTTTCGCATCGCTCGACGTTTCCGCCCATCCAATCACCTTCACCTATCTAAATGCCTTCGTCTCCATGGCCATCATCGGGGGACCACTGTTTGAAGAACCGGGATGGACCGGATTCGCAGAACCACGCCTACAGCGAATGTACGGTCCCTTGGTTGGAGGCCTTCTCCTCGGTGGCCTGTGGGCGTTGTGGCATGTGCCCGGATTCTTAATTCCTTCCGAAGACGTAAGGGATATTCCTCCGAGGGGCACCGTCCTCGACTTCGTCGTGTTCGCCTTAGCGCTCACGGGCCTGCGCCTGATTATCATTTGGGTGGTCAACAACACGAGAAACAGCGTGTTTATGGCTATATTGATACATGCCTCTTGGAACACCTTCTATGCTGTGAGCCTGATCCGGCTTTTCCCAACTCCTACTGTGCTCGGCAGCTACTCGAACCTCACGATAGCCGCGTGGACATTGGCGTTAGTTCTCATTGCGGTGACACGAGGACGAATGGGCTGCCCGGCCGAGGCCGACACGCTGTCCGAGGAGACCGACACGCCGCCACGATAAGGAAAGCAAGATCGCGTTTGCACCGTCTGAATCATCACGCATAACTTCCACCGATGAAGTTCGCTTTTTACGGTTTGGGAATCATCGCAGTCGCAAGGTTCGCGCTGGCGCAGGAGAACAACATGCCACTCCAGGAAACCATCACGCCCCCGCCGCGGGTGTATCCTGTAGCTTTGCCGAATTATGACGAGGAAACCGCCACGCGGTTGCAGATTCTTTTGGACAACAGTGATTTTGGACCCGGGAAAATTGACGGAAGAATGGGGGAATTCTTCCGCAAAGCGCTAATCTCTTACAAGCACGCGCATGCCATGCCAAAGACTGGCGCCGTCGATCAGTGGATGCTTGATCAAGTGCCCGTGACTTACACTACCTACACGATCCGGGATGAAGATCTGAAGCTGGTGGGCAATGTTCCGGGCACTCGTGCCGAGCAGGCCAAACTAAAATGGCTGCCTTATGCATCGCTGCTCGAGTTCGTTGCCGAGCGATATCATTCGGCCGAGTCCTATATTCAAAAGCTCAATCCGGGAAAGAACTGGGAAAATCTCCAGCCTGGCGAAACCTTGAAGGTACCAAATGTATTGCCCTTTGAGGTTGAGAAATTCACCGAAGGCAAAGTTCCAGAAAACCCGGCGTTCGCTTCTCGAAAGATTTTTGTCGATACGCACGAGCACCTTCTGGAGGTTTTCGATCACGATCAGCTCGTATGTGTGTTTCCGATCACGCCTGGGTCGAAAACTCTGCCAGCGCCGGTGGGCACATGGAAGATTCTTGGAGCGAACGTGTGGCCGTGGTTCCGTTACGATGAAGGCATGCTCAACTATGGGGTGCGCACTGAGAACTATTACAACCTTCCGCCAGGTCCGAATAATCTCGTCGGCGTTCTTTGGATGGGCTTGAACAAACCTGGTATCGGCATTCACGGGACGAATAATCCCGAGACAATTGGCCGTGCTGCTAGTCACGGCTGCATTCGCCTCGCCAACTGGGATGCCGCACGGGTGAAAGACCTGGTTGGCGTCGGCAATACCGTCCTAATTTTCTGACTGTAGCGGCGCTCTACGAGCGCCGACGGCTAAAAACTGCAGGAAGCGAATCGGCGGTCATAGACCGCCGCTACAGGCTCGGCGAGGGCTCCTACGAAAAATTCGCCGAAAAAAAATCGCGCGGATTCGTGTTGTCGAACGTCTAGGCTTTAGATCGACCCAATGGATCTCAGTGAACGCGAACAATATCGAGCGGCCATTCACGGCGATCGAGAGGCATTTGAAATGATCATTCGCGCGCACAGCCGGACACTTTTCGCGATCGCTTACGGCATCCTCCAGAATCGCGAAGAGGCGGAGGACATCGTGCAAGATTCGCTGGTAAAAGCATGGAAAACACGCTGGCGCGTGCGCGACCCGGAAAAATTTCCTGCCTGGCTCGCGACCGTCGCTCGACACAAGGCGCACGACGTTTGTCGCAAACGCCGCACTGCCTCTTTGCCGGAACAACTCACCGAAACAATCGAACCAGAGCGAACTAATACGAGTGCTTTAGATCAACGGTTGCATTCCGCGCTCGCAACGTTGCCTGAACTTCATCGAGCCGCGCTTACTTTGCGTTACTTCGAAGAGATGGATTATCGCAGCATCGAAAATACTCTGGGCCTAACGAATGGCGCATTGCGCGGAATTCTGGGCCGCGCCCTGGCTTCAATGCGTAAGCAACTTCGCCCGGCTCTCGCTTCAATGGATTAAACGTATGGCAACGATTCACGACGAAATCGACACCTGGCTGGCCGCCGATCTGCTCGGCGAGCTTTCTAATAACGAACGAAGCGAGCTTCACGCGCACCTGGTCGATTGCGCTGCGTGCCGAAAAACCCATCAAGAAACCAAAGCTATGAACAAAATTCTGGAAGAAACTCTTGCACAGGAAAAACCCGATCCAGCTTTCGAACAGCGAATGCTGGCAGGCTTTCGTAATCGCGTCCCTCAACGAAGCGGACTTGTAAAACTGCTCGCCAACCTAATGCGCTTACACGCTACTCAAATCGCAGCTGTCGCCGCCGTTCTGCTCGGCCTCGTGCAGATCGGACGATTGATCACTGGCGAACCTTTAGGTGTGCCGCACGCTCGTGAGCGCTATGCGGAGGCGAAAATCGCTGCGCCGCCGCCGCCACAATCACGCCCGGCTCAGGCCGGAGCTTTGGGCAGATCAGATGAGGTCGCCGCCGGACGGCCACAAGACCTCGCGCTCGAAGCCCCGGCACCGCCGCCTGCAACCAGATCAAAATTTCGCGAGGAGCGCAAAGCGCCTGCCGCAACGGTTGCGCCGGCTAAAACCGCGCAGTCAGAAACCGGCGGCGTAGCACCCGACGTAGTTCAAGAGAACGCTGCCGTTGGAAAGGAAGCCGCAACAAGCCCAGTTGAAACGCCCGCTCCGGAGTTGGCGAATCGGAAACTGATTCGAAACGCAACTGTCGAACTGGAGATCGTCACGTTTGATAATGCGGTCCAGAAGATCATTGCATTTGCGAACGAAGAGCACGGGTACGTCGCCACGACTGATTCCGAGAAACAGGCAAATGGGAAGTTGCGCGGGCAAGTCGTCGTCAAGGTCCTTCCGGAAAATCTCGATCGTTTCCTGCAAAAGATTCGGAGCCTTGGCGAACTAAAGAATCAGACCCTGGGCACCGAAGACGTAACCAAAGCCTATTTCGATACCGATGCGCGCCTGAAAAACGCCCATGTGATGGAGCAGCGTTTGATCGACATGTTAAAAACGAAGACCGGCAAAGTTTCCGATTTGCTTCAGGTAGAAAAAGAACTGGCCCGGGTGCGCGAAGAGATCGAGAAGATGCAGGGCGAATTAAAGTATTGGGATTCGCAGGTACAATTCGCCACCGTGACGATTTCGCTCGCGGAAAAGGACATGGAAGAGCCAGCGGCGTTTCTGCTCAAGGAGCGCGGCCAGCTCGCACTCTACGCGCCCGACGTGGAGAAAATTTACAACGAGATCAAGAGCCTCGCCTCACCAAAGGTGCAAATCACAAACGCACAGCTAAACCGCGATTATTCCGGACGCGTCTCCGCGCAGGTGAGCATGTTGATCGCTCCGGAAGAAAGCGAGAGTGTCATCGGTCGTGTCAAAGGACTGGGGCGCGTGAACAATTTCCAAACGCAGACCCAACGCATCGCGCAAGGTGGCAGCGGAATGTCGGAGAATGCCACGACCAAACGTGACAAGGTGGAACTTAACATCTCCATTTCTCGCGAGGAACAGGAACAAGCTTTCCAGCAAACAAGCCTGCGCATTCGCACGCCGTCAGTGGACGAAAAGGCAAAGGAGCTTCGCGCTCTGGCAGAGAAACAAGGCGGACGGATTCGCAGTTCCAACTTCAGCCGCGATCCGAATGGCCATGCTGTGGCAAATGTTTCGCTACGTGTGCCGATCAAAAATTATCCCGCACTCATGCAATCGCTCGACTCGTTAGGCAAAGTCGAGAACGTGAGTGTGCAACGTCAGGACCGTACGGACGCGCAGACCGATGAAGCGAACGCGCCGGCGGACGTTTCGATCCAGGTCTACAGCCAGGGCAATATTGTTTCCCAGGAGAGCGGCCTGATCGCTACCTTGCGGCGCACACTGGCACAAAGCGCTGGCGCAATCATGTGGAGCCTGCGGATGATCGGCGTGGCGATCGCCTTTCTCGCGCCGTGGGTGATTGGAATTGTCGGCGGCATTTGGATCGTGCGACGAGCGATGCGCGCGAAGCGATAGGTGGAACGCGTTGTCCTCAACGCGTTGGTAACCCAGGCGGCAGAGCCGCAGTTTTCTTGGCATCGTCTTCGGAGAAGCCGATCCACCCGGCCCGGAATCATTCTTGCTCGCCCTGCAAACGAGTCATAAGTTATTTATGTGTCTGGAGCTTGGCGATGAAATCTCAAGGCGGTATCAGCTATAGCAATGCGGCAGTAGCCGCTTGTCCCAAACATTTGCTCCAATTCGCAGTCGATCAGCGATACGACGATTACACATCGGTCGATCACGCAGTCTGGCGATTTATCATGCGCCAGAACATTTTTTTCCTGAAGGAATACGCGCACAAGGTTTACTTCAAGGGCCTCCTCAACACGGGTATCTCGTTCGAGCGCATCCCGCGCATCGAAGAGATGAACGATATTCTGGCAAAGATCGAATGGGGCGCCGTAGCCGTGGACGGTTTCATTCCGCCGGCAGCGTTCATGGAATTTCAAGCCTACAAGGTGCTGGTGATCGCGTGCGACATGCGACAAATCTATCACATCGAATACACGCCTGCGCCGGACATCGTGCATGAGGCCGCCGGTCATGCGCCGATCATTGTCGATCGCGAATACTCAAATTATTTGCAGCGCTTCGGCGAAGTGGGCGCTAAGGCAATGTCGTCCAAAAAAGATTTCGAGGTGTATCAAGCGATCCGGCATTTATCGATCTTAAAGGAGCGCCCGAACGTCGATGCGAAGGAAGTCGAGGAGGCAACAAAGCTGGTGGAATATCGCCAGAAAAATCTCGGCGAGCCTTCCGAAATGGCGCTGCTCTCACGTTTGCATTGGTGGACAGTGGAATACGGACTCATCGGCACGCTGGAGAATCCGAAAATTTACGGTGCCGGTCTGCTTTCCTCGATCGGCGAATCGGTCTCGTGTCTGGAGCCCGAGGTAAAGAAAATCCCCTACTCTATCGATGCTGAGAATTACGCGTTCGACATCACGACTAAACAACCGCAGCTCTTCGTCTGTCGCGATTTCCAACACCTCAGGGAGGTGCTTGAAGAATTTGCCAGTAAGATGGCGTTTAGGGTTGGCGGGCTCGAAGGCATCAATAAAGCCATCGAATGTAATAACCCTGCGACCTGCGAGTATTCGTCTGGTCTGCAAGTCAGCGGCGTTTTCACCGAAGTCGTTACAGACGAAAACAATTCTCCGATTTACCTGCGCACAACTGGCAAGACTGCGCTCGCGTTCCGGGGCGAAGAACTCGACGGTCACGGCGTCGACTATCACAAGGACGGTTTTGGTTCGCCGGTGGGCAAGTGGAAACAAACATCGACAGCGCCAGAGCTGCTCACCAACGATCAACTGCATGCGCTTGGAATTGTCGAGAGCAAGAAAGCCAAGATCGAGTTTGTCAGCGGTGTCGTTGTGTCCGGGAGAGTCGACAAAATTTTGCGCCACGACGGGAAACTGGTGTTAATCACATTCTCAAACTGCAACGCGAAATACGGTGACCGTGTCTTGTTCCAACCTGACTGGGGCTTTTACGACATGGCCGTCGGCGAACGAATCAGTTCGGTCTTTAACGGTGCAGCCGACAAGGACGCCTACAATCAGGTGGCGCTGGTTCCGAAGGAACGCACCATCAAAGTTCCGTCGGACGCCAAACGCAAACGTCTCGAGAATCTTTACGCTCAGGTGCGCAAGATTCGCGAGGGCAAAACCGGATACGAGCGGCTTGGTGAAATCTGGGAGACACAGCAAGCCGAACATCCGGAAGATTGGCTGTTGTCGATGGAAATTTTCGAAATCCTCGACACGACCGATCAACAACGGGAATTGAAAGTCAGGCTCGAGAAGTTCCTGAACGAGAAGAAAGCGAAGACTAAGGATCTCTCGACGCTAATCAGTTGGGGATTCCGCCTGGTCGAATATCACAAAAAGCCGGAATACCAGGCCACGCTACACGCCTCACCGAAATAGCTGTAGTCGCTTCGCTGTGCGAACCGTGGCGCTGACGTGAATGGCTTGCGCGAGTCGCGCCATCCACAGAGCAGCGGCTACAGGGTTTGTCGTGTCGAGCGAAGTCGAGACATCTCTGGAATTGTTCCAGAAATTTGATTCGCTCACTTCCCATTCGCTCAACCTCCGGTCTTCCCGTCCATGTCGCGGCTTGCCCGGCTTCTCCATTCTCGACCCCAAAAGCTTTCGGGGCTCGGAATGACAGGCAGCCTAGGCGTGGTTTGGTTGTGTTCGTTACTTCCTGAATACCGCGCTTGAACCGTATGGTCCCGATAGCTGCCCATTTTGCGCAAAGTCGCGCATCATAGCGAAATAGCCGGACGCATATCGTGTTGAGACACGCTCGCCATTTGAAGCAACCTCGTACTCGGTCATCCCGTGCTCGGCATGAGGAAATACTGCCAGGGTCATTGGCTTCCCTTCGGCGATTAATGTCTTGATGCGGCGACTCGTCTCGGCGCTCGGCGCTTCGAGATCGTCTTCTCCGAGAATCCACAACTGTGGTGCCTCGACAGCACGAACCGTCGGCATGGGATCATAGCGAAATGGCGTGCCCCAGACAAAGTCTTTGCCCTTCTCCCGCAACTCGGCCTCAGTGTACGGCAAAAAGAAATACGTATAGTTTCCGTGCACGTCTTTGTACCAAGGCTCATTGCGGTACTTGGCCCTGACAGCATCGAAACGCTCGAACCCTTTGGTGAAACTGCTCTCGAATATCGCTTCGGCCGCGGATGCTACCTCCAGCGCTTTGGAAATTTCTTCCTGAGTATGACCTTTGAGGCGCATCTCAAGCGCAATCTCCTCTTGGTCTTCGTCAATGACGGAGACGGCTAATCCGAAACTAACAATAACGAAATCGACGGGCGCGCGTGTTGCCGCAAGGGGCGCGACCCAGCCGCCCTGGCTACCGCCTTGATACCCAATCCTGGCGCAGCGCGTACCGGCAATTCGTTTGGCTTCCCGCATGGCAGCGACGGCGTCATCCGCCAGCATATCGAAATCCTGAGTGTATTTGCCTGCCGAGCCGCCGGTCCCGCGTTTGTCATAAACGAAGACGCCAACATTCTCGGCCGGTAACAGGCGTTGGAGGGCATAGGACTCGCGTGCCGAGTCTCTCTCTGCACCATGAACCAGAACGACGATCGAAACCGGATTTTTTCCCTGGGGCAGCACTAATCTGCCAGCCAGTTTTATTCCGCCACGACCTTCAAATACTGTGTCAGTCACATCGAATGCAACGCGATGAGCTTTCCTACTGTCGAACGCGATTTCACCGGTTGCGCAATCAGTGAAAAACGCAGTATGTCCATCTGGACGATCTGTCCACCCTAATGTGCTCGTCCACGAGCCGTCGTGTTTCTTATGCAAAACGCCAGTTGTGCCGTCGAATTTACGCCAGCGAAACGTGCCGCCGTCGGATCGCGCGATATCGACGATCTCTCCGTCCGAAAAGCGATATGTTCCAATCTGGCAATCATCGGGCCTAGCGGTTTTCGATTCGCCGGCAATAGCGACACTGAGGCAAGCTGCTAAGAGCGCGCGGGCGATTAATTCGTGAAATGATCGACAAATCCTAAGACGTTGCATTTCTGTTATGATGCAGTTCGTCCCCGTTTTGGATTCGAAGAGTCCGATGATATTGAGCGCGCGCTTGCAGAGCTTTCGCCTACTCGTCCCTCCTTTTGTCATGTCGAGCGGAGTCGAGACATCTCTAAATATTTAGAATCAGAGATTCCTCGACTACGCTGCGCTCCGCTCGGAATGACAAGCCTGGAAACTGCAAGCGTTATACGGTTTCGTCTTTGAAGTGACGCTTACCTTTTAACGCCTTCGCGTATTCGTCCTTGCTAAGGATATTTTCATCGAGCTGCATCTCGGTGCGAAGAAAGTTTTGGAACCACGTTTCGATTCGCTGTCGATCTTTCAGCACTTCTTCGGTGACATAATTAGCGTCGATATTGATGCAGATCGCACCAACGATTCCAAATTCCTTTCGTTTGATTGGGATCGTTGTGCATTTGAATTTTCGCGTTCCGATGTTCAGCTCGTAATTCAATTTGTCTTCGTTCAGGAGCTGCCGGCGTTTGAGATCGATCAGCAGATTCGTTGTGCCGTCGCGCAAATGCCGACCGGTAACATTATTTTCGAGCGTGATAAGTGAGTGCGCCGGGTCCGCCAGGTTGTGCAGCAAGATCTCGATCCCGGTATTTGGAAAGGATTTGCCGATGAGACGTACGATGCGCTCGTAGTTTTCGAGGAATTCGTGGGTGTCGTCGGCGATTGTCTGGCCATTGTACTTCTCGAATAGCTGTGCGTACACCTTTTGCTCAGCCGGCTCGAGTTGCGCGCGCACATTATTTTGCTCGCCGATAAAAATAAGTTGTCGCGCGGCCGTATGATCCTCGTTCTTGAGAAAATAATGCATGCCTAGCCGAAAATCTCTAAGGCTGAACTCGCCAAAATTCTCGCGGGTGACCATGAACGGATAGAAATCGTACTCTTCCAGGTTTCTTCCAAACTTGCGGCGTTGTTCTTTGTATTTTCCCCAGAGAAATCCTGCTACCAGAAACAGCAGCGACACAATGATCGACGCGATAACATTGACACTAAGTTCGCTCTGCACAGCCTTGATCATGGAACAAACATCTTCGGTGCTGCTCTAGCCACTGGTCTGCAGCGGATGCCCGCCTGGACGCAGTCCTTAGGAAAACGGCTCACAGAGCCGTGGCTACAACGTACTGCCGACGCCTAGACTAACGGTTCAAAGATTTCCCGCCAAGCTGGAAATACTGATGTTCTCGAGCGCAACGTCCGCGGGACGAGAGAGCGCGTACGCCACCGTGCTGGCGACATCCTCCGGCGAGATCATTTTGTGGCGCGGCCACTCTCCCTCGATGTTAGTCCAGATGTTCGTGTCCGTAGCAGTAGGATAAACATTGATCACCCGTATCTTGCGGTCGCGCAATTCTTCGCGCACGCACTGCGAGAATCCTTCGAGCGCGAACTTGCTCATGCAGTAAGCGCTCCAGTTGGCAAACCCAGTCTTCGCTGCGATCGAAAGAATATTGACGATGCTGGAGCCAGGCGGCATCTCGGGGGTGAAATGCTGCATTAACATGAACGGCGCCGTGATATTGACCCCAACAGTTTGCTCCCATTCAACCGCTGTGATTTCACAAAACGGTTTTACGATGGCAATGCCCGCGTTGTTCACGAGCAAATCCAACGGATTCTTTCCAACGTGATCGATGAGATCGGCAACACCGGGCAGCACAGCAAGGTCATGGATCAGGGGAATCACGTGCCCGCACTGGTTCTTCACTGTTTTGCATACTTCAGCCAAGGCGACGGTATCGCGTCCGTGCAGGAGCAATTCAACATCCGGACCCGCCAGTTTCTCGGCAATCGCGCGGCCAATTCCACGGCTCGCGCCAGTGATCAGATAGCGTTTCATAATTAATGGGGCGCGACCGCCGTGCGCGCCGGACGGCTCGGCAAGCCGGCCCTATCATCGCATTACGTTCGCCGCAACGTAAACCGGTTATTTGCCGTCTCCCACAACCGCAGCCTAACGAGTCGCTGCTTGAGCCGATTATCGATCTTCGGCCAGAGAGCGCGGACAATATTTTCTCCTGTTGAAGGCGCGTTGCGGAAATCCTCTGTTTCCAAATCGAGGTGCCGATCTCGCCATGGTTTCAATGATTCCAGAATGGCTTTTCTAAACGCAACAAAATCGTAGAGCGTTCCGCTGCGCGCATCGTGCTCCCCGCCGATGGTTGTTTCCGTCAGATACCCATGGCCGTGTCCGCTTGGGTTGTTACATTTGCCGTAAAGCTTCACGTTTTCGGCGTCGGAGAGAGTCGCGGCGCACAATCGGTGTGCCGCATGGAATGCTATCCGCATCCCGAGAAAGATGGCGCTGTTCTTCCACACTTCGGCAAAAAAATCTTCGCGCTCGTGCAAACGGACCCGATCCAGCGGCGCCATCGAGCTCGCCCGCTGATAAATAAACTCGGCCAAACTTTCCGTCGTCATGGGGCGATTACCCAAGCCGGGAACGTCCTCATTGAGATAGCGGTGGTCGAGTTCGTCCTGCAAAGCGCGCACACAACCGTCGATCGCATCGTAACGAACCAGCGGCAGCTCCTGCGCGCTGAATGTTTTTGGGGACCGGTATGTCAGACGAGCGCGATAATTATGCCCGTGAATCGAAGTGGCCTGGCCAAATAGACGCGCATTTTCCTCGGCACTTAAGAGAGGCGAAATCGTCCTGCGAGCAGCTGAAAACTCGAACCAGTAATTCGCCTCGCAGGTTTCATTGGAATAAAAAGTCGCGCTTCGCTCGGGCGACTCGGTCAGATGACAGGCAACGAGTTGTGCAACGGCGCCGGAAAATAACGGCGCGACATCGACGTAGAGCTGCTGCGCAACATTTTCGGCAGTCGGCGGAACATCCCGGAACGAAGGATTGTCCTCGTTGAGGAACTTGTGATCGAACCGCTGTCGCACAATCGTGCCGGCGCGCTCCTTGATTTCGCTGATGTTAATCAGCATTCCCGTATTGGGGTCCACGGGACCGGTGAAAACGAAATAGGCGACGTAATTGCGACCGCTCCCGAAGCGCGCATCCGTTTCAGGACCAAAGGCCGCCAGATTTTCGTTGTCGCTCCACTTGGCGACATGCAACCGGCGAGAAGCCGAAAATTCGAGGCGCTTGCTGACAGTCAAAAGCATAACGTCATCCCCTCCACAAATAGCGACCGCGGACAAACACCATCAGCCAAGAATTAGTCAAACATCCTTTTGACTTACTCGGTATCCTCATGATCTTTAAATCAATGAAACATATAGGCTGGCGCGAGCGGTTATTCAAAAGCACGCGGGGAAAAATCCTCGACCTCCTGCGAACACGAGAGCGGACAGTGAACGAACTCGCGGAAGAGCTGAGCCTGACCGATAACGCTGTGCGAGCGCACCTTGCCAGCCTCGAGCGCGACAGGCTGGTGGCCCAGGTTGGGTTGAAACGAGGTTTTCGTAAACCGCACACCACCTATGCTCTTGGTCCCGAAGCCGAACAACTCTTTCCGAAGGCCTATGGGCAGCTGGTCTCGCTTCTCATGTCAATATTCTCCCGGCAAATTGCGCCAAGTAATCTACGCGCTGGAATGCGCGCCGCTGGGCGAAGCGTGGCCCGGGAACATCTGCGTCATTTGAAGGGCAAAACCCGGCGGCAAAGAATTGACGCTGCGTTGCGGATTCTCAAGGAGCTGGGTGGCGCGGCCAGTTTTCGCGAGGAAGATGGCAAACACTTCATCTATGGCAACGGCTGCCCAATTGCAGCCGCCACGGCGAATCATCCCGAAGCATGTTTGCTGGCGGAATCACTGCTCACCAACGTCATTGGCTCGCGCGTGAAACAATGTTGCATCCGCGGGCCAGCGCCTTCCTGCCGCTTCGAGGTGACATAAACGCACATCGCCGCTTCCGCACGCCTTCGAGCGTACGCCATAATCCGCTACCAATCTTCTGGGCGGGGATTTCCTGCCGTGGATTCTGCGGACAAAGACATCCAGTAATTGCGCCAGTTTCGTATATATAAATAGTCAAATACTTTGTTGACTTATTAATACGGAATCGAAAAATTGCTTGTTATGAACACAACCGCTGATCAATTACACAGTGCAGCTGATACGGCCGCTGAAAAAATCGCGTCTTCGCCGGCTCATCAGGCCTTCCGAATCCTTCAATTTGGGTTCACCGTTGCCCCCATCCTCGCCGGGTTGGACAAGTTCTTCCACCTCCTGGTCAACTGGGATCAGTATCTCCCTGGAGTGGTGGCGGGAATTTCACCGTTGCCCTCTCATACGCTCATGCTTGTGGTCGGTGTGATTGAGATTGTGGCTGGAATCGGCGTCGCGCTCAAACCGCGGATCTTCGCTTACATCGTCGCCGCCTGGCTGGCGTTGATCATAATTAACCTGTTACTGATTCCCGGCTACTTTGACGTGGCGCTCCGCGATTTCGGGCTACTCCTTGCTGCACTTGCACTCGCTCGTTTGAGCCACCAGTTCTCCCGCAAGTAAGCGGTTGAGAGCACGAAGCCTCACACGCGCATAAAGAATTTGGCGACACAGCCGCTGGTTCGGTTTGCCAATGCGGTTGGGGCCGCTATCGGTCGCCGCGGCGACCCACGGATAACGAGGGATAACGTGCGCGACCTAGTCCTTCAGCAGCGAGAGAAATTCCGAACGTGTTCGGGCGTCGTCTTTAAAAGTACCCAGAAGACACGAGGTCTTCATGACCGAGTTCTGTTTCTCAACGCCCCGCATCATCATGCAAAGATGCTTCGCTTCTACCACCACGGCCACGCCCGAGGGGTGCAAGCAATTCATGAGCGACTCGGCGATTTGGGTAGTAAGATTCTCCTGGATCTGCAAACGCCGCGCGAATACATCGACAATGCGCGCGACCTTGGAGAGGCCAATCACTTTCCCATTTGGAAGGTATGCGACGTGCGCGCGACCAATGAAGGGAAGCAGATGGTGCTCACACAGGGAATAAAGCTCAATGTCTTTGACCAGAATGATCTCACTCGCACTGGACTCGAAAACGGCTCTGTTGATGATCTCCTTGAGATTCTGCCGATAGCCTTGTGTGAGGAACTCCAGCGCGCGCGCTGCCCGATCCGGGGTGCGTTGGAGACCCTCTCGATCAACATCCTCCCCAACGCTTTGAAGCAGGTCGCGGTACGCGTTCGCAATTCTATCGAGGTCTCTCTCTGGCAGCCGATTGCTCTCGCGCGTGAAGCGCTCTTCAACATCGAGCTCGGAATGACGGCGCTGAATCACAGGTTGTGGTGGCAGTAGCTTAACACACTCTTATTGCGCCATGTCGAGCGAAGTCGAGACATCCCCGCGAAGACACCAACCGTTTATTCCACGAGAATTCCTCGACTTCGCTCGGTATGACACTATTGACTAATCCAGCCAGCTCTGAGGATATTTTGGATCGTCCAGCGCAAGCGATTCCTCGGTGAGCTCAAGCGTGTGGGCCGTATCGAACATCACCGCAAGCTCTTCGGTGCGCGCAGCATTCCTACTGGCCATGATCGTTCCTGGATGGGGACCGTGCGGAATTCCACGCGGATGCAACGTAATCGAACCGCTCTCGATGCCCCGTCGTGACCCAAAATTGCCGCGCACGTAAAATAGAACTTCGTCAGCCTCGACGTTGTCGTGCACCCACGGAATTTTTACAGCTTCCGGATGTGTGTCGAGCATGCGCGGCGCAAACGTGCATACAACATATCCGCGAATTTCGAATGTCTGATGAATCGGTGGCGGTTGATGCACCGTTCCGGTGATCGGCTCGAAATCCTGCGCGTTGAAAGTGAATGGATAGAGATAACCATCCCAGCCGACCGCATCGAATGGATGATGCGCCAGCGTCACCCGCGTAAGTCGCGATCCATCTTTTACGAGAATATCGACGTCTTCCTCCTTATCGATTGTCATGATTTCTCGAGGACCGTGGAGGTCCCGCTCCGAGTACGGCGCGCCCATTTTGATTTGCCCCTCGTGATTCAGGTAACGTTGCGGAATCCGAACAGGACCGACCGATTCGAGAATGAGATAATCCTCCTCCTCGACATTGTCCGGCACGAGCCGGTAGGTGATCCCGCGGGGAATCACAATGTAGTCCTCGGCGCGATAAGGCAGTTTGCCGAAAACGGATTCCATCACACCGCTGCCGTGAAACACGAAAATGATCTCATCGGCGCCACCGTTCTTGTAATATTGAAATTTATCGTATGCCTTCGCCGGCTTGGCACGATATGCAATAACGTCCTGATTAAACAACATCGGGACGCGTCCCGTGTAGAGGTCGCCTCGCCGCGGGATATCAGCAGTCTTCAAATGATGATGTCGCAGCGGACTATCGGTTACTTTTTTCGGTTCCCAATGTTTGATTAACTCGACATTGCGCACGCGCGTGGGCGGGCGCAGGTGATACATGATCGAGTATGCCTCATCGAACCCTTGCGTGGTGAAGACATGCTCGTAGGCGATGCCTTCGTTATTATATGTCGGCGTCGATCCGTTGCGGTGGAACCAGATGTGATGCTTCCTCGGAATATCTCCCAATTTTTGGTAATACGGCATTGTCGTCTCCTCCGGTTTTACAAATTGCCTCTTGCAGCTTGTTCGCGCTCGATGGCTTCGAAGAGCGCCTTGAAATTTCCTTTGCCAAAGCTCTTCGCGCCTTTGCGCTGAATGATTTCAAAAAACAGCGTCGGCCGGTCTTCTATGGGCTTGGTGAATATTTGCAGCAAATAACCTTCATTATCTCGATCGACGAGGATGCCCAGGCGCTTTAAAGCATTTAGTTCTTCGTCGATGTGACCAACGCGATCGAGCAGCGTATCGTAGTAGGTGGAAGGAATGTTCAGAAACTCTACGCCACGTTTTTGCAGGTCCGTTACCGTTTCGATGATATTGTTGGTCGCCATGGCGACATGCTGGACACCTTCGCCATCGTAAAATTCCAGATACTCGTCCACCTGCGATTTCTTCTTACCTTCGGCCGGCTCATTGATCGGAAACTTCACAAAACCATTTCCGTTACTCATCACCTTGCTCATGAGCGCCGAGTATTCGGTGGAAATGTCCTTGTCGTCGAAGGTCAGGATGTTGCGGAACCCCATTACGTCTTCATAAAATTTCACCCTTGGATTCATCTGGCCCAAGGCGACGTTACCCACGCAATGATCGACATACTGCAGGCCTGTCTCCCGCGGATGGTAATTCGATTCCCATTTGCGAAAGCCGGGCATGAACGGTCCGCGATAGTTTTCGCGCTCGATGAACAGATGAACGACTTCGCCGTAGGTGTGGATCCCGCTCATCACCAACTCGCCATGTTCATCCGAGAGCGTCTTCGGCTCCATGTAACTCTTGCCGCCGCGTTTAGTCGTTTCCTTCCATGCTGAGGTTGCATCGCCCACCGTCAACGCCAGCGCCTTGACGCCGTCGCCATGTTTGTAGATGTGATCGGCGATCGGGTTATTCGCCCGGATGGGAGTAGTCAGGAGCAAAGTCAACTTGTTCTGCCGAATCGCATAGCTGGCGCGATCTTTCACCCCGGTTTCGGGCCCGGAATACGCCAGGCTTTGAAACCCGAAGGCGGTCTTATAGAAATGAGCCGCCTGTTTGGCGTTCCCGACATAAAACTCCACGTAATCAGTCCCGTGAAGCGGTAAAAAATCTTCTTCCGCTGCTGGCGCAGCTTTAGGTTTTTGAGCTTTCGTTTTTGGAGCAGCAATTGTCGTTGGCATAATGACCTCCTACCTCTTTCGCGCTGAACGCACCACTAAATATAAGATCGGCGATCAAGCACCGCAAGGTCGCGCCGCTCTCAGCTTAGACTTGTCATTCCGAGCGAAGTCGAGAATGGAGCGAGCGGGACGAGCGAGATGGGCGGTTGCGCAGCCAGGGTAGCTGCGAGAGAATCGGGCGACCAACGAGTAAAATCTCTCGATGTTTCCCTGAATGAATCGGCTGTAATTTGGCGATAACTTGAGATGGCTTTCAGATCCGAAAGAACTTCCCGACGCCAGCGTTGATCTTATGTATTCCGGTCCGCCGTTTAACGCTGATTACAGCGTTACCGTTCCTTTTCTGCTCTTTGGACGATGATCACCTCAACGAGACATCGTCTATTCGGAAAGTCGTTGATAGCGAATAATCGGTCGTACAACGGAATTGCAGTCGAATAGCCTGACCTCTGTAGGCAGCAAGGCTAAATGATTTTTGTGAATAGTTACCAGGGGTCGTTTTATCTCTGTTACTGTAGGTTGCAAGGGTTTGAAGCAACGTGCCGCTGGTGTTGCGGACTTCGACGTACAAGAAATCATACGCCGTCGTCGTACCCTCTTGCGAACTGCAGTTGAACCAGAAGGTCAGGTTTGCCGTGGCCGTCGTGGGAATCGTGACCGTTTGGTAAACCTGTCCCGTCACGTTGTTATTAACGCCGAAATACATGTAGCCCGTCCCGCCGTGGGGATAGTTTCCGTTGTTGGTGTAAAAGGCGCCGGAGCCAGACAAGACCCAGGGCGATATGCTGCCTTCCAGCGCTCCATTCATGATCAATTGAGTCGGAGTTGGCGTTGGGGTCGCTGTGGGGGTCGGGGTCGGTGTTGAAGTCGGAGTAGCTGTCGGTGTAGGCGTAGGGCTAGGTGTTGGTGAAACAGTTGGCGTCGCAGTTGGCGTCGTGGTTGGTGTTGCGGTTGCAGTGGGAGTCGGGGTCGGTGTGCCGGTTGCGAGCTTGAAACTGCCAATGCGGGTCCGCCAGTTATATGATGTAGTCGATGAATAGTATTCGTTGGTGTACCAGAACGTCGTGTCGTCCACGGGATCAATTGTCAACGAGCTATAGTCGCCCCAGCGATTGCCGCTGCCGGTTTGGCTGCCAGCGCCATCATAAAGATGTGCTTCGCCTTGAGACAAAGTGTTGAGCGGATCTGTCGCCAATCGTCCGGCATAACGAAGCTGCGGATGAATACTCGAACTGGAAGCGCTAAAGCCGATGGCGAGATTCCCTTGTCCATCCATCGCTGCACTCCCCATCCAGCGCCACGTTGTGTCCGGTTGGTAAGTGCTCTGCTGATAAACCGTGACGGGACCGGAAGTCACATTGCGCAGTTCAAACCAACGGATGCCTGCTGCGCCGGCAGAGCTTACAGTGAAATTGCCGACCACGGATTCGTGATCGCCGAAGTTCCGGTAGGCCAGGCGAAACATCAGACGGTCCCCGATGCCGTCGAGGTAGTTTGAACTGGTAACTCCACTTTCGGGCACGCAAGCGCGGCTCGTAGGACAAAGCGCGGTAAAACCAGCGGCCGATGGACTGGCGAAGGTAGTAAAGGTCGAGTTCGCAGGCGTAACGAAATCCACGTGAAAATGGTAGGTGGTATAATTTGGATTCGTCGCCTGGCCGGGAAACCCAACAAAAGTGTTCGGAGCGCCCGTTGGCGGCAACCTCGAACCATCGAGATCTGCGGGTAGAAAGGCATCGACCGATCCACCGAGAGGTCCGACCGGACTAACGAAGGTAGCAGGCTGCCCGGCCAACATCTTCGTCCGGTCAAAGGCGAAGGGCTGAGGACCGAGGTAGGTTGTGCCCGACGCGTTGAAAACGTTCATGCTCATGTAATAGGCATCGGGCCACACACCGAGGTGAGGATAATCAAAGAAATTCGACCCGAGATGAAATCCGTAGCGATAATAACTGCCGGTGGCATCCGAAGTCGTCGAGATGGCCACACACTCATCGGTTATCGTGCTGGTACCAGCGAACTGACTTATCAGCCAGCGGTTTGCCATGTGATCATAGAGCACGACTGGATCACCGCTTCCGCCAGTTTCGCAAACACCGCCAAAACCGCTTCAAATGGAAGAAATGCTACTAGGGCCCAAAACCGAATTGCCAGTGGCCTTGTCAAAGACCTGATATCCTTCATTGACGATTTGCACATATTGCGTCAGGCCCACGGCTCCATTCGGGTCTGGCGGAGCGCAATTACAGCCCACACCGGGGAAAGGAATACCATCGAACGTGCGAATGGGGACAGGGATGTTTGGCCCTTTACCAGCGAACACCGATGCATCCCAGTTTTGGACGACTGGATCAACACTGTCTATGTGCCGATAAGGTATTTTAGGGTTCTCATTCGCCTCCCGCTCGCCGCCACGTCTGAAGTCGTATTCGCTTGAGGCAGGCATCTCGCGCAGTGGTGGAGAAACATCATTGTGATAAGAGGCGCCAACCCAGACAGAGCTGCCGCTGGGATCGCCTGCTCCTTGCGCCAGAGATTTCGTTCCCAACGGGCCACTAATCGCCAGCAGCGCCAGGAAAACGCCGACCAAGCAAAACAAACAAGCGAGAAGACGTGAAATAGAGAAGGCGGATTTTTGAGAAGTTCTTTTTTTCATGTTATTTCCTCTATGTCGTCGATTGCCGACTTTGGCGGCGATGCTATGAGGGGTCGCCGGGCGATTGCCAGATTTTTTACATGATTTTTCTGTAATGTTTCGGCATCAGAGCATGTGAAACGTCGTCGGCTTTCGCGCGTTTGATTGCGCAGTCACAACCTCACAGTGCCATTCCGAGCGAAGTCGAGAATGGAGCGTGTGGGACGAGCGACATGGACGATTTGCGCAGCGAGGGGTAGCTGCGAGAGAGTCGGGAGACGAACGAGTGAAATCTCTGGACGTTTTCTTAAGGAGGTGGGAACAGCGAATCAGAATCTGGCGTTTGCTGTACGCGCAATCTGGTGATTGGGTTTGCGTTTATGTTGCATGTTGCAAGCGCGATTCCAGGTGAATTGCCGCGATCATACAACGCGCGCTTCCGCCACCAAGTTCGATGGTAGGAAGTTCAAGCGGCACCAGATGCACATAGCGATTTAACTGTGCGCATTGTTCCTCGCGCAAAGCTCGCACAGCGCGGTCAGACAGCGCGAGCAATTTCTCGCCGTGTGTGTCATGCAATTCGATTGCGTTGCCCGCGAAGTTCGCGATCTGGCTCGGCGACAACTCGATAATGTCTTTGCCGCTCTGTTCCAATCGCGCGCGCACCTGTTGCCGCTCGGCTTTGTTCGGAATCATCTCCAAACCAACCAGCGCGAATGCAGTTCCGATGCACATCATTACGTTCGTATGATAGATTGGCTGGCCGTCAGAACCGATGCTCGTGAAGGTGACTGGCTCGTAACAAAAATCATTCGCAAAGCGGCGGATCACCTTTGGGTTGGAGCGATTTGAGAGCGAGACGTACGCAACTTTGTTCAGGTGATCGAGCACCAGACTGCCGGTACCTTCAAGGCAACATTCTTGCTCCTCGAATACCGCGTAGTCGATTACCTTGCTGACGCGATAGTCTTTGCGCAGTTCAGCAATAATGTCTTGGCGGCGTTCCAGGCGCCGCAGCGCTGAATACATCGGAAACAGGGCGATCCGTCCATCGTGGTGCGTTGAGATCCAGTTGTTGGGGAAAACTGCGTCCGGCTTTTCCGGTTCGGCGGTGTCGTCAAACACATGTACATTCACGCCAGCGCCACGAAGCTTTTGCACTGCTGCGTCAAATTCCTTTCGCGCGTCCGTGCTGAGCGCATCAACGGCGCGATCAAGTCGAGACTGGAACGCATTGTCGGCCGCGGTCTCCGGGTTTGGATAAAACCGGCAGGGCCGGATCATCAGCACTGAGTTAGTACTTTGCGTGAGCATAGCGCTCCGCGTCATCGCAGCTGCACATTACCATGTTTGCTTGGATGTCGCATGGGCGGCGAGGAATCATCTGCGTGTCGAATCCGCGAAATATGCGAGGATGATTTTCACAGAGGTTTCGATGTTTGATGGGCTAAGTGCAATCCCTCACCTCAATCCTCTCCCTTTGGCAAACGGAGAGGTGGGGATAGGAAGTTTCATACGCGACGAAAGGCAGATGGCGCCTCATGCCCTTTCCTCTCCTCTGCGAACGAGGACAGGACTAAGGTGAGGAGTCGATCGTGAAGCAAATCAGTCGCCGAAGGAAATATCCACGTCACGCGCGGTCTGCACCATCTCGCCATTCTGCGGAACCAGTTTGAGCCGATTGACGGCTTCCGCAATCGGTACCTGACGTACCTGATAGTTTTGGTAACTAACCATCGAACCAAAATGTCCTTCATTGGCCAGTTGGACGGCTTTCACGCCGAAGCGCGTGCCTAAAATTCTATCGAGTG
>WNGC01000146.1_pt1 | contig 37642 bp, 30 predicted proteins | sample 5400051 | NCBI WGS metagenome assembly WNGC01 (sample SAMN13153368, study PRJNA577476) | soil metagenome | isolation source: 20 cm soil or saprolite under grassland replicate 2 | place: USA:California | collected 2016-06-15
CGACGCGGGCTTTGAGCTCGAGCTCGTCGCGGACGACGGTCACGAGAAGAGTGCCGCCAGCACCGCCTGCGTGTCACTGAGGTCCTGGAAGACATGCGCCGCCCCGGCAGTACGTAGCGCCGCCACGTTGAAAAACCCGGTCGCGACCGCAACGGCGCGGGCACCGGTCGGCTTGCAGCAGTTGATGTCGTCCGGTGTGTCGCCCACGATCACGATGTCCTGGCCGGTGAAACGGCGGCCGGTGTGTTGCGCCGCGCGCTCGGCCGCGACCGCCGGAAGGTCGGGACGATGATGCGAGTCGGAGCCGTACGCGCCGACCACGAATCGCGCCGGGTCGATTCCTGCCGAGCGCAGCTTCAACGCTGCGCCGCTCGCGAGGTTGCCGGTAAGCAGCCCGACCAGCGCGCGGCCGTCGGCTTCATACGGCTCGAGCGCCGCAAGCAATTCCTTGATGCCGGGAAACAGCTTCGTGGCCTGCGCGGGTTTGGCCAGCTCTGCCGTGAGCAGCTCGACATAGCGACGGCACACCGCCGCGATGCGTTCCTCTGAATGGGCCTCGGCGTGGCCGGCCGCGTGCAGCAGCTCCCGTATGATCTGCGGATCGGTCTTGCCGTCGAAGCGGTAATTCTCGATCGGCCCGGCCGTCCCCGCTTCCTCCATTAAGGCTCGATGGATGGCGCGCCGGCCGGCGCCGTCGGTCCAGAGCAGCGTGCCGTCAATGTCGAAGAGGATGAGGCGCATGAAAGAGAAAATAGACGGTTAGACGGCTAGACGGTTAGGCTTTACTAACCGGCTAGCCGTCTAACACCTACCAAACTGTCTTTCAACCGTTTCATCCGCGGCTCGTCGCCGAACAGATTGTCCGTTCCCACGCCGCCTCGCGACAATGCCGAATGGACGATGTGACCCGCGCCTGCCCAGAGTGCAACGTGCGACACCCGCCCCTTGTCGGTGAAGAACAGCAGGTCGCCTCCCTCGTAGCCTTTGCCGTTCGGAGACATCTTGATCTCGCGGCCTTGCCCGTATTGCTGATCGCTGTCGCGCGGCAAGCGAATCTCGCGCGCTGCGTAGACTTCGACGCGTAATTCACTGGCGAGCCGAACCGCGCCGCCGAGGACCTTGCCCCGCTGTCCGCCGGCCAGCTCGACCGTCGCGTCGCGACGTCGTAGGACGACCCGCGCCCCGGTTGGAAGCCGCTGGCGACCCGCCGGCGTTTGAATGTCCGCGCCCACCGATCGTGCCTTCGCGCGCTCCTCCCAATCCTCCGCCCAATCGGCGGGCCCGGTCGCGACGTATCCCGAATGCACCCACGCGACGTAGCCGTCCGGCGCGCGCACCCGCAACCACTCGTCCTGCCGTTCGAGAATCCTCACGTGCTCGCCGTGCAGCGCTTCGCTGACGCGCGGCGCCGAGACTTGTGGACTGCCAAGCAGCGGGGCGAGCGCGGCGGTCACGATCCCCGCGACGTCCAAAGCAGTCTCTTCCGGAATCAAGCGAACATTTTCGAGCAGTTGCGCGTCGCCCGCCAAATGCCGGAGGGCATCCCGCGCGTCGCGGCTCGACGTCACTCCGGCGACCATCTTCGGCAGCAAGGAGATTTCAAATACATCGAGCCGTCCATCGGGCACCCACTTGCGGCGAATGTCGTCGACGGCGCGCTCGACCCTATCCACGGCGCCCCCGCCCCGCCACCGCGCGCTCCACCGCTTCCGGGACGACGAGCGCCGCGAGCGCTTCGACTTGCAGTGGAGATTTCGGCATCACCTCGGCAGTACTGACCGCGAAGATCACATCGCCGTCGTAGAGCGTGCCGTAGGGTGTGATCCGCCTGGCGAGCGCGTCACTTCCAGAGTGGGCGAGCGCCTGCAGCTGCACGCGATCGAGATTCGCGTTGGTTGCGATGACGGCGAGCGTCGTGTTGCGGGTCAGCCGCTCCGGGTCGCCGAACGGCGCGCCACCCTGCGCGAGGTGCTCCAGACTGTCCACGAACTTCCCATCGGGGCCACGACCGGCGGCGATGAGCTCGCCGCGCGCATTGCGCACGTCGCCCACGGCGTTCACCACGACCAGGGCGCTGACGATGATCTCGCCCGCCCGCGTGGCCCACGAGCCCAGGCCCGTGGGGATCATCTTCTCGAGTCCCGCTCCCTTCCCGCATGTGGCTCCTCGACCGACGCCCACCAGCCCCTCCGCATAGTCCTCCGTCGCATTCTCGCATGCGCGATAGGCGTCGTCGGGCCCCGGCCAACCGACCGGCTTTCCAGCATTGCCGAGATCGAAGATCACAGCGGTCGGGACGATGGGGATCGTGTCGGTCCCCACGGGCAGGCCGCGGCGGCGCTCCCGCATCCAGCGCATCACGCCGTCCGCCGCTCCCAATCCGTAGGCCGAGCCGCCTGCGAAGCAGATCGCATCGATCCGCTCGACCAGGTGACGCGGATCGAGCGGATCGATCTCGCGCGTTCCGGTCGCACGGCCACGCACCGCCACGGCAGCGCGCATGCCCGCGGCCGGAGCGAGGATCACGGTGCAGCCGGTGCCGTGCGCTTCGATGGTCGTGTGGCCGACGCTGATGCCGGAGACTGCGGCAAGATTGCTGCGAGCGCTCATTGACGTCCGAAGATAACGACAGCTAGGTTGACGGCCATGACTGGCTCTCCACCGCCCGAGCGCACGACGGTCCTGGTCGTAGATGATGAAGACGGCATTCGCCAGGCGCTGACGCGCTTCCTGACGCGCGTCGGGTACCAGGTCAGCGCCGCCGCCAACGCCACGGAAGCGCTGGAGCGGGTTGCGTCCGACCACCCGACCGCGATGCTGTGCGACATTCGCATGCCGGAAACGAGCGGCGTCGAGCTGCTGCCGAAGGTACTGGCGCAGGATCCGGACCTCGCGATCATCATGCTCACCGCGATCGACGAGCCGCGCACCGCGATCGAGTGCCTGAAGCTGGGTGCCTACGATTACCTCATCAAACCGGTGGACCTGGACGAGCTGGAGCTCTCGCTGCAACACGCGCTGCGCGAGCGCCAGCTCGAGATGGACCGGCGCCAGCTGGAGCAGTGGCTCGCGCGCGAGGTGGCGGTGCGGACCCGCGATCTGGAAGAGCGCAGCGCCGCGATCGAGGAGATTGCGCTCGACGCGCTCGCCGCGGCAGGCGACTGGGATGGCACGGATGCGGCGATCACCAAGCTGGCGGAAGAATTGGGCGCGCCGCGCGAGGAGCTGGCGGCCGAGCTGAAGCGGCGGCGCGGCTAGTCAGGCCTTGCTGGGCTGAGCTTTCGCCTCGCACGCCTTGCAGCGCATGACGCCGCGGAAGGTGCAGATCAAGCAGATGAACGTCCCGCAGTCCGCGCAGGGATAGCCTTCGGACGCGCGCTCCTCGTTCCCGCAGTAGCGACACACCATCCCGTCGTGTTCTTTCAGTTTCGGCTTTTCCATATGCCTCAGAGGTTCAAACTGTAGACCTTAATCTTATTGATCAGGGTCGCGCGCGAAATACCGAGCTCGAGCGCGGCCCGCGTGCGGTTGCCGCCGTGATGCCGCAAGGTGCGCTCGATATGCTGCCGCTCGATCTCCGAGAGCGATTGCGCCTGATAGCGCCGGTCGGTCGTGGCGCGCTGGCGCAGATCCGGCGGGAGGTGCTCGATCCCGATGTTCGCCTGGCCACGCGCCAGGATCATCGCGCGCTCGAGCACGTTCCGCATCTCCCGCACATTGCCGGCCCACGGCGCCGCCAGCAGCCGCTCCAGGACGTCGGCGCTGCAGTCGCTGGGGCAGCCGGGCAGCTGCGCGCGCAGGTCGGCGAGCAGCCGCGTGATCAGGTCGAGCTTGTCATCCCGCGCGCGATCGCGCACCGGCGGCAGCGTCAACGGCATCACGTTCAAGCGGTAGTACAGATCTTCGCGGAACCGGCTCGCCTCGACCTCGCGCACGAGATCGCGATTCGTCGCGGTGATGAGTCGCACGTCCACCGCGAGCTCGCGCGTCCCGCCGAGGCGGCGGAATTTTTTCGTCTCCAGCACTCTGAGCAGCTTGGGCTGCAGCTCGAGCGCCAGCTCCCCGATCTCGTCGAGAAAGAGGGTCCCGCGGTCGGCGAGCTCGAACAGCCCGATCTTCCGCTCCTTGGCGTCGGTGTACGCACCCTTCTCATGGCCGAAGAGCTCGGAGTCGAGGAACGTCGCCGAGAGGCCGCCGCAGTTCACCTCGATGAACGGTCCCTCGGAGCGCGCCGAGAGATTGTGAATCACGCGCGCGACCCACCCCTTCCCCGACCCGCTCTCCCCCAGCAGCAACACGGTCGACCGATCGCTCGCCGCCAGCAGCTCGATCTGCCGTCCCAGCTCGCGCATGGTCGGCGAGATTCCCAACGAGCCGACGCCCTCCGTCTCATGGTCGAGCGCGCGCAGCCGCGCGTTCTGACGCGAGAGCCGCACCTTCTCCACGACGCGCGCGCTGGCAGCCGCGAGGTGCGCCATGTCGACCGGCTTCGTGAGAAAATTCTCGGCGCCGAGCTGCATCGCCTTGACCGCGGTCTCGATGTCGCCCTGCCCGGTCAGCAGGATAACGGCGCCGTTCTCGCGCCGCAGCCGCTCCAACACGACGAGGCCGCTCGCGTCGGGCAAACGCAGGTCGAGGATCACGACGTCGGGCCGCACCCGGCGAAACGTCTCGATCCCCTGTTCGCCGGTGGTCTCGCGCCACACCTCGTAGCCGATGCGCTCGAAGTAGTCGCCGATGCCCCGCAGCACCGCCGCATCGTCGTCGACCAGCAGCAGGGTGTCAGCCATTGCGGGACCCCTTGAACGACGGCCCGACGAGCACCGCGAGCGCGCCCGGCAACAGCTGCACGTCGAACGGCGTCGTGCCGGTGGGCTCGCCGTCGAGTTGCACCGGCCGCTGCGGCGCGTCCGGCACTTCGACGCGCACCGCCCGCCCGCGGCCCCACCACACGCGCTTTCCTTGGCCGCGCAACAAATCGAACACCGCGCTCACACTTTGAAAGGCACCATCCGCGTGGAGGGCGACCACATCGAGCCAGCCATCGTCGGGCTCGAGCTGCTTGCGCAGCCGCAGAAAGCCGGGCGGCAACTGCCCGCAATTCAGCACCAGCAGCATCGCGGCCGGCACATCGAACGCCGTCCCGTCCACCGTCACGCGATGCACCGCGCTGCGGACGCTCGTCAGCGTCAGCGCCGCGCGAGCGAGATACGCGCCCACTTTCCAGCGCCGCTTGGCGGCGAGCGCGGTGTCTGCCATCAATTGCGCGTCGAAGCCCGTGCCGGCGGCGACGGCGAAGTAGTGCGGCCCGTCGGACCGCTGCACGACGCCGAGATCGATCGGATGCGGTCGAGCGGTCAGCAGGGCGCGCGCGGCACGAATCGGGGTGCGCGGCAACCGCAGGTTCCCCGCCAGTACGTTGCCTGTGCCGCCCGGCACGAGGCCGAGGGCGATGCCGGTCCCCGCGATCCCCGCCGCTACCTGCATCGCCGTTCCGTCGCCCCCGTGACTCACCAACACGTCGAAGCCGGCGCCGCGCGCCTGCTCCGCGATGCGCCGCGCGTCACCGTGACCAGTGGTGGCCTCTACGTCGACACTCCACCCGCCCCGCCGGAGGATGTCGCGGATGGCGGTCACGGCTCGCGCGTGGGCGCGCGCGGCGAACGGGTTGGTGATCACCAGCGCGCGCGTCATTTAGTAGCGTCGTTCCCAGAACACGTCGAAGCCGACTTGCCGGGTCGCGTTGACGTTTTGCTCCAGATCGTTCGCGAGACAACTGTGCACCGGCTCGAAGCTCGCCTCGGTGCGCCATTCCGGACTGAACCGGAACTGCAACGCGGCGCCCAGCGTGTTGGCGAACCGGCCCGGCTTGGACTGCTGCGGGCAGAGTCCGGCGTTGAGCACGAGGAACGTCTTCGCACCGATTGCCCACCCGGCAGCCACCTCGGCGCCGATGAACGGATTGTTGGGATCGCCGGGACGGATCTCGAAGTAGTCGAGCGGCACGCCCAGGTCTGAGACAAAGGTGCGCTCCAGCTCGCCCGCGAGCAGCGCGGCGCCGGCGCTGCGGACGAACGCGCCTTCGCCTCCCCCAAGCTCGAATGTCGGCTTCCCGAACATCAGGTAAGAGATCAACTCGGTCTGCGACAGCTCGGCGTGCTCGGATTCGAGCGTCAGCCTGGGGACGAGGAGTGTGCCGCCGATGTGCGCGATCACGGTGAAATCACCCTGAATCGGCGCACCCGGCAGCGGGTGCACGACGTGCCGCGCTTCGATGTCGAGTTCCGCGTCGAGATCAGGCGTGCCGAAGTACCGCACCGTTCCTTGGCTGACGACAAATTCGCGAGTGACCGGCCCCACTTGGAGGCGGTACGTGCCGCGTGGCGCCTGCAGCGTTCCGCTCATCACGAAGTTGTTCCGCACCTTGTTCACGACCACGGATCCCGTGAGCTGGATGTTGGCTTCGTTGGAGCGCAGCCAGGCGTCTTCGCCCATCGTCAGCTGCAGATTGTTGATGCGCAGGCTGTCGAAGAACAGACTCTGGAATTCAGGGCCCAGCCGTTGCGTGCGGATGAGCGAGGTGTCGATCAAGTCCTGCACCCACGGCTCGTCGAGGTTCACGATGCGCTTGTTGACCAGATCGGCGAAATGCAGCACCCCGGAGGTGACGGTGCCCCGCCCTTGCAGCATTGCGCCGAACACCGGGCCCGTCAGCGACACGTTGCCGCTCGCCGTCAGGGCGAGATAGCCGCGCAAATCGAGCGCGCGAAACTCCGACGCCTCGATGTTCAGCGCGAGAATCGGCTTCGTCAGCCGATCGAGCCGGACGAAGCCGCTCACCAACGCGTGCCCCCGCTCGCTCACGGCGCTGAGCGTGTCCACTTTGATCGTATCGCCGCGCAACGTGAACACGCCGTCGATATCGGTATAGCGCACGTTCAACGTCGGAATGGTCGCCGCGGCATGGTCGATATCGAGACCGCCGCGCAAGCGCGGCGCTTCCCATGTCCCGCCGATTCCCAAGTCGGCGCTGAACACGCCCTGCACCTCCTTCAGCGTCGTGGTTACCGCCGCGAGCACACCCAAATCGACGCTGTCGGCACGCGCCTGTACCGACAGGGTGTCCGGAAGCTGTCGGTGCGCGACAGGAATCAACGCAAGATCGAGTGGTAGATGCGCGGTCACGTTGAGGATTTGCTGGCCCGACCGCCACAGATGGACTTCGCCGTTCAACCGCCGATTGCGATAATCGATGTTTCCATCCATGAACGGCGCGCGGAACGATCCGAACGATGCGTTCGAGAACGCGAACGAGCCGGCGTAGCTGGGCTCGGCGCGGGTTCCGGTCGCGGCCACGGTCGCCGTGAGTGCGCCTGCGACGCCCCCGGTGTCTTGTTGCGCCAGCGCGTAGATGCCGGTGAGGGGGAAGCTGTCGAGCGTCATGCGGGCATTGATCGGGCCCCGCTTCGGGAGATCGCCCTGGAGCGAGAGCCGGGCATTGCCGGAGGCGCTTTTCAGCGACGTGGAATCGACACGAAGCAGCGAATCGGTGAACGCAAGAGCGGTGGGCCGCTCGAGGAACCAGACGCCGCTCGGCAGCAGGAGCGCGAGCGAATCGATCCCCACGTGCTGCACGGCTGTGCCTCCCGCAACAGCGCCGCCGGGACGCGCATACCGGCCGCCCGCCAGGAAGGCACCGAGGTCGCCCACGCGCGAGCGCGCGAACCAGGTGAGTGAGTCGCGCGTGCCGCGTGCCTGCACGGCGGCCGCGCCGAACCCCAGGCGTTGATACCCGAGCGAATCGATCGTCGCGTCCACTTCGAACCGCGGGTCGGGCCCCGGCTTGTAGGAAATGCGGCCATGTCCGGCCGGCAGCTTCCAGCGCCGCCAGCTCAGATTTGCGACCCGGGCGTCGGCGGCAATCGCAGCCGAGTCGACCGCCCCTTCGAGCGTGAGCCGAACCTGTGCCGAGCCTTTGAGCGCGTCTTCCGGAGTCGGGCCGGTGAGCGCCGGGCCGGCGAGCCACGTCACGAGCGAGTCGAGCACGCTGAGACTGTCGGCGTCGAAATCGAGCGACAGCGTTCCATGGTCGGGCCGCTTCCAGCCGAGCGACCCGTTGCCGCGCGTAAGCAATCCGGGCTGTTGCAGCCGCAACGAGTCGACCCAGAACCGCCGGTCCCCGAAGTGCACGCCGGCGGCGCCGCTATCGATGACGGTCCCCGCGAACAGCGACGGCGCGAGCGTGGCCGCCACCGCGCCGGTCGGCGGCGTGAGGCTGTCACCTGAGACGCTTCCGTGTGCGGTGAACGTCAGCCGGGACGGTGGGCCGTCACGGGTCAGCCAGCGCTGCAGATTGACGTCGCGCGCGCGCAACGTGAAGTCGCGGGCGCCGTATTTCGGGGCGCCCAGCAGCAGTGTCCCGTCGCCGCGCACGTTGCCGGCGCCGGCGGTGCTGGTCAGGTCGAAATGCGTGTCGAGTCCCGCGAGATCACCTTGAACCTTGATTGTCCCCGTCAGGATGCCGCGCAGCGGAAAGTCGCGAACCCTGCCGGTCAAGCCTTCGAGCGACAGCGAATCGGTCTGGACGTCGGCAGCCAATCCAAGCACCGGGTTACGATTATCGAGCTCCACGACACCGCGCACCACGCTCGGCGTGCGATCGCCATCGTGATGCCGCAGCGTTCCGCTGAATTGCGGGTGCTTGAGCGTGCCCGTGAGCGTGCCCGTCGCGTCGAGCTCGCCATTCAGATCGAACGAGGGCACCATGCGCCGCACCGTGCCGAGGTCCACGCGCGCGGCATCGACCGTAAACGGCTGGAACCCGAGGTCCTTCCCGGCGAGGTTGATCTCTCCTCTGCCATCGATCTGCGTCTCGGGCCAGCCCGGTACCAGCGAATCGCGGAATGACCAGCCCGTTTCGATCCGCAGCGCGCTCATCGGGCCGTCGATGATCGTCTGCCCCGTGAGCCGGCCCGCAAAGGGCAGCGTATCGAGGTAGGGACGAGCGAGCTCGAGCGACAGATTGCGCGCCGAGAGGTCGCCCTGGCGCAGCGCGACGATCCCGGAGTCCGCGGCGCTGAAGGCCGTGACGTGGCCGGTGAGCCGGCCGCCGCTTCCGAAGGTCAGGTCGAGCGGGCGCAATTGAATCTCGAGCGTGCGGCCGCCGTGCGACGTGAGCCTGACGTCGCCGTGGAGTACCGCGGTCTCGGGGAAACGCGGGTCGATGAAGCGGATGTCGGTGAGCGTCGCCGAGTCGGCGCGCAACGCGAGATTCCAAAGCAGCGTGTCGCGCGGCCATTTGACGTTGCCGCGCGCGCTGAACTGCGTGCCGGGAAAGCGCACGCGGTCGAGATCGACGTCGAGTGTGTTGCCGTCGATCGTGATCCGGCCCCGCGCATCGGCGATCGACAGCTTGGGGTCGGTGGCCTCGGTCGCGAGCCGCAGGATGTCGATGCGGATCCCGTGCTCTTGTGGCGCCTGGATTCGCAGCGCGGCGAGCCGTGCGTTGAGATGCTCGAAGCGCCGCAGGCGATAGCGCCCGTCTTCACCGGAGTATTCGATTTCCTCCTGGGCGCCGTTCACCTCGCCGTGCTTTTGCAGTCGCAGAGTAAGCGAGCCGTCCGTGATCTGCACGTTGCGCAGCAGGATGAGCGAGCGCGGGCCGGCGGGACCGAGCGGAGTCACCTTCACGGTGTCTTTGACATCGAGTCGGAGCAGCTCGGCGAAGTTGGTCTTGCCGTTCGCGTGCTGCACGATGTTGATCACGGGCCGGTCGAGCCGCACTTCCATGAACACGATCCGCCCGGCCGCGAAATCGATCGGGTTATAGCCGAGCTCCGCGCGGGGCAGCCAGGCGACGAGCGTGGAATCGGGATCGAACATCCGGACGTCGGTCAACACGACACCGGTCAGGAGCGATCCGCGCACTTCTCCCACTTCGATCGTTCCCGAGACGGCGCTTTGAATCGCGGCGCTGCCGACCCGCGCGAGCAGCGTGCGGCCTGCGTGCGTGCCGACCAGCGCGTCCAACGCGCCGAGGAAGCAGGCGAGCAGGCCGACCAGCGACCACAGCGCAACGCCCAGGGAGCGTTTGACCATCTAGAACGCCTGCCCGACGGCGAACTGCAGCACGATCTTCCGCCAGAACGTCTTCGGCACGTTGAGGGGTGGATAGAAGTCGGTCGCGTTCGGGCTCGAGGGACGGATGCGCGTCACGTTGCCCACGCTGTCCTGATACAAAAGGGGGCCGCGCTCCGCGGCGTAGCCGTTGTACGCGGCATCGATCCGGACCGGGCCGAGTGGCGTGGTGAAGCGCACGCCGGCGCCCGGTGTGAGCCGCATGTTGCGCACACTCACGATCTCAGCGCCGCGTTCCCACACCTGGCCGGCATCCACGAACAATCCCAGGCGCACGCGCTGCGCGAGCACCGGTGAGGGAAACCGCAGCTCCGCATTCAGAATGATGGCGGTGTTGCCGCCCGTCGGCGCGGTTTGCACCGCCCTGAAGACCTTCTCCCCGGCGAGCGCCGTCGCGTTGTCGTCAACATTGTCTGGCATCGTGTCCTTGACGACATAGACACGCGGGCCCAGCTCGTTGCGGCCGAAGCCGCGCACGGAGTTCGGGCCGCCGCCGTAGAAGCGCTGATCCGGCGGCACGTACGCGACGTTTTGGCCCGCGAGATTGACGTTACGAGGGAGGATCGTGCCGCCGCGCACGCGCCACGCGAAAACCGTGCGGCGGCCGATCGGATAATACTTCGAGACCTCGACCTCACCCCGGTTGAATTCGTAGAGCGTGTCGGAGCCGACGAAACGCGAGGCGTGCAGCAGCGTGAGGGTCGCCACGCTACCCTCGGACGGATCCAACACATTGTTTACCCGGTCACGTACCACCGTCGCCGTCACGGCACCGAAATGCCGTCGCTCGCTCAGGAATTTGCGGCTCGCTTCGTCGCACACGAGGAGGTAGCGGCAGTAGATACCGGCGGTGTTCGCGAATGTCCGCCCTACCCAGTAGCTGTAACCGAGTGTAACGGGGAGCGCGCCGCGCGTGTTGAACGTGATGTCGGCGTTGCCTCCGATCGCTTCGCGCGTGTACACGTTGAATTCCGAGCGGCGCTCGGCGATGAAGCCGATCGATGCCGTGTGGGTCCGCGACAGAAACGCCGGCTGCCGCAGCGTGATGCCGAGACTGTAGTTCAGGGTGTCGAAGGTCCACTTGGCGCCGAAGGGGTTACAGAACTGCTTGAGGCCCGAGGACTCGAGGGGCGCGCCTCCGCCCAGCTTCGACACCCGCGCCGACAGGTCGAGTGTACGCGCGCCGCCGAAAAAATCGTGCGACGCCCATCCGCTCTGCACCCGCAAGCATTCGATGCTCGCATAGCCCAGGCCGAGACGCACCTGATGGCGCGGCCCCTCGGCCACCTGAACCAGGACACGCACGGTCGTATCGGCCGGGTCGGTGGTCTGCGGCGGCAATGAATCCTCGAGGACGACGTTCACCGAGGAGAACACGCCCATGCCGTACAAGTCACGCTGCGTCCGGTAGAGCGCGTCCTGATGAAAGGTTTGCCCGGGACGCACGGACGTAACGCGCCGCACCGTCCCCGTATCGACATCGTGCAGCCCGTGAATCACCACTTCGCCGACGCGCATATGCCGGCCGGGCTGCACGTCCAGCGCGACCTCAGCCTTCAACATGCCTGCTTCGGAATCGAAATTTCGTAGCACATCCGCGTAGGGGTAGCCGTTGTTGTGCAACCGCGTCACGATCGTGTCGGCCGAGGCCTGCATCAGAAACCGATTGAACGGATCACCCACCTGCAGCGGGAGGTCGCGCTTCAGCCTCGCGACGTCGAAGATGCCCTCCAGCCCCTTGATGTCGAGCCGCGTGACCCGCACCGGCTCACCTTCGTGAATGAGAAACAGGATATAGGCGTCGTGGGGCGTGCGGCGCACGACGGTGTCGATCACCGCGCCCATGTACCCGCTCTGCCGGTACAAGAGCATCAGCCGCACGACGTCGCGCCGAAACTCCAGCTCGTCGAAGTAGCGCTTCTCGCCCAGGCCGATCCACCGCACGAGCGACACGCGCGCCCACCAGCTCGATTTGGTCGTGGAAATGGCGCTCTCCAGGGTGTAGCCGTCGATCGCGCGGTTACCGACGAACGAAAGGCCCCGCACCACCCGCTCCTGATTTTGAGCGGAAAGCGCTGTTGTCGCCGCCAACGCGGCGGAGAGAAGGAAAGATGCAGCGCGCAATTGACGTGGTTTGGGAACTCGGGCTATGTTGCGACACTTGCACCGCACTGTCAACCTTTTCGACACCGCCAAGAGCGCCCTGTTCCTCGGTATTATCGCCGCCTGCCGCGGTCGCGCAGGCGACGGCACGGAGAGTCGGGGTAGAGCCCTCGTCTACTACGAGACCTACGATCCGCGCTCGCTCGATCCCGCGCTCTCTACTGATGTGCCTACGGGCGAGATGGTCACGCTGCTGTTCGACGGGCTGACCCAATTCGATCCCGACGGCCGGCTGCTTCCCGGGCTCGCCAACCGTTGGAAAGTACAGCAGGGCGGCCAGCGATACGTGTTTCATCTGCGTCCCGGCGTCACGTTCCACGACAGGCGACCGCTCGTATCCGCAGATGTGAAGCGTGCGTTCCTGCGCGTGCTCGATCCAGCGAGTCACGGCGGCCGCGTGTGGCCGCTGTTGCCGATTGCCGGCGCCGAGGATTACGCAGCCGGTCGCGCGCGCGACGTGCGCGGGATCGAGCTGTTCGGCGATAGCGCCATCGCGTTCACGCTGACGCAGCCGTTTGCCGTGTTCCCCAAGTTCCTCGCGATGCCGGTCGCAGCGGTGGTGCCCTCTCCGCTGCTGCCGAACTTCGCCGCGCACCCCATCGGCACCGGACCGTGGCGGTTCGTGGCGTGGGAGCACGACGACTATCTGCGCTTTGCGCGCAACGACGGGTATTGGGGCGGCGCGCCGCTCGCCGAATCGCTGACGGTACGCATCATCCCGGAGCCGCTCACGCGCGCGGCCGAATTCCTGGCCGGCCGCATTTCCGTCGTGGAGATTCCGTACGGCGAGACGGTGAAGTGGGAGCGTGAGCACCCCGATTGGCTCAAGCGCAAGCCGGCACTGCGCGTCGTCTACGTCGCCCTGAACAACCGGCGCGGGCCGCTGCGCGACGTGAACGTGCGCCGCGCGATCAACCACGCCGTCAACGTTCCCGAAATCCTGCGCACCGTCTGGAACAGTCGCGGCATCGCGGCGCGCGGCGCGATCCCGCCTGCCTTGGGCGGCGGCGATACCACGCGCGCGCGTTATGCCTACGACACCGCCACGACGCGCCGCCTGCTGCGCAGCGCCGGCTATCCCAACGGGTTCGCGCTCCAGCTGTGGCGCTCGGGCACCAACGTCGAGCTGGGACGTGTGGCGCAGGCGATCCAGGCGCAGCTCGCCCTCGTCGGGATTCAGGTTGAGATCGTTTCGCGCGATGCGTCGAGCATGCGCGAAGCGGCGCGCAAGGGCGACACCGACATGGCATTGCTCGATTGGTGGGCCGACTATCCGGACGGCGACAACTTCCTGTACCCGCTGTTTCACAGCGCGAGCTTCGGTCCGGGCGGGAACGTCTCGTTCTACAGCGATCCTGCCACCGACTCCCTCATCCTGCGCGCCCGGCGGACGGTCGATCAGCGCGCGCGCGAAGCGCTGTATCGCCGCATCGACGAACGGGTGTACCAGGCGGCGCCGTGGATCTACCTCTGGTTTCCGGTCGACCTGTGGGCACAACATCCGTCGATCGAGGGGTGGGACGTGCCGGTGATCTTCAACGGCCAGCGCTGGACGACCGTGCGGCCTGGCAACTCGCGTCCGGCACTAGCGCCGCAGTGATTCAGCTCGTCGGTCGACGCCTGCTGGCGACGATTCCGACGCTGTTCGGCGTGCTGGTCGTAGCCTTCCTGTTACTGAACGTCGTCCCCGGCGATCCTGTCGCCGAAATGGTGGGTGAGCGCGCCGACTCGGCAACGATCGCGCGGCTCCGGGCCGAGCTCCGGCTGGACGAGCCGTTGCCGATGCAGTTCGGCCATTATCTCTGGGGCGTCGTGCGCGGCGACCTCGGTCGCTCCTACATCACGCAACGCCCGGTCCTCGGCGATCTGGCGGAGCGGTTTCCCAAGACGCTCCAGCTGGCCGGCGCGGCGATGCTGCTCGCGGCGACGTGCGGAATCACGCTGGGCGTACTTGCATCGGTCCGGCCGGGCGGCGTGGTCGATCGCTTCAGCATGTTGCTCGCCTATGTCGGGATTTCGTTCCCCGTGTATTGGGTCGGGCTGCTCCTGATTCTGTTGTTTGCGGTGGCGTTACGCTGGTTGCCGCCCTCGGGGTACGGCGGACTCGCGTTCCTCGTGCTCCCCGCACTCACACTCGGCACGCGCTCGATCGCGTTTCTCGCGCGGATGACGCGCGGCGCGATGCTCGAGATCCTGCCGTCGGATTTCGTGCGCACCGCCCGCGCGAAGGGACTGCCGGAGTCGCGCGTCATCGGCCGCCACGCGTTGCGAAATGCACTGCTCCCGATCATCACGGTGCTCGGATTGGACGTGGGCAACTACCTGACAGGAAGTATCCTCACGGAGACGATATTTTCCTGGCCGGGGGTCGGGCGGTACGTGCTGCTGGCGATCCAAAAGCGCGATCTGCCGGCGGTCCAGGGCAGCATTCTGTTTCTGTCCGTGGTGTTCGTGCTCGTGAACCTTCTGACCGATGTGCTCTATGCGAAAGCTGATCCTCGCATCGCTTACGATTAGCGCCGCCGTTTCCCTGCACGCGCAGAACCGTGGGTCGCTGCAGCAACGGGTCACGCGCCTGCTCGACCAGCCGCCGTTCGATCGCGCGACGTGGAATATCTACGTCCAGGACGATCGCGGACGCGTGCTGTTCAATCGCAACGGCGACCGGTTCTCGGTGCCGGCGAGCAACACCAAGCTGATCGTGTCCGCCGCCGCAGCGGTGCTGCTGCCCGCCGATTATCGCGTGCGTACCAGCCTGTACGCGAACGGCGTGATCCAGAACGGCGTGCTCCAGGGCGACCTCGTGCTCTACGGCCGCGGCGATCCGACGTGGTCCGCGCGCTGCTATACCGTCGACACGCTGGCGCCCGGCGGATGCGACTCGACGTGGACGGCGGTCAACGCCATTGCGGACTCATTGCGCGCGCGGGGGGTTCGGCGGATCACAGGCAAGATCGTCGGCGATGGCTCGTACTTCGAGCCGACCATCACGCACTGGAACTGGGGCACGTACGATGTGAACTGGTGGTACGCCGCCCCGGTCTCCGGACTCGGCTTCCACGATAACAGCATCGACTTCCAGATCATTCCGGGGGCGGCAGTCGATCAGCCGCCCGCGATCACGTGGGAGCCGGAGCTGCATCTGTTCACGTTCGAGAATCGCGGCCGCACCGATCCGGCCGACTCGAGCACGACGCTCGATTTCTTCAGGACGCCGGGCACGAACGAGATCTGGGCCGTCGGCGGAATCCCGCTTGGGCGGGCGCCGCTGATGCAATACTTCGCCGTTCTGGATCCGAACCTGTACGCCGCGCGCGCCCTGGAGATGTCACTGCAGAACAAGGGCGTTCCGGTCGAAGGCGGGGCGGGCAGTACGACCGATTCGATGGCGTTTCGCGCGCTGCGCTGTTGCGGCAGCCCCCTCGCCGAGTATCGCGGGCGGCCACTGCCGGACATCATCTTCCCGATCCTGAACACCAGCCAGAACTGGTTCGCCGAGACGCTGCTCAAGATCCTGGGGCGCGAAGTGGGGGATACCGCGAGCTGGGCGAAGGGTCTCGAGGTCGAGAAACACTTCCTCGTGGATTCGGTGAAGATCGATTCCACCGCGTTCGCACTGGAGGATGGCTCGGGGTTGGCTGCCGGCAACCTCGTGACGCCGCATGCCTTCGTGCAGCTCCTCACCTACATGTATCGCCATCCCAAACGGGCGCCGTTCCTCGCGGCCTTACCGCGCGCCGAGCAGCGTGGCTCACTGCTCAAACGCTTTGCCGGAACGCCGCTCGAGGGACGGGTGCTCGCGAAGACGGGATCGATCGATCGGGTGAACACGCTGTCAGGCTACATCGAGAAAGCCGAGGGCAGAGTCATCACATTCTCGATCCAAGTCAACGGACATTCGGTGCCGACCAGGCAGATCATCGCTCAGATCGATTCGGTGGTAGTTCAGCTGGCCCGCTAGTCGTCCTTCTGCCCAAAGATTGCCATGTTCGAGCTATGCCCGGGCATGAACTTGGCCGACGGATTCAGAAAGTGCACGGCGTGGTTCACGGCGATGCACGCCTCGGCGACGCCGGTGGCGATGAGCTTGAGCTTGCCGGGATACGTCGTGATGTCCCCCGCGGCGTAGATGCCGGGAATGTTCGTCTCCATGGTCTGGGCGACCTTGATGTCGCCCTTCTCGATCTCGAGCCCCCACTCGGCGATCGCACCCAGCGAGGAGACGAAGCCGAGCTGCGGGATCACGCAGTCCATCGGGAGCGTTTCTTCTTCTTTCGTCTTGTTATTGACGATCGTGACGCGCTCGATTCGGCTCGCGCCGGCGATTTCCTTCAGCTCCCAGAATGTGCGCAGCTGCATCTTGCCGGCCGCTGCGAGTCCCTGCACCTGGTCGACCGTCGCCTGGTGGGCGCGAAAACCGTCGCGCCGGTGGATCATCACGATCGAACGGGCGACGGGTTGCAGGTTGACCGCCCAGTCGAAGGCCGAGTCGCCGCCTCCCACGATCAGGACCCGCTTGCCCGCGAACGCTTTCGGATTCAGCACGCGATCGTGCAGTCCTTTCTCGTTCCACTGATCCACGTCCTTGAGCGGCAGCTTGCGCGGCGTGAACGCGCCGATTCCGCCGGCGATCAGAACCGTGCGCCCGGGGAATTCGTCCTTGTCCGTGACCACGGTGAACATCGGCTTGCCGTTCTCCTGCGTGCGCTTCAAGCCGATCACTTTCTGCGCGAGATGCACCGGCCCCTTCCATTGTAGTCCCTGCTCCGCCATTCCCTTCACCAGGTCCTTGGCGAGGATCTTGGGGAATCCCGCGACGTCGAAGACGTACTTCTCGGGATACAAGGCGGTGAGCTGTCCGCCGACTTGATCGAGGTTGTCGATGAGCTGGTGCGACGCCCCGCGCATGCCGGCGTAAAACGCCGCGAACAACCCGGTCGGACCGGCGCCGATGATAGTGATATCTTTCGCGTCCTGCATCGCGCCAACGCTAGCTTGCTTCTCGTCCTCGGTCTACTGGCATGTGCCAGTACGGGCCAACGCGCGGCTCTAGGCTGGAGCCTCGGGGGCGAGGCGCATGTCTTCGTCATGGGCGACCGCTTCGCGCGCGACTTGTATCGCGAGCTGACCGGCAGCGGCCGCCTGGCGGACACACTCGCGCGCAGCACGCTCGTCGCGGTCGCCGACCGCCGAGGCCGCGTCGCCACGGTTCTCTCGGCGAGCGGCGCGGCGCCGGCCCGGCTCACACTCGCTCGCTTTCACGCGCGTGCTGCCTGCGGACCAGACGAGGTCGTCACGGAAATCGTGCTCGCCTTTCCCCCCGGCGGCGGCGGCCATAGCACGCCGCCGTCGCACGTCACGGTCGTTGCCATGATCGGCAGCGCCCCGTTCGCCGGCGGCGCGGGAACGCTCTCCCCTGCGATCTCGGGACAAACGGCAGTCGATCTCGTCCGGCGTGTCGCCAATCGCGCCGAAGGCGGCCATGCGACGCTGCTCGGATCGCTGGCGCTCGATCCGGACCGAGCCGCTGACGCCGGTGAAGTCGTCCCTCTGGCTCGCGTCCCATCAGGCCTGCTTCGCTACGCAGTCGGGTTTCGCGTGCGGTATCTCACAGATGCGGACACGATACTGGTCACGGGCGTCGGCCTTACAGATCCGGAGCTCGCGCAGCTGCGCTGGGTCGTGCGCCCGTCGCGCGCGCGTCTCAGGGGCGGGACGATCGCGGGCACCGGGGGTGCGGTTCGCTATTCGTTACGCGGCACGGTTGCCGCACCGGGCGGCGGCTCGCTGCTCTTGCTCGACGAAATCGCCGACGTCGCGCTGCGCGACTCGCGCGCCATCGCCCTCGATCCTATCACGCGCCGCATCCTCACGACGCAACCGCTCGCGTTGCGTTGCCCGTGAGCATAGGTTCGGTGCACGTGTGAAGATTTACACCAAGACCGGTGACGCAGGAGAAACGGGGTTGTTTGGGGGCGGCCGTGTGCCCAAAGACGACCCCCGCGTGCAGGCGTACGGGGAGGTTGACGAGCTGAACGCATGGATCGGGTTAGCGGTCGCGATTCATCTGCCCGCGTTCGAGGCGAATGTCCTCGAGTCCATTCAGCGCGATCTGTTCATGATCGGCGCCGAGCTGGCGACGCCGAATCCCGCGAAGCTGCGCACTTCGGTGGACGCAGCAACGGTCAGCGCGCTGGAAGGCGTCATCGACTCGTATGATCCGAAGCTCAAACCACTGAAGAATTTCATACTGCCCGGCGGCTCGCCGAAGGCCGCCGCCCTGCACGTCGCGCGCACCGTCTGCAGGCGTGCGGAGCGCTCCGTGGTGACGCTGGCGCGCCAGCAGCAGATCAATCCGCTCATCATCCACTATCTAAACCGGCTGTCGGACTTGCTGTTCGTGCTCGCGCGTGCCGTGAACATGCAAACCGGTCACGACGACATTCCGTGGTGACGATCCGTGTGCCGCTCGTGGAAAAGCGGGACGCTTCCTACGACATTCTGATTTCTTCCGGGCTCGTCCGCCAGGTGGACCGTCTGCTCAGGGAGTACTGCCCCGCCGCCGCCTACGCGCTGATCTCCGACTCGCACGTCGGGAAACTCTACGGAGAGTCGATCGCCAAGCAGATCGTAGGTGCCGGACACCAGGTCGAGCTGTTGACGTTTCCGGCGGGAGAATGGAATAAGACGCGTGACACCTGGGCCACGCTGTCCGATCGCATGCTGGCTGCCCGGCTGGGGCGCGACTCGGCGGTGATCGCGTTGGGCGGCGGAGTCGTTGGCGACGTCGCCGGCTTTGTCGCCGCTACGTACCTGCGCGGCGTGCCGCTTGTGCAGGTGCCAACGTCGCTGCTGGCGATGATCGATTCGTCGATCGGCGGCAAAGCCGCGGTGGACGTGCCGGCGGGAAAAAATCTGCTCGGTGCGTTCCACCAACCGCGCGTCGTGATCATCGACCTGGACTTGCTCGATTCGCTGTCGAACGTACAGCTCGCTGCCGGGCTCGCCGAGGCGGTGAAGCACGGAGTAATTGCGGATGCCGAGTATTTCGCATTTCTCGAGCGTGAGCAGAGCGCAATCGTTGCGAAGGACCGGTCCGCGCTCGAGCGCGTCGTGCGGCGCTCGGTCGAGATCAAAGCCGACGTGGTCGCGCAGGACGAGCGGGAAGCGGGCCGGCGCGCGATCCTCAACTTCGGGCACACCGTCGGGCACGCGATCGAGGCGACATCGAAGTACGAGGTCATGCACGGTGAAGCGGTGGCTATCGGGATGACGTACGAGGCGCGGCTCGCCGAGGACCTCCACATCGCGACCGGAGGAACGGCGTCGCGCATCGCCAAGCTGCTCGGAGCGCTCAAGCTGCCGCTCGAACGGCCCGATGAAACGCCGGTCGACGATCTGATCGAAGCGATGCGGGGCGACAAGAAAGCGCGGCGCGGCGCAATCCGATTCGCGTTGCCGCGGCAGATTGGGACACCGCACGGAGATGCAAAGACTGGTTGGACGGTCCCGGTGGAGGAAGAGCGTCTCAGGGGCCTGTTTTAGGGTCAACACACGTCCCACATTCCTGTCCACGTCTCCACAAAGTCGAAACTCATCCTTCGGATGGAGGCATGTGCACGACTGTGGAGTCCTCTTTCCACAGTGTTTGTGGATAGTGGACAAATTGCGGAATCAACATGCACCCAATAATTTGTGATGTGGATAACTGCGAAGATTTGCACGTTATGGCAGGAAAACCTATATTGGCGCGGTTTCTTGCTGGCCTAATGGCGGCTTTTGATCTGACCGTTTCCGATCACAACTAGGCAGGTGGGGGTCTCCGCATGGCTCGGTCGAATGGCGGCAAAGCGAAGGCGTTTTTCCGCACCACCCCCTCCGGAGCATTCGATCAGTACCTACAAGACATTCAAAAACTCCCCCTGATAAAGGATCCCGCTGAAGAACGTCGCCTCGCGCGTCGCGTTCAGCGTGGAGACGAAAAAGCCGCCGAGCGTCTCGTCACTGCCAATCTTCGTTTCGTCATTTCCTACGTCAAAAAATATCAGGGTCACGGGCTCGACCTCTCGGAGCTGGTCGCCATCGGCAACGAAGGTCTGCTCAAGGCCGTCAAGAAGTTCGATCCCGATCAGGGCGTCAAATTCATTTCGTACGCCGTGTGGTGGGTGCGCCAGGCGGTCCTGAAAGCACTGGCCGAGCAGACGCGCAGCGTGCGCATTCCGCTGAATCAGAACTCGCAGCTCATTCGCATGAGCCGCACCGAGACGTATCTGTCGCAGGAGCTCGGCCGCGAGCCGACGGATGCCGAGATCGCACAGGCGCTCGAGGACAGCGTCGAGAATGTCCGCACCGCGCGCCGCATGACGGCCGCCGAGCTTTCGCTCGATGCCCCGGTCGATCGCACCGACAAGGACGCCGCGACGTTGGGCGAGCGCTTTGCGGGCCAGGAAGGCGGCGAGATCGAAGAGCGCACCGACAGCAAGTTGATGCGCGAGTTCATCGATCGCATCTTCCAGAAATACTTGACGCCGCGCGAGCGCAAGATTCTCTACCTCTACTACGGACTCGAAGAGGGCAGCGAGGCGATGACGCTGGAGAAGATCGGTGCACTGATGGGAGTCACGCGCGAGCGCATCCGGCAGATTCGCGAGCGGGCATTTGAGAAGCTCCGTGAATCGCCGGATGGCAAGGCGCTCAAGGGATTCTGGAGAGCCGCCTAGGACAGGCAAAGGCTAGACGCACAGACGCACAGCGGGTCACAGGCCAGAGGGGTCAGGAAGGCACTTCCTGATCCCTCTTTGCTGTTTACCGCCGTGCGTCTGTGCGTCTAGTTTATAGTATGTCCGCGCTTCCTCACCTCGCTCGGGATTTAGGGCAAATCGTCGGGGATCGTCATGTCCGCCAGGCGCGCGCGGAGCGTGTGACGTACGCGATGGACGGCCTGCCCACGCATCGTCGCGTTCCTGATCTCGTTGTGCTTCCCGGTACTCGCGAGGAGCTGATCGCCGTCGTCCGTCTCCTCGCGACGCTCGGCGTGCCGTTCGTGCCGCGCGGCGCGGGAACGGGACTCTCGGGCGGCGCGCTTGCGAGTGAAGGAAGCGTCCTCCTCGTGTTGACCCGGCTCAATCGCATTCTGCGCGTGGATCATCAGAATCGGCTTGCGGTGGTCGAGCCGGGCGTCGTCAACGCGCGGCTCACTGCACTCGCCAAGGCCCAACGCCTGCATTACGCGCCCGACCCATCGAGCCAGAGCGCCTGCACTATCGGCGGCAATGTCGCCGAGAACGCGGGCGGGCCGCACTGCCTGAAGTATGGTGTCACGGCGAACCACGTCCTCGCACTGGAAGTGCTGCTTGCCGACGGAACGGTCGTCACGCTCGGCAGTCCGGGGGGTGAGCCGTGGGGGCCCGACCTCGTCGGCCTATTCGTCGGCTCCGAAGGGAATTTTGGCATCGCGACGAAGATCACCGTGCGCCTGTTGCCGCTGCCGCGCGCCGTCCGCACGATGCTCGCCGATTTCCACGGCCTGCGCGCCGCCGGCGAAGGCGTGTCGGCAGTCATCGCGGCCGGGATCGTGCCGGCGGCGCTCGAGATGATGGATCAGTCATGCATTTGTGCCGTGGAAGATTCCGTCTATGCCGCAGGCTATCCGCGCGACGCCGCGGCGATCCTGCTCGTCGAGCTGGACGGCCGCGATACCGGCGCCGTCGAAGCGGAAGCCGACGCCGTCGCGGACCTGCTGCGCAAGGCAGGCGCGCGGTCTGTTCGCACCGCGGCCAGCGAAGCGGAACGCGAGCGGCTGTGGCAAGGACGCAAGAAAGCGTTCGGGGCGATGGGGCGGCTGTCGCGCGATCTCGTGGTGCAGGACGCGGTCGTACCGCGCTCTGCCCTGCCCCAGGTACTCGAAACGATCTGTGGGATCGCGCAGCGCTATCGCCTGGTGATCAGCAACGTATTCCACGCCGGTGACGGCAATCTCCATCCGAACATCTCATTCGATGCAACCGACCCCGAGCTCAAGCAGCGCGTGGAGGAAGCGAGCGCCGAGATCATGGCCACGTGCATCGCGGCCGGCGGCACGATTACCGGCGAGCACGGCGTGGGGATCGACAAACTGCGCTACATGCCGCTGATTTTCGATGCGGAATCGTTAGGAGCGATGCAAGCCGTGAAACGTGTCTTTGATCCCGAAGGACGGGTGAATCCCGGAAAAGTGGTGCCGGTGCACGCGTGCCGGGAATGGGTCGGAAGCACACGGGGAAAGCGGGATTCGGCTAACCCCGGGGCGGCGCCCCGGGGTCAGCCGGCACTGGTATGACCATCCTCGAAAAGGTGACCGCCCTGCTCGGCGAAGGCGCCGTACTCGAGGCCGCCGCCGATCGCGTCCCCCGTATCGCCCCCGGTTCTCCCGATGCGGTCGCGCTCCTCCTCGGCACCGCGCACCAAGAAGGCTGGCGCGTCCGGACCGAAGGCGCCGGGACGTGGCTGCAGAGCGATGCGCCTGCCGATCTCGCGCTTACGACGCGACGCCTGGACCGCATTCCCGCCGTCGAGCCGTCCGATCTGACCGCCACCGCCGAAGCCGGCATCGGGCTCGACCAGCTGCGGCAGCAGCTCGCCGATCGGGGTGCCTGGCTCGCGATCGATCCACCCGGTCTTGCGGGTCGGACGCTCGGCTCGATCGTCGCTACGGCGACCGCCGGCCCGCTGCGCCATGGCTATGGGCCCATCAAGGATCACTTGCTCGGCGTGACATTCGTAACCGGCGACGGCCGCATGGTGCAGAGCGGCGGGCGCGTCATGAAGAATGTCGCCGGCTACGATCTCACCCGGCTGCAAGCCGGCGGCTTCGGCGCATTCGGCGTCATCGTGCTTGTCCATCTGCGCCTGCGCGCGCTGCCGCGTACCGATGTCACGTATCTCCTCGAAGGCGCGCGTGAAGATCTCACGCAAGTCGGCGAGGATATCGCCGCGGCCGGCCTCACGCCCGCGGCGCTCGAGCTCGTGTCGCCCGCACTTGCGCGCCGCGAGCGCTGGGTCCTCGGCGTCCGGCTCGCCGGATCGCCCGCGTTGGTCGCGGCTGACGAAACGGGTCTGGGCGCGGCGACGGGCGGCCGCTTCACGGCGCTGCGCGCCGAGGAGGCCCACGCATTCTGGATGCGACTCGCGGAGGGCTTCGCCGTGCGACCGGTCACGTTCCGCATCGGCGGTGTCCCGGCCGCCAGCGACGAGTTGCTCGACCTGCTGCAACATCAGCTCGGCGACGAATGGATTTCCGCCTCCCCCGCCGCCGGCGCGATCCGCTGGACCGGCGACGCCACCGTGGACCGGCTGCAGCGGCTGCGGCGCACGCTCGCGGGTCTCGAGGTGCCGCTCACGCTGGAGCGCGGCCCCTGGTCCTTACGCAATGCCGTCGGACATTTCGGGGCGTACCGCGAAGGCGTCGGGCCGCTGGTTGCGGGGCTGCGACGCACGTTCGATCCCGGCGGCGCCCTCGTCGTGACCACAGAAGGCGAATGACGGAAGCGCTCAAAACCGACGGACGGGGCGGTTTCGCTGGACTCGATGCGTGTGTGCACTGCGGCTTCTGCCTGCAAGCGTGTCCCACCTTTCTCGCCACCGGAGACGAAGCCGACTCACCCCGCGGCCGCATCGAGCTGATGCGGGCGCTCGAGCGCGGCGACCTCCCCATCACAGACGCTGCGCTTTCCTTTCATCTCGACCGCTGCCTCGGCTGTCGCGGGTGCGAGCCAGTTTGCCCATCGGGGGTCCACTACGGCCACGGGCTCGAAGAAGCACGCGCCCGTCTCGCCAAGGCTCTCGGCGTTCCGTTCCTGACACGCCTTGCGCTCTGGGCGCTGACATCGCCGGGAGTCTCCGGAGTCGTCTATTGGTTCGCGCGGCTCTTGAGGGCGACGGGACTCCCGCGGCGGTTGGCTGGGTGGGGAAGGATGCGCTTTGCGATGGGAATGTTGGCGGCGACACGACCCCAGGGCGGTAACGGGCGGTATCGGGCGGTAACAGGCGGGAGGATGATCGAAGACACCGCCGCCCGTTCCCGCCCATTACCGCCCGTTACCGCCCTGCTGTTCCGCGGATGTGTCATGCAAGGCCTGTTCTCTCACGTGCACGCCGCTACGGTGCGCACCTTGAGCATCAACGGCTACTCCGTCCGCGAGGCGCCGGCACAGGTCTGCTGTGGAGCGTTGCACGTGCATGCCGGCCTCATCGACGAGGCACGCGCACTCGCTCGAACAAACATCGCCGCCTTCGGCGCGAGCGATGAGCCTATCGTCGTCAACAGCGCCGGCTGTGGCGCCTGGATGAAGGAATATGGGCGCGAGCTGGCAGACGCAGGCGCGCAGAATTTCTCCAGCCGTGTTCGCGACGTGAGTGAGCTGATTGCCGGCGATGGCACGACGCCGCCGATAGCCGGCGCGCCGCTCGATCTACACGTCGCCTACGATCCGCCATGTCATCTGCTGCATGCGCAGCGGATTTCCGCCGCGCCGCTCGCGCTCTTTGCGGCGATTCCGCTACTGCGTCTCGTCACCGTCCCGGGAGCGGCGGAGTGTTGCGGCAGCGCCGGCCTCTTCACGCTCGTCGAACCCGAGATGTCGCGCGCCGTGCTCGCGCCCAAGCTCGAGCGGTTGCGCGAAGCGACGCCGCAGGTCGTGGCCACTGGAAACCCGGGCTGCCTCATGCAAATCGGCGCAGGTCTCGCAGCGGCCGGTGTCCCCACGCGGGTGCGCCATCCGATCGAGCTGCTCGACGATTCGTACCGCGCGGCCGGCCGCTACGAATGACGCTACGCCGCATCACGACGCCCGACGGCGTGGAATTGGCGCTGCACCGCTTGCGCGCGTTCCGAGACAGGCGCCCGGCCGTCCTGCTGGTGCACGGTGCGTTCACCAACCATCGCTTCTGGCTGCACGCCGCCAATGGCAACGGAGGGCTGGCCCATTTCCTCGGGGCCGCCGGCCTCGATGTCTGGCTCGCCGACCTGCGGCATCACGGCGAGAGCGCGCGCGAACCGCGCCGCGGCGCCTGGACGTTCGAAGATTGGGTGCTCCGCGATGCGCCCACGCTCGTGGCGCGCGTGCGCGAGGAAACCGACGGCGCTCCGCTGGCCTGGATCGGGCATTCCGCCGGCGGCGCGATGGGGCTGTGCTGGCTGGCGCGCGTCGCGCCGGCGGCGCCACTTGCGGCGGTGGTCACGCTCGGCACGCCGGGTCCCCGGCGCCTCGGTCCCGTGCGCCGCACGTTGGCCGCCGGCACCATCGCGCTCGCGCGCGTGTTGGGCCGCTTTCCGGCGCGCGCACTGCGGTTCGGCAACGAGGATGAGGCGGCCGAGATTATTTCCGAATGGATGGAATGGAATGTGCGCGGCACGTGGCTCGGCAGCGATGGATTCGACTACTTTGCCGCGCTAGCATCCATTACTACGCCGTATCTGGGCGTCGCCGGTGCGGCCGATCGCGTCTTTGCGCCCCCAGCGGCGTGCCGGCAGGTTGTCGAGCGCTTGGGAGCCACCCGGAAGACGCTGGCGATCGAGCCAGGGTTGTCCCATCGCGGATTGGTCCTGAGCGAGCGCGCGCGGAGCGCGTGCTGGCCGAACGTCGTCGTGTGGCTCAAGGAAACGCTGTGACGGGCGCGGTCTTCTTCGATTTCAACGGCGTGCTGGTGGACGATGAAGCCCAGCACTGTCATGCGTTGCAAGCGGTGTTGCGCGACGAAGGCATCCTCCTGTCGCGCGAGGAATACTATGCCCACTATCTCGGCGTCGACGATCGCGCCGGTTTCGTGCAGGCGTATCGGCGCGCCAACCGCACGCTGACGAGCGCGCAGGTGCAGCGCCTCGTAGAAGCGAAGTCCCAGCTGTACCAGCAGCTCATCCGGACGTCGCTCGAGATCGTGGCGGGTGCCGCGGAATTCGTGCGCGCTGCCGCCGAGCGTTTTCGTCTCGCGATCGTGTCGGGAGCGCTGCGGCGCGAGGTCGAGCTGGGGTTGACGCGCACCGGGTTCGCCGATCGCTTCGAGGCGATCATTACGGCGGACGACATCTCGCAGTGCAAGCCCGATCCCGCCGGCTATCTCGCGGCGCGTGCGGCGCTGGAGCAGCGCCAGCCGGTCGCCTCATGCGTCGCGATCGAGGATTCGTTGCCCGGACTCGCGGCGGCGCGCGCCGCCGGGATGGCGTGCGTGATGCTGACGACGAGTCACTCCACGCGCACGTTGCGGGACAGCGGGGCAACGCTGGTGTGGGATTCGTTTGCGGGTCACTCGCCGGCGGAGCTCGCGGATCTGTGACCGGCACCTTCCCGACGGCTCCGCCGCCCACCGTCACCCGGTTGGGAGCCGGCGATGTGCCACCGGAGATCGTGGATCATTTGCGAACGGGAGCGCTCGTCGCGCCCGCGGACGTCGGCGTCATCGATCTCGTGGGGCCGGGCACCGGCGCAGTCACATGCTTTCAAGGCTTGCTCACCAGTGACATCGAGAAACCCGGCGACGGCGCGTTCGTCTACGGTGCGCTCCTCACACCCAAGGGGATGATCGTGGTTGACGGCTGGGCGGCGCGTCTCGGCACGCGCGTCCGCTTCACCGTACCGCTGGAGGGTCGCGAGCGGGCGCTCGGAATTCTGCAGCGGTCGGTGCCACCCCGACTCGCGCACTCCGTGGACCAAACCGGGGATACAGCGGTACTGCGCGTCGCCGGTGCGCACGCCGTCGCCGTGTTGAGTGCCGCCGGCCTCACCGTGCCGCACGCCCCCAACCATGCGATAGACGCGACCGCGGGCAACATCGCGGTGGAGATCGCGCGTGCCCCTGATCCGGCGCCGTTCATCTTTCAGCTCAGCGTCGCAGCGAGTCAGCGCGACTCGCTCCACGGCCGGCTGGTGAGCGCCGGGGCGTACAGTGCGGACTCGGCGGCCCTCGAGCTGTCGCGCATCCTCGCGGGGTGGCCGCGACTCGCGTCCGAAGTCGATGAGAAGACGCTGCCGCAGGAGGTGCGCTTCGACGACATCGGCGGCGTGTCGTATACCAAGGGTTGCTACACGGGACAGGAGACGGTCAGTCGCCTGCATTTCCGCGGCCATCCCAATCGCGGCCTGTGCGGCCTGCTGTTCGAGACCGACCCGCCGGCGGCTCCGGCGAGCGGCTGGAGCGCGGTGATGCAGGAAGAACGTGACGTGGGACGCGTGACGAGCATCGCGTGGCTGCCGGACGGCGGCGGCTCGGTCCTCGGCCGCTGGATCGGGCTCGCGATGCTCCGCCGCGAGGTGCCGGTTGGCGCCGTCGTGCGCGCGGCCGGCCGTGAGGCGCGGGTCGCCGCGCTTCCGTTCGGGCTTCCCAGCGTTCGCCCGGCGTGACGCTCCTCGTTACCGGCGGCAGCGGCCTCGTGGGTACGCATGTCCTCGAGGCGCTCCGGGGCCGGGGAGAGCCGGTGCGCGTGATTGTGCGCGCGAAATCCCGCGCCATCGTGGAGCGGTTTGGTGCAGAGCCGATCGTGGGCGACGTCACGGACCCCGGGGTGTGGCGCGAAGCCGCGGCGGGTGTTCGGGGAATCGTCCACGCCGCCGCCCTGGTCGCCACGCGTGCACCCTACGCCGAATTCGAGCGTGTCAACGTCGGCGGCACGCGGCTCGCGATCGAGGCGGCCCGGGGCACCGGGGCGCGACTCGTCCACGTGTCGAGTGTCGCGGTCTACGGCCGGGCATCGGCGTATCGAGCGGGCAGCGGAGCGGTCGGGGAAGACTTCCCGTTTCAGCCCTTGTCGCCACACGACTACTATGCGCGCACCAAGCGCATGGCTGACGACCTGGTGCGGAGCGACGCCGCGCGCGGGGGGCTGACCGCGGTGGCGATACGCCCCAACGTCATCTACGGTGAGCGCGATCGCCTGTTCACGGCGAAAGTCATTACCGTCATTCGCCGCCGGGTCATGCCGCGGATCGGGTCGGGGACGAATCATCTGTCATGCGTGTACGCGGGCAACGTGGCCTCCGCCATCGTCGCCGCGCTCGATGCGCGAGTGGGCCCGGCGTTTTACGCTTACAACGTCACGCGCGATGCCCCGTCGCTGCTCACGCAGCGCGAGTTTCTTGCGGCGTTTGCAGCCGCGCTCGGCGTGCGGGTGCTGTTCGTCCCGGTTCCAGTCGTCGTCGCGCGCGTCGGCGCCGCGATCTGGGGTCCGATGTTGCGCCTCGCGCGACCGAGCCGGTATTCGGGGCTCGCGGGCGCCGCGGTGTGGTTCATCGTCGGCGACAATCCGTACGTGTCGGAGCGGATTCGACGCGACCTGCATTGGACGCCGCCGTTCGACGCGCGCACCGCGATTGAGCGCGCCGTGTCGTATTGGCGCGCGCAGCCGTACTGAAAACAAAAAGCCCGGGCAGTTGCCCGGGCTTCGAACTTCGCGAAGGAGGCTCGATTAAGGACGACGAGTGGGGCGAGTCGTCCGCGGCCGAGTCGCCCGCCGAATGCTATCCCGCCGAATGCTATCCCGGCGCGCCTTCGTCGTATCCGCGCCCATCTTTGTCGTGTCGCCCATCCGATGCGTCGTGTCCGTCGCCATCTTCATCGAATCCGCCATTCTCATCGAGTCGGCCATTCGCGCGCTGTCTGCGGCCGTCTGGCTCTGCCCGGCCTTCTTGCACGCGCCTGCGGCCATGACCACCATTGCCACGGCCAATGCGATGCGCTTCATGCTCTCTCCTGTTAGGGGCCCTGGGGGACGGGGGGGACGGCGAAACGTACATGCGGGGCTCGCACAGTCAAGCAGCGGTAACTTATAGCAATCATGCTTCGTTCCGACCGCCGCACATTCCTCGGTTGGCTCGCGACGTTGCCGGTCTGGAACCGCCTGACGCGTGCCTCATCGCAACAGCCGGTCGTCGAAGCGCTGCCGACGGCGCTGTTCCAACAACCGGACGGGCGCAAGAATCTCGTCCGCATTACCGTGTCGGGACTCGGCGCGCCCGCCGCGCGCGCTCGCGTCACCGATCGCCGCGGCGCACTCGTCGGAACCGCGGGACTGCTGCCGTCAGCCGACGGCGTGACGCTGAGCGGCGAAGTCTGGGTGCCGCTCTCCGAAGCCGCGGATTTCCAGGTGGACGTCGAAGTGGGCCGTGAGCGCGCCGCGCGCCGCCGCGTGCACCTCTCACCTCCCAAGCGCTGGACGCTGCATTGGCTCGCGTCGATTCCGACTGCCGTCGGGTACACCGATCTCCAGGAACAGACCCTCGAGATCCACCGCAAGAACCTCGACTCCGCCGTCGCTCGGCTCACCGCTAATCGCGATTTCCATTTCACGGCCGAATGCGCGCTGCACGTCGTGTCGTATCTCGAGAACCGCTCCCCGGAAGCGGGCGGCGCGCTGATACAGGCGCTGCGCGACGGGAAGGTCGGCTGGCAGGCGCTGTTCGCGAACGTGCTCACCGGCCTGCTCGATCATGAGACGTTCGCGCGACTCGTGCTTCCAGCCGGTCACATGGCCCGCGAGCGCGGACTCACCTTTGCGTCGGCACAGATTACGCGCGTTCCCGGCCAGACGTGGACTTTCCCGATGTTGCTCGCTGCGAGTGGTGTGAGGTATCTGGCCAGCGGCCCGGATCCTGAACGCGCAGTCCCGCTGCTGTCACCCTCCGGCGCCCTCGAAGGGACCGCGTTTCCGCAGCTCTACTACTGGGAAGGCCCGGACGGCAGCCGAGTGCTGCACTACCGGGCCTGTCCGTATGGGGATGGGTCCCGCTTCGGGTTCGATGTCGGGCCCGACGAGATGGGCCATAGACTCTCCTCGTGGCTTATGACGCAACCCGCGCTTCTTGCGCGGGACTGGCCATACGACGTCGCCCTGCTGTACGGCGCCGACTCGCAGGCGAACGCCGCAATGAAAGAGGAAATGGTGGCGAACGTGCAGGAGTTCGGCCGCCGTTTCACCTGGCCCAGAATCGTGGCGGGCCGCTCGGAAGACTTCTTCCGCGACGTCGAGCGGCGCTACGGCTCGCGCATTCCGGTGCGTCGAGGCGATACGGGACTCTATTGGGAAGACGGCGCTGCCGCCGCCGCCCGAGAGCTTGCGACGTTTCGGACGACGCAGCTCGGCGCGCGCGCGGCGGAGGTCCTGTCGCTGTGGGACGACCGCCTCGAGCCGAAGGACGACCAGTCGCAGGAGAGCCGCCGGCAGCGGGCACAACAGCGCGCCGCGATGTGGCGCGATCTCCTGCTCTTTGGCGAGCATACCTGGGGCGCGGCGGAAAGTGTCGGTGCGCCGGCCGCGCGTCAGACCGTGGCGCAGTGGGAATACAAGCGCCGTTTCATCGATGGGGCCGCGGCGGCGGCGCGCGACATTCTCGGTGAGGGGTTGCTGCGCCTTGCGCGCGCGACGCGTGCTGGTCATGGGCGCGTCGTATTCAACGCCGGCTCCTGGGAGCGCACCGACACCGCCCGCGTGCCCGGCGGCGCCGGGAAAAGTCTCAGCTTCGACGGCCGGGAGCTGCCCTCTGTCGACCTCGACGATGGGGACGCGCTCGTCGTCTTCCGCGACGTGCCGCCACTGGGCTATCTCGTCCTGGTCGAGCGCGAGCGCGAAGCGCGGCCGCCGGCCGCCGACGGGGAGGTCACTGAAGCGAAGGCCGGTGGCTGGGCCGTCCAACTCGATCCCGCGACCGGGGCTATCCGCTCCCTGACCGGCCCGGACGGCAAGGAGCGCGTGAAGCCGTCGGAATGGTCCGGCCTGAACCAGCTGGTATACGCTCGGGGCGGCGACCACAGCGCGCTCTGGACGTCGTCCGATCGCTCCGACCTCAAGAATCCGCCACAACTCGACCTGGCGCAGTCGCGCCTCACGCACTCGCGCCGTCAGAAACTGCCCGGGATCGGCGTGCGGCTCGTAGTCGATCGAACCTTGGATGGATTTCCGAGTCTCGAGTCGAGCGTCACGCTGTATGATGATCTGCCGTGGATCGATATCGAGAACCGGCTCGTCAAAAGCCCAACGCTCGCCAAAGAGGCGCTGTACGTCGCGTTCCCGTTCGCGTTCACCAAGCCGACTGTCGAGATGGAGGTCCCCCTCGGCCGCATGACCGTCGAGCGGGACCAGCAGCCGGGAAGTTGTCGCGATTGGTATTGTCACACGCACTGGGTCTGGTTGCACGAAGGAACGGATGGGCTGCTCTGGAGTGGGCCCGACACGCCGCTGCTGACGCTCAACGATCTGTTTCGCGGCGCGTGGCGGCGCAGCATCGTGCCGGACGGGACGTTGTTCGCTTATGCGATGCATAACTACTGGCACACCAACTTCGTCGCGGCTCAGGGCGGTGCGGCGACGTTCCGCTTTCGCATCTCGCTCGTCGCGCCGGGTGACGCGGCTGAGCCGGTGCGTCGCGGCTGGGCGGCGTGTGATCCACTCTCCGTGAGCGCGTCGTATGAGAATGCGAGCCCGGGTCCGCTGATCGACAAGGACCGCGCACTCTTCTGCGCGGACAAGGGCGTGATGATCGTGGGAGCGAAGCCCGCCGAGGACGGCGCTGGGGTAGTCGTCAAGCTGCTCGACGTCGCCGGACAAGCGCGAACGGTCGGCGTGTGGCCTGCCGCGTACGCGTTCCGTGGCGCGCGTCACACCGATCTCGTCGAGCAGAACGGTGATACGATACCGCTCGGCGGCGACGGTCGGGCCGCCGTCGACCTCGCCGCGTGGGGCGTCGGCGCGCTGCGGCTCTTTACACCCGCGGAGTCATCGGGTTAACGTCGAGCCATGACACAGCCAACGACTCTCGGTGAGCTGAAGCGCACGGAGTGGAGCAGTCCCGCCCGGCGGCGGCGCGCGGTGAAAGATGAAATGCGCGAGAACCTCATCTGCCTGCTCGAGAACGGCTCGCCGCTGTTCCCGGGCATCGTCGGATACGAGGAGACCGTCATTCCGCAGCTCGTCAACGCCATCCTGTCGCGCCACAACTTCATTCTGCTGGGGCTGCGCGGGCAGGCGAAGAGCCGGATTCTGCGCCAGCTCGTCACGCTGCTCGACGAGGAGATTCCGATTCTCGCGGGCAGCGAAGTGAACGACGATCCGTTCCAGCCGCTCTCGAAGTACGGCCGGGAGCTCATCACGGAGCGCGGCGATGCGACGCCGATCGCGTGGCTGCCGCGCGAGCTGAGGTTCGTCGAAAAGCTCGCGACGCCGGACGTGACGATCGCCGACATCATCGGCGACGTGGATCCGATCAAGGCCGCGCGCGGCGGCCACCTCCTGTCCGATGAGTTGACCATGCATTTCGGCCTGCTGCCGCGCGCCAACCGCGGCATCTTCGCCATCAACGAGCTGCCCGATCTCGCCGGCAAGATCCAGGTGGGACTCTTCAACATCATGCAGGAAGGCGACGTCCAGATCAAAGGCTATCCGGTTCGCCTGAACCTCGACGTCGCCCTGGTGTTTACCGCCAATCCCGAGGACTACACGGCGCGCGGCAAGATCATCACGCCGCTCAAAGACCGGATCGGCTCGGAGATCACGACGCACTACCCGCTCAGCGTCGAGCTCGGATCCGCGATCACGCAGCAGGAGGCGTGGGTAGATCGGAACGGCGGGCCGCGCTCCATTCGCATCCCGGATTTCATGGCCGAGTTGATCGAGCGGATCGCGTTCGAAGCGCGCGAAGACAAGCGCGTCGACCGCCGCAGCGGTGTCTCGCAGCGCCTGCCGATCAGCGTGCTCGACAACGTCGTCTCCAACGCGGAGCGGCGCACGATCGCGACGAAGGAAAAGAGCGTCGTCCCGCGCGTCTCCGACGTCTATGCTGCGTTGCCGGCGATCACCGGCAAGCTCGAGCTCGAGTACGAGGGCGAGCTCCAGGGCGCCGAGACGATCGCCAAAGATCTGGTCAGACGCGCCGCCGGACGGACGTTCGAAGGCCGGGTCGGCGGCGCCAACGTCGACGACATCGTGCACTGGTTCGACGAAGGCGGGGCGCTGAAGGTCACCCCGGACGAGCGCTCCGAAGCGCTGCTCAAAGGGTTCACGATGGTGCCCGGCCTGCTCGATCTCATCGATCAAGTGGGGCTGGCCGCGAAGAAAGATCCCGCCACGATGGTGTCGGCGTGCGAGCTCGTGCTCGAGGGGCTCGTCGCCGAGAAGCGGATTGCCCGCAGTGAAGAGCTGGGTTATGTGCGCGCCCGCGCAGAGCAGAAGCCTCCGTTTGGAAAAGGCCCCTCCTCCGGCGGGCCAGGCCCAGGGAGCGGAGGCCCCAACCTGTTTTCGTAATTCCATCCATATCCAGGAGTCGCCATGGGCGAACTTGTCTTTGGTCTCGTACTCCTTGCAGTCGCTTTCTTCCTTCGACTCGGCGCCGCTACGGTCCGCGCTGATGGAGGTGGGAGCGGCCGTTCCATAGGCGGAACGCTGCGACTTCTCAGCTACGCGGCGCTGCTCATCGGCGTCATCGCGGTGCTCGGTTCAACGCTGGTCGTCGTAAACGCCGGCGAGGTCGGCGTGCGGCACGCATTCGGGACCGTGGACGCCAACCCACTCCTGCCCGGTATCCGGGTCGTCACGCCGTGGTCATCGGTGGAGCGTTTCACGACGCGGGAAGAGCAGTATCCCTTCACCGGTGACCAGGTGGAAGAGATCGCTGCGCTCTCGAGCGAGCAGATGGGCATGACGGTGGACGTGGGAATTCGGTGGCAGATCGATCCGCAGCAGGCAGCGCGGATTTATACGGAGATCGGGGACGAGAATCAGATCCACAGCGCCGTCCGCAACGCCATCCGGAAAGGCGTGCGCGACGGGATGGTCCAGTATTCGATCAACGATATCTCCAAGCGGACGCGGATCGCCCAGACTATGGAAGCGCTGGTGGATTCGGCCTTGGTGACGCAGCCGCGCGCCGGGGGGCCGCCGTTCCGGATCGCGACCGTGACGGCATTCTTCCTGCGCGATTTGCAGCCGCCCGCCCAGGTCGTCCAGGCGATCAACAACAAGATTGCGCAGGAGCAGCAGGTTGAGACCGAACGTCACCGCGTCGAGGTCGCCCGGCTGCAAGCCGAGCAGCAGCGTCTGCTCAATACGACGCTGACGCCTGAGGCGCTGACGCGGCAGTACTTCGACGTGCTGCGCGAGCTGAAGGCGTCGAACAATCTTGTGATTCTGGTGCCGACGCAGGGCGGGCTCCCGATGCTGAACATCGGAGATCTGCGACGCAATCTGCGTCAGCAGTAGCGGTCAAGCCGCTCGTCACGATCACGCGGCAGTATGCGTCGGGCGGCTCGGAGATCGCCCGGCGCGCGGTGCAGCGCCTGGGGGGGGGCTGGACGCTGATCGACAACGAGTTCGTCGATCAGGTGGCGGGGCTCGCGGGGTTGTCGCCGGACGAAGTCGCGCGCCGCGAGGAGCGCGCGCCCGGATTACTCGAGCGGCTGGCGCGGACGCTCGCGAGGGCGTCGCCGGAGATGTTCATCACCACCGCCGAGACGCCGATCCCGGTCGACACCGAAGAAGACACGCTCGTGACCATGACGGAGCGTGTGATCGCCGAGGCCGCCGCCGAAGGCCGCGTGGTGCTCGTCGGCCGCGGCGCGCAAGCCGTGCTCGCGACACGTCCCAATGCGTTGCACGTCTACGTCATCGCGTCGATGCCGTTTCGGAGGCGGGTCGCAATCGAGCGGCTCGGCGTGAGTCCAACCGATGCGGACAAAGTGATTCAGGAGACCGACGCACAGCGTGATGAGTACGTGAAGACGCGGTACGGGCGGGATCGTCAGGATTTGACGCAGTACGATCTCGTGTTGAACGCGGAGCGATTGGGATTCGAGGGCGCGGCAGAGATCATCGTCGCTGAGGTCAGGCGTCGCGGATGGATTGAACCGTCCACCCGGCGAGAATGACGGCCAGGGTCACGATCGCGCCGCCCCCGGCAATCGTCCCGGGAACGCCAACGTGCTCGGCGACGACGCCGAACAGAAACGCCCCAAAGGGCGCCATGCCAACGAACACGAACGAGTAGAATCCCATGATGCGACCCCGCAGGTGATCCGGGACGCCCGTTTGCAGCAGCGTATTCAAGAGCGAATTGTTCACGATCATGGCGCAGCCGGCGAGTGCGAGCAGGAACATCGCGAGCCCGAGTGATCGCGAGGCCGAGAACAGCATCAGCAGCACGCCAAACGCCGTTCCCCCTGCCAGCATCAGCCGCCCGCGCGCGCGAATCCGCCCCGAGGCGAGCGCGATCCCTAATGCACCGATGACCGCGCCGATCCCGATCGACGAGGTGAGCGCACCGTAGCCTTCGGCACCGCGGTGCAGTACGTCGCGCGCGAAGACCGGCATCATCGCGATGTAGGGGAAGCCGAAGACACTCAACACGGCCGTCAACACCATCAACGTGCGGATCTTCCGATCGCCGCGCAGGAAGGCGAGCACTTCTCGGAAGCCAGTCCACGCGGACGTCGTCTTGGCGGGCTGGACGTGGGGCGGCAGCTGCATCCGCAGCAAACTCACGATCACCGCGACATAGCTCACGCCATTCAGGAAGTAGCACCACGCAATGCCCACGGCGCCGATCAGCAGCCCTGCCAGCGCGGGACCAATGATGCGTGCCGCGTTGAACAGCGAAGAGTTGAGGGCAATCGCGTTCATGAGGTCGTCCTTGCCGACCATCTCGACCAGGAACGCTTGCCGCATCGGGATGTCGAACGCGCTCGCGATGCCGAGAATCGTGGCCAGCAGCAGCACCTGCCACACCGCAATCACGCCCGTCCACACGAGGATCGCGACGGTGAAGGCTTCGAGCATGAACGCGATCTGCATGAAGATGATTACGCGGCGCTTGTCGGCGCGGTCGGCGATGACGCCGGCGTAGAGACTGAACAGCAGCACGCCCAGCGAGCTGAGCGCGGCGGTAAGTCCGACATAGAACGGTGAGTTGGTGAGCGTGAGGATCAGCCATCCCTCGCCCACGTTCTGCATCCACGTGCCGACGAGAGAAGTGCCTTGACCGATGAAGAAGAGGCGGAAGTTGCGGTGGGCGAGCGCCCCGAAACCATAGCGCCGCGCCGGTTCGGTCATTGCGTGAAAGGTGAGGGGGGCATGACATTGGGGGTAGAGACATGAAATACACGACGTACAGTCGCTATGTCCCCGGACTGCTCGAGACTCTCAATCTGCAGGCGCTGCTCGATCAGCTCGCCGACTTTCTGTTGCAATCGGGATTCGCGGGGGGCCCGTACTCCCATCCGTTCTGGGGCGAGTTCGGCGAGGACGATCCCGACCGCTCACTCGACGCGCTGCGCCAGGCCATCCTGCAGGCGTTGATGGATTCGGGCCAGCTCACGCCCGACATGCTCAACGTGCTGCGCGGGGACTCGACAGGCGACGCGCAGAAGGACGCCGAGCTCCAGAAGCAGCTTGCCGATCTGCTCGATCAGATCGTGCAGAAGCTGATCGATGAGGGATACTTGAACCTCCAGCAAGCCCCGAAGATGCCTGGCGCCCAACAGCCGGTCCTGGGCCCTGGTGGCATGGCGAAAGAGGCCGCCCAGCAGGTGCAGTTCAATCTCACCGACAAGGGCATCGATTTTCTCGGCTATCGCACGCTCAAGCATCTGCTGGGGAGTATTGGGAAATCGAGCTTCGGCGCGCACGAGACCGAGCACCTCGCGACCGGCGTCGAGGCCGAGGCGGCGAGCAAGCGCTACGAGTACGGCGATACGCTGAATCTGGACGTCAACGCGACGTTGTCGCACGCGCTGAAGCGCGAAGGCCTCGGCGTGCCGATCAACCTCGAGTACGACGATTTGATGGTGTATCAGGCCGAGTATCGCTCGTCATCGGCGACGGTGCTGATGCTGGACTGCTCCCATTCGATGATTCTGTACGGCGAGGATCGCTTCACGCCGGCAAAGAAAGTGGCGCTCGCGCTCACCCATCTCATTCGCACGCAGTTCCCCGGCGATACGTTGCGAGTCGTGCTGTTCCATGACACCGCAGAAGAGATTCCGTTGGCGCAGCTCGCGCACGCGCAAGTTGGTCCCTATCACACGAACACGACCGAGGGGCTGAAGCTCGCGCGCCGCATTCTGATGGGTCAGCGCAAGGACATGCGGCAGATCATCATGATCACGGATGGGAAGCCGTCGGCACTGACGCAACCCGACGGGCGGATTTACGTGAACTCGATGGGCCTGGATCCGCACATCCTTCAAGCCACCTACCGCGAGGTCGCGCTGTGCCGCCGGAGCGGCATCCTCATCAACACGTTCATGCTCGCCCGCGATCGCAGCCTGGTGGAGTTCGTGAAGAAGGTCTCCGCGATTTGCCGCGGCAAAGCCTATTTCACGAATACGATGA
>WNGC01000136.1_pt1 | contig 37639 bp, 46 predicted proteins | sample 5400051 | NCBI WGS metagenome assembly WNGC01 (sample SAMN13153368, study PRJNA577476) | soil metagenome | isolation source: 20 cm soil or saprolite under grassland replicate 2 | place: USA:California | collected 2016-06-15
GCAGACGGTCCAGATTCGCGCTCAGCCGCGCGGCGAAGATCGCGCCGAGTATCGCCGTGCCGAGCGATCCACCAATCAGCCGGAACAGCGTTGCACCTGACGTCGCCACGCCCAGGTCACGGTAGTCGACGGCGTTCTGTACCGCGATTACCAGAACCTGCATCACCATTCCGAGCCCCACACCGAGTACGAGCATCAGCAACGACGCGGTCGCATTACTGCTCCCGGGAGTCAGTCGCGACAGCATGAACAAGCCGATTGTCATCACTGCGGTGCCGAGCACTGGAAAGATTTTGTAGCGCCCGGTACGGCTGATCAGTTGTCCGGACATGATCGATGTCACCAGCATTCCCCCCATCATCGGTACCATTTGCATTCCCGATCCAGTGGGGCTGACACCTTTCACGACTTGCAGGTACAAGGGGAAGTACGTCACCGATCCGAATAGGGCGAAGCCGACGATCAATCCAATCGCGGATGTGACCACGAAGGTCTGCTGCCGGAACAGGTGGAGTGGCAGTACCGGCTCGGTCGCTTTGCGCTCGACGAACGCGAACAGCACGAGCGACAGCAACGCGACAACTATCAATCCTATCAGCAACGGCGACGACCATGGGTATGCAGTCCCGCCGAGGTCGGAAAGAAGCGTGATGCTGCTCAGCACAATCGCGAGCAGTCCGGCGCCGATATAGTCGATCGCGCGTGCGACGCGCCGCGACGCCGATGGAAGCGTCGCCGCCAGCACGATGAGCGCGCCGATCCCTACCGGAATATTGATGTAAAAAATCCAGCGCCACGACAGATGCGTCGTGAAATAGCCACCGAGCAGCGGACCAGCGATGCTGGAAAGCCCAAACACCGCGCCGAAAATTCCCTGGTAGCGGCCACGGTCGCGAGGCGGCACGATGTCGCCGACGACTGCCTGGGTCGTGACGATCAGACCGCCGCCGCCGAGCCCTTGCACCGCGCGGAACAGAATGAGCTGCGTCATGTTCTGGCTCAATCCGCACAGAGCCGAACCAACGAGAAAAAGCACGATCGCCGACTGCAGGACGATCTTCCGGCCGTAGAGGTCGCCGAGCTTGCCGTAGATCGGTGTGACGATCGTTTGCGCAAGCAAATAGCCTGTGACCACCCAGGCCAGGTGCTCTAGTCCGCCAAGCTCGCTGACGATCGTCGGCAGAGCAGTCGACACGATCGTCGAATCGAGCGCGGCAAGGAGCATCGCGAGCACGAGCCCGCTGAATGCGACCAGTATCTGACGACGGCCGAGCGCGGCGGGACCCGCTCCATTGCCCAGCGCCGCTTCAGTCATCGTGCGGATTCTTTTCGCTTATACCTTTGGCGGAGTCGAGCCCGGCCGACGCAGCACGAGATTCCCAAGGCCCCCGACCAGGCCAATGAGGAGAATGATCCACGTGATGCCTGGCGTCTCAAAACGGTTGGTCCCGAGCGCGGCATCTACCGAGTAGCGCCCTGGTCCGATGAGAGCTAACCCAACGGCGGCCGTCGCGCACATCAGCGGATGCTCGATTCCGTTGTTCGAGACGAAGAAGCCGTTCTTGGCGTGTACGGTGATCACGGCAACGACCATCACCGACAGGATCAACGCCGGCCCGACAGGACCCAGAAATCCGAGTGCGAGTAGAAGTCCGCCGGAAAACTCGGAGAGCCCGGCCGCCGTCGCGAAGGTCTTGCCTGGACGAAATCCGAGCGATTCCATGAACCCACCCGTTCCGGCCAATCCATAGCCGCCAAACCAGCCAAAGAGTTTTTGCGCGCCATGAGCCGCGAAAGCGAGCCCAAAAACCAGGCGGACGAGAAGGAGACCGACATCGAGTAGTTGTGAGTCGATGGCTTCAGTCATGGGCATACCGGAATCTCCGCGAGAGTCGATTCATAATCCTAATCGAGCCGGTTCGGGCAAGAATATGCCCACTTTGTCCTGGAGGATCGCTTTGCTAGTCGGGTCTCTCGCTTCCGAGGATCTTTAGTGCGAGGCACGCGGCGCCGAATCCATTGTCGATGTTCACTACTGCAACGCCGGGGCTGCAGCTCGCGAGCATGGTGTTGAGCGCCACTGTTCCACCTTGTGCAACGCCAGTTCCGATCGACGTCGGAACACCGATCACCGGTGCCCGCACGAGCCCGGCGACAACGGCCGGCAGCGCGCCATCCATTCCGGCGACGACGATGCAGACGCGAGCACCGGTAATCTCCGGCAGAATGGATTGAAGGCGATGGATTCCGGCAACTCCGACGTCGAAATGCGTCGCAGTTGGAACTCCCATTGCATCGAGAGTAGTCGCAGCCTCGAGTGCAACCGGGATATCGGCGGTTCCAGCGGTGATGACCGGGACGACAGGCATGACCCTCTTCTCGCGCGGATTGCGCACGGCCATTCGCGCTTCCGGATAGATGGTCGCAAGGTCGCTGAGCACCTGCATCTGTTCCTCGCTCAGACGAGACGCCATGCGCAGCTCGCTCGTATTCTCGAAGAGCTGCCGCAGATGCGCGCTCGTCTTGCCGGGTCCGAAGATTACTTCGGGAACCCCCGTTCGCGACTCGCGATCCTGGTCCCAGCGAACTTGCGTCACGACGTCACCAATGGAAGCGACAGGCTTCCGCTCTGGAGCCCGCCCAGATCGAGAGCGACGAACTTGAACCCTGCCTTCCTGCAAGCCAGGCGCAGTTCTTCGCGGAACGGATCGCTGACCACCCGTTCGAACATCGTCGGGGGGATCTCGAGCCTGACGACAGCGTCGTGCCATCGGGCGCGCGCCGGCCAGACATCGTGCGAGCGCAGAAACTCCTCTACGGCTTCGATCTGGCCAAGTCGTTCCGGCGTGACCACGATGCCTACCGGCACTCTGCTCGCCAGGCACGGCGCCGCCGGCTTCTCGGCGTTCGAGAGATTCCACTCGCGTGCGAGGGCGCGGACGTCCGCCTTGTTGAATCCCGCGTCGACGAGTGGCGCGACGACGCCGCGCTCCATCGCTGCCTGGAGCCCGGGCCGATGCTCACCGAGGTCGTCGAGATGCGTTCCGACGAAGATCACTTCCGCGGAGCTTCGCGTCGCGGCGAGCGAGCGAACCGTGTCGTAGAGCGCGGATTTGCAGTAGTAGCAGCGGTCGCCGGTGTTCGCTCGATAGCCGGCGAAGTCCATCTCGTTCGTCTCGACCTCCTCGACGCGCGCGCCGATCTCGAGTGCGATACGATGCGCGTCGTCGCGCTCCGCGGCAGCGAGGGAAGGACTGACGCCGAGGAGAGCAACCGTCTCGATTCCAGCGCGCACAGAGCCGGCCAGAACGACAGTAGAGTCGATTCCCCCCGAGTAGCAGACATACGCGACACGGTCACGAGCAGCGGCGCGTATCGCAGCGGTGAGTCTTTGCCCGGGCTCCAACTATTCTCTCCGATCGGCAGATGGCGCACGCCCGCTTTCGGTCAGCGCGCTCATCACCTCCGACCTGATCTCCGAGAGCGGGCGCGCGGTCTCCTCGGCAACGCGCTTGAGATCGTCGAACTCTGGCTTCGCCCTTTGTGTGCCGTCCGGAAGAGTCGCAACCTTGACGCGGATGTCACGCCCGTCGAAGCGAACGAGCCGCGATTGACGCACGAGGGCGTTGCGTACGACATCGAATGTCTTGACGCCAAGCGTCGTGAACTGGAGGAAAATCTTTTCCTCCATTCGGGCGAGATCCGAAGTTTGCACCAGCGCTTCGACCCGTGTGCCGAGTCGGCCCTTTTTCATGGTGGTGTGGAGCAGCACGACGTCCAACGCGCCTTCAGCGCGGAGGATGTCGGCGGCACCCGCCAGCTCCTCCGGTGACATGTCGTCGATGTCCGCGCTTAGCACGTGCAGGTGCTCGGTGTGCACGTGCTCGTGATGATGGTGACGATGGTCGTGATGATCGAGCTCTGCCTCGCCGACAATCATTCGTAGCGCATTGAGCTGTCCGTTGATGTCGCGCGTCCCGGCCCCGTAACCGCTGCGCAGCGGGACGTATTCGTGGGGTGGCGCACCCTTCGACAGGACGCGAAGGAGTGCGGCACCAGTGGGAGTCGTGAGCTCTCCCGAACCCGGTGGTCCATGATGGACGCTGAACCCTTCGAGGAGGCGAATCGTTGCCGGGGCCGGCACGGGCAGGATCCCGTGCGCGGTTTTGACCGATCCGTCTCCCAAGGCGACCCTGGTGTTGTAGATGCGATCGATCTCCAGAAGCTCGACACCCCAGATCGAACCGACGATGTCGAGAATCGCGTCGACGGCGCCGACTTCGTGGAGATGGAGCTCCTCGGGAGCCACCCCGTGGATAGCGCTCTCGATGGTGACGATCGCCTCGAACGCGCCGTGGGCAGATCGCCGAACCGTCTCAGGAATTCTGACTGCGTCTATCAGCCGGTGGATTTCGGAGACCGCTCGCCCGTGCGGCTGTGGCGGAATGTCAAAATCGACTTTGATGCACCTGATTCCGGCGCGGTGAACGTCCGCGATTCTGACTTCGACCCCGTCCAGTCCGAGCGCGGAGGGAAGTCGCTCGAGCCAAGCCCGGTCGAGTCCATTGTCGACGAGCGCACCGATGAACATGTCTCCAGCGATGCCGCTCGCGGGATCGAGGATCGCAATCTTCATCTTGATTCGGAAAGATTGATGTGGTCTTACTAATCTAATCCCGACTCGGCGCAAGGAATCGAACTTGCACCCGCGCCCGACATGTCTTCAGATCGCTATGACGTTGCGATCGTCGGCGGCGGACCCGCTGGACTCTCAGCCGCGCTCTGGCTCGCGCGCTACCTCCACAAAGTTGTCGTCGTCGACTCGGGTGATCCGCGGAACTGGGAAACGCGCGGCATCAATGGCTATCTCGGACACCAGGGAATCCGACCTCCGGAATTGCGAGCGCTTGGACGGGCGGAAGGCGAAAAGTACGGCGTCGAATTCGTTCGCGGTGTCGTCGATACGGCAATCAACGAGACGGGTGAGCTGTTCGTGATCTGCGTGCGCGACGGGAAGATGGTCGAGGCACGTCGACTGCTGCTCGCGATCGGCATCAAGGATTTGTGGCCGCCGATTCCGGGTCTCGACAAGTGTTACGGCGAGACCGTGCACGTGTGTCCCGACTGCGACGGCTACGAGACGCGCGACAAAAAGACCGTCGTGGTGGGAAAGGGGCGCAAGGCGATAGGAATGGCGCTCGCTCTGACTACATGGACGCGGCAGATCGTGATCTGCACGAATGGAGAGCCTCCGGACATGCAGCAAACGCTGCTCGATCAGCTCAAGGCATTGAACATCCCGGTGCTGGACGCGCCGATCAAATGCGCGCTCTCGAGAGAGGGAGAGATTGCCGGAATCGAGCTGGAGGGAGGGATGTCGCTCGACTGCGAGCGTCTCTACTTCGCGATTGGCCAGTACCCTGCCGACGACCTCGGCGCGCAGCTCGGATGCACGCGCGATGCCCAGGGTCGCCTCGTCATCGACGAGCACAATCACACGTCGGTGAAAAACGTCTTCGCTGCCGGTGACATTGTGCCGGGCCCGCAACTCGGCATCGTTGCGGCGGCAAGCGGCACCGTAGCGGCCCTCTCTATCCACGCCTCGCTCATACCGGAAGCGCGGAAGCTTCCAGACTGAGCGCCCCGCCGCCCGCTGGACAGACCGCCTTACTACGCTACCAGCGCAGCGTCAACGACTGCTGCTTGTGCTTCCTCACGATTTGCAAGGCGACCGTCCGATCGTTGTCGTCGGCGATCCTGATTGCTCGCACGAGATCGATCGGAGTCTCGACCTTGATGCTGTCCGCCTTGAGAATAATGTCCCCACCACGGAGCCCAGCGTCCCGCGCCGGTGATCCCTCGATGACGTTCGTCACGAAGACGCCTTTCGCTTCCACGCCAAGCACTTCGCTGAGATCGGCGTTGAGCGCCGTGAACTCGGCTCCCGCAAACGGATAGACTCCCGCTCCGTACCCGAGCGCGGGACCAAGGACCGCCGGCAACGGCTCCGGCGTAGGCATTCGACGCCGAATCATTCCAATCGACTGCATTGGCGGGTGGGCGAGAGACCCCGTCTGCCCCTGGATTATCTCAGGCGTCGAAAGCTGGACGACCATGTTCTGCTCCCAGTTTTCGGGGCGTTTGCCCAGCGTTCCTCTGACGACGCGAGTCGCGCCGTTGCGGCGGATCCTCAGGACGAACGGAGCGCCCGCTTTGAGCCATTTCGTGAGCTGCACGGACCCGCCCCGCATGTCGTGCGAGTTGAACGAGACCAATTCGTCACCGGCGCGCACTCCGGCTCTGGCCGCCGGTGAGGAGGAATCGACGCCGGTAACGACCGGGTACGAGTCGAAAAACGCGTTGCCGCGCTCGTCGACCAGCGCCTGATCCGAGATCCTCACCCCAAACCAGCCGGTTGGTGGCTGCACGATCAGCGTTTTGGTTTGCTGAGCGTGCGCGCCCAACGTCGCGACCAGAAAAACGAACGGCACCGCTGCGAACACAGCGCCGCGTCTCGAAATGACCATTCCCTCGCCCCTAACCATCTGCCTAGAACCCCCTCAATGCGACCGGACGAGCGGCCATCTGCTGTGTCGCCACCCGGGCACCCATTGTCGCCAGGTAGTACTGATTGAGCACCGGATCCTGCGGGGCGGTTTGCAGGGCGCGCTCTGTCGCGTCGACGATCTTGTCGAGGGCCGCCGCACGCTTGGAATAGATCACGGTGCTGTCTCTGCTGTCTGGCGACGCGTTGTTGACCGCCAGGAACTGCGACGCACGCTGGTATTCTTCAACCGCACGATCGAGGGTCGCGGCGGCTTCGTTGACCGACGCGAAGGTAGCGCCGCTCGCGGTGGAGGTGGATTCCGTACCCGTCCCGCTCAGGGGAGCGGTCTGGCCAGGCGCCCGCGCTGCAACGTTGGTCATCCCGCTCTGAGAGTCGCTGGGAATCGACATCGTCGTTCGGCCAATCGCGATCCCTCCGAGAAGCAGCACCACGGCCGCCGCTGCCTGCAGCCACGGCTGGCTCGAGACCCAGATCCGCGACGACGAGGATTCTCGAATGAGACCTTCCTCTCGCGCCCGCGCGGCGATCGCCCGCCATTCATTGAGCGGCGCCTGATCGCGAAGGCGCTCCTTGGCGATGATCTGATCGAGTTCGTCTTCAGACAGGTGCGACATATCCTTTCCCCTTTGCTACGACAGTTGGTGATTCATCGACTAAATGCGCCAGGAGTTTGCGTAGCTTGGCGCGCGCCTTGAACAATTGAGATTTCGATCCGCCTGGCGTGATTCCGAGCTCCTCTCCGATCTCTCCGTGCGTGTACCCTTCCACATCGTGCAGCACGAACACCGCTCTTGCCCCCGGCGACAGCTTCGTCATCGCCTGGTCGATCGATTCGGCAGTGAAGGTCCGGTCGGTATCCTGCTCGACCATCGCGGAGTCGTCTTCGATTTCTGTTTCAATTTTCGCGATACGCCTTATTTTGCGTAAAGCATTGAGAGTACGATTCACTGCGATTCGATGGGCCCATGTTCCGAACTGCGAGTCCCCCCGATAGCTCGGGAGCGCTCTGAAGATCTGCATCCAGACCTCCTGCGAGATGTCGGCGGCTAACTCCGGATCGCCACACAACCTGCGTACGACCGCATCGATATGGGGAGCATGCCGCGACCAAAGCCGCTGCATCGCCCTCTCATCGCCAGCTATCGCACGCTTGAGGTCGAGTTGATCGATTGGCATCTCGGACTCTTGTTTAGTCACGCCACATGTATCGGAAGTTTCCTCGAAAACCACGGTGACCTTCCCTCTGCGGAATCGTTTGCAACTGTACGCCTCGCCATTCCGCGGAGTTGCAAAAGGCTCAGCCCGGTCGGGTCGGAACTAAAGCTCTAGCGGTCAGTACAAATTAAGGTAGTCCAAGGAGTTAGCGTTGCTTAGAGTAATTCTCACCGCTCTGACGGTGACCCGAGCGGGCGATGGCTTGCCAGTCAAGTCACCGACTGACGTCGGCATGTCCAGCAGTCGCCTCGCTGCCATCGAGCGCGTCATCGAGCGCGGAATCAAGGCCGGAGGCTATCCCGGCGCTTCGGTCGTCGTGGGAAGAAAGGGAGCAGCGGTTTACGAGAAAGGCTTCGGCAAGCTCTCCTGGAGCGCCAGCAGCGCACCCGTCGATGCGCAGCGCACGATTTACGACGTTGCATCGCTGAGCAAAGTCGTCGGCACCACGACGGCGATCATGATTCTCTTCGACGAGAAGAAGATCGGGCTCGATGATCCGGTGGTGAACTACATCCCGACCTTCGGCGGCGGCGACAAGGACAGAGTCACCATCCGCCAGCTCCTGACGCATACCTCCGGACTTCCCGCTGGCAGAGACATCTGGCGCATTGCCCAGACACCGCTCGAAGCTCGCGCCCTCGTTCTGAGCACGCCTCTCGAAGGCAGACCCGGCGCCCAGTACATCTACTCCGATCTCGGCGCCGACGTTCTGGGTCTGTTGGTCGAGGTTGTTGCCGGGGAGCCACTCGACAAATTCCTGACGCGCCGCGTCTTCGAGCCGCTGGGAATGAATGAGACCATGTACCGCCCGTCAGATACTCTCCGCAGTCGCATCGCTCCCACCGAAGTGACCCCTCCGCGCGGTTATCCCCTCCAGGGCGAAGTTCACGACGAGAACGCATACGCCCTCGGTGGAGTCGCCGGACACGCTGGGCTTTTCAGTACTGCCGCCGACCTCTCGGTCTTCGCGCAGATGATGCTCAATGGTGGTGAGTACAACGGCGTTCAGATTGTAAGCAAACAGACGGTCGATCTCTTCACCTCACGCGCATTCGGCCACCGCGCGCTCGGCTGGGACACGGCGGAAGGAGACTACGGCTCGGGCCGCTTCCTTGGACCGACGGCGTATGGTCATACCGGATTCACCGGGACCTCAATGTGGATCGATCCCGAGCGCGAGATGTTCGTGATCCTTCTCACCAACCGTGTGCACGCCGCCCGTGCACTGCGGCCGGCCAAAGTCATCTCCGATGTTCGCTCCGACTTGTCGGACGCCGCCGTTCTCTCCGTGCTCGACGGGCCCAAGGTCGCCTCGGGATCGCGGAGCTTTCGTGCGGACCGCGAAGTCGGATGGAACCCTCCACCCCCGCGCGCTTCGCGCCGGCGGCATAGCTCGTCACGGCACCATACCATCGCGAGCGCTACCTCGAGAAGCCGCGCAAGCTCCGCGAAAAAGAGCAGCTCGAGCAGGAAAACAACGGCGAGAAAGAGCGCGAAGAAAAAGCGCTGATCGTCGCTTCGGTAACCTTGAACGGGGCGCCTTTCGGGGGCGACGGCTTAGTCGGTCGCCAAACCCGGACTGGCGCCCTCTCTTGTTTCAGCGAGTGCAACCGGGCAATTATTCGTCATCAGCGTGAGGTCAGTAATGAGCGACGAATCAGCAACCACCCCTATCCCGGCTCCGAGCGAATCTTCGCCGACTTCCGGAGTGGTCTCCGAGGACCAGGTCAAGCTGGCGCTGCGACGCGTCAAGGATCCGGATCTCCAGCTAAACATCATCGACCTCGGCCTCGTTTACGGCATTGCGGTCGATGGGACGACCGTGAAGGTCGACATGACGCTCACATCTCCGGCGTGTCCATCCGGACCCGAGCTGATGACGAACGCTGAGAGGGAAGTGATGTCGCTGCCGGGTGTGGAGAAGGTCGAAGTAAACCTGGTCTGGATGCCTTTCTGGACACCCGAGAAGATGGAGCCGCGCGTGAGGGCGTACCTCGGGTTTTAGCCGCCCTGCAATCCAGGAGACATTATTGAGCCGCAACGGAAGACAAATACTTGCCGTTGCCGTGGTTCTGGCGTCGCTCCTGTTCCCAACCGGCTGCGCAACGAATCCTCGCTCTAAGGGTGAACTCCCCTCGAGTCGCGCTGCCCAGCGTTCCACCTGTCTCGATACCCTGCACACGGCTGACACGATTTCGGCGGTGGTCAAGCTTACCGTGACGCCGCAGGATCAAGAGGCGACGCTACCGCTCGATTTTGACAATCTGCTCGCCGAGGAGCTCCGCTCGCAGCTCAAGGTTCCGCCACGGATGGCATTGAGCGTGGTCATGGGCTCACCGCCTTGCGACTCGCTCGGCTCGCGGTGCATCGGCGGAATTCTCAGCATGGGAGCCGTTGCGTACGCGACTGCCCACAAGGACGGAAGGCTCTCCGACATTGAAGTGGTGGATGTCGCGCTGATACCGGGCTTTGCCGACAGCGTGAGCTCAGCGCTCCGATCGATGTCGCGCGCGGCGCTGGCGCCGTTTGTCGGCGACGCCGATTCCATTCCTTTCATCATGCAAATCAGCTCCGAGGAAAATCCGGACACGGTGCCGACCTTCCGCTACCTGTTCAAGGCGCGCGTCCCACGCTATGACGTTCCGTTCAGCTATGCGTCGATGCCAATGGCAGGTGTTGATGCAGAGTATCCGTTCACTGCGCGGATCGCCGGAGTTGGAGACAGCGTAACCGTCGCTTTCACTGTCGACTGGGACGGAACGGTTGTCCCTCAATCGATCGAGCTGGTGAGGGCGAGCTATCGCGATTTCGTTTCGTCTGTCTTCAAAGCACTGGCGCACACGCGCTACCACCCGGCGCACCTGGGCGATTGCGCCGTGGCCACGAGGATGAAACAGAGATTTCTGTTCAAGGCGCCGGAGTGAATCAGCGCTCCGTCAGCCTTTGCTAGCCCACCGCCGCGAGCGCGCGAACGAACCCGTCTCCCATCTCCTCGATTTGCCAACGACGCAGATCCGGAACTGAAGAGAGATCGTCGACGCTCTTGGCTCCGCTGCGCGCCACGTTCTCCAGTCTCTCGCGCGAGCAAAGAACTCCGGGATCGAGCTCGAGTCGCGCCGCAGCCGCGTCACGGACCGCCTTGAGCCGATTGACCCGCTCGTCAAAGTCGCGATCCTTGTTCCACCGCTGGCCGCGCGGAAACTTCGGCAGCTCCGCTTCGGGCGCTTCCATGCCGCGGAGGATTGCCGCGACGATCTCGGCTCCGCCCCGCTCGATCATCCCCTTTGGCATCCCCTTGAAGGCGCTGAGCTCGGAGACGCTCCTCGGCGCGCGACGGGCCAGCTCCAGCAACACTTCGTTACCCATCACGCGGAATGTCGCGCGATCGAGCTGGGCGGCCACGGTATCGCGCCAGTTTGCCACTTCGCGGAGAACCGCCAGCTCGCGACGCGTGAGATCGCGAGCTCCCTTCAGTCTGAGAAAGCCTTCCATTGCTTCCTCGGCTTCCCACCTCGTGCCTTCGAGGCGGGCGAACTCTTCTTCCGCCCAGTGCAAGCGAGCGCGACGCTGCAGCTCGCTGGTCATGTGATCCTTGAGCTGCAGCAGGTAGCGCGTGTCCTGCGCGGCGTACTCCAGCATGTCTGGCGTGAGTGGACGCATCGACCAGTCGGCGCGCTGGTGTTTTTTGTCCAGCTTCACGTCGAAAAACTGCTCGAGCAGGGCGGCGAGGCCGAACGATTTGATGCCAAGCAGCTGCGCTGCGATTCTGGTGTCAAAGATGTTAGTGACGTGCCAGCCGTAATCCTGGTGCAAGAGCCGCAGGTCGTAATCCGCGTCGTGAAAGACTACTTCGACTTCCGTGCTCACGAGCAGTTCGCCCAGCTTCGCGGGTGAGCCGATTGGCAGCGGGTCGATGATCACGCTGCGCTCTCGCGTCGATATCTGCAGCAGATAGATCCGGTCGAGAAAGCGATGGAAGCTGGCGCCCTCGGTATCGAGCGCGAGCTCCTTTACATTCGAGATTTCATTGAGGAAGCGGTCGAGCTCGGGCGGTTTATCGAGGTAGAGCGCGCGCTCCGTGTTGGCAGCCATCACCCAAATGTAGCGCGTTAATGGTGCCACGCCTCGCGTGCATTAACTTTCGTCGCGAGTTCCAACCCTTCGACGAGCCAGATGAGCGAAGACTTCACGGTTCACATCTATCCGAGCGATTGCGACGCGGTCGGCCACGTCAATCATGCACATATGCTGACACTGCTCGAGCGGGCGCGTTGGGCCGCGCTCGAGCGCCAGATGACGTACGATGAGTACATGCGAAGTAGCTTGTGGGCGGTGGTCCGAAAGGTCGAGGCATCTTATCAGGCGCAGACCTTCCCCGGCGACGATATCAGCATTCGCACCGGGCTGACGTCGGTGGGGAACACGAGCTTCATCGTGCGGCAGGACGTGCGCAATCAGCGGGGCGCTGTCGTCTGCGATGCGTCGATCGTCTACGTCACGGTGTCGGCGGACGGAAAGCCTATCCCTGTCCCCGACCAGTGGCGGACGCTTTTCGCACCCTGGGAAGACGGCGAACGCGCGAACACGAAGGAGTCGCGGTGATCACCAGCCGGAGCCGAGGCTGGCAAGCCCGATGACCAGCCCGACGCGCGCGCCAGGGGGCGCCAGCGCGACCGAGCAATCGATTCCCGCCCAGATCGGAAGCGTGCTGTTCCGGCATCGCGGTTGGCTTCCGCTGCTATTTCTGGGAATTCCGCTGATCATGCCGGGATCTACTTCTCCGTTTCGCTGGGAAGTTGGCCTCGCGCTCATCGTGATCGGTGAAGGCATTCGTCTCGCGGGCGTCGCGGCCGCCGGCTCCGTGACACGCCGACGCTCGCGCAACGTGCAGCGACTCGTCACGTACGGAATCTTTGCCTGGGTCAGAAATCCGCTGTACGTGGGAAATTTTCTGATCTGGATGGGGTTCGTAACGATCTCGGGCGTGCTCTGGTTCCTGCCCTTTGCGGTACTTCTGTTCGCGCTCGAGTACGAGCTGATCGTGCGCTACGAGGAGGGTGTGCTCGAATCTATCTTCGGCCGCGAGTACCTCGAGTACAAGAACTGCACGCCGCGATGGATTCCCCGCCCGGCGAGCGGTGAGAAGCCGGTCGGTGAGCACCATTGGGCCGAAGCGGTCAGGAGCGAGATCAGCACGTTTCTTCAGTACGCGGTGCTACTGCTCGCGTTCTGGATCAAGAGTCAGATAATGGAGGGAACCGGAGGGGTGTGGGCCATCAGCTTCAGCAAAAGGTTCTAGCGTTGCCGGCACTCTGCGCACACGACTCTCCCGCTCGAGAACCGCGCCTTCAGCTTCTCCATCAACGATCCGTACAGGTGCTCATCGCACAACGCTCGCTTGCATGAGGCGCAAACCCCGCCCTTTCCCGCCCTGAAAAACACTCCGCACTTGTCACACTGCCATCTGAAGGCAGACTGGCGGAAGAAGAACGCCACTTACACGACGGCCAGAGTCTGGGAGCCACTCCACGATCCACCCGGTTTCAGCTCCACAGGTGATCCGATTTGGGCCGCTTCGACGCACACCATTTTCATGTAGTCGTCAGAGTCCAACCCGATGAACCCCGTCACCTTTTCGGCCCACGGATTCCAGACGACGGCGTCCTTGAAGCCGTCCGCCCGTACCTCGATGCGCCGCTCGTTTCCTCGGTCCTCGACCTCCACTTTCTTCGGCGCTTTGAGATAGACGCGGTCGGTTTCGTCGGAGATCACCAGCTTCTTTGCTTCGTCCTTCGTCTCGTTGCCGCCCTGCGTCTTGTCGAGGTACCACTTGCCGGTGAAGCCGCGAATCGCCGACTCGCGAATGTCGGCGACCGCGATGTAGGTGTGGAGCGCGGCGGTGAAGCTGAATAACTCGTCGCCGGTGTTGAACGCCGCGAGTCTTACCTGCAATGACTTGTCGTCGATCGTGACCGTGAGCTCGGTCCGGAAGTGGTACGGCCAGAGGTCGCGAGTACGATGGTCATCGGTTAGCACCAGCTTCACGGAGGACGGCTCCTCCGAGTCAGGGGTCTCGGCCAATTGCCATTCGGTTTTGCGCGCGAAGCCGTGCTGCGGCAGCGCACCGAGGTTTGAGAATTGTGGCCACACCACGGGAATGCCACCACGAATTGGATCGCCGGGAGCGAACGCCGCGGTTTTTCCCATGAACAGCACTTCCTTGCCGCCCGCGGGAATCCAGGACGTTACGTGCGCGCCATTCAAGTACACATCAGCGGAGCTACCCGACGGGTGCGACAGGAGCACTGTGGGCATTCCGTTCTTTCCGGGGACGATAGGAGGAGTCATGAGATCAGATATTGATGGGCGAGCCGCGGAAGTCGCGAGACGCTCGCCCTCCGATGACTACCGATTGGGCCGACCTGGAGGGTTTTCGCTCTTGAACACGTCGCGGTTTATCTGGACGTATTCCTTGAGATTCGCAGGCACGTCCTCTTCGGGGAAGATCGCGGTCACCGGGCACTCGGGCTCGCAGGCGCCGCAATCAATGCACTCGTCGGGATGGATGAAGAGCTGGTCCGGTCCTTCGTAGATGCAGTCGACAGGACAGACGTCGACGCACGCGCGGTCCTTTGTATTTTTGCAGGCTTCAGTTATGACGTAGGGCATGTCGTACCCGAATGTACCGCGCCGACAGCAGCGTAAACAGCGCCGCCGAAAACGATTGCTGTGCGAAAAATAGACTCGCGGGATTGAATAGCAACGGCGAGCCTCACCGCTTGATGACTCCGAGCACGAGACCGAGCACGAACAGAGCGATGATTGAAAGCAGAACGCTGACGAGCCGGCGGCGGGTCCTCCGCACTGCCGCCCAAACCTCCTCGTCCAGGTAATACATTCCCGGCGCAGACTCGCGAATCACGGCGCGGTTATGGAGTCGTTTGATCGCGATTGACTCACCGATCCCAATGGCCGTGTAGGATTGGGCTGTTGCTGGCGACGTCGCGCCGGCAGCGCGGAAATCGTCGACCACTTCCTGCTCGCGTCTGCGTAGTATCGCGGCGACTGCTGCTGCGCCCATTCAACCACTCCGTTTGTTGGTAATTAGCGTGAGAGCCGGCGACTACGCACTGCGGCGTGGCGACGGCGCGCCCATCTACTTCCGCCACGGCGGAACGCTGCCGGGTCTTCTGGTCATATCAGGATTTTCGCGAAAGAGAGTGGCCGTACGTCCGATTACCTGCACCACCGCGGCGTTGGTGGCTAGTGCCAGCGAGCTAGCGATGTCTTTCGGCTTCGTGTCGTCCTTATTCCCCAGCTTTATCTTGACGAGCTCGCGCGTGCGCAACGCATCGTCGAGCGCGCCGATCACCGTCGGCGTCAGTCCCTGCTGTCCGACGTGCACCGTCGGATCGAGATGGTGCGCTTCGGCGCGCAGCTCCGCTCTCTCGCGACCTTTCAATTTCGCATCCGGCCCGGCTTCGTGATGAAGCCTCGCACATCGATCGGAGTGCCGTTCCAGTAATTGGCGTCGCTTCTCATGACCTGAAAGTGAAGATGCGGCGCGTTTGGCGGCGCGTTACCAGTCGTGCCAACGAATCCGATCACGTCGCCCTCGCGCACCTGCAGCCCTTCGATCACGTTCGGCGCGTACCCCATCAGGTGGGCGTAATAGTGGACGTAGCGGCCACTGGCGTCGGCGACGTAGATCGTGATGCCGCCAGCGCCACCGTTCGCCAGCTTGATGATGCGGCCGTTTGCCGCGGCGAGCACCGGTGTTCCTCGCATCGCCATAATGTCCGTAGCCATATGGATGCGTCCGCCGCTTCGCGCCTCATGATAAGTATCGGTCAGCTCCGACGGCGACACTCCCTCGACTGGTACCATCAGAGGATGCGAACGGAAGTAGGCCGAGTCAGATCCAAGCATCGGGCGCATGTCGAGCGGCACAACCCCGCCGTCGGCGTCAGGCCTCGTCACCACCACCGGTCGCATCTTCTTGGGATTTGCGTCGGTAGGCGAGTGCAGATTGACGCAAGCCGTCGCGCCAATCGCCGCACTCAATGCGATCGCGCGCTCAGTTCGTCCGAACACCAGCCAGCAGTCCCTCGCGGTCCTCGAGCTCGCGCGCGAGCTGCGCGATTCCTTCTTCGATCGTTCGCGAATGGTGCATTGAGCAGAACTTTGGCCCGCACATCCCGCAGAACTCGGCGCTCTTGAAGTACTCGGCCGGCAATGTTTCGTCGTGATACTCCTGCGCACGCTCTGGATCGAGGCTGAGGCGGAACTGCTCCTTCCAATCGAATGCGTACCGCGCGCGCGACAGCGCATCGTCGCGGTCACGCGCGCCCTTTCTACCGCGCGCGACATCCGCCGAGTGCGCCGCGATCTTGTACGCGATGACACCCTGGCGCACGTCTTCAGCGTTGGGAAGGCCGAGATGCTCCTTCGGGGTGACGTAGCAGAGCATGTCCGACCCGAACCAACCGATCATCGCCGCGCCGATCGCGCTCGAGATGTGGTCATAACCCGGGGAGATATCGGTCACGAGTGGACCGAGCGTATAGAATGGCGCTTCGTTGCATACCTCCTTCATGCGACGGACGTTCATCTCGATCTGGTCCATCGGGATGTGTCCGGGTCCCTCGACCATCACTTGCACGTCACGTTCCCACGCGCGGCGAGTGAGCTCACCAAGCGTATCGAGCTCGGCGAACTGCGCGCGGTCACTGGCATCGGCGATGCAGCCTGGACGCAGGCTATCACCAAGGGATACGGTAACGTCGTAGTAGCGCAGGATGTCGAGGACATCGTCGAAGCGCTCGTAGAGCGGATTCTGTTTGCGGTGGGCCATCATCCAGACAGCGTGCAGCGAGCCGCCGCGGCTGACGATCCCGGTGATGCGGCCGTGCACAAGCGGAAGATGCTCGATCAGGATCCCGGCGTGGAGCGTCATGTAATCGACGCCCTGCTTCGCCTGGTGCTCGATCATGTCGAGGAGATCGTTGGCGGTTAGCTCCTCGAGCTGCTTGTCCCACTTGCCGTCGGGCCCTCCCTGCACCGCCTGGTAGATCGGCACGGTGCCGATTGGGACGGGCGAAGCGCCGATGATGGCGCGCCGAATTCCATCGATGTTTCCGCCGGTGGAGAGATCCATCACCGTGTCAGCGCCGTACTTGACGGCGATGCCGAGCTTCTCGATTTCGCCGTTCACGTCGGAGGAGACTTGTGAGTTGCCGATGTTGGCGTTGATCTTCACACGCGCGACCTTACCGATTGCCATCGGTTCGAGTGCACCGGCGAGATGGTGAACGTTGGCGGGAATGATCAATCGCCCGATCGCAATCTCGTCGCGAACCAATTCCGGCGAGAGCTCTTCCCGCTCGGCCACGAATCGCATGGCGTCGGTGATTTCGCCCCGACGCGCGTAATGCATCTGGGTCCGTGCCGCGCGGGGATTTGAAGCTTCGTTGGAGCGCGGGACGGCACTTCTCGAGGCGCTCATTGCGACAGGCCCGCCGCTGGCAGCCTGCTCCGTTGCTACTGGTTCCATCGTTCGACTCCCTACGCCGGTACTAACCGGATCAGGTTCTGAGGGACTTTCTCAGCCACGCTGCTGCCCCACCTGCGAGGCTGCGGTCATAGAACGCGGCACCCCTGTCTATCGACAATCTAATGCTTGCGAGGATTGTGAACGGCAGGCGACGGCTAGCTGCCGGCCCGAGAAGCGGTAGCGAGACCTGACGCCGCTATCCAGACGTTTCCTCTTGACGCCCACACCTTTGATATCGACAATCTGGCGGCTGTGGGACGGTTGCATCCACTTTTCCGAAACGAGGTTAGCATGGCAATCAACATCCAGAAGGTTCTGGTCGGAGGTATTGCTGCCGGTGTCGTGATCAACGTCATCGATTTCGTGACGAACACCTACATACTTGGCGAGCGCATGAAGGCAGAGACGGACGCGTTCAAGCCCGGGTTATCCGAACAGATGATGACCGGGTCGGCGATTACCAGCTACATCATCATGGACCTGGTGCTCGGAGTGATGCTTGTCTGGACGTACGCCGCGATTCGCCCGCGTTTTGGTCCGGGCCTTCGCACCGCCACCTACGCCGCCGTTTTGTTCTGGATCCTGGGCGGGATTTTCAACGTCGGATATCTGCACATGGGAATGATGTCGTCGGGGCTATGGCTGACTTTCGCATTCATTGCGCTGGTGAATTTTTTCCTCGCCGCGTGGGTTGGGGCGAAACTTTACACTGAAGAGCCGGGTCCGGCGTAGAAGCGCACGACGCATATTTGCCGTACCAATCGCAGGAAATTTTGCCGTACCAATCGCAGCAAATGGATCGTCCATTTGGTATGGTAAAGCTCTTCTCCTTCATCGGCGCGACGATCGGTAGCTACGCTGGATGGTACATCGGCGCGAAAATCGGATTCACGACTGCATTCATGGTCAGCATGGTCGGAACCGGTCTTGGCATCTACTACGGCCGCCTGCTCGCGCGGAGTTACGGCGGTTAACCGATATCCGATGGAGTAAAAAAAAGGCGCGCTCCAAGGAGCGCGCCTTTTTGCTGAACCGCCGTCGATCAGACCGACTGTTGCACCACCATCGCCTGATTGAGCTTGAGCGAGATCCGGCCGCCGTTCGGAACGCAGCCGTCGTACTTGCCCGTCGCGCCGGCGACTACCGCGCCAGCGGCAGCACCCGTCGCGGCACCGATCACGGTCGACTTCGTCTTGTGGCCGAAGATCTGTCCCGCGATGGCGCCGATGATTGCGCCAGTCGCGACCTTCTTTCCGTCGTTGCTGGCGTCACCGTTGCGAACCTTCTGGACTTCCGCCGTAGTCACCGTCGAATTCACGGGGTAGGTCTTGCCGTTGAACGCGATCGAGCGGACGACGAACTCCATCGTGATATTGTCATTCGCATTTTCGCTGCGCTTGAGCGATGTGACCTCGATCACTGCCGTTGCTCCGGCCGGAATCGAGACTCCATTCGAGCCCTGCACTGATTCGGCAACGCTGGCGGTGAAACGATCTCCGACCGCATACGTGTTCGTGCATACGCGTTGACCCGAATAGAGCGAGATCTCCGAGCCGCTGGCGATGGTTCCCAGCGAGCGCTCGGACCCGTTGCTGCCTTCGGTCACGGTGTTTCCATTGGAAGTTGTTACGGGCGCTTCCTCGACAGGCTGCGGCGTCGACCGCGGCGTCGTCGCGACACGGCGCGGATTTCTGCTCGGTGTCAGGATCTGAGATGGAGTCTGACGCTGCGAGACTTTCGGCTTGGGCGAGGTTGCGTTCTCAGCGGGTTCTACCGTCGCGGGCACGTCCTTGAGCTGCGGCTGCGCCGTCGTATCGGCGTTGGCGAGCTGAAGGTCATGAGCCAGCGAGGTGTCCTGCGCCAGGGCGTCTTCGGGCTTATCGCCCTGCTTGCAAGCGCCGAGCGCCAGGGTAACACCAAAGAGGACCGGTGTCGCGATCCTCGAGAAAGTTGTCTTCATCATTGTCATCTCGAAAGCGAAAAAAAGGATGCGGTCTCGATCCGACCGCATCCCTTCGCGTTAGAAGCGCGGGAAACGGCCCGGAATTCCACCGATGGATCCGCCCGACCTGCTGACGCCACCACCGATTCGACCCGGGAGACCCCCGATCGGCGGATAGCGGCGGTTGATCAAGACTCCGCCGCGCTGACGCCCGTCAGTACGCGGATCGCAGCTGTCGCCGTCGCCGACGACACCACCGCGAATGACCGCGCCCAGGATCGTGCCGAGCACGGCACCAACACCTGAACCGCCGCTGCTCACGCGTCCATCGTCACCACCAGACGACGGACCGCTCGGATAGGATACCGCGACCGGCTGCGGACGCGGAGAAACAGGAGTCGGGTCGGCGACTGGCGCCGGAGCTACCGGCTGGGGCTCAGTCTCCGCGACAGTCGCGGGCGCCCTGGTCTGAACAACTTGCGGCGGCGATTTCGGAGCCGGCTTGTGGCGTCTCACCTTTGTGGAAGGAGTCTGCTGGCGCGCGGGCGGAGTCGTCCGCTCGATGGCCGAGACAACCTGTTGACCCGCGTTAGGGGAGCTGTTGGCGAGCGTGATCCCATCTGACGAGGAGGCGAGCTCCAGGTCTTTCTTGAGATCAGCATTCATCGACGTCTTTTTGTCGCTACTGCAAGCGGCCAGAAGGACGGCGCCAGCTCCGGCGAGCAACAGATAACTCTTTCTCATAAAAACTCCTTCCCACGACAGGGAAATAACTGCATGTGCGTCTTGCTACACCGGCGGGGAACATATGATTCGCACCAGTGCCATCTATAAAGGCAATGGACGCGCCGGGCCTTTCCCCTCTGAAATTGAGGTCAACGTCGGTTTTTCAGAGTGCGTGTCACCCGCCAGTGACACGCGATGTCTCTATAGTGGGACAGCTTTGCGGGAGGCGGGAAGCGGAAAGGGCGAAACGGGAAAGGCAACTGCAGTTAACTTGGCGCGAGAGTCGCTCTATTCCCTGCCCACGATGACATACCCCGTTACGTCCCGTCCTGTTTCAAGCGCGGGACACTGCATTTTCTCCCTCATTCTCGTGTTCCTTCTCACTGGATTCTTCGCCTGCGCACCGCGCGGAGCAGAAGATCGATCTGGGGGCGCGAAGATGTCCGCTGCGGAGAAGACGGCAGTCGCCGACTCGCTCAAGCGCCTCGTGGTGCAGGCTTACGATCTCTCCAAGCCCGATCCCGTGAAAAACTTGATGAGTCTCTATCCGACCGAAGGTCGCGTCATCTCGGCGAGCGGTGGCGTGGTGACGACGACTCGCCCGGAACTAGAGAAGGGGATCAAGGCGTTCTGGACCTATGTCGGCCAGAACATGCGAAAGCCGCGGTGGGAGTGGACCTCGATGAACGTCGATGTGCTCGCCCCCGACGCCGCGGTGATGACGAGCACATATCGCGTCCCGCACCTCACGCCGACGGGGATGAACCACGTCATCGGTGGCGCGTGGACGGCAGTTTTTCAGAAACAGGGAGGCCGCTGGGTGATCATTCAGGAGCATCTGTCGGACATGCAGAGCAATCCCAATCTTCAGATGAACCAGATGAACATGAACCCAAAGAGCAGCCCCTGACGCTACTCTTCCGAGCCTTCTCCAACTCCGGTAGCGCCCACCGATGACTTGAGCTGCTGACCCATCTCGGCCTCGCCGCTGATGATGGATCGCCAGGTGAGTTCGGGGCCCCGGCGGAAGCCTTTCTGTGTGACCTTAACTCCCTCAGGAGAGATCGCCACCATGTAGGCCTTGCCATCGATGTCGATCTCGCGCTTCAGAGTTTTTTCGAGTTTTGTCGCCATGCCCCCTCCGGGGAGTTGAATTGTGGGTTGGCGGTATAATACGCGTCCAAGCCGCTGCCTACGAGCCCCCTGTTTTGTCCTGTCCGGTCAGGGGTGGTTTATGTGGCCTGCCCAGCCGGTCATTCGTCTTTAAAACACGGAGATTCGAATGGCTTTCATGGCTCTACAGGCCCCGGGCGACGACAGTGCCCACCTCATATACGAATTCGAGCGCCGCGCCTACCCCGTCAGGAACGCTTTGCTGACAATCGGACGCGACGCGGCGAGTCATATTCTAATTCGCGAGCCAGCAGTCTCACGCAACCACGCCGAGCTGCGGGCCGAGGATGGCAAGTTTGTGCTGCATCCGTGTGGGGTTAATCCCACGAATGTGAACGGGGCGACGCTCACCGAGCCGCGGTCGCTGGCCGAAGGTGACAAAGTCGAAGTGGGCTCGGCGATCCTTACTTTCACGACGAAGCGGCTGCCGCTGGGCGTTGCCGTGATCGAGCCCGCATCCGCTACGAAACGCGAGAAGGACATCAGCACACGCCGCAACACGATCAAGCATCCCATTCTCGCGGGAGATCTCGATCCGGATTCACCGCGCAGCGTTCCGACCAATATCATTATCGGCGCTATCGCCGTGATCGTCGTGATACTCTATCTGCTGGGCAGATAGCGGGAAACGAACTGATTAACTGCAACTGAAGACTACCAGCTTTCCCGCTTCCCCTTGACGCAATCAATCATCGCTATTATATAACCTAGCAGTTATGCAACCACACGGTTATAGACAACTCACTCCCGCGCGGCTCAACGCGACTTTCGCCGCACTCGCGGATCCGACCAGACGCGCCATCCTCGCACGGCTGGCAACAGGCGAAGCGTCGGTGGCGGAGTTGGCGAAGCCGTTCAAGATGAGCCAGCCCGCCATCTCCAAGCACCTCAAAGTGCTGGAGCGCGCCGGGTTGGTTTCGCGCGGACAGGACGCTCAGCGGCGCCCGCGCAAGCTCGAGGCAAAACCGCTTGCCGAAGCAACCGAGTGGCTCGAGAAGTACCGCGAATACTGGGAAGGAAATTTTCAGCGCCTCGATTCCCTGCTCGAAGAAATGAAAGCGGGACACTCGAAGCGCTCACGACCAAAGAAGAAAGGAGACGACAAGTGAACGCGACCGCCAGGCACCCGGGAAAACTGCAAGTCACCACTCCGTCCGATCGCGAGATCGCGATGATCCGAACTTTCGACGCGCCGCGTGAGATGGTTTTCGACGCGTGGACGAAACCGGAGCTTATCAGACGCTGGCTCGGATCATTCGGCGGCTGGAAGTTCGAGGTCTGCGAAGTCGATCTGAGAGTAGGAGGCAAATATCGCTACGTCTGGCGTCACCCCGACGGCCAGACGCTCGCGATGGGAGGCGTCTATCGGGAAATCACAAAGCCCGATCGGCTCGTTGCGACTGAATTGTTCGATGACCCGTGGTACGGAGGCGGCGGCGCGGTCGACACGACAACCTTCGTCGAAAGCGGAGGCAAGACCACTGTCACATCGACGATTCTCTATTCGTCGAAGAAAGTTCGCGACAGCGTGCTCAAGTCCCCAATGGAAGGCGGCGTGGCCAAGAGCTACGACAACCTCGACGACGTCCTGGCGTCAATGCCAGCGAAGGAGGACAGGTGACCAACGCCACCACAGGGATCGGCACGCCGCCCCGCCGGCTCGGAAAGACAGCGATTGCCCTGCTCGCAGGCATCGTGGTTGGGGTGGTGCTGTCGCTGGGCACGGATGAAATCCTCCATGTTCTCAAGATTTATCCGCCGTGGGGGCAGACGATGTCCGATGGTCTTTTCGCGCTCGCCACCACGTACCGGATCATTTACAACATCCTCGGCAGCTACGTAGCGGCGCGACTGGCGCCTAACCGCCCGATGTGGCACGCCATGGTGCTTGGGGTGCTTGGATTGGCGGTGGGAGCCGCGGGCGCAGTAGCGACGTGGAACGCGAACCCGCCACTGGGGCCGCATTGGTACGGGATTGCCGTCGCCCTTATCTCGATTCCCTGCGCCTGGATTGGAGGATTGCTAGCCGAGAGGAGTCGAGTTTAGGAGGGGAAGCGGGAAGCGGGCCGAAGTTACTCGGCGACCTCTCCGGCAAAGCGCACCAGGACCATCTTTTCGAGCTGCTTTCTCAGCGGCTCGAGCTCGATCGTCTCCAGCACGTCTGCGGCGAACGCGTAGGTGAGGAGCGTGCGCGCGGTCTCGGGCCCGATGCCCCGGCTGTTCAGATAGAACATCGCGATTTCATCGATTCGGCCCACCGTCGCGCCGTGCGTGCATTTCACGTCGTCGGCGAATATCTCGAGCTGTGGCTTCGTGTCAACGCGCGCGTTTGGCGAGAGCAGGAGATTGTTGTTGCTTTGCTTCCCGTCGGTCTTCTGCGCTTCGGGGTGAACGTAGACTTTTCCGTTGAACACGCCGTGCGAGCGGCCATCGAGAACTCCCTTGTAGAGCTCATGACTCGGACAGTTCGGCGCGATATGCTCGATGCTCGTCTGGTTGTCGATGTGCTGAGAGCCATCGGTGAGATAGAGACCGTTCAGCGTGCAGGTCGCGGCGTCTCCGTCGAGCGAAGTGTAGATGTTCGTGCGCGCCAACGCGCCACCGACCGCCAGAGAGAAGGAGTGGAGTTGGCCATTGCGCTCTTCGCGCACCTGCACCGTACCGATGTGAAATGCTGCCTCACTCTCGCGCTGGAGCTTGTAGTGATCGACGTGCGCGCCTTCACCGACGACGAGCTCGGTCACCGCGTTGGTGAAATACGCGCCGTCCCGCAAAGAGACGTAGCTCTCGATTACGCTTGCCCGCGAGTGCCTGCCCGCAACTATGAGGTTGCGTGGGTGTGAAACCCCTTCGCCGTCCGAGATGAAAATGAGATGGATCGGCTCCGCGACGACCGTGTCGGCACTCAGGTGAACGAAGGCACCATCGTTGATGAACGCCGTGTTCAGCGCAGTAAACGCGTGCTGCTCGAAATTCGCGAGCTTGCCAACCAGGCGTTCGAGCTCGGGGTTCCCCGATTTGAGCGCGCGGGCGAGGCTATCCACACGCGTGCTGCTTCCGAGTGCCGCGTACGACGAGAGATCGTCGGAGAACGCGCCGTTGAGAAATACGAGCGTGTGCCAGCTACTCTCGTCAAAGTTGAAGCGCTTCACATCGGCCGGCACGACCCCAAGCGAGTTTACGGGATCATTCTTGCGACGTGATGTTTCGCGTCGATTGTCGCTCCCGGTCTGCGTGCCGTGCAACGACTCTCTAGCGGCGAGCCGGAATGTCTGCTGGGCGACAGGCGCAACGCTGGTGAAGTGCCAATCTTCGTTCTTGGTCGTGGGAAAACCGAGGGCTTCGAAGCGCGCAAAGGCCTGCTTGCGCAGAGATTGAAGCCAGGCAGGTGCCGGCGTCTGCCGCTCGAAATCCTCTCGATAAGCTTCGACTGCGCTCGGCGCGGCCGTCGCCACCGAGCGACCAGTCTTCTTCGCGGAGGCGGCTGTGACGGCGGCATCACCAGGAGGGTTACCACGCGGGTTTTTCTTCACGGCGACGTCGCTCAAGCGCTTGCCCCAGCTACTTTTGCTCCCCGCGTCTCGGCTCCGCCAACGGTCGCATTCTGCACCCAGTCATAACCCTTCTCTTCCAGCTCGAGCGCCAGCTCCTTGCCACCCGACTTCACGATTCGCCCGTTAACAAGCACGTGGACGTAATCCGGAATGATGTAGTTGAGCAAGCGCTGGTAGTGCGTGACGACGATCGTCGCGTTCTCGGGCGAGCGAAGCTTGTTGACGCCCTCAGCGACGATCCGCAGCGCGTCGATATCCAACCCTGAGTCCGTCTCGTCGAGAACTGCAAGCCGCGGCGAGAGCACTGCCATCTGGAAAATTTCGTTGCGCTTTTTTTCACCGCCCGAGAATCCCTGGTTCACGGAGCGACTCAGCATCGATTCATCCATGTCGACGAGCTTGAGCGCGTCCTGCACGAGATCGAGGAACTCCAGCGGATCCACCTCTTCCTGACCGTTCGCCTTACGGATCTCGTTATAAGCCGAGCGCAGAAAATAGGCGTTGGAAACGCCGGGGATCTCCACGGGATACTGGAATGCGAGGAAGATTCCGTTCTGCGCGCGGACCTCGGCGTCCATTTCGAGCAGGTCCTGCCCGTTGTAGCTGACAGCGCCGTGCGTGACTTCGTACTGCGGATTTCCCGCGAGCACCTGGGCCAGCGTGGATTTGCCGGAGCCGTTGGGCCCCATGACAGCGTGCACTTCCCCGGCGTTCACGCTGAGAGTGATTCCTTTCAGAATTTCGCGGTCGCCGATGCCGGCGTGAAGATCATTTATTTCGAGCACGGAACCAGTGATTGAATGTGGTTTGAATCGCGTACACTGCCTGACTGAAAAGCGTCCAGTTCGCCGTGAAAGGATAGCCCGGCGTCCTGGGTCCGGAGCGGAGCCAGGCCCAGGCAGCGCGGATTCTGTCGTTGAGATTGCGCAAGGCCATTTCGAGTTAGTGGATCAGCCTACGCTTCCTTCGAGTGTGATGCCGAGCAGCTGCTGCGCTTCAACCGCGAACTCCATCGGCAATTCCTTGAAAACCTCGCGACAGAAACCGCTGACGATCATCGACACCGCGTGCTCGGCACTCACTCCGCGCTGCTTGCAGTAGAAGATCTGGTCCTCGCCGATCTTCGAAGTCGATGCTTCGTGCTCGAGGGTCGCGGTGTTGTTCTGAACCTCGATGTAGGGGAACGTGTGCGCGCCGCACTTGTTGCCAATGAGCATCGAGTCGCACTGCGTGTAATTGCGCGCACCAGAAGCCTTTGGCAGCACGCGCACCAGTCCGCGGTAGCTGTTGTTGCCTTCGCCAGCCGAGATTCCTTTCGAGACGATCGTCGACTTCGTGTTCTTGCCGATGTGGATCATCTTCGTGCCAGTGTCCGCCTGCTGCTTTCTGTTGACGACGGCGACGGAATAGAACTCACCGACCGAGTTGTCGCCCTGGAGAATCACACTCGGATACTTCCACGTGATGGCGGATCCCGTCTCCACCTGTGTCCACGATATCTTCGAGTTGACGCCGGCTGCCTTGCCGCGCTTCGTGACGAAGTTGTAGATCCCGCCCTTTCCCTCGGCGTCGCCCGAGTACCAGTTCTGCACCGTCGAATATTTCACGGTCGCGTTGTCGAGCGCGATCAGCTCGACGACCGCCGCGTGCAACTGGTTCTCGTCGCGCTTGGGCGCCGTGCACCCCTCGAGGTAGCTCACGGAGGCGCCTTCGTCGGCGATGATAAGCGTGCGCTCGAACTGTCCGGTGTTCTTGCTGTTGATGCGGAAGTAGGTCGAGAGCTCCATCGGACACTTCACGCCCTTCGGCACGTACGCGAACGATCCGTCGCTGAACACCGCCGCGTTCAGCGCGGCAAAAAAATTGTCGCTGTGCGGAACGACGCTTCCGAGATACTTCTCGACCAGCTCAGGGTGATTTTGGACGGCTTCACCAAACGAGCAGAAGATGATTCCGTGTTTTCCGAGCTCCTCTCGCATCGTCGTTCCGACGGAGACGCTGTCGAAAATCGCGTCAACCGCCACCCCGGCAAGCATCTTTTGCTCGTTGAGCGAGATGCCGAGCTTCTCGTAGGTGCGAAGGAGCTCGGGATCGACTTCGTCCAGGCTCTGCAGCGGCTTGACGCTTTTCGGGGCGGAGTAATAGACCAGAGAGTTGTAGTCGATGGCCGGATACCGCACGTTCCCCCAGTGCGGCTCTTTCATCGTGAGCCAACGACGGTAGGCCTTGAGGCGCCATTCCAGCATGAACTCCGGCTCGTTCTTTTTTGCGGAGATCGTGCGGATGATGTCCTCATTGAGCCCGGCCGGGACGGTATCCGTCTCGACATCGGTGACGAACCCGTACGCGTACTCGCGGTTGACCAGCGCCTCAATTCCCGAGCTCATTCCACTCCTTGGCGTTTCTATACTTCCCCTCGTAGATTGAATCTAAAGCAATTCTGTCGGGATAGTCAAGCGAACACCTGTCTTCCTATCCCATTGTCTCGTCAGCACTTAGGCTGTTGCGAAATGTGCACTGCGGACCGGCTTCCATCCATGCGAGGACCTAAATGACGGCGTCGAGAGGCCTCAAATGACGGGCGCATCGAGACCCGTTTTCGAGTCGCTCGATGGCAATCCGGAGTTTGAGCCGGTTGCTTCGGTTGGGGAGCTGACTGAAGGAACGGTTCTACAACGGGTGCGCTCCAGCGGTGACACGATCTGCCTCGTGCGGCACAACGACGAGATCTCCGCCCTGAGCGATATCTGCACCCATCAGCATTTTTCGATGTCACTCGGCGATCTGCTTCACGATGGGACGCTGCAATGCGCCTGGCATGGTGCGCGGTACGACTGTCGGACGGGCGAGGTGAAGCAAGTACCCGCGACGAGCCCGCTCCCGGTTTTTCAGTTGCGCCTCGAAGGCGACAAGATCCTGGTCGGACCGCGCTGCCGCCGAATCGACGGGAAGTACGAGACATCGACGGTGCGAGTGCCATGAGACTGCGCCGGGATTCAGAGCTCTCGGATTTAAAGGTCCGAGCGGATTTTCCGCTTCTCGTCAATAATCCGGGGTTACACTACCTCGACTCCGCGGCGACATCGCAGAAGCCGAGGGTGGTTCTGGATGCGCTGCGTGATTTCTACGAGACGGCGAACGCCAATCCGCATCGCGGCGCGTATTCGCTCTCCGTGCGCGCGACAGAGTGCTACCACCAGGCTCGCGTACGCACCGCGGAATTTCTCGGCGTAAGCGATTCGGATTGTCTCATCTTCACGCGCGGGACCACGGAAGGCCTGAATCTGGTCGCTGGCTCGTGGGGAATGGCAAACATCGCGACGGGTGACGAGATCGTCGCGACGGCGATGGATCACCACGCGAATTTCGTCCCGTGGCAGGTCCTCGCAATGAGGAAAGGCGCCAGGTTCAGATTGTGCGAGCTTACGCCCGACGGGAAGATCGACCTCGATTTCCTGAGTGATCTGCTCAACGAGCGCACCAGGATCGTAGCGCTGAGTCACGTATCGAACGCGCTGGGCACGATCAATCCCATCGCGGAGATCTCCCGGATGGTGCGTGAGAAAACGGGCGCGATTATCGTCTGCGACGGCGCGCAGAGCGCTCCGCATTTTCCGGTCTCCTTCGATTCGCTCGGCGTCGACTTCTACGCGTTCAGCGGTCACAAAATGCTGGGGCCGATGGGAATCGGCGGATTGATCGGCAGGCGCGAGATGCTAGAGGAGATGCCACCCTACCAGACGGGCGGCGACATGATCGAGTTCGTGCACGACGATCGCACGACGTGGAATGTGCTTCCGCACAAATTCGAGGCGGGCACTCCCAATGCCGCCAACGCGGTGGGGCTGGCCGCGGCAGTCGAGTACCTCGACACCATCGGCATGGATCGCGTACGATCGCACGAACGTGTGCTGATGTCCGTAACGCAGACCCGGCTCGAAGCGATCGAGGGCCTACGCATTTATGGGCCCCCGGCGGATGAGCGGAGCGGGGTCGTGAGCTTCACGCTCGGTGACGTGCATCCCCACGACCTCGCGACGATTCTGGATGGCGAGGGAGTCTGCATCCGCGCGGGGCATCACTGTGCGCAGCCATTGATGCGTCGGCTCGACGTGCCAGCGACAGCGCGCGCGTCGTTCTACGTCTACAACGACGAGACGGACATCGACGCGCTCGTGGCGGGAATTCTAAAGGCGCGAGAGATCTTCGGCTATGTGTCGGCTTAAAGGGTACGGCGGTGAGCATAATGCCACAGAATAGGACTTCGGCCGAAATCTCTGCGCTTTATCAGGAGATGATTCTGGATCACTATCGACGGCCGCGAAACAAGGGGACGCTCGAGAATCCGGACGCGTCCGTCGAGACCAAGAATCCGTTGTGCGGCGACGAGATCAGTCTTCAGGTTGCGTTCGCTGGCGACAGTGTGTGCGATCTGAAGTTCTCGGGACGGGGTTGCTCCATATCGCAGGCGTCGGCGTCGATGATGACGCAGCTGGTGAAGGGCAAGAGCACTGAGGAGATCGAGGCGATCAGGAAACAGTTCCGAGGCCTCATGCTCGGCGATTCATCGGTCGCGGAGGATCCTCAGCTCGGATCACTGCGCGCGTTGTCTGGCGTGGCAAGGTTTCCGGCGCGAGTGAAGTGCGCTCTGCTCGCCTGGAACGCGCTGGAAGGCGCACTTGCGACACACAAATAATATTGCCGTTGGTTAAGAGGTATCTCGCGCCAAGCGACTACTCCGCGACAGACGCCTGGCGTCTCATCGAGTGGTGTCTGAGCATCGGCGCCGATGAATTCACGATCGACTGCGTGGAGACGGACTCGCGGGCCGGGAAGGTGTGGAGTCGCTTTGACAAAAGCGTTCAACAATTCTTTCGCGGCGAACAAACTCGCGAGCGCATGAGCGGCCGCACTGCGGACGACCTGACACGGACAACGAAACTCTGGTCCTTGAACGACACCACAGTAGAGGCCTTGAAGCGCGCGTTGCCAAGCGGCGTTCTCGCATACGACCCGATGGATGCGGGGTGGTTCGAAGATCCGGTTTTTTACCGCGCGGGAAATCTCATGTTGGGGGTTCTTTCACACGAGGCGTTTGCGGTTCTTCGATTATCGGAAGTCGAGGTCGAGCAACTCGCCAAGGCTGGATTCCCGAGTCATGATTCCGTGCCAAGGATTGGCTGAGGAGCCCTCGTCAAATGCTCTCAAGCCTTTTTAGGCGCTAACGGCAGCGGGCGCCTTTGTGGAACGCTGAGGGCCCCGAGAGGAGCGTAAATCGATTGTCCCCTGATTCGGAAAAAAAACGTTAGACGCCGGCTGGACTCGGTGATAACGTTGGTCCATGCGTTCAACGGCACTCCTTGTAACCGCGCTAGTCGCGGGTATTTCTGTACGCTCCTATCCCCAGTGCTATCCGCCGCGGCCCGCACCCGTATCAGCCGAGCCGGAGCAATGGGAAGGAGAAATTGCCCAGTTCGAGGCAGAGGATCGCCGGAACCCTCCCCCCAGGGGAGGAGTGCTGTTCGTCGGCGGATCGTCGATCCGCTTATGGCCTGATCTCGAGGCAGATTTTCCCGGCGTTCAGCTGCTCCAACGCGGGTTCGGCGGCGCTCAGCTCTGGCAAGTCGTTTACTATGCTCCGCGCATCGTCCTGCCCTACTGCCCCCGGTTGATCGTGCTGTATGCCGGCGACAATGATCTGGATTCCGGTTACCCGCCGGACTCGGTATTTAGCGCGTATAAGAGGTTTGTCGCTCTCGTTCGCCGTACGCTCCCGAGCACCCGGATCGCATTCATCGCAATCAAGCCGAGCGGCGCACGATGGGCACGGGCGAGCCAGATAAGGGCGACGAACGCGTTGGTGCGCCACTTCGCGGCGAAAGACCCGAAGCAGATCTACGTAGATGTATATACGCCGATGCTGGGCGCGGATAGCATGCCCCGGAATGCATTGTTCCTCGAGGACAAGCTGCACCTTAACGCGCAGGGATATGCGCTTTGGCGTGACCTCCTTGCGCCCGTCGTGCGTGGATCGCTGCACTGACACGCAAGATCTCGCATTGCGGGCGACCGCTGACGCCCCGATGGGGCTCGAAAGGTCGTGAGATCGGACTGGATAGGTTAGGCTTCATGTACCGCAATGCTCCACCAACTTCGCACAGCAAGACCTTCGCTTACCTCTGCACCGACCGATGACCGAACCGAACGATCCCGTTGCCTCTCGCTGGAGCGCTCCTCCGAGCTCCAAGGCCAAAAACGCGGTACAGCGATCCGTCACGGCACTGTTGGACGAGCTTGCGCCCGAGCGGGTGTTGAAGCGTGGCGAGCATCTCAGCGTGCCGGTCGAACAGCATCGCACGCCGACTGGGTGCGTACTTCAGGCCGCGACGGCGGCGGTGAGCGTGTCCTGGTTCTCAGGTGGCGGCAACGACCCGGGACTCGGCGAACTGCACGTGGTCGTGTGGCGCGGCATCGTTTCTCGCCGCGGCTCACCAAAACGTCGGGAAGGCGCGACTGTCGTTCGTGAGATGGTGTTGTATCCGACAGAAAGCTCGTCGGGCAAATGGGTGTGGCGAGCGGCTGATGGCGCTGAGCATGATACCACCGAGCTTGCCGGACTTTGCACGCGGCTGCTCGACGAGCAAGTGAGCAGCGGCGGGTCTGCGGCGTGATCGGCGAAGGTGATCCGGCGCCTCGATTCTCGCTACCTGCCGATGACGGGAGCATCGTAACGCTCGATTCTGTCGCCGGAAGGAATGTCGTCCTGTTTTTCTATCCCAAGGACAACACATCCGGCTGAACGCAGGAAGCGTCGGATTTTCGTGACGCGTTTCCCCGGTTCGGGGAGATCAGTGCGGAAGTGATTGGCGTAAGCCCTGATAACATCGAGTCACACCGCAAATTCAAGAAAAAGCTTTCGCTGCCTTTCAGACTCCTGGCAGACGAAGAGCACAAGCTCGCTGATGCATTCGGCATCTGGAAGGAGAAATCCATGTACGGGCGCAAGTACATGGGGGTTGAGCGCACGACGGTGATCATCGATCGGAAGGGGCGTGTCGCGCGGATCTTTCCGAAAGTCCAGATTCCGGGACACGCCGAGGAAGTGGAACGAGCGGTTCGCGAGCTAAAGACCTGACTCGTGTAGGCCTCTACCGCTTAGCCGGAGACAATCCCGGCATCGGCTCATCAGCCGTAGGCCCATAGATCGAAGGAACCGGCACATCGATCAGTCGCAGGTACACAGTGAGCTGGCCGCGATGGTGGACTAGATGGTTGATGGTCTGCCGCACGATCACGCCGCGCGGAGCCGTGAAAAACACCTGCTCGCCGCGCTTCAGTGACCATGGCACCGTGAAGTCCGAATCCTTCGCCGAGGCGATAGCTCGCCGCGCTTCTTTGACGTGCTTGTCGAAGGTCTCGAGAAGATCCTCTGTCTTCTCGTAAGAGTAGCCGGGGTACTCCCCCAGATTCAGGGAGGTCTGCGTCACGGCATTGGTGATCCAACCCGGCATTCCCGAGACGAGCTGCGTCAGGTGGCCAAGTGAAAACGATTTCGGGTGAGGCTTCCAGCTTCCTTTTTCGGTCGGAACGCGCTCCACTACCCTGCGCGTGGTGGTCATTTCCTGGTCGAACTCCGGTAACAGCGTTTCGGCGATGCTCATAAAATCTCCACGGTTGGGAATGCGGTTCTGATCTTCCGTATCATGTCGCACGGCAGCGACGCGCGCGAGATGTCCGGCACGCCATAGCCTCACCCATTCATCCGATACCGTAGCGACGGCGACCAGGTGAACGTGAAGGAGCTTCCTTCACCAACAGGTTCGCATGTCAGCACAGAAATCTGAAAGCACTCTGTCCGAGCTGTCGTCCCAGCTCGCGGCAGCGGTCGAGACTGCCGCCAACTCTATTGTCGCCATTCACGCCCGTCGACGCATCCCATCGAGCGGAATCGTCTGGCGCGATGGAATCATCGTCAGTGCCAGTCACACGGTCAGGCGCGAGGACGACGCCCCAATCACCCTTCCAAACGGCGACTCGGTCGAAGCGAAGATCGCGGGCCGGGACTCCGCGACCGACCTGATCGCGTTGCGTGTCGAGACCGGCGTCACGAAATACATTGCGCCGCGGGCGGACCCGAGCTCTCTCCGCGTCGGCTCACTCGTGCTGGCCGTGGGGCGGCCGGGTCGCAACGCGTCCGCGAGCTTCGGCATCGTCAGTGCTGTGGGTGACGGCTGGCGTACGTGGCAGGGTGCGCGCATCGAGCGGGTTCTCAGGCTCGATCTCTCGGTGTACGACGGTTTTTCCGGCGGCGCTCTCGTTGACGCGTCCGGCGCGGTGCTCGGTCTCAATAACTCCGCGCTTGCGCGTGGGACACCGATGGCGCTACCGGTTGCCGCGGTGGATCGCGTTGTCGACGAGCTTCTCGAGCGCGGTCATGTCAGACGCCCGTTCATCGGTGTCGCCGTTCAGCCCGTCGAGCTATCCGCGGCTCTGGTGAAGCAGCACAAGCTCGCGGACGATGCGGGGCTCCTTGTCGTCTCGATCGCGGATTCATCCCCTGCTGACAAGGCGGGGATGATCCTCGGCGACGTTCTGCTCGAAGCTGACGGTCAGCCGCTCGGCCGTCCCGATGACCTGCTCGATGCGCTGTCGAGTGTAGCGAGCGGCGGCGCCCTCACTCTCAAGTTTTTGCGCGGTGGAGTAGTGAAGTCCGCCGCGGTCACGCCAGCCGATCGGGGAAGAAAAGAATGAACGCGTCACTGTTCGGCGCGGCGCGAGGAGTATCGACCAGCGCCAACGGGCTCGCTGAGCTGCTGCGGCAAGCAGTGGTGGAGGTGCGAAGCGGCACAAATGGGAGTGGGACCGGAATCATCTGGGGAGGCGCCGGTCTGGTCGTCACTAACGCGCACTGCGTGCAGCGCGGCGCGCAGCTTCAGGTCGACGCCGGCGGAAAGTGGCGCGAAGCGCACGCACTCGCATACCATCCTCATCATGACCTTGCGCTCCTCGCCGCGCCTACTGTCGGCGGACCGTTCCTCGAGCTGCGAGACGCCGAGTCGCTCCGTCCTGGTGAGCTGGTTTTCGCGCACGGGCATCCACTTGGCGTTCGCGATGCGCTCGCGATGGGCGTCCTGCACGCGGTCACGCGCGATCGATCCAAGTCTCCGCGCTGGATCGTTGCGGACGTGCGACTCGCGCCGGGTAACTCTGGTGGCCCTCTTGTCGACGCCGATGGAAGGCTCATTGGCATCAACAGCATGGTGGTCAACGGGCTGGGCGTTGCGGTCCCGGCATCCCTCGTTCAGCGATTCGTCGAGCGCGCGCTCACGCAGCGAGCCGCGTAACAAGTCCGCGCGACGATGACGCGCGTTGCCATTGTCGCATCGTCGGAGAAATTGCGCCTTTCACTCGCGGCGGCACTGAGGACGAATCCCGAGTTCGAGGTGGTCGGCGTCTCGGCGTCGAGCGCGAACGTGCATCCGTCAGCCGATGTGGTCATCGTGGCGAGACCTTCAGCGACGGCAAAGATTGCGGTGGGCGGCGGCGAAAGCGATTCGGTCATCGGGACCGTGCTCTCGAATCGGGAGCGAGAGATTCTGGCGCTTCTCGCCGACGGGCTCGTCAACAAGCAAATCGCCGCGCGGCTCGGCATTTCCACGAACACCGTGAAGACTCATCTCGAGCTGCTATTCGACAAGCTTGGTGTCGCCACCCGGGCCGAAGCGGTAGCGACGGGAGTCAAGCGAGGGCTGCTCCTTCTTTGATGGCGCCGCTTGAAGGCGGCGTTATTCTGCGCCAATCTACTGCGGACGTTTTCGGGGACGCGAATGACTGAAGGGCCCATTGAAGCGCAGCTGCTGGATCTCGAGAAGCAGTACTGGCAGGCGATCAAGGACAGAGATGTGCAGGCCGCGATGCGGCTCACTGACGATCCATGCATTGTCACCGGCGCTCAGGGAGTCGCTCGCATCAGCCAGCAGGCATTCGCGGGGATGCTTCAGGCAGGCGGGTGGACCCTTCACCAATTCGACCTCACGGACGTACAGGTGCGCGTCATCGCGGACGATGCGGCGATCGTCGCGTACAAAGTGAAAGAGGTACTGACCGTCGAGGGCAACGCGGTGACGATCGAGGCGGCGGACTCTTCCACGTGGGTGCGGCGCGACGGACACTGGGTATGCGCACTCCACACGGAAGCTCTCCTTGGCGATCCGTTCGGGCGCGATCGTCGTCCTGCCGCGGGGAAAGTCTAGGTTCGGGCGTCTCCTCACAGTGGATTCCGCGGCCGAGGTCTGGAAGAACGTTTGAAGGCCGGGTTTGGCAAACTTTCGCGCACGGAACTTGATTGAGTGATTGCGCGACCACACAATCGATCAATCCATGACTGATCCTACATCTCCCGACCCGACAGTTCTTCCGCGCGACAACTTCAGAACGGTTGTCGCCGCGCTAATCACAGCGCTCACAATCGGCGGCTGGATCAACGCCCTTGGCCGCACGCCCCTCCGCGATGCTTTGCGCGCTCAGACCCGCCTCTGGTGGATCGAGCAGGTGATTGCCTTCGCTCTGGCGGTGGTGTGCATTGGAATCATTTTGCGGAGGCGATCATTCCTCGGCGTCGCGTTCTGGCTGACGATCTACTCGACGCTATTCGATGTGATGCGCTGGATCTTCGAATTCATCGATGGTGAGATCAAGATTCCGGTCGCGCTAGTTCTCTATTTGCTTTTCCTGTGGCGCCTCATGATCGCGCGCCGACAACTCGACTCGAGGTGGGTCGCGCCAGCGGTCGAGTCACCGCCCGGGTGACGCGCCTGGAGGGCATGCCCTCGCAGTAGCGCCTGCCGTGTTCGGACGATAAGTATTTATCGTGATGTTGCTGATAGCGATCTTCTTCAGCGTGCTGTCGCAGCCGCAGTTCATGCAGGCAAACTCTCGCGGCGCGCAGCTCGGAGTCGACTCGGCGGAAATCACTCACCGCGCGCGCGATCTGCAGGCGCGCTTCGAGCGACGTCGCAGGCAGATGCTGCCAGCTTTTTATGGCGGTGTCCCAACTGACTGCATCATCGTCGGGCGATTTTGTGAATCCCATCCCGATCTGCGCGACGTAGTCGTCCCGGATGAGGGAAAGGGAATCGCCCGCGCTCGGCAGGAATTGCTGCGCGACCTCGAGAAAGCATCGGCTACGCTGCCTGGCGACGACTGGATCGCTGGGCAGCGAATTCGTTATCTCCTCGAGGCTCGTGACACCTCGGCACTCTCGGTAGCGCGCTCGTGCCGAGCGACGAGATGGTGGTGTGACGGCCTGGTAGGCCTGGTACTGCACGTCGGCGGCAACTTCGCCGGAGCCGACAGCGCTTTTTCCGCGGCGCTCGGCAATATGCCGCCGCCGACGCGTTGCCACTGGTTGAATCTCACGCCGCTACTCGACGACGACGCTCGTGACAACTACAAAAAGCTCACGTGCGCCGAGCGTGAGGTCGTTGACTCGCGCATTTGGTGGGTGGCGGATCCGCTTTTCATGACCGCCGGTAACGAGCGCCGGACCGAGCATTTTTCACGCGTTGTTCACACGCTGCTCGACGAGAACGCTGTCAACACGTTCGGCCTGAGCTGGGGCGGCGACCTCGCCGAGCTGATCCTGCGATTCGGCTGGGCAGAAAAATGGACTCAGTCACCCTCGACAAGCGTTTCTCTCGCTTCTCAGCCCGCGGTCACAAGTCACGAGCGAGAACCCGGCTATCACTTCTTCGTCACCCGATCGCTGCCGGACAATCTCGCGCTGATCGGCGACTCGATCTTCGATATTGATCAGAAACCGCCGCGCGAGCAGTACGGGCCATTATACGCGCGCTCGTTCACAAGGCTGGACGCGCAAGTCGCGCGATTCCGGCGCGGCGATTCAACGCGAATTGTCGCGGCGTACGACGTTAGACGAGATACCATTTTCGCGAAGAGGAAATTCGCGGCGGCGCTCGTCGCGATGGGAAGCGAAACCGCCAGCCCTTCAGTGACCGTAATTGCAGAGTCCCCGGCTGAGAACGTGTTGACGCTATCGACGCCGTGGAAGGAGCAGCTGATTGGTGTCGAGCTTCTGGCGTCTGATAGCGCCGGAGCGGCACGCTGGAGATCCGGATTTGCGGAGATTCCACTCGATTCGGGCCACGTCGCCGTCTCCGACTTGCTGTTCGTCGACGGCGGGCCTTCCCTTCCCGCTGACCTGGCGGAGGCGATCCCGCGCGCGCACGGAGGAACGCAATTCCATCGCGACGTGAAGGTTGGATTGTTCTGGGAGCTTTACGGAAAAGCACCGCCCGACAGTGCGCTACCGATCTCGTTGACAATTACACGGATCGACGAAGGCTTTTTCAGACGGGCATTTCGTGCGCTGCGAATAGCGCCGAAGCCGTCCCCGCTGAACATTCGCTGGCAGGAGAATGGAGCTTCGGGCGTTTTGTCAGCGAGGTCGATTCTGCTCGATCTGTCGCTCGTTCCGCCAGGCAAGTACTCGGTGAAACTCGAAGTCGCGAATTATCCGAAGGCGGCAGCCTCCAGAATCATCGAGGTGAAGTAAGCCGCAGCTCCTCGAGTGGGATTTGGCCAAATCGACATCCCTTTTCAGGAGGTTGACCCTTTCAAGATTCCCTGGCGTATTCGTAGAGCCTTCGCGGGTGCGTTTGGGATTGGTGACACCTGGGTCTGAGTGCGCGCGAACAGCCGCACTGGCAACTGGAGGGTGATCGTTTCGGTGCCACGGCGCACGACGAGTGGAAGCGTCGTCAGCGTAGTACCGGCGTAGCGCGTCCGAAAGACGTCGAACGAGTCGTCGTTCGATATCGCCACGTCGCCGATCGACACGATCCGGTCTCCGACGCGCGCGCCGGCGGCGGCGGCCGCACCGGTTGGTG
>WNGC01000140.1_pt1 | contig 37302 bp, 29 predicted proteins | sample 5400051 | NCBI WGS metagenome assembly WNGC01 (sample SAMN13153368, study PRJNA577476) | soil metagenome | isolation source: 20 cm soil or saprolite under grassland replicate 2 | place: USA:California | collected 2016-06-15
GGCCGGAGTAGGAGTTGTCTGCTGCGCTGGCAGAGTTGTCGAGAAGGCCACGGCTACGGCGCAAACAGCGGGAAGGATTCTCATGGCTGGATGATGCGTTGTGGAGGCACGACCCCGCCAGGGGATTCCTTGCGACGCTCGTGCTCGCCGTGAGATTACGCGACTCCAAATGCGCAACCGCTCGCCGACGATTTAGAGTCGTCCGCCGGGCACACAAGGCAAAATGCTTGTTGCTGCGCGAGCGCGGCCGTAGCCTCCTCCAGGAACCAGATGCGCCAGGAGGCGTTCAGCATGAAGGGTGTTCTCATCGCGTTAGCAGCTGCTTCGCTCTGTGCGTGCGGCGGGGCCGGCGGCTCCGGCTCGACAGGTCCCGCAAACCAACCTACCGGCAATACCACACCCCCAACGGGTGGAATCTCGGTGGTCAATAACTCGTTCTCTCCCGCCGCGAAAACCGTCGCAGTCGGCAGCACCGTGAGTTGGGCGTGGAACAGCTGCAGCGGAGATCCCTATTATGGCCAGGTCTGCGTTTCCCACAGCGTGACCTTCGACGACGGTACCGCGTCGCCGACCCAGGATCAGGGAACCTTCAGACGGACATTCGCCGTCGCCAGGACTTACAACTACCACTGCTCCCAACACGGGACAGCAATGTCAGGAACCATCACGGTCCAGTAAACGGGCGGGTCAAACCTGGGTTGAGTGGCCGCGTGTCCGATCGTACCTTGCTGGCGGATCGCGATTGGGCGCAAAGTCTGCTTAACGAAGAGAAGTGACCGAACATTCCGACGAGTTGACCGGACCGGATCTGACGCAAGGCGTCCAGATCAGCAGCATCCGCCCAGGTCAGCTCATCGCCGGCCACGCCTTCGGCGAACCCGTTCTCCTCGTTCATGTCGAGCCGAACTGGTTCGCCATTGGCGGGAAGTGCACACATTACTCAGCGCCACTCGATCAGGGCATACTCGTCGGCGAGACAATCCGCTGCCCATGGCACCACGCGTGCTTCGAGCTCCGCAACGGCGCCGCTTCTTGCGCGCCCGCGCTCAACGATCAGCCGACGTACGATCTGCTCGTCGAGAATGACATGGTCCGCGTCACGCGCAAAAGGGACCACGGCCGGATAAAAGCGGAAGGACACCGGCCTCGCGGCTCACGCGCGCCCGAGCGCGTACTGTTCGAGGAGAACCCGATTACCGGCCCGCGCTCGGTCGTAATCATTGGTGCCGGCGCCGCCGGCAATGCATGCGCGGAGATGCTCCGGCGGGAAGCATACCGTGGCCCGATAACTGTGATCGATCCCGATCCCGATGCCCCGTACGACAGGCCTAATCTTTCGAAGGATTACCTTGCCGGAAACGCTCCCTCGGATTGGCTACCGCTCCATCCCAAAGAGTTTTACGAATCGCAGCACATTGACCTTGTGTTCGGGGTCGCAGTCACGCGGATCGATACCGCGTCAAGGACTTTGCATCTGAGCGACGGCACGAGCCGCAATTACGGCTGCCTGCTGATCGCGACCGGCGCCCGTCCGCTGCGGCTCGACGTGCCGGGCGCCGAGCGCATTCAGTACCTGCGCAGCCTCGGCGACTGCCGCGCTATCATCGACAAGGTCGCCGCGGCCAAGAAAGCAGTCGTAATCGGTGCAAGCTTTATTGGACTGGAAGTGGCGGCTTCGCTGATCGCGCGAGGGCTCGATGTGAGCGTTGTCGCGCTCGAAAAATTTCCGCTCGAGCGCGTGCTTGGTGTCGAGTTGGGAGCACTGATCAAGAAGATCCACGAGGATCGAGGCGTCCACTTCTATCTCGAGCGCGGCGTCAAAGCTGTCGACGAAACCGCCGTCACCCTCGGCGATGGAACCCGACTCGAAGCGGACCTGGTCGTTGCGGGAATAGGAGTGACTCCCAATGTGCAGCTCGCCGAGTCCGCGGGGTTGATTCTTGATAACGGCGTGGCGGTCAACGAGTTCCTGGAGACGAGTGCCAGCGGGATCTTCGCCGCCGGTGACGTAGCGCGGTGGCCGGATGCCTACTCAGACGTTCGAATTCGCGTCGAACATTGGGTGGTCGCCGAGCGCCAGGGACAAGTGGCGGCGCGGAACATGTTGGGGACCCGCGATCGATTTGACGACATCCCGTTCTTCTGGAGCAATCATTACGGCGACGTCTCGATCCAGTACACCGGCCACATCGATCGATGGGACGAAGTCAGAATCGACGGCGACGTGATGAAGATGGACTGCGCGGTCTCTTACATGTCGAAGGGGAGACGGAGGGCGATGGCCACGATCAATCGGGATCGACAGAACCTCGAGACTGAAGTGGAGCTGGAGAAGGAGTTACTCCTGAAGCCGCCACCACCGCTTACGATCGAAGCCGCCCGGAACTGATCCTAGTCTTCGCCGATCGCGAACATGCGCCCAATATCCGTCTCGAACTCGCGGAGACGGTCGCTCTTCATTTGGGCGCTCCAGCCAAGAAGGGGCGCAACGATGTCCGCCGCGGTCGGAGCGGCGCTCTTTCCGTGATCGCGCGTTTCGAACGCCAGGTGCGTCCGGCGTATCAACAGATCGCTCAGGGTGAGTGCCATCTCTTTCGCGATCCCGTATGCGAGGTGGGCTCCGGTGTAGGGGAGTCCTTGGACCAGTACGCGCGACAACTGGGGATCCTCACGCTCGAGTCGGGCGATTTCGTTTGCCCGCTCACTCCCCGGCAGGTCAACTGAGTCGGTCGCAGCCTTCGTGCGTCGTTGGCCAAGCGCCTGCTGAACGACGTCGACTACTTCGGCGGCCATCGAGCGAAAAGTTGTCAGCTTTCCGCCGGTGATGTTGATCATGCCGCCGCTGTCGATCACGATGCTGTGCTCTCGAGACACCGCGCTCGGGTTGTCTGTTCCGCCGCTCGCAAGCGGCCTGATGCCAGCCCACGCGCTGACCACGTCGTCTCGATCGAGGCGAGCTTCCGGGAAATAGCGGTTGGCGGAGCGCACCAGGTAGTCGACGTCGCTTGTCGAAGCGTGCACGGTCTCCGGAGACTCGTCGGTCCACGTATCCGTCGTCCCGATGATCGTCTGCGATCCTGCCGGAAGACAAAACATAATTCGGCCATCAATTGGGGAGATGAGCGTCAGCGCGTCACGGTTTCCCACGCGCTCACTCGGCACGGCGATGTGTGCTCCCTTGCTTCCGCGATGACGACCGTGTTCGTCGGTCCTGAAGTCGTTAATCCAGACTCCGGTTGCGTTGACGATCGCGCGCGCGCGGATCTCCCGCTTTTCACCGGAGTACTTCGCTTCCGCGACCGCGCCCACGGCTTTGCCGCTACTGCGAATTATCTCTGTCACCCTGGTGTGACTCAGAGCTGTGGCGCCAGCGTCAACCGCGGCGACAGCGTTCGCGACGGTAAGACGCGCGTCGTCGGTGCGCGCATCGTAGTAGACCGCCCCGCTCGTCAGCCCGTCGCGCGCGAGGCAGGGCTCACGCTCGAGAGTCTCGGCCGCATCCAGCGAGTGGTGCCGCCGCGAGCGTCTGCCAGCCATTAGGTCATAAGCGAGCAATCCCGCGCGCAACGTCCACTTCCCGATGCGCGCGCCCCGATAGATCGGCCAGGTGAAAGGAAGCGGCTGCACAAGATGAGGAGCGATGCGGAGCAGCGTCTGCCTCTCGTGGATCGATTCGCGGACAAGATGCAGCTGCCCGTGCTCCAGATATCGAATCCCGCCATGAATCAACCGTGACGAGCGTCCGGACGTTCCGCTCGCAAAATCATCGCGTTCGACCAGAGCCACCCTGAGGCCGCGCATCGAAGCGTCGCGGGCGACACCGCACCCGGTAATCCCTCCGCCGATCACGAGAACATCGAATTTCTCTGCAGAAAGTCCAGTCATTTCCGGTCTATCGGGGGCGCGCGCAACCAGGCGAAGTATAAGGAATTTGACCGCAAGATTCGGATATCGCGTAGCTCGCGGCGGTAGCATCGTACGACTCGACCCGCAACACAGACCGTTCGAAAGTGAGGATCAGATGCAGTCCTATCGCGTAGTGGCATTGGGAGATCGAGTCGCGGACGCCGTCCGGAAAACGCTGCGCTCGCCAGGTTACGGCCACCCCGCCCACACTGAGCTGGCCACCGGCTACGGACCGTGCCGCCAGTGCCTCAGAAAATTCGCCGTTGGCAGCGATCGGCGGATCCTGTTTACCTACGATGCCTTCCACGGCAAAGAGGAGCTCCCGCTTCCCGGCCCGGTTTTCATTCACGAACGTTACTGTGAGAGATATCCCGAGGACGAAGGGTTTCCGGTGGACATGCTCGCCCATCGGCTGACACTCAATGCCTATGCTTCCGGCAGACGACTCGTCGCGCAGAAGTATGTTTCCAACGGCCTCGTCGATCCCGAGCTCCAACGGCTGCTGGCCCATTCGGATGTCGCATACATCCACGTGCGGGACACTGACGCCGGCTGTTATGATTTCTGTATCGAAAAGATTTCTGAGAACGAACGACTTGACGAAGGAACAACGTCGAATGGAGGATATTCCCATGAATGAAGCAGTAGCCTGGGAGTCCGTTCTCCACAGAGACTCCTCCGCCGACGATCGCCTGTTGTACGGCGTGACGACCACCGGCATCTATTGCCGGCCGTCATGTCCCTCGCGGCGGCCAAAGCGTGACAACGTCGCCTTTTTCTCTTCAGTGGAAGCGGCAGAACGGGCCGGATTCCGTGCCTGTCAGCGCTGCCGTCCCAATCGCGCAAAGACGCCGAGCCGAGCAATCGACCGCGCGCGTGAGTACATCGATACCCACGTCACGAGTCTCAACGATGAGCGCATCACTCTCGAACAGCTCGGTGAGATCGCCGGACTGAGCCCGTACCACCTTCAGCGCAAATTCAAGGCGACGGTTGGACTAACGCCCGCGCAATACATTCGCGCGCGCAAGAGTGAGAAGCTGAAAGACGAGCTCAAGCGTGGCGAGACGGTCAGCCGAGCGAGCTTCGGCGCGGGTTACAGCTCCAGCAGCAGGCTGTACGACGACGCCGATGCACGACTCGGGATGACTCCCGCCACCTACAAGCGCGGCGGCGCGGGAGCGCGCATCGATTACGTCGTCACGAAGACGTCACTCGGCGCGCTCCTGGTTGGCGCAACTGAGCGCGGGGTCTGCGCGGTGACGCTCGGCGACGATGCCAGCGGCCTCGAAGCCGCACTCGAGCGCGAATACCCAGCTGCGACGCGGGTGCGCGTCAGCTCACCGTCGAACAAGCTCGCGGCATGGATCGAAAATATTGTCGCGACCGTCGATGGCGAGCCCTTTCAATCCGAAATTCCGATCGATGTCCAGGGATCAGCGTTTCAATGGAAGGTGTGGCGCGAACTTCAGAAAATTCCTTTTGGCGAGACGCGCTCGTACAGCGAAGTAGCGAACGCGATTGGATCTCCCAAATCCGTACGCGCCGTCGCAAATGCGTGCGCGAACAACCGAGTTGCTGTCGTCATTCCATGTCACCGTGTCGTACGGCAGAGCGGCTCGCTCGGGGGATATCGCTGGGGAATCGAGCGCAAGCAACAATTACTCGAGCAAGAGCATGCCGCTAGAGAGGACGCTACGTCCTAGATAGAAAAGCGACGCCCGTCTAAGTTCCGTGCATGGCAACATTCGGGAACGGGCGTCGCGTCGCGATAGTCGCCGGCGTGAGAACGCCGTTCGCAAAAGCTGGAACCGCTTTCAAGTCAATCTCGGCAATCGACCTCGGCAAATTGTGCGTCGCGGAATTACTGCAGCGCACGAATCTCGACGGAAAGGAAGTTCAGGCGCTCGTATTCGGGACCGTCATCCCGTCGGTCCTCGCGCCAAACATTGCCCGCGAGGTTTCGCTTCTCCCGCAGCTTCCGAAGGGCGTCCAGGCTTTCAGCGTGAGCAGAGCCTGCGCGTCGGCGAATCAGGCGATAACCGACGCGGCCGATCAGATCGCGCTCGGTCAGCTCGACGTCGCGATTGCCGGCGGGTCTGAATCGCTTTCCAACATTCCGATTCTGCACTCGCAGGGATTCGCGGAGACGCTGGTGCTCGCATCAAAGGCGAAATCGCTGCCGGCGCGGCTCAGAACGCTCGCGCGACTCCGGCCAAAAGACTTCGTTCCCATAACCCCGGCCATCGCCGAGCCATCGACGGGTGAAACCATGGGACAGTCGGCGGAGAAAATGGCGAAGCTCAACGCCATCGCGCGCGAAGAACAGGACCACTTTGCTCTTCGCTCGCACCGCCTCGCGGCTGCCGGTACTGCCGATGGCAGGTTGACGGCGGAAATCATGCCTGTCTATGTGCCGCCGAAGTTCGAAAGCGTCCTTACATCGGACAATGGCATCCGCGAGGACACGAGCTACGAGCAATTAGCCGCGCTCAAGCCGGTTTTCGACCGCAAGTACGGGAGCGTCACCGCCGGCAACTCGTCTCCGCTTACCGATGGCGGCGCATGCGTTCTGCTCATGAACGAGGACAAAGCGAAAGCGCTCGGGTATCCTCCGCTCGGGATCATCCGATCGTACGCGTATGCTGCGCTCGATCCCGGCGAGCAGCTGCTGCAGGCACCCGTACTCGCGGCGCCGGTAGCGCTCAAGCGTGCTGGTCTTACCCTCAAGGACATGGACCTCGTTGAGATGCACGAGGCGTTTGCAGCGCAGGTGCTGTCCAACCTCAAAGGGTTCGAGTCGAAGGCGTGGGCCGAACGCGCTGGTTTTTCGCAGCCGGTTGGCGAAGTGGATCGCGCAAAGCTCAATGTGATGGGTGGGTCGATCGCGCTTGGTCATCCCTTTGGCGCGACCGGAGCGCGCATCACTACCACGCTTCTGAACGAACTGCGGCGTCGTGGTGGACAATTCGGACTGATGACGGTGTGCGCCGCCGGCGGTATGGGCTTCGCGATGGTGGTGGAGAGACCACGATGAGCTCGACGTCCGAAGTCACGATTGGCGGGTTAGTCGGAACCCGGTGGAAGCCCGCACTCGCCGTCGAAGTCACCGATGGCGTTGCAGTCATCACTTTCGATCTGCCCAATGAATCGGTCAACAAGCTGAGTCGGGCGGTGAAAGACGAATTCGTCGCACTCGTGGCGAGACTCGAGCGCGACACCGAGGTGCGCGCCGTCGTTTTCCTGAGTGGCAAGCCAGACGTCTGGATCGCCGGCGCGGATATCGAAGAGTTTCTTCAGCTCAAAACCGCTGCCGACGCCGAACGACTGAGCAGGGATGGCCAGATGCTGCTGGATTCATTGGAGCGGCTGCGGGTTCCCATCATCGCCGCGATTCACGGTGCGTGTCTCGGCGGCGGACTCGAGACGGCGCTCGCGTGCAGGTATCGCATCGGAACCGATCACCCAAAGACGATTTTCGGTCTGCCGGAAGTTCAGCTCGGGTTGATTCCGGGCGCCGGAGGTACGCAGCGGCTGCCGCGGAAGATTGGGCTGACGAGTGCACTCGACCTCATTCTCACTGGCAAACAGGTCCGCGCAAAGAAGGCGTTGCAACTGGGACTGATCGACGAGCTCGTACATCCCTCGATCCTTCGCTCGGTCGCGATCCAGCGCGCGCGTGAGGTTGCCGAGGGTCGACGAAAAAGCGAGCGGCATAGCGGCGGCGTGAAAGGCCTCATTATCGACGGAAATCCCGCCGGACGCGCAATCGTGCTGCGAAAAGCCCGCGAGCAGACTCTCAAGAAATCGCGCGGGCACTACCCGGCGCTCATCGCGGCAATCGACGTCGTTGCCGTAGGGTACGAGAAGGGAGTCGCGCACGGCTATCGCGAAGAGTCACGTCGCTTCGGCGAGATGGCGATGACCGACGTTTCCCGTCAGCTGATTTTTCTTTTCTTCGCAACCAACGAGCTGAAGAAGGATCCTGGTGTCGACCCATCGCAGTATCCGAACCTGCCGGTTGGCGCGTTCGAGCCCTTGCCCGTCAACAAGATTGCCATAATCGGCGCCGGGTTCATGGGCGCTGGCATCGCATCTATCGCGGTGCAGCATGGCAGCCTCGTCCGATTGAAGGACGCCGACCACGGGCGAGTAGCCAAGGGATACGCTGCGGTTCGCGACGTACTGAAGGAGCGACTGATAAAGAAGCAGATCACGAAGGTACAGTACAGCGACTACATGGCGCTCCTCGGTGGCACTGTCGATTATTCGGGGTTCGGTAACGTCGACCTCGTGATCGAAGCAGTGTTCGAAGATCTCGCCGTCAAGCACCAGGTGCTTCGTGAGACAGAGGCGTCGATCAGTCCCAATGCGATCTTCGCGAGCAATACCTCGACGATTCCGATTGCTCAGATCGCTCAGGCATCGAGCCGCCCGGAGCGGGTGCTGGGAATGCATTTCTTCTCGCCGGTGCACAAGATGCCGCTCCTCGAAGTGATCACAACCGCGGAAACCTATCCGCAGGTGACCGCGACGGCGGTGGCGTACGGAAAGAAGCTGGGCAAGACTGTAATCGTCGTGAACGACGGTCCGGGTTTTTACGCGAACCGGATTCTCTCGCCATACATCAATGAAGCCGGCATTCTTCTCGATCAGGGCGTGGCGATCGACATCGTCGACAAAGCCCTCGTCGACTTTGGGTTCCCCGTCGGTCCGATTACTCTCATCGACGAAGTCGGTCTCGACGTTGCGACGAAAGCCGGAAAGATCATGGCTGATGCTTTTCCAGAGAGGATGGCGGCAGCCAAGTCCATCCAGGCCGTCGTGGCAGCGGGACGATACGGCAGAAAATCCAAGAAGGGGTTTTACAGCTACGACAAGGAAGGCAAGAAGGGCGATGTGGATCCGTCCGTCTACGCGTTGTTTCTGGCGCCGGGCAACACGCCGTTCATTGACACCATCACGCCTCCTTCCGCTGCCGAATCCACGGCGCCGCCCGAGATGCCTGCCGTGCAGATACAGCAGCGCACCGTTCTCGCAATGCTCAACGAGGCAGCGCGCTGTCTCAGCGATGGGATTATCAAGTTGCCGCGCGATGGCGATGTTGGCGCCGTGTTCGGGATAGGATTCCCTCCCTTCCGCGGTGGACCATTTCGGTACATGGATTCCCTCGGAATTCAGATCGTGGTCCAGCGCCTCGAGGATTTGAACGCGCGCTTTCCCGGACGCTTCGAGCCGGCGGAGATTCTCTTCGAGATGGCGCGTCGCCGGCAGGTCTTCTATCCAGACGAGCGCTCGTGAGACGAGAGGTACTAAGTGAAGTGCGTCTTTTGTTCACCCTTGTGGAAGCGGTGGCGCTCGCATCCTGCGCGCCCGTGGTGCACCGCCCTCTAGCTCCTGCGGATTTTCCCCGGACTCGCCCCGAGCTTACCCACTACCAGGAAACTTCGCACTACGCCGACGTCCGAAAGTTTCTCGACTCCCTGCGCACACTCGGCGCTCCGTTGGCGTTCGGATCGATCGGGAAGACCAGCGAAGGCCGCGAAATTCCTTACGTGATCGCGTCGCGTCCGGTCGTGACGACGCCGTCTGAAGCGAAGCGCCTCGCGCGCCCGATCGTTTACGTCCAGGGCAACATCCACGCGGGCGAGGTCGAAGGGAAAGATGCGCTGCTTGCACTGTTGCGCGACCTGACGTTCTCCAGCAAGCCAAACGCGCTCGACTCGGTGGTCCTCATTGCTGTGCCGATCTACAACGCTGACGGCAATGAAAAGTTCGCCCCGCAGTCAGTCAATCGCACCGAGCAGAATGGGCCCGAGATGGTTGGCGTTCGCGCAAACGGCCAGAACCTCGACCTCAACCGCGATTATGTGAAGGCCGAGGCCCCCGAAACGCGCGCGTCGCTGGCGATGTTCAACAGTTGGGACCCCGACGTCTTCGTCGATCTTCACACGACGGACGGAAGCTTTCACGGATACGCTCTTACTTATTCGCCCTCCCTCAGTCCGGCCGCCGTGTTCGGCGGAGTTTACGCCCGCGATTCGTTGCTACCCGTGGTGCGGGCCCGCATGCGAGCACGCGATGGATTCGAGGTGTTCGATTACGGCAATTTCGTCGGCGACGGTCCGGGCCTGATCTCGGATACCAGCGTGCATGAGGGTTGGGCCACCTATGATTCGCGCCCGCGCTTCGGCACCAACTACTTCGGGATTCGCGGCCGCATTGCAATTCTGAGCGAAGCGTATTCGCACGACACACTCCAGCGACGCATTGCGTCGACCTACGCCTTCGTGAATGAAATTCTCTCGCTCGTTGCGGAGAAGGGAACCGCTATCAAATCCTTGAGCGCACGCGCCGACAGTCAGCCACTCGCATGGGGCCGGTCTCCTGATTCGCTGCAGATGGTCGCCGTGCGCGCGGAGCTCATCGCGACACCTCCAACGATGGACGTCCTCAAGGAAGACCTCGAGAAGACCGCTGATTCTTCTCTGACGCAGCCCGGCGTTCCGAGAGGTGAGCGGCGTACGGGGCGCTACAGAACCATCCGCATGCCTGTCTATGACCGGTTCATCTCGACACTCGACCGCACTCCTCCCGCCGCCTACGTCGTCGCCCCGGAGGACACGGCGGTCGTCACTCTGTTGCGCCTCCACGGCATTCGTGTGGATCGGTCCGACTCCGCGTGGACCGCACGCGGCGAGTCCTTCGTGATCGACTCCATCATCACGTCTCCACGTCCATTTCAGGGACACCACGAGGTGCGTCTCAAAGGAAAGTGGGAGCGCGGACCGCAGACGCTGCCGCCCAAATCGTTCATTGTGTCGACCGCTCAACCCCGTGGAGCTCTCATCGTATATCTGCTCGAACCGGAAAGCGACGACGGCTTCACTACGTGGAATTTCTTCGACGGCCATCTGCAGAAAGGCGGGCGCTTCCCGGTAACGAGAATCTTCGACCTCTCGCGCCGCCGACGCGCGGCGACTCGCCGCTCCTCCGCCGCGGCAACCCAGGCACCCCAGAACTGATGCTTCGCAATGCACTGCTCTATCTGTCGGATCAGCAGCACATTTTCAAATTCGTTCGTAACAACAGGCTCGCGAAGAGTTTTGCCAATCGGTTCGTCGCCGGTGAAACCCTGGACACCGCACTATCGGCGGTAGCCAGGCTCAATGCCCGTGGCATCACCGCCTCGCTGGACCTGCTTGGTGAAAGCGTCCACAATGAAGTGGAGGCGCGTGCTGCCGCTCAGGCATATCTCAACATGCTCGACCGAATTCACGAGCGGAAACTGGATGCCAACGTCTCCGTGAAGCTCACCGCAATGGGCCTCGACATTTCCGAGGAGCTTTGCGTCGCGAACATGCACAAGATTCTGCAACGCGCGCGGGAATGCCGAAGCTTCGTGCGAATCGACATGGAATCGAGCGAGTATACCCAGCGCACACTTGATCTTTTCGACCAGCGGCTGTTTCCAGGATACCGCGAGAATGTCGGGATAGTGCTCCAGAGCTACCTCTACCGGACCTTCGCCGACGTTCAGCACGCGAACCTCATGAAAGCCCGTGTGCGAATCTGCAAGGGCGCCTACAAAGAGCCGGAGACGGTCGCGTATCCTGAAAAGAAAGACGTCGACGCGAACTACGTCCGCTGCATGCAGGAGCTGATGCTGAAGGGGAATTACCCGGGCATCGCCACGCACGACGAGGCGATCATCAAAGAGGCAAAACGCTTCGCGAAGGCCAATGACATCGGATCTCATCGTTACGAATTCCAGATGCTCTATGGTGTCCGGCGCGATCTTCAGGACCGGCTCGTACGCGAAGGTTACCGAATGCGTGTCTACGTTCCGTTCGGGACGCAGTGGTATCCCTACCTAATGCGCCGGCTCGCCGAGCGTCCGGCTAATGTCGCGTTCCTCACTGGCAACGTCTTCAGGGAGATGGTCGGCAGGCGCCGGCCCTGAAAATGGGCAGGTTCATTCCTCCGGATCATTCGAAGGGCGACCCGAACACGATCGGTGGCTACATGGCAGTGCACGATCGGCCAGCGGCGTTCGAAGGGAGTGACGGCGCCTCGTATAGCGTCGAGATCGTTACGGACGCGAGTGACGAGAGAGAACGACCTTTCGCTGCGTACTTGCTGTTCGTCCGGTGGCGACAAGGCGATCCGGTCGCGAGCGGACATCTCGAGACCGAGTTTCTGGCGCTTGCGACGACCGAGGAGGAGGCTCGCACGATGGTGGGCGCAATGCGGCTCAATGAGGTGAAGCTGCGCCTGGATCAACTCATCAAGGCAAGGCAGGCAGAGCCGCTGCCTTGGTGGGATGCGATGCGCCAAGAGGGTAGCAATTGACGCGAAAAGAAGGCGTCGTGTTGAAGGGAACGGGGGGAATCTGGCATGTTCGCGCCGACTCTGGAGAGACGCACGAAGCTTCGTTGCGTGGGAGGCTGAAGCAGGAGCGCGAGGAGACAAAAAAACTCGCGGTGGGTGATCGGGTGGTCCTCGAGATCGACGAGCGTGGAGAGCACTGGGCCATTGCGGAAATTCTGCCTCGGCACTCCAAGCTTGCTCGACGGGAGCCGGGCGCTGGTCAGGGCGAGCGAATCGTCGCCGCCAACGTCGATCAGGTCGTCGTGGTGTTCGCGGCGACGAAGCCGGAGCCTCACCGCAGGATGCTCGACCGCTTTCTTGTCATCGCCGAAGCGAACTCGCTCGAGTCGCGAATCGTCATCAACAAGATCGAGCTCGTCGACAAAAGTGAGACGGAGCGAACTTTCGCCGATTATCTCGCCGCAGGTTATCCGCTCCACCTCACCAGCGTGAAGCAGCGCGTCGGACTGGACGAGCTGCACGATGTGTTGGCCGGGAAAACGTCGGTACTCACTGGCCCGTCGGGGGTCGGCAAATCGTCGCTGATGAACGCGATGTATCCGGGTCTCGATCTACGAGTGGGCGAGATCAGCGAATCGGTAGGCAAAGGAAGGCATACCACTGTCGGGGCGCTGCTCCATCCGCTTCCCGATGCCGGTTATGTCGTTGATACCGCCGGCTTGCGTGAAGTCGGCATGTGGGGACTGGCGTCCGAGCACCTCGACGAGTGCTTTCGGGAATTCCGACCGCACATCGTCCGCTGCAAGTTCGGGAACTGCACGCACCGAGTCGAGCCGGGATGCGCGGTGCGCGAGGCGGTCGAAAAAGGCTCGATCAGTGCGGACCGCTACGACAGTTACCTGCGGCTGCGCGAAGAGATCGAAGACTCGGAGAGGAAATGGGCGCCGTATACGGCGGCGTCCAAGCCGCAGAAGCGTCGCTAGGCCGGACTGATCTCGACGGTCCAGTCGATCTCGATGTCGCTCCGGAGTGAATCGCGCACGGAGCAGTACTTCGTCGCCGATAGCTCGATCGCGCGCAGCGCCTGGTCCGCATCGATTCCTCTGCCGCCGATTTTGAAATTCAGAGTGATGTGCTTGAAGCGGCGGGGAATCGTGTCGACACGTTCCCCGACGACGTCGATCTCGAGCGACTCGACCGGTGTTCGCCGCTTCGCCAGGATATCGACGACGTCCACCGATACGCAGGTCCCGAGGGCGCTGAGCAAAGCGTCCGGAGGGCTCTGCGCGGATTTGCTGTCACCATCGATGCGCGCCGTCGCTAGACCCGGACGCCCGGCGTCGAAGCGATGCTCGCCGCTCCAGTGAACGTGGACCCGCGACGGCGGTTTCCTGGTTTGCGTCGTGGCCGGAGCCGTCACTTCTCCGGTCCTTTTTCGATCGGAGCGCGCACCGTGTTTCCCCACTCGGTCCAGCTGCCGTCGTAGTTTCGCACGCGATCGTACCCAAGGAGATAGGTCAGAACGAACCACGTGTGCGACGAGCGTTCCCCGATGCGGCAGTAGGCGATGATGTCATCACCTTTTTTCAGCCCCTTTTCCTTCTCATAGATCGCGCGCAGCGAATCAGCGTCCTTGAAAGTGCCGTCGCTATTAGCGGCGCGCGCCCAGGGCACGCTTCGCGCTCCCTTGATGTGTCCGCCGCGCAGCGTCCCCTCCTGCGGGTAGTCAGGCATGTGTGTGCGCTGACCGGTGAATTCCTCCGGCGAGCGGACATCGATCAGCGGCCGCCCCTTGTCCGCGTGCTCGCGCACTTGTTGAAAGAAGGCGCGGATTTTTTCGTCCGATCGCTTTGGTGCCTTGTATCGCGACTTTGGAAAACTCGGCACGTCCGTATTGAAGGTGCGCCCCTCCTGCTCCCACTTGATTCGCCCGCCGTCGAGAAGCTTGGCATTCGTGAATCCGAAGAGCTGGAAAACCCAGAAGGCGTAGGCGGCCCACCAGTTGTTCTTGTCGCCGTAGAAGACAACGGTGGTGTTATCGTCAATCCCCTTGTCGCGCAGAAGTGCCTCGAACTGCTCGGACGACACGTAGTCTCGCAAGACCGCGTCGTTGAGATCCTGATGCCAGTCAACTTTCTGTGCTCCCGGAATGTGCCCGGTGTCGTAAAGCAGAACGTCTTCGTCGCTCTCGATGATTCTGATGTTAGGATCATCGAGATGCTCAGCGAGCCAGCCCGTGCTCACCAGCACTTCCGGATGTACGTAACCCTTGCCGGCGATTCCTGAATCGACCGCCGATGCGTTGCTTGTGATTGTCGCCCCCATGTCAGCTCCTGAAGAAGGAGAGCTTCTAGCATAATCAGGCCGAGGCGGCACCGGTGCAAGTAGAGGCGCGAAAAGCAGGTGTATCTTTGCTTCATGACGAACAGCGCGCAGCCAGTGATGGAGCCGTATTCGCGTCACGTGCTCGTTTGCACCGGCGACTTCTGCTCGCCCGATCGTCGCGGCCGACAGATCTACTCGCTGCTCGCGGAGCTATTGCAACGTGAGGATTTGCTGTTCGGCCCGACTCGCGTGAAACGAGGTGAGACGCCGTGCCTCGGAGTATGCAGTGCTGGACCGATCGTGGTGGTTTATCCCGAAGGCGTCTGGTATTCCCAAGTGACGCCGGCCTTGCTCGAGCGCATCGTCGTCGAGCACCTCAAGCACGGCCGGCCCGTCGAAGAGGCAGTTTTTCACAGGCTCTAGCGTGCTCTGGGATGGCATACTGAACGGCATTAGCGGAATTGCAAATCGCGTTGCCGAACAGTTTTTTTTTCGACTTTTGCGCGGCTACGGGCATGCGTCGTGCGTTTTTGGACCGTCCAACAGGGAGGTTACAATGGCACAAAACACAGACCCGAATGAAGACCAGAACAAGAGCCTTGATGCGCAAAACGCAGCGAGCCGCAACGAGGGTGACATTGGCGACAGCGGCGCTAGCTCTGGCAGCCCTGGCAGCCCTGGCAGCTCCGAAAGAAGTTTCGGACGAAGCTCAGGCAGCAGTGACTACGGGAGCAGTGGCTCCGGTAGTAGCTCAGACAGTAGCGGGTTCGGTGGCAGCTCTGATAGTGCAAGCAATAGCGGCGGAATGAGTGGCTCCGGCGCCGGTGGCAACAGCGGTGGTATGGGAAGCGGCGGCGACAGCGCTAGCGGTAATACGGGAGGCTCGAGAGGGACGAGCGACGGCAGCAGTGGCAGCTCTGGGGGATTTGGAAGCTCTGGATCCTCCGGCAGCACTGGCGGTTCGAGCAGCGGAAGCTCCAACCGATAGTCCTGGCACCACGAACGAGCGGGGCGGAGGCGGATATCGCTCTCCGCCCCGTTTGCTTTGGCGCGTCCGACATTAGACAGGAATTAGCGCGCATTCGTTCGATTGCCTTAACTTTCTGAACAACGCACCCTTCGCAGTGAATACGCCAAATCCGTTCAATCCACGCCGGCTCGTGCTGGGAGCTGCGAAAAAACTGATCTTCGAGAACGAGGATCCGGAGACGGCGCTCGAGCGCATCGCCGGCCTCACGTCGATCGACAATCGCGCCGCTTCGACCCCGGAGAGCAACTCAATGTCACGTACGCGCACGACGATCCTGAATAACCTGGACGAGATGTATCGCGAAGCGTTCGAACGGGCAAAAGCCACTGGCGACCAGACGCAGATGGCGACCCTCGATTTCGCGTACCGGCGGGAGCAACTCTACTTCGAGATCCTTCTCGACGTTCGCGACGCACTTGAGCGTCGGTAGCTCCGGCGGCGCTCGCGCCCGGAGTTCCGGGCCGTGAACACTGCGTGGGGCTGGATCGGATTCAACGTCACCGTACTCGCGATCCTCGCGCTCGATCTCGGCGTCCTCCACCGCAGATCCGAAAAAGTCTCTCTCAAGGAAGCAGCAACGTGGAGCGCGGTGTGGGTCGCGCTCTCGCTGTGTTTTGCCTTCGCCGTTTACCGCACGATGGGCAGGGAATCAGGATTCGAGTTCCTGACCGGATATCTCATCGAGTACGCGTTGTCCGTGGATAACATCTTCGTGTTCGTGCTCATCTTCTCGTACTTCAACGTTCCGGAGAAGTACCAGCACCGAGTGCTTTTCTGGGGCATCATTGGCGCCCTCGCTCTGCGCGGCGTGATGATCGTTGCGGGATCGGCGCTGGTGACGCGATTCGCATGGACGCTTTACATCTTTGGTGCGTTCCTGGTCTTTACCGGGCTGAGAATGGCGCTGCAGAAGGACGGAGCCGCCTATAACCCGGAGCGGGATCCGGTGTTGCGGCTCTCTCGGAAGCTGATTCCTATCACGGCCACCTATCGTGGCGACAAGTTCTTCGTCCACGAACCGGACACGGCCGGCAAACAGCGCTACTCGGCAACGCCGCTTTTCATCGTGCTTCTGATCGTCGATACCACCGACATCATCTTCGCGACCGATTCCATTCCAGCGATATTCGCCGTCACGCGCGATCCCTTCATCGTCTACACGTCGAACATCTGCGCGGTGCTAGGACTGCGCGCAATGTATTTCCTGCTCGCCGGTGTCGTCGACAAGTTCATCTACCTCAAGCTCGGCTTGTCGATAGTGCTCATCTTCATTGGCGCGAAGATGCTGGCGGAGCCTTTTCTGCACCTTCCGATCGTCGCATCCCTCGGGGTCGTCGCCGCGGTACTTGGGGCATCCATCCTCGCCTCGGTGAAATTGCCGCGGCCAGGGCACCAATAGCCGTCACCGGGGTTACTCTTCGTGCGGCCTCAACGTCCTCACTTTATAAAACGTTTTTCAACATACATAGCGGGTATTTTCAGGATGAAATTCGCTTTACCTCTGGCCGTCGTTGCGGCGATCGCGTCGGCCCCTCTTTCATACGCCCACGCGCAGAACGCCGGGAAAAATCTGGCGATGGATTTTCGGACGACGATCTCTATTCAAGGGGAGCCCGACAGCGTCGTCATGACGGGTCACGCCGTGGGGGCGGCCGACAAAATGCGCGTCGAGGTCAAGGGGTCGAATCCTAAAGCAGCCGGACTGCCGGTCGACAGCGTCGTCACCATGATTCTGACCGACAACGGCAAGACGATCACCTACATCGACCCCAAAAAGAATCAGTACCTGCGCGTCCGCCCCGCCGAAATGGTTACTCAGGCGCAGAAGACGGGAGCGATGAAGATGGATTTCTCGGGCACCGAAGCAAAGGTCGACAACCTTGGAGCTGGCCCGACGATTCTCGGTCATCCCACTTCGCACTACCGCGTCGCAACCGGCATGACGATGATGATCAACGCGCACGGTACTCAGCAGACGGTCAAGATCTCCAGCATAGCCGACACCTACTACGCGTCGGACATAAAGGGCGTTCTGAATCCATTTGCCAGCTTGAGCGGTAGCGACATGGCGAACATGTTCGGCAGCGCGAACGCCGAATTCGCGGAAAAGCTCAAAGCCGTCCAGGCGAAACTTCCGAAGGGCACACCGCTTCGCGCCACGAGCTCAGCGACGATCGTCGCGCAGGGTCAAACCCGCGTCACTAACAGCTCGGCAGAAGTCACCAGTCTCCAGTGGGTGGACGCCGATCCGAAGGCATTCGAGATCCCTAAGAACTATACCGCCGTCCAGCTGCCCGGAATGGCGGGCTCCACCACTGGCGCGATTCCGCCGAAGTAGAAGTTCCTTACGGCGCACGTACTACGCCTCGGTCCCCAATGCGCAGCTAGTTTCCGAATGCGCAGTCAGTCAGCAGTCCGCAATGCAGTCGGTCCGCAGTCCGTAGCAACAGCCTAGAACTTCATCAGCTCCTGGTAGGCCCGCTTGAAATCCTCAACTTGCGGGAGAATGGCATCCTCGAGCCGCGGCGCGTACCCGACAAACGTATCAGTCGATGCGACACGCCTGACCGGCGCATCCAGCCACGCAAAACATTCATCCGCGATTGCGGCCGCGATTTCTGCCCCGTAACCCCACGAGAGCGCATCCTCGTACGCTACTATCACGCGCGAGTTCTTCCTCACCGATTCGAAAACCGTCTCACGATCCCACGGGCTCAGCGTCCGCAGATCGATGATCTCGACGGAGATTCCGCCGTCGGCGACGGCCCTTGCGGCGGTTAGTGCGCGCTGAACCGTCGCGCCATATGTGACCACCGTTAGGTCCGTACCCTCCTGCACCACCCTGGCCTTGCCGAAGGGAATCATGAAGTTCGGACCCGGGTACGCCGACTTGTTGTAAGTCTGTCGATAGAGGTGCTTGTGCTCGAGGAAGAGCACGGGATCGTCGCACCTGATCGCGGTCCGCAACAGTCCATTTGCATCGAGCGCTGTCGCCGGACACACGACCCGCAATCCCGGGCAATGCGTAAAGATCGAGGCGCCTGTCTGCGAATGATAAATCGCGCCCCGGATGTAGCCGCCATACGTCGTCCTCACAACGACCGGCGCCGCGAAATTGTTGTTCGACCGCCAGCGCATGGTCGCCAGTTCGTCGCGCAGCTGCATGTACGCCGGCCAGATGTAATCGAAGAACTGAACCTCTACCACCGGTTTGAATCCGCGCACGGCCAGACCGATCGCGCGGCCAACGATGTTGGCCTCCGCCAGCGGCGAGTTATAAACGCGCGCCCCGCCAAACTCCTTCTGAAGTCCCCACGTAACCTTGAAGACCCCGCCCTTGCCCTTGACCTTCCCAAGGTATTCCTCGCGCGACACGTCGGCGACGTCCTGGCCAAAAACCAGAATCTTCTTGTCGCGACGCATCTCGTCCTTCATACAGGCATTGAGCAAATCGACCATCGTCGTCGGATCGCCGGAGAATTGTGGGTCGTCCTCCGTATCGAAATGCTCGCTGGTAGGATCCACATCCGGTGAGTACACACCAAAGTAGACGGTTTCGGGCCCCGGCTGCGGCTGGGCGAGCGCGTCATCCGTTGCAGCCAGAACCACTGCGTCGACTTCCTGCTGAATTTTCCTGATCTCGTCTTCAGTCGCGTGGCCTTCGCTCACCAGCCACTTCGGAAATTGCGCCACCGGATCGCGCGCGGCATCCGCTTCGCGTTCGGTGGGCGGCCGATACATCCTCTCGTCGTCGGATAATGAGTGCGAATAGGGCCGAATCACGTGCGCGTGCACCAGCGCCGGCCCCCTGCGCTGCCGCGCGTAATCCACGGCGCGCTGCATGACGTCATAGCTCGCGAGCAGGTCGCACCCATCGACCTCCTCAACCAACAGATCAGGAACTGAGCGAACGAGCTTCGAGATGCTCCCGCCAGTGGTGTTGACCTCTACCGGAACCGAGATCGCGTAGCCGTTATCCTCGACTAGGTAGACGGCCGGAAGCTTGAGATTCGACGCTGTGTTGAGCGATTCCCAGAATTCGCCTTCGCTGGTCTGGCCCTCTCCTGTCGAGATGAAGACCACTTCGTCCTCGCGAAAACCCTCCGTGACGTTCAGCAGCTTGGCGCGAAGAGTCGCCTCGGCGGAACCCACCCCCTGCAGAAACTGGGTCCCCGTGGGAGACGACGCTGAAACGATGTTATACGACTTATGTCCCCAGTGACTCGGCATCTGGCGGCCACCCGAAGCCGGATCGACCGCTGCGCCCACCGCCTCGTACAGCATCTCTGCCGGCGTGACGCCGAGCGACAGACACAGCGCCCGGTCACGATAGTAAGTGTAGAACCAATCGTAGGCCGGCTTGAGGATCATCCCCGCCGCCGTGAGAACCGCCTCATGGCCAGCGCCGGAGATCTGGAAGAAGATCTTGTTCTGACCCTTGAGCTGCACTTCCTTGTCGTCCAATCGCCGGGAGAGCAACATGTTGCGATAAGCGGCGACGAGTTGCTCAGGCGATAGCCGGGCGCTGGGCGATGCTGCGGACGATTTCCGGTCGGGAAGTGTTCTGGTGGCCATGATTCTCCGGCGGGCGGGCGAGCTTTCCTTCAAAATAGCAGATCGCGAACCACTCGTCAGTAATCGACCGGTCGCAGGTACGACTCTCCAATGCCCGTAGGACTGAGCAACGCGACGGTGGGTAATTTTCTCTTCCAGTGCGTCCCCGCGAGGCGCTTTCGAACGATCTCGACTTTGCTCGGGTCGAACCCGCGCGCTGCAAGTGCCGTCGGACTGTAGCCGCTTACCAGCCAATTGAGAATCTTGTCAGCCTCGGCGTAACTGATTCCGAAATCGCCTTCATCCGTCTGACCCTCGATCAAATCGGCTGATGCCGGCTTGCCGATGATCACCTCGGGAACACCGAGAAATTCCGCGAGTTGCCACACCTGTGTCTTGAAGAGATCGCCAAGTGGGTTGATTGGTGGTGAGTCATCGGCGTGCCAGGTGAAATAGCCGAGCAACCGCTCGGTCTTGTTGCCGGTACCGACCGGCAGCGCGCGGTATTTCGCCGACTGGTCGAAGAGCACGATCATCCGCTCACGAGCCATCACGTTGCCTCTGCGCGCGGGATCCGCGTCCGCCTCGTTCGCGAGATAGCCATCGACTGCTGGTGAGATGTCGATCGTGCGCGACTCGACCCCGACCGCGTCGATCACGAGCTGACCATGCGCGAGAGAATCGGGATTCGAGGTCCGATACGGCATGCGCACCGCAATTACATTCTTCGGCCCGAGTGCTTCGGCGGAGAGGAAGGTCGTCACCGCCGAATCAACTCCACCAGAGACTCCGACAACCGCTTTATCGAAGCCACGCCGCTCGAATTCTTCGCGCAAGAACGACACGAGCCACTGCCTGGTGAGCCCGGGATCGATCTCGAGCGGTGGCGGACCGGCTGGCGAATCGGGAGCATGCATCACCGGAATGGGCTCGCTGCCGTTGCGACTCCCGCCAGGGCGACTCTCGCTGTTGGTCCGATTGCCGGCCCGCGCCGACTGCGCCCCTCGCGAAGAGCCCTTCATTCGTGCCGCCGGCTTGCCGGATGCTTCGCTTGGCCGGCGAGCGGTTTGTTCGGTCGACGGCGCGTCGGCTCGCTCGCCATCAGCGTGGCGGCCCGCCGGGGTGAGGGGCCCGCCATCGCCAGGCGCATCGTCGTAGCTCAAGACCAATCGTTCTCCCGCCTGGATCCGATCGACCGTGCGCATCAGATGCGGCATCATCGTCTGGAGATCTGTAAGCAATGGGGCGTCCGATCGCGCGCGAGTGAGATCCTGGGGATCGAACGACACTGTTAAAATGGCCTCGTCCCACAACGGTGCCTGGGCACGGATGTCACCATGCGGCCCGCAAATGATGGATCCCCCGGAAAAGGTTTTGCCGCCCTCGGTTCCAACCAGGTTCACCAGCGCCACGAACACGCCATGCTCCTCGGCAATGTCGCGCGCGAGCCGCTCCCACCGCTTGAGGTTTGCGGGCACCTGACCTTCATCTTCCCGAGCCCATACCCCGCGGGCTGGAGACGCCGAGACGACGAAGACTATCGATGCCCCATCGAGCGCTGCCACAGTGCCGGTGAGACTATGCCAGGCGTCCTCGCAGATCAGCACTGCGGCGCGGCCCCAGTCGGTGTCGAAGGCGCGAACCTCGAACCCGCGATCGACGAACCTTTCCTCGTCGAAAAGCCCGTAGGTGGGCAGGAAGAGTTTCCGGTGCACGTGGCGGATCACGGGCTCGCCACTTCCTCCATTCAGCGTTACATAGAGCGCGCTATTATAGAAGGCGTTGTTCCACACCTCGTAGAATCCAATGCACACATCGAGCGTCCGCGGTGTAGTAACGACGGATGCGTACTGCGCCTGAAGGTCGCGTGCGAGGGCGCCGGCCGAAATGGCGACGTCGCGCACACCCCCTTCAACGAAGTACCCGGTGAGCGCTGTTTCAGCGAAGACCGCAACATCGGGTCGCGGCTCGAGGGAGTCGATCTGCGAGAAAATGCCGGAGAGCCGGGCGAGGTTGGCAGTGTAGTCGCCCTTTCGCGGCTTGAACTGAACTACGACGAGATGAATAGAGCGATCCATCCACCTGAAGTTGCCATGGCGCAGAGGTACAATCAACCGCTGCGGACCCTTGCACTCGCGGCGTTGTTACTTACTCCGGCGCTGTTGGGCGCACAGCAGACTCAGAGCGCCGACAGCGAGGCGTGGACAATCGTTCCGATGTCCCAGGCGTCATTGGTTCTGGCGCGCGATGGCTCATTGATCGGCGAGATCGGCAAGGAAATTCGCACCAGCGTATCGATTAGATCGCTCCCCAGATATCTGCCGCAAGCATTCGTGGCGGTGGAGGATCACCGCTTCTATCAGCACGATGGGGTCGACGTCGTCGGGATCGCCGGCGCGCTCAAGGACAACATATTCGGCGAGCGCCGCGGAGCGAGCACGATTACGCAGCAGCTCGTCGGCAACATGCATCCGACTCTCATCGATCGCACTGATAGGAGCCTCGGCAGAAAGCTCAACGAGCAAGCCGCCGCGCGAGAAATGGAAAAGCACTACACCAAGGAGCAGATACTCGAAGCGTATCTGAATCAGATTCCATTTGGACACGGCTGGTACGGAGTCGAGAGCGCCGCAAGGCACTACTTCGGAAAGAGCGCCTCGAAGCTGTCACTGCCGGAAGCGGCGGCACTCGCTGCGATGCCCAAAGGACCGGCGCTCTACGATCCGCTCAAGTATCCGGACAGAGTGCGACAACGCCGCAACGTCGTCCTGTCACTGATGGCCGACCAGGGTTATATCACCGCCCCGCAGGCGGCGACAGCACAGGCCGCGCGGCTCGTCACTTCGCCCAACGCAGGATACTCGGCGTACTCGCCCTGGTTCGTCGACGTCGTGCGCGTCCAGGCACAGCGCGCCGGGGTTCCTGTCAACCAGGGCGGATACCGGATCTACACGAGTCTCGACCCGGTCCTGCAAAACGCCGCGACAACAGCGCTGCAGGAAGAAACAGCGGCGCTCGAGGCCCAACCCGACTATGGCCACCCGAGGTACTCGCCAAGGACAGCATCGAAACCAAGCCCCACAACCGATTACCTGCAGGGAATGGTGGTCGCGCTCGATCCGACCTCAGGAGATGTTCGCGCGTTGGTCGGCGGACGTGACTACAACGAGTCGCAGTTCGATCGCGCTGTCGATGGGATGAGACAACCGGGTTCGTCTTTCAAGCCAATCGTGTACGCGGCGGCTATCGCCGATAGCATCACCGCAAATACGATGGTCGCCGACACGGCGCTTGCGATCAACCTTCCCAACGGAACTGTCTACAGCCCCGAGAATTCCGACGGGCAGTACCTGGGAGCGCTGACGCTCCGCGAGGCCCTCGCGAAGTCGCGCAACGTCGTCGCAGTCGAGATCGGTCAAAAGCTCGGCATGGATTCGATCGCGAATTTGGCGTACCGGATGGGACTGAGCTCCAGGATCGCGCCCTATCCGTCGAGCGCGATCGGCGCCTCAGTTGTCCAACCGCTCGACTTGGTTGCCACCTACACCACCTTCGCGAATCTCGGGACGCCCGTGGAGCCGCGTTTTATCTACCGTATAGAAGACAAGAATCGCAAAGTGGTTCTGACGCGCGAGGTAAAGGCGCTGGCGCCGGCGCTCGATCCGCGTGTCACCTATGTCGTGCGCGACATGATGCGCGATGTCGTCGAGCGCGGCACGGCCTCGAGCATCCGGCGTTATTTGCCAGCCTCCATTCCGGTTGCCGGCAAGACGGGAACGACCAACGACAACTCCGATGTCTGGTTCATCGGTCTCACTCCCGACCTGGTGGCTGGCGTCTGGCTGGGGTTCGATAAGCCGACCTCAATCGCTGTCGGCGCTGCTGGCGGGTCGCTCGCCGCCCCGGTCTGGGGCAAGATGATGGCGCGCTACTACGCGTCGAAACCCGAGATTCTCACCACCCGCGCCGCCGAGCAGTGGGCACCCCCGCTGGGTGTGATCTACGGCGATGTGGATCGCGCAACCGGCGAGCTTGCTAACGACCAGACGCCGCCCGACCGGCGCTACACGGAATATTTCGTCGAGGGCACCGAGCCAGCACCATTGAGAGCAGATCCGTGGAAACTCTTTGCATGGGGGCCGATCATCTTCTAAGCGGGCACCAGCACCAATCCCGAGGCGAGAACAAAAAAGAGGGCTGCGATTGCAGCCCTCTTTTTTTTCTGCCCCGTTGCTGCTAGGCGACTTCCTTCATCTCCAGCGGACGCGCCCCTTTGCTCGCCTCCGCCGGGACGAGGGCGAACTGAAGCACCTCGTTCAGGGTCTCCACCGGATGGAACTCCAGCACGTTCCGCACTTCCTCCGGAACGTCCTCGATGTCGGCCTCGTTCCCCTTCGGGATGATGATGGTCTTGATCCCAGCGCGGTGCGCCCCGAGGACCTTCTCCTTCAAGCCACCAATAGGAAGCACTCGACCGCGGAGCGTTATCTCTCCGGTCATCGCGACATCCTGTCGCACCGGGCGATCCGACATCTCCGAAACCAGCGCCGTCGCGATCGCAATTCCGGCCGAGGGGCCGTCCTTGGGTATCGAGCCAGCGGGAACGTGAATGTGCGCTTCGACCGCGCCAAGCCTGTCGCGCGGAATTCCGAGACTGGCCGCGTTGTTCGTCGCGTAGGTAAATGCTGCACGCGCCGACTCCTTCATCACATCGCCGAGCTGGCCCGTGAGAATCAGTGATACGGCGCCGCCAGGACCGATCTGATTCGCGGCGTCGCCCTCGCGACTCCCGTAATAGCGCCGAATCGACGCTTCCACGAACATGATGTCTCCGCCCATGGGTGTGTAATACATGCCAGTCGCGATGCCGACTTCGCTTTCAGCGAGCGCGTGTTCGGGATGAACTCGTGGTCTGCCCAGCAGCTCCCGCACGGTCTCCGCATCGACGGAGTGAGTTACGTCTTCGCTGGCAGCAATCTTCCGCGCGACTTTCCTCGCGACAGCACCGATCTGGCGCTCGAGTTGCCGAACTCCGCTCTCGCGAGTGTAGTTCGAGACCACGGACATGATCGCATCATCGGTGAAGACGATATCCTTGCCGGCCAACCCCGATTCCTCGAGCTGTCTCGGCAGGAGGTACTTCTTGGCGATTTCTGCCTTTTCCTTCTCCGTGTAACCAGCAAACTCGACAACTTCCATGCGATCGAGCAGCGGACCCGCGATGTTCTGAACGAAGTTCGCTGTTGCAATGAAAAGAACCTCACTGAGATCGAACGGTACGCCGAGGTAGTGGTCGGTGAACGTGTCGTTCTGTGCGGGATCGAGAACTTCGAGCAGCGCGCTCGCCGGGTCGCCCTGGAACGACGTTCCAAGCTTGTCGACTTCGTCGAGCAGGAAAACCGGGTTCTTCGTTCCTGCCTGCTTGAGTCCCTGCACGATTCTTCCCGGCATTGCACCGACGTAGGTGCGGCGGTGCCCACGTATGTCAGCTTCGTCGCGAGCGCCACCCAGTGCGACGCGCACGTACTCGCGGCCAAGCGATCTTGCGATCGACTTCGCGATCGAGGTCTTCCCGACGCCCGGTGGCCCGATGAAAAGAAGAATCGGCCCCTTCGCCATCGCGCGCGACTTTGCTTCTGCTTTATCGGTAATCGGCTTATCTCCCTTCTCGCCGATCGCCAGCGACGGTGTCGCATCTTCCTTGGTAGCGAATAGGCGTGCGGCAGGCACTTCCCCGGTTTTGTCGACTTCGTCCGCGAGCTGTGATGCACGCAGCTGCCGGACGGCGAGGAACTCCAGGACGCGATCTTTCACGTCCTTGAGGCCGTAGTGGTCCTCCTCGAGAACCGTTTCCGCATGTCTCAGATCGAGTTGGTCATCCGACCTCTTGTTCCACGGCAGTTCGGCGATCCATTCCAGATAGGTGCGGATCACCTGCGCTTCCATCGATTCGCGTCCGGCGCGCTCGAGCCTGCCCAGCTCGCGCTCGACTTCGGCGCGCGCCTCTTTTGGCAGCTCCAGCTTCGCGAGCTTGTCGCGAAGCTCTGTAATCTCCTTGCTCGAGTCGTCGTCGCCGAGCTCTTTCTGGATAGCCTTGAGCTGCTCGCGCAGGTACATCTCGCGCTGACGTTCGCCGAGCTCTTCCTGCACTTGCGACTTGATGTCCTCCTGCGCTTCGAGGAGACCGACCTGTCGCTGCACGTGAACGAGTATGCGGCGTAGTCGCTCCTCGACACTCAGCGTTTCCAGCAATCCCTGCCTTTCAGGAACGGGAAGCTCGATGTAGCCCGCAACAAGGTCGGCGAAGCGCCCCGGATCGGTCACTGAATCGAGAACCTGGTGCACAACTTCCTCAGGAAGGCCCCGACGCTCGCCGAGCTCAGCGGCGCGCTCACGCGTCTCCTTCTGTAACGCCGTGAACGCAGGATCGTTTTCAGTTTGAGGTGTCATCTCCTCCGCTGGAACGATCACCGCGCTCAGGAATCCATCTGCAGTCGAGTATTGAAGAGCAGTCGCGCGCTGTTCGCCCTGCAACAGGAGCTGAACACCGCCAAGTCCGCGCTGGATCTGACCGATGCGCGCAATGACGCCCATCGAGTACAGGATGTCCGCGGTCGGCTCTTCGGTGTTATCGCGCTGCGCAACGGCGAAGACGAGACGATCGCTCTTTAGAGCGGCCTCGATGGCGCGAAGAGTTGAAGGTCTGCCCGCAGCTATCGGCTGGGTGAGACCCGGAAAAATCACGGTGCCCCGCAAAGGAAGAACCGGTAATGTCTGACGCTGTGCCATTGTCATTCCGAAGACAAGATTCTTATTTAGATACTACTCCAAGGGCCTCCCATACTGCATCTTTTGCTCTCGTGCATTTACGCCAGCCCGGCATGAAGTGCAATACCGCAACTGCTGATTCGACGCGGCCCCATGCCAATTAGACCTGAAGACGAGCTCGGTACCCACGTAGCTCAAGTCCTCTCTGCAAACTATGAGCTAGAGAGCGAAGGGGGCCGTGGCGGTATGGGAATCGTGTATTGCGCGCGCGATCGTCGGTTGAAGCGTGAGATTGCGATCAAGGTGCTGCCGCCCGAGCTTAGCTTCCGCGCCGACATCCGTCAGCGGTTCCTCCGCGAAGCAGAGACTGCCGCGCAGCTCAATCATCCCAACATCGTTCCGATCTACACCGTCGAGGAGAAAGACAATCTCGTCTACTTCGTCATGGCGTACATAAAGGGCGACAACCTTGGACAGCGGTTGCAGCAGCACGGTCCGATTCCGCCGGTGGAGGTGCGACGAATTCTGCGCGAAGTCGCTGACGCCCTCGCGTACGCGCACAACCGCAACGTCATCCACCGCGACATCAAGCCGGACAACATCATCATCGATGAAGAGACCGGTCGCGCGATGGTGACCGACTTCGGCATCGCTCGGGCGCTCACGGACAGCGGGGACTCGCGCCTGACCGCGACGGGCATGGCGATCGGGACACCGGCCTATATGTCGCCCGAGCAATCAGCCGGTGACCGCGCCATCGATGGCAGAAGCGATCTCTACTCTCTCGGCGTCGTAGGCTACCAGATGTTGTGCGGCCAGGCGCCGTTCGTCGCCAACAATACTCCGTCGATGCTCGTCAAGCACCTCTCGGAAAAGCCGGTTCCAGTCGACGAGAGGTGGCCCGATCTTCCGCCCGATCTGTCCCGCGCCGTGATGATATGCCTGGAAAAAGACCCGGCCGACCGCTTTCCGAGCGCGGCCGCATTCGCGGTTGCGCTGGCCGGCGGCGGAGCAATGCCGACACTGGCAACGCGTGCGACACCGGCTCCGCAGCCTTCGGAGAATAGACGCGGCAGCACCGACGACATCGTTAACGCCGCCCGTGGGCGATGGGAGTCACCGGACTATGCGCGCGAGCTAACGGACTCTATACGGGATCGCTACACCCCTCCGGCCCAGGGTTCTTACACACCGTCGCAGCCAACGGCCGAGGAGCTGAGCAAATGGAATGCGCCAATGGTCGTATCGTTCCGCCGCAAGCTCGCCCCCTACATAGCGGTGAACGCGATCCTCGTTCCGATCTCACTTTTCTCGAATCATGATTTCATCGCGCTGACAGTCATCTGGACCGTCGCTCTCGCCTTCAAGTACTCGAAGCTTTGGGCAGCTGGCTACGATTGGCGCGACGTGTTCCGCCAGCGGCGCGACCGGCTGCTCTTCGATGTCGCCGCTGAGACGATCGACGACGCGCGGGCATTGTTCGACGAGAAAAAACGAGCTCAGGTTCGCGCGCGCGCGCGGGCACGAGGGCAGGGAATGTTCTCGCCGATTTCTCCGTTGCCCACGATGCAGCCGTTTCAGCCCTATCCCAGAGTCGGCGGTCCCACGACGAGTCTCAGTCCCATCCCAGCGGGTGCGCCAGCTCCTTTCGCCGACTCCCGCTTCGGGTCGGCGATCCGCGAAGCTGAAAGCGATCATCGCGAGATCCATCGCCAGCTTCTCAACATGCCACCAGACGAACGCGAGCAGATTCCTGAGGTCGCAACGTCAGCGGACGCTGTCTTCCGGAGAGTACAGCAGCTCGCGCTTTCGCTCTCCGACATGGATCGCAGCACTGGCCGCGACACGTCAGAAAGCGTCGAGAAGGAGATCTCGACCCTCGAGTCGCAGGCGAATCCGCTCGAGTACCGCGCCAGCGAGGAGCGCGTGCGACGCCTCGCCATGCTCCGGCGCCAGCGGCGCGCACTCGCGGAAATTGCGCGCAAGAAAACGGAAGCGCAGGAAAAACTGGACAGTTGCCGGCAGCTTCTGAGATCGATGCGCCTCGAGCTGGTGCGTTTCCGCACCGGCGGGCTCAATGCGCAGCCGACGGGCCTCACTATGGTCACCCAGCAGGCACAGAGCGTGGTGCGGGAGATGGGCTACCTCTCCGACGCCAACGCCGAGCTGAACGCGCTCTGATTCCTGGCGCGCCGCGCCTCCACGAGACCACAATCATGATCGGAACGAAACGGATCGGAACGATCGCGTTACTTATGGCTTCGCTCTCCTGCAATCGGCGCGACGATGCCGGAGCGCAGACTCGCGACCCGGCTCGGTCGTCGCGGAGAAGATCGCCGATGACGCAGTCGACGCGGGCGGGAACCTCGGACGCCCCGCAGATCGCTCATGTTCCCACCCCCGATACCCTCCGCGGCCTTTATGTGAATCGCTGGGCAGCGCTCGGCAGCAAACTCACACGACTGATCGATGTCGCCAAGAAGACCGAGGTCAACGCTCTCGTCATCGACGTCAAGGACGACCGTGGTTTCGTCCTCTATCGGTCGAGCGTGCCCCTCGCACGCGAGATCGGCGCCGACACCGCCGATGGTCATTGGATGTCACGCTCGAAGCTGCGCGGCGTCCTGGACACGATGACGGCGCACGGGATCTACCCAATAGCGCGCATCGTCGTCGCGAAGGATCCGTTGCTCGCCGGAAAGAAGCTGGAGCTGGCCATCAAAAGAAAAACCGATCTCAAGCCGTGGATCGACAAGAACGGGAATCCGTGGCTGGATCCGCACCAGCGCATCGTATGGCAGTACGCCGCTGATCTCGCGCGCGAAGCGTATGAAGTCGGATTCAGCGAAGTGCAGTTCGACTACGTACGCTTTCCCGACGAGAAAAGGTTGATGACCGAGGCGGTTTATCCGTTGGCGAACGGTCGGTCTCGATCGCAGGTGATCCGCGAGCAGCTTGGGTTCTTGCGGCGAGCGCTGAGGCCGCTCCCCCTTCGCGTGACTGCCGATGTTTTCGGCCTTACGGCAACCGATACCACGGACATGGGCATCGGGCAGAAGTGGGAAATGTTCATCGATCAGGTCGATGTCGTCCTGCCGATGATTTATCCCTCGCATTTCGCGCGGGGTAGCTACCGGCTGCGAAATCCCAACGCGCATCCATACAAGACAATCGACAACGCGCTCAAGGACGCCCTCGAGCGCACCCGACCAGTCGCCAACGCGGCGAAGATCATTCCATGGTACCAGGACTTCACCCTCGGCGCGCCTCATTATTACGCCGCGCAGATCCGCGCGCAGAAAAAGGCTGGATACGACAACGGGTTCCAGAGCTGGATCCTCTGGAACCCGAAGAGCAACTATACGCTCGCGGCTCTGGAGCCGCAGCCTTAGCGAAACCTAGCTGCTGCCGTTGCGGCGAGCTTCCATTTTCGCCTTTATCTCGGCGAGATTCTTGTCGAATGTCGCTTGCTGGTCGGCGGTAAGGACCGCGCGGATCTCGGCAGCCTGCTTGGTCTGCAGATCCTGCATCTTGGCGCGGGTCGCTTCATCAGGCGGGCCACCAACGGCCTGAGCCGACTTGCGGAGCTCCATCTGCTGCGGCAGATACTTCTCGCGAATCGTCTTTACCTGATTCTTCTGTGCATCCGTCAAGGTGATGCCATTGAGGAGCATTCCGCCCATTCCGCCACGGCGCGCTTCGCCCTGACCCTGACCCTGTTGAGGCGGCTCGGTGCCTTGCGCTGCGGCGACCGATGTCATGCCAACGCAAAGGGCAGCAGCCAGCGTGGCGATGCGAATAGCCTTCATCCTACTCTCCTTAAAGTATGTGTTGGAGGTCTCATTGACTTCCGAGTGTTATACGCCGCAGGTCGCGAAAAGGTTGACCCCGGACGATCTGCTCCTCGGCATCTTGTAACTTCTTGCAGCACTTGCAGTTATCGTCCTGCCCTTCCCGATTGCCCAAAACGTGCTATTCTTCCCCGCGCCGTCGTCGGCTCATGCGCCGCTGACGCCTGATTCCAGCTCCTTTCCGCGTGCCGAGTCCCGCCTGTGACTGCACCGAGTAGTGCCGCCGAACCCGTAGCACAAACGCTCATAACACCCGCCCCGGAGACGCTCACTTTTCCATTGAGCTGGCTCCTGGAGCATGGGTCGGCACCGATAAAGTATCGCTCGATGCTCGAGGTCGGACGCCCCGCAGACTGGTCAGCGCGGGATCTCGAATGGCTGCCTTACTCGTATCGCCCAGCCATCAGGCTGGCGGTGACCCAATCGCGCGATGGGATGTGGAATCACTCGATCCTTTCTCTTCCTGGTCGCCACGCGAACGACTTCGCCAATATCGGAACGATTCCGGCCGTTCGACGACTTTCCGAGTACGGTTGGGGCGCGGATTCGCCGCCCCTCGTTCTCGCTCGGCGGCTGCTTTTCAGACTGCTCGCGGAGGACAACGATCCCGCGTTCACTTTCGAGCTCGCAAGCAAGACCAGGGACGACGACCTCGTGCGTCGCAATCGCGGAATATTTCGCGAAGCAGCCGCGGCTACTCTGGCGCAGATCGGATACGAAAACGACCCGCGGCTTCGCGGAGCGGCGAGGCGCATCCTCGAGCGCACGGTCATATACCTGAACTCGCCGCTTGGCGAAAAGCCGTGGATGCGGGTCGGCAACGCACACGTGCTAGCGCCGGAGTCGGCACCGCCATCGATCTACACCCTGACGATGCTTGCGCACATGCCGATCTTTCGACACGAGCACTTCAGCGAGGTCGAGCGCATCTATGACTGGATAACCCAGCCGCTGCCGCGGCAGGAGACTGTCCAGCTTTTTGGGAAGAAAATGGTCTCGCAGCCGCACCTCATCATGGGTGACGTACTTCCTCACCGGAACGCTGTGGACGCCGATGTACCGTTCGCGCTCCTGTGGCTGGAGACGATGGCGCGTCTCAATTTCCTCCGTCGCAACGAAGGCTGGAACAGGCTCTACGAGCGATTCGTCGACGACCGGGATCGCAACGGCATCTGGCATCCGCACAAGGGAACGGATCGCCCGACGACGACCCATCCGTGGTCGTGGTCAATCTTTCCGCTCGATGATGGGCCGGCACAGGAGTCGAAGTGGAGCGACGTCACTTTCCGTATCGGGCTCATTGGAAAACTTCTCGGCAGAGAAATTGAATTGATCTGATCCGATGATCAGATTCGGTCGCCGTGGCATTCTCAGCCCCGGCGAGATGTTTCCCGCCGGCGACGCGGCTTATCGCGTGAGTTTTCCGCGCCTTCGCTCCGGAATAATGGTTCGCGCAGTCGAGCGGGGAAATCCGACTTCGCCTCCAGTCGTGCTGGTGCATGGCTGGGGCTGCTCCGCGTACGTGTTTCGCCGCAATATGCCGGCACTCGCCGAGGCTGGCTTTCGTGCCATCGCTATTGACCTGAAGGGACATGGCTTGTCGGACAAGCCAGTGGCGCGAGCCGAGTACACTATCGACTCGCTCGTCGATCATCTCCGCGACATTCTCGACGCCCTCGAGCTCGAGCGCCCGGCGCTCGTCGGTCACTCGCTTGGCGGTTCCCTCATCTACCATTTCGTATGCCGTTATCCGGAGCGGGCGCAATGCCTGGGCTTGCTCGCACCGGTTGGACTGAAGGGCGTGCCGCTGATGTGGCTCTATCGTTTGCTGACCCCGGGTTTCCTTGCTCCGATGATGCGACGAATCAATCCGCGACCATTGGTGAGGGTCGCGTTGATGCGGGTCTACGGAAAGCGCGGACATTTCACCGACCGCGACATCGACGAGTATCTCGCGCCCGCTCAATTTCCAGAATTCCATCTCGCCATGCGCGAGTTGCTCCACAGCTACGACTGGAATGCGGCGGAGCACCGCCATTTTTCCAGGCTCGAGTTACCCGTCGCCGGAGTGTGGGGACGCCTCGACCACATGATGGCCTCCGATGGGATGAGCATCTACGAGTCGCTCATTCCTCAGATCGCGCTTTACCCGGTTCCTGACGCGGGCCACGTCGTCGCCGAGGAAACTCCGCGCGAGGTGAACGAAGCCCTGATTGCGTTGCTTCAGAGCTGCAGGCCCGACCCCCGTATATTACAGATAGATGATTGAAGAGATGACCGAGGCGAGTATCTCCTTTGCGGATCTCGACCTCGCGCCCGAATTGCTCCATGCGGTCGGCGACGCCGGCTACACGCATCCTACGCCGATTCAACAACAGGCGATTCCTCTCGCGCTTGCCGGCCGGGACCTGATCGGCCTCGCCCAGACGGGAACCGGTAAGACTGCCGGCTTCACGCTGCCCATCGTTCAGAATCTGATCAGCGCGCCGCTCATCACGGCGAACGGCGAGCCGGCTCACCGCGTGCGCGTGCTGATCCTGACTCCGACGCGGGAGCTCGCCGCTCAGGTGGAAGAAAGCTTTCGCAAGTACGGCAAATACACCCCGTTGCGCGTTGTTCCCATCTTCGGTGGCGTGGGAATCGAACCGCAGGCAAAGGCGCTGCGTCACGGCGTCGATGTGGTCGTCGCAACCCCGGGCCGCTTGCTCGATCACATGGAGCGAAAGAACGTCTCGTTCGAAGAGCTCGAAGTCCTCGTTCTCGACGAAGCGGACCGCATGCTCGACATGGGATTCGCGCCGCAGCTCAATCGCATCGTCGCTGAGATTCCTCCGTACCGTCAGACGCTTCTTTTCAGCGCGACGATGCCGCCGGAAGTGGAAGCCCTGGCCCGAAAGTACCTGCGGAAACCGGTCGTCGTTCAAGTCGGCCGCCGGTCCGAAGCCGCGAGCACGGTCACGCACGCGGTCTATCCTGTCTCGCGCGATAAGAAGCACACCCTGCTAGCGGAGCTGCTGAAACAGTCGGACATGGATTCCGTGCTCGTTTTCACCCGGACCAAGCACGGAGCCGACCGCGTGGTCAGGCACCTGGAAGACGAGGGAATCGCGGCGACGGCGATGCACGCGGACAAGTCACAGGGAGAGCGCACGCGCGCACTCGACGATTTCAAATCGGGCAAGATCCGGGTCCTCGTCGCTACCGACATTGCGCAGCGCGGTCTGGACGTGTCGGGTATCAGCCACGTCATAAACTACGACGTGCCGCAACAACCGGAGGATTACGTCCACCGCATCGGGAGGACAGGGCGAGCTGCCGCGACTGGCGATGCGTACACCTTCATGTCGCCTGACGAGATCTCGATGGTACGCACCATCGAGCGTATGATCGGTCAGCAGATTCCGCGGATCTCAGTTCCTGGCTACGATTTTGGCACCACATCCGATGGAGTCGTTGCGGTTGCAACCGAGCCCGCGCTCGCCGACATCACTCCGCCTTCGGGAATCAGTGACGCAGTCGACCAAGTCGCGATACAAAAACGGTATCGGCGGCCGAGCTCCGTCGCACGAAGACGCTGAGGTTCGCAGCGCCATAGCCAATCCCGGTCGCCGAGTAAGACATTCGCACTCGACTCGCCGAGAGCTGAACGTCGTGATCGGCGCCTATCTTTCCCTTGCGAAGCGTATCGAGTCCAACGCTCACGTAAATCGTCTGCGCCACGGTGTCTATGTCGACCGTCGTTTGCGTGGCGCGCGCGATCGCGATGTGTCGCGCGCTACCGAAGAGCGATTCTATCTGAACTACTGCAGCGCGTACGTGGACTCGGTCGAGGAGTTTACCCGCCCATGGCATGGCGATGGCGGAGAGAATGCTCAGAATGCAGAGCGTGAGAGCGAGCTCTATGACTGTGAACGCGTGTCGCACCAGTGCTGTCCTTCCGTCGCCGTCGCTGGTTAGATAGCATATGGTACGTGCGTGCACCGCCGCTCATCCGAATTATCCGGGTCCATTCATCCCGTTTCACCGTTAAATGAAAGGCTCATTCTTGTCGAGCGTCGCTGTTTGCGCGCTCGTTGTCGCTTGCGTGCCGCCAGCCGCTACGCCCCCAACGCCGACCGAAATCCCACAACCGAATCCGCCGCCTGTCCTTCCTCCTTTCCGCATGGACACGGCGCTCACCGTCGACCGAGTTCCGTCATTCCAGGAGGCCCCTCTGATCGTGTGGGGGCCGCCCCCTGAAGGAGTTGCCCATCCTGAAAGAGTCAGGACGTACGACTTGCAGCATCAGGTGACGACCGTTCGCTTCGACTGGCCGCGTCACGCGGTGGTTGGAACGACCACGCTTACCATCGGCGGATTGAGAGGAGCGCCAGCGGTTCAAAATGTCGTGATCGATGCAGGCGACATGACCTTCAAGCGCATAGCGAGCGGTACCGCGCCGCTCAAATACGAGTATGATGGGCGCGCATTGACGATCCATCTCGCGACGCCTCTGCGCTCCGGCCAGAAGGCTTCGATCGCGATCGAGTACGATGCCGCAAATCGCTCCAAGGGCGCGTACTTCAGGCCCGCGAAGCACATCGTATGGACGCAAGGCGAGACCGAAGACAATCACTTCTGGGTACCGACCTACGATTTCCCGAACGACAAGACGACGTGGGAATTCTATATCTGGACCGCGAAGGGCGAGCGCGCACTCTCCAACGGACGACTCGCTGGATCGCGCGCCGTCGGCGACAGCATTGAGTGGCACTGGGTACTCGACAAGCCTGCGTCGACATACCTGATGACCACGGTCGTCGGAAACTACTCGGTCCTGCAAGACAAGCCGTATCGAAACGTGCCGATTGGATACTGGACCTACCCGGATTCAATCGACGCTGGCTGGCGTGGGTTCGCCAAGACGCCCCAAGCCGTGGACGTATTCTCTCGCAAAACCGGTGTGCCGTATCCGTGGGCCAAGTACGATCAGATTGTCATTCCGGAGTTCCAATACGGCGGAATGGAAAACGTGACGGCCACATCCCAGAACGATGGAGCGATCCTGCATCCAGCCTGGTCGGAGCCGCAGGCAAATTCTGTGGGTCTGATGGCGCACGAGCTCGGACACCAGTGGTATGGTGACCTGCTGACGACGCGCGATTGGGCCGATGTATGGCTGAACGAAGGGTTCGCGACATTCATGGAGCAAATTTTCCGCGAGGAAAACCTGGGCGTCGACGAAGGAGCTTTCGATCGGCTCGGCGCCCAGGAGCAGACGATCGAGGCCGATCGTCGCACGAGACGCCCGATCGTGTGGAACAGGTGGGTGAACGACCCCATCGAGGTATTCTTCAGCGGACACATCTATCCGAAGGGCGCGACCATCCTCCAGATGCTTCGCCACCAGCTCGGTGACGCGCTTTTCTGGAAGGCGATGAATCACTACACCACTGCGAATGCTTACCGCACGGTCGTCACCGACGACCTTCGCAAAGCTTTCGAGGAAACGACCGGCCGAGATTACAAAGCGTTCTTCGACCAATGGGTGTATGGCGCCGGCTTCCCGGTTTTTCAGGTTTCTTCCCTTTACGATCGCGCGGCAGGACGTCTCGTGATCAGCGCAAAGGAGGTTCAGCCGCGCGATACGATGACCGGCTTCTTCGATGTCGACGTCGATGTCGAAGCGCGCACCGATAGTGGTGTCGTCCGCTTCGTGGTACCGGTGCGAAATGGCACTGGCGAAGCGGGTACAAATCTCAAGGCTCCGCCTCGCTCGATCCGCTGGGATAAGGGGAATTGGGTTCTGGATATCACCGATTTTCCCCGCTCGACCGCCATGCTGCGCTATCAGCTTGTGAACGACGACGACGTGCTCGGCAGAATTGAAGCTGTCGATCTGCTTGCGCAACGCCCGGCCGACCAGTCAGCGCTCAGTGCGCTCATCCTCGCGAGTCGGAACGATCGGTTCTGGGCCGCGCGCGCGCGCGCGGTCGACGCGATTGCCGGCTGGGGGAGCGATGCGAGTCGCGCGGCAATCCCCCCGATGCGGGGCGTAACGGATGCTTTGCTCGCCGCCAGCCGAGACCCCGACGCGCGGGTAAGAGAAGAAGCGGCGGACGGCCTCGGTCGACTAGCACTGACAGGCACTGCATCCCGAGATGTGGTCATCCGCCTCCGTCAGCTCGCGCGCACTGATCCGAGTCTGATTGTCCGCGGCTCGGCGCTTGGCTCGGATATCCGTCTCGAGAAAAACGACGCTTTGCCGCTCGCCAGGCAGTTGATGACGCCGGAAGTCTGGCAGAATGTGATTCGGACACCCGCAATCGCTGCTCTCAAAGCGGTCGGCACTCCCGAAGCGCAGCAGCTCGCGCAGCAGTACGCGCCAGCCGGGCAATAATCAACATCTATTACTCCGCCGATGAAAATCAGTATCGAATATTGCGTGGTTTGAAACTACCAGCCCAGAGCCGCCGGTCTGGCGGCTGAGATTCGGCAGCGCTTCCCCGACGCGGAGATCACGATGATCAAGTCGAGGGGAGGTCGGTTCGAGGTCAC